>OGCI01000345.1_pt1 | contig 57026 bp, 51 predicted proteins | sample 1570021 | NCBI WGS metagenome assembly OGCI01 (sample SAMN06264664, study PRJEB24512) | hot springs metagenome | isolation source: Hot spring water | place: South Africa: Tshipise | collected 2015-06-21
GATGAGCAGCTTCTGCGCCCTTACCATGTCGCCGACGGTGACCATGGGAAAACTCAGCCCGTATTCCTTGCCGGTCGCAGGGTTGATACTGCTCGGTCCACTGCTGCCCTTGCAGCCTCCGATCACGTTGGAGCAGATCACGAAGTAGCGGTCAGTATCGAAACCCTTGCCCGGACCGATCATGGTCTCCCACCAGCCGGGCTTGCTGTCGCCGGGGTAGTAGCCGGCAGCATGAGCATCGCCCGAGAGGGCATGGAGGATGAGTACCGCATTGGAGCGGTCTTCATTCAAGTGCCCGTAGGTCTCGTAGGCGATGGTGACCGGAGCCAGGACAGCACCCGACTCCAGTTGCAGTTCAGGGAACGTGACCGACTGCAGCTCGACATACCCCACAGAGGGACCCAGAGCCTTCTCACTCAATACATAGTCACTCATAGCGAAGTAGGATTATATACATTTGCGGCTGGAGCCGATCAGCCGCGATAGCGACTGGTTATGGGCAGACGGCGGTCCTTCCCGAAGGCTTTCGGAGTGATGCGCACCCCGGGAGCCGCTTGCCGTCGTTTGTACTCATTGCCGTCGATCATGGCGATGACCCGCTGGACCGTGGCCCGGTCCAGGCCCCGGGCGACGATCTCCTCCAGACTCTCATCTCGCACAACGTAGGCTTCGATGATCTCGTCCAACAAGTCGTACGGGGGAAGGGTGTCCTGATCGGTCTGTCCTGCGGCCAGCTCGGCTGAAGGCGCCCTCTTGATGGTCGACTCAGGGATGGGCGGCAGACCCTCCGCCCGGGCGTTCCTATACGCAGCGAGACGATACACCAGCGTCTTGGGCACGTCTTTCAGAACAGCGAAACCGCCGGCCATGTCGCCGTAGAGGGTGGCGTATCCCACCGCAGTCTCACTCTTGTTCCCCGTAGTCAGCACGAGCCACCCGAAGCGGTTGGACAAAGCCATCAGCAGATTCCCCCGTATGCGCGCTTGGATGTTCTGCTCGGTCACCCCTGGCTTGTCTGGGTCCAGATAGTCGGCCAAGCACTCCAGGTACGAGCCGTACACCCCCTCGATGGGGATCTCGTGGTAGCGCACCCCCAGACGCGCGGCCGTCTCCCGGGCATCGTTCCGCGTGCCAGTGCTCGAATAGCGGGAGGGCATGGATACGGCATTGACGCGGTCCTTGCCCAGAGCGTCGGCCGCGATGCAGGCAGTAAGGGCCGAATCTATCCCCCCGCTGATCCCCATGACCACCTGCTCGAACCCGTTCTTTGCCACGTAGTCCCTCACCCCTAGACAGAGGGCTTCATAGACCTCGGCCTCCGGCTCCAGACATTCGCACACTGGGGGCCGCCGGCCCTCCGACCCCGGACCTCTGAGGAGGTCGCCATCCAGCGGCCAGTCAGGGCTGCTTCCCGCCAAGGTCCCCGGGAGTGAGCTGGCCACCGGGATCGCCTGGAGCTGCCAGGCGAAGGCCGGAGCTCCCGGGCACTGGCTGACAGTGCGTTCACCCTCTGCCCCCCTAGCCAGCTCCGACGGCGTGGGCCACTCCAAATCGGCCACTAGCAGTTCCTCCTTGAACTGGGCCGCCCGGGCGAGGAGTCTGCCCTCAGGGTCGTAGACGAGACTGTGGCCGTCGAAAACCAGCTCATCCTGCCCGCCCACTCCGTTCACGTAACAGACGTAGGCTCCGGCTGCGCGGGCCCGGTCGGCCAACATGTTCTCCCGTTCTCGGCCCTTGCCCAGGTGATAGGGCGACATGGACAGATTCACCACCACCTGGGCCCCCGCTTTCCACGCGGCCATCTCGGAAGGCCCGAGGGGCTCCCAGATGTCTTCACAGATGTTCACTCCCACCCGCCAGTCCCCCAATTCGAGAACGACTACCGCGTCGCCGGGGATGAAGTACCGCTTCTCATCGAACACGCCGTAGTTGGGTAGACGCAGCTTGTGATAGAGCGCGACCACCCTGCCGTCGCTTAGAACAGCCGCGGAGTTGTAGACGCGACCCTCTTCCAAGGTGGGGACACCCACCACCGCACACAAGCCCGTACAGGCCGATGCCACTTGGTCGAGCATTGCCCGACACCCGGCCAAGAAATGGTCCTTGAGCAGCAGGTCCTCGGGAGGATAGCCCGAGATGGCGAGTTCCGGAAAGACCACAAGATGTGCCCCTGTCGCCCGCGCTTTCCCTAACCATTGGGCGATGAGAGCGGCATTCTCCTCCAAGGCCCCCACGGTCAGATCGATCTGCGCCAGAGCGACCCGCAGCACCGGCTCACGCCCCCTTGAGGAGGGAGACGACCTCGCGCGTGACCCGCTGGAGCAGGTCGCGATCGCCCCGGGTCTCCACGTTCAGGCGCACTAAGGGCTCGGTGTTCGACATGCGCACGTTGAACCGCCAGTCCGCGAATTCCAGGCCAAGGCCATCGATCTCCTCTACGCGCAGCGCCTCCGCCTCGTAGTGGACCCGCACGGCGGCCAAGGCCGCCGCCGGGTCAGGAAGACGCAGGTTGATCTCTCCGCTCACCGGGTAGCGGGCGATGCGCTCAGCTAGCAACTCCGAGAGGGGCCGCCCCCTCTCGCTGAGTATGGAGACCACTTCCAGCCAAGGGATCATCCCGGAGTCGCAGTAGAAGAACTCGCGGAAGTAGTGATGCGCCGCCATCTCTCCGCCGTAGGCGGCGTCGACCTGCCGCATCTTCTCTTTGATGAAGGCGTGTCCGCTCTTGCTCACCACCGGTCGACCGCCCCTGGCCTCCACCATCTCGACCGTGTTCCAGACCAGTCTAGGATCGTGCACGATCGCCGCCCCTGGATGTCGCTGCAGGGCCCTTTCCGCCAAAAGGCCGACTAGGTAGTACCCCTCGACGAACTGCCCCTTTTCATCGAAGAAGAAGCATCGGTCGAAGTCTCCATCCCAGGCCAAGCCAAGATCCGCCCCCTCCGCGACGACAGCCTCTGCCGTCACCGCCCGGTTCTCCGGCAGCATGGGATTGGGGACCCCGTTGGGGAAGGAGCCGTCCGGCTTGTGATATATCTTGACCAAGCGCAGAGGAAGAAACGGTTCCAACCGGTCGAGCACCGGCCCTGCCCCGCCGTTACCAGCGTTGACGACGACTTTGAGAGGACGCAGCTTCGCGGGGTCGACATAGGTGAGAAGATGCTCCACATACTGCGGCCGCAGGTCGAGACGGGTGACGCTCCCAGGGGGGCCACTGGTCGCCGGCGGAGCCCAGTGGACATTGCCATCCCGCCGCAACATTTCCATGACCAGCTGTTCCATCTCGGCAAGACCCGTGTCGGCACTGATGGGGCGAGCTCGATCGCGGGTAAATTTCATGCCGTTGTAGTCCTTGGGGTTATGGCTGGCGGTGATCATCACCCCGCCGTCCAGCTCCAGAGAGCCGACGGCAAAATAGACTTCCTCGGTGCCCACCATGCCGATGTCGATCACGTCTACCCCCGAATCCGTGAGCCCCTTGCACAGACGGGCCGCCAATTCGGGACTGGTGAGGCGGATGTCATAGCCGACGGCGACCTTTCGCGGCTTGATCAGGGCCGCGTAGGCACGGCCGATGAACTCGGCGAGCGGAGGGCTTAGCTCGTCAGGCACTCGGCCCCGCACGTCGTAGGCTTTGAAACATCCCAGGTACTGTCCTATCGCCATCTTGCGAAGCCTCCAGAGAAGCCTCCCGGATACGCCTCGGGAGACGATTGCATGCTTCTCGTCAGTTGTTATACTACGCGAGGTCTACGCTCCTCGGTAGCTCAATGGTAGAGCACCTGGCTGTTAACCAGGGTGTTGCAGGTTCGAGTCCTGCCCGAGGAGCCATATTGTATGGGGACCATGGTGGACCGCCGGAAGAGCAGCAGTCCCTTGCCTCCGTCACTCGCTCGAACCACTCAGGGTACTCTTGGCTGCCGCCCCCGGGGTAAGGTTATCCAGTCCGCGAGGTTCGGTGCTGGCCAAGTCCCGGTCGAGTCAAGTCGTTGGTTGGGCCCGGCAGGCTTCACGCCGCCGAACTCAGACACTCGGGGCAGTCGCTTCCCTCCAGTCCGCTCTCCTCTGAGATCTCGCAGCCGCAGATCGGGCAGAACAAAGTGAGCGAGCCAGCGACATCTGGGGGGTTTCGTCTGCGGACGTTCCCCCCTTTCCGCCGGTCGATCTCGAGATGGCCCCGGCAGCAGGCGCAGGGGCTACCTGGTCGCAGCCGGTCAAGAAAGGAGGCCAGAGAATCCTGCTCTTGTCCTTGCCGTGGCATGGCTCTTACAGCCTCCTGAGAACACCGGTCACTTTGCCGACGATCACCGGCTCTCTGACATAGATGGGCTCCATGCTGTCGTTCTCAGGTTGGAGGCGCACCCTGTCTCTTTCCCGGAAGAAGCGCTTGAGAGTCGCCTCGTCATCGATGAGCGCCACCACGATGTCCCCATCAGCAGCCGTCTCCTGGCGCCTGACGATCACAATGTCACCGCTCAGGATGCCCGCCTTGACCATCGAGTCGCCCGCGACTCGCAGGGCAAAGCAGTCCTCCCCGCCGAGAAAATCGGGCACCTCCATAAAGTCCTCGATGTTTTCTTCCGCCAGGACAGGCATTCCCGCTGCCACCCGCCCTACCAAAGGGATCACCCACCGTCCGCTTCCGGAAGCCCCTTGACCAGCCTGACCTCGCAGCACCTCCAGCGCCCGTCGCTTGAGCGCCCCCCGCCGTATGAACCCTTTGGCCTCCAGTGCAGCCAGGTGGTTATGGACAGAAGACGGCGAACTCAGACCCACCGCTGCTGCTATCTCGCGTACCGTCGGCGGATAGCCCCTTTCGCGGATCCACTCCTCGATGAACCGCAGTATTTGCGACTGCCGATCGTGACGCTCCACCGTGTCCCCCTTGCCGTCTGGTCGCCCGGCGAACATTCGTTCGCTTCGAGCAGTATAGAACATTTGTTCGCGGCATGCAAGCGATGCCTGCAAGTTGACGCTGCCAGCGGGCGGCCTTATACTCAAGCAAACTCGGGGTAGCCCTTATGGGTGACCACTGACGAGTCTGTCCGAGTGGCGGAATAGGCAGACGCGCTAGGTTGAGGGCCTAGTGAGTGTATAACTCATGGGGGTTCAAGTCCCCCCTCGGACACCTACACCTACTTGCAACCTTCCGTCACGCCTTCGCCCGGTGGATTAACGTCCTGCCAAACGATATCCTCAACGCAGCATCGGCTCGATCATACGGAGGACGTGATGACCAAGCTTCCCGCCGAACTTCGGTCGTCGGATGTGTACCGCTACTGCGCGGTGGATTCCCTGGGCTTCGGGACTACGCTCGATCTTCCTGACCTCGCCGAGATCATCGGGCAGGACCGTGCCGTCTCTGCCGTGGAGTTCGGCATGGGCATCACCACCGAGGGCTACAACATCTTCGCGGTAGGTCCAGCAGGCACAGGGAAGGCCTCGACCATTCGGGAGTTCCTCGCGCGGGTGGCAGCGACGCTCCCCGCCCCCGATGACTGGGTCTATGTGCACAATTTCGAGAAGCCCCACCAACCGCGCGCCATCAGGCTGCCGGCCGGCAAGGGTCAAGCCTTCCGCAAGGACATGGAGAAGCTGGTCGAGGACCTGCAGGCGGCCATCACGCAAGCTTTCGAGAGTGAGGAGTATGAAAAGCAGAAGCGCGCCATCGCCCAGAGTGTGAGCGAGCAGCAGGAAGCCAAGCTCTCCGCTCTCAGCGACAAGGCGGAAGCGCAAGGCTTCGCCATGGTGCGCACCCCCGCTGGTCTAGCCTTTGTGCCCAAGATGCCGGACGGGAGCACCATGTCCCGCGAGACCTATGAAAGCTTGCCCCCTGAGCAACAGAAAGCCATCGACGAAGGCCTAGAGGCTCTCAATGAAGAACTCCAACAGGTGATGCGGCAGGTGCGCCAGGACGAGAGGGCAGGTCGGGAGGCCTTGCGTGAGCTCGACCGGCAGGTCACTACCTATGCAGCCAAGCACCTGGTTGACGATATGTGCGAGCGCTGGTGTGACAGCGCCGACCTGTTGGACTACCTCCAGGCCGTGCTCCAAGACGTTCTAGAGAACGCCGACGAGTTCAAGCGGTCGGACGAGGAAGCCCCGGTAATGTTCATGGGCGTACCTATCCCTCCCCGCCAGAAAGCAGAAGCCACTTTCCGCAAGTACAGGATCAATGTCTTGGTCGATAACTCAGGGCTGACCGGAGCTCCTGTTGTCACCGAGAGCAACCCGGTGCTACAGAACCTGGTGGGCCGCGTGGAGCATCTGGCCCAGTTCGGGACCCTGGTGACCGATTTCAACATGATCAAGCCCGGAGCTCTTCACAAAGCCAACGGGGGCTTCCTGGTGCTCGAAGCCCGCGAGCTCCTTCTCAAGCCCTATGCTTGGGACGCGCTCAAGCGGACCCTCAAGACCGGAGAGATCCGCATCGAAGACGTCGCCCAGCAGCTGGGCTTTGCCACCACTGTCACTCTGGACCCCGAGCCGATACCGTTCAAGGCCAAGATCATCTTGAGCGGCGAGCCCTACATCTACTACCTCCTTTACACCCTCGATCCGGATTTCCAGGAGCTTTTCAAGGTCAAGGCTGATTTCGACACGGTCATTGACAGGACGCCACAGACTGAACGGCTCTATGCTCGTTTCGTCGGCCGCATATGCAAGGAGCGAGGACTTGCCCCGCTCTCGGCGGACGGCGTGGCCAGAGTCATCGAGCACTGTTCCCGCTTGGTCGAGGACCAGCACAAGATGACCACCCGCTTCGTGGACGTGGTGGACCTACTGACCGAGGCCGACTATTGGGCCCGTCGAGGTCGGGGAACCCGCGGCAAGCCTCTCGTCCGTCGCGAACACGTACAGAAAGCCATCGACCAACGTATCTACCGCTCCAACCGGGTCGAGGGGCGCATCCGGGAGATGATCGCGGACGGAACGATCATGGTCGACACCAGGGGAGCGGTAATCGGACAGATCAATGGGCTCTCTGTCTCTTCCCTGGGTGACTACGCCTTTGGCAGACCCAGCCGTATCACCGCCACCCACCGCCTCGGGGACGGCGAGCTGGTAGACATCGAACGAGAGGTCGAGATGGGTGGCCCCATCCATTCCAAAGGAGTGCTGATACTGGCCGGCTACCTGGGCGCCAAGTATGCTGCTGATCGTCCGCTCTCCTTCTCTGCCCGTTTGGTGTTCGAGCAGTCCTATAGTGGAGTGGAGGGCGACAGCGCCTCTTCGGCCGAGCTGTACGCTCTTCTTTCCTCCCTGGCCGGCGTCCCCATACAGCAGCGTTTCGCGGTGACCGGCTCGGTCAACCAGCGGGGGCAAGTCCAGGCCATCGGCGGTGTAAACGAGAAGATCGAAGGGTTCTTCGCTGTCTGCAAGGCTCTAGGCCTCCGCGGGGACGAGGGGGTGCTCATACCCAAGGCCAATGTCCGCAACCTGATGTTGAGCGAGCCAGTGCGCGCCGCCATAGACAAGGGACGTTTTCACATCTACCCGGTCGCCACTATCGACGAGGGCCTGGCCATCCTCACGGGGGTGCCGGCCGGGCGCTTGAGTCCGCAAGGCACCTATCCCCCGGGGACGGTGAACCGCCTGGTGGTCGACCGCCTGACAGCGCTTACGGAAAAAGCGCAAGAGCTGTCGCGCAGGCGAGGCCGCGGGGGCAACGGCGCTGCCGCGACCGCCGCAGAACCCACTGCTGACAGCCAGAAGCGCTGACAGCTAGGGGCGTCGCCAGCTGGGGACGCCGCCAGCTGGGGACGCTGTCTACACTTTTTCCAGCCGGACTGCCGCAGCCGCAACGTCACCCTTGAGGAGACGCGCCACCGGGACTTGACTGGAGAACCTACCCAGGAAGACCATTCCGGCCGGCAGACGTCCGCTGAGCGTCACAGCCACCTCCAGGGCAGCTCCGTCGCGCGCGGTTACCCGAACGCGGTCTCCCTGCACTAGACCCCACGCCGAGGCATCTGCCCGATTGATCTCCAGTGAGGGTTCGGCCAGAAGCTTGCTCAGGCCTGGGGCCCGCCGCGACCGCTCCCCGGTACCATGGTGGATGAAGACGGGACCGGTCACCAGCAGCAAGGGGTGATCATCGTCGGTCTCGGGGAAGTCGGCCGCTCCCGCTGCTGACATCCGCCCTAGGGGGAAGAACCGCAACTTGCTTCCCGACCTTTCCGCCGCGACCTCTTGGCCCTCGGTCTCCAGTTCACGGTACGAGAGACCTCGGTAGGCCGGAGCCACCTCGCTTATCTCCCGCAGCACGTCCTCTGGCTGGGAATAGACCCAGTCTGCTCCCAGGACTTGGGCAAGTCTGCAGACGATGGCCCAATCCTGCTTGGCCTCCCCCGGAGCAGGCACCGCAGCCCTTAGCCGCTGCACTAAGCCTTCCGCATTCGTGAAAGTGCCCTCATCTTCCGCAGTGACTGCAGCAGGCAACACCACGTGTGCCAACTCGGCCGTGTCGGTGAGGAAGGCATCCTGCACCACGAGGAGTTCCAGGCGCTTCAGGGCGGCCAGCGTCCGCTCGTAGTCGGGCATGGCTAACACCGGGTCCGCCCCCACTACGTAGAGAGCTTTGAGGGTTCCTCGTTCGATGGCAGGGATCAGGTCGGCCAGACCGAACCCCTCGGGCAGGTCCCGCAAGCAGGCTCCCCACCCGGTCTCCGCCGCTTCCAGAACACCCTCGTCCTTCAGCGAGCCTTGCGGGAGACGACCGGGCCGGACACCCATGTCAAACAAGCCGCGAGAGTTGGCCCCGCTGCGCAAGAAGTAGACCCCGGTCCCCGGACGGCCCGCGTTTCCGGTGACTAGAGCCAGGTCCAGAGCCGCTCCCGCCACTTCCTTCGCCCGAGACCCTTGCAGGACTCCTGGACCCAGGATGACCAGGGCCGAAGCAGCCTGCGCGAACATGGTCGCAGCCCGCTTGACCGCCTCCAGGTCGACACCCGCCTGCGCCGCCTCCCCAGCGACATCAAGGTCGGCGAGAGAAGCTAGGAAAGCCTCGGGGTCCGCAGTCTCAGCAGCCAGGAACCCTTCATCTTTGAGACCCGCCTCCACCACATGCCGCAGCATTGCGCGCAGGGCTGCTGCCTCTTGGCCGGCGCGGACCGCCAGGTGCAGGGGAGCCTTGCTCGCCACCGTGGTCTTCATCGGGTCGATGACTATTACTGGCCGCCCCGTGCGGATGGCCCTGATCACCTCCAGAGCCAACACCGGGTCAGATTCCGTGATATCGGCTCCTACGAGGAGCAAGGCCTGAGCGGTCCTCACGTCGCCGCGCCGCACTCCATCGCTGACGACACCCAGACCGTGGGCCCACAGGGCCTCATAGGCCGACCATTCCCCTTCATCCTCGGCGGTCACATTCGAGGAACCCAACACCGTGCGCAGGAGTTTTTGGACCAGATAGCCGGCCTCGTTAGTCACATGAGTGCCACACAGGGCTGCCACCGCCGAGCCGCCCGCTGTGCTGGTGAGAGTCTTCACGCGCTCGCCGAGGGTGGTGAGGGCGTCTTCCCAAGTGGTGGGCACCAGCTCCCCCTGGGAGTTGCGCAGGAGGGGACGGGTCAGCCGGTCCTCGGCATGGACATACCCAAGTCCGAAGCGACCCTTGACGCAAAGATTGCCTTCATTCAGGCCTTTCTCCACGTCGGCCGAGACCTTGACTACCTTGTCGCGATAGGAGTGCAGTACCAGCCGGCATCCGTCAGCGCAGTAGCCGCAAGTGCTGACGACCTTGCTGGTCTGCCAGGCCCGTGCTCCCAAGAGAGACCTCTGGGTGGTTATGGCTCCCACCGGGCAGGTACTCACACACTGGCCACAGGAAACACACCCGACCTCGGTCAACGGCAACCGATAGGGGGTGTCGACCTCACTCTCGTAGCCCCGGTTGAGGTACCCCCAACAACCGATGGACATCACTTCCCGGCAGATACGCACACAGCGTCCGCACAGAATGCAGCGCGCGCCATAGTGCGCGATGTTGGGATGGTCCCCCGGCTCGCCCACCACAGGCGGACGCCAGCCCCACGGCACCATGTCCACCAGGTATTCATAAGCGTAGTCCTGTAGTCGGCAGTCCCCGGCAGCCTCACACACCGGACAATCCAGAGGATGGTTGGTGAGCAGCAGCTCCAGCACGAAGCGGCGCAGTTTGACGATCTTCTCTGTGTGAGTGTGGACCACCATGCCTTCCCGCACTTGGGTTCCGCAAGCGGCCATGGGGCCCCTGGCCCCCTCGACTTCGACCAAGCACATGCGGCAAGCCCCGTAGGGCTCCAGGCGAGGGTCATGGCAAAGAGTAGGGATGTCTACGCCCACCGAGCGGGCCACCTCGAGGATGGTCTGCCCAGGCTTCGCCTTTACCTCCATCCCGTTAAGAGTGAGCGTTACCGACTGCGGCGTCGCGGCGGCTTCCCCTGCGGCGGACATCACGACCTCCTCACGGCGTCGAACCGACACTTCTCAAAACATGCTCCGCACTTGATGCAGAGCTCCTGGTCAATGACATGCGGTTCCTTGCGTTCCCCGCGTATAGCCTGCACCGGACAGACCCGGGCGCAAGCCGTGCAACCTGTACATTTGACAACATCTATCAGGTAAGTCGTCAAGGCCGGGCACACGCCGGCCCGGCACTTCTTCTCGACTACGTGTTCTTCGAACTCGTCGCGGAAGTACTTGATTGCTGTCAACACAGGATTGGGAGCCGTAGTGCCCAGCCCGCAGAGGGAGCCTAACTTGACCTGACTGGCGATGTTCTCAAGGAAGTCCAGGTCCGCTAACGTCCCTTCGCCGGCACAGATCCTCTCTAGGATCTCCAGCATACGCTTAGTGCCGATGCGGCAGGGAGGACACTTACCGCAACTCTCTTGCTGAGTGAAGCTCAAGAAGTAGCGGGCAGTGTCCACGATGCAGTTGTCCTGGTCGATGACTATCATTCCGCCGGAGCCGACGATCGCGCCGGTCTGGTTTATGGTCTCGTAGTCAACCGGTAGGTCCAGCAAAGACTCGGGCAGACACCCCCCTGAGGGTCCGCCCATCTGCACCGCTTTGAAAGCCTTGTTTCCCTTCATCCCCCCGCCGATGCCGAAGATGACCTCGCGCAACGTCATTCCCATGGGCACTTCAGCGAGACCTGTACGCTTGACCTTGCCGGCCAGGGCGAAGACCTTGGTGCCCTTGGACTTCTCGTAGCCTCGGGCCGCGAACGCTTCCGCCCCGTTGAGGATGATCCAGGGCACCACCGCCAAGGTCTCCACGTTGTTGATGTTCGTGGGCCGACCCCAGAGACCAGACTCGGCAGGGAAAGGCGGCCGCAGTCGGGGCATACCCCGGTTGCCCTCGATCGACTGCATGAGAGCAGTCTCCTCCCCGCAGACAAATGCCCCCGCTCCCTCCTTGAGCTTCAGGTGGAAGGAGAAATCAGAGCCCATGATGTTATCGCCGATTAGCCCCCGTTCCTCCGCAGCCTTCATGGCGATCTTCAGGCGACGGATGGCGAGCGGGTATTCGGCCCGCACGTAGAGGTAACCGGTCGTAGCCCCTATCGCATACGCCCCTATGGCCATGCCCTCAAAGACAGCGTGCGGGTCACCCTCCAAGACCGAGCAATCCATGAAAGCTCCAGGGTCACCTTCGTCACCGTTGCAGATGAAGTACTTCACTCCGTCAGGAGACTTGGCATCGGCAGCGAACCGCCACTTGAGTCCGGTGGGAAAGCCTGCGCCTCCCCGTCCGCGCAGACCCGACCGGGTGATCTCGTCGATCACCTCATCTGGGGTCAGGCTGGAAAGCACCTTGTAGAGGGCCTGGTAGCCGTCGGCCTCCAGATAGTCGTCGATATCTTCGGGATCGATCACGCCGACATGACGCAGCGCCAACTTCTCCTGGCGCTCAAAGAAGGGGTCATACTCGGTGGCATGCTCGTCGGTCTTGACGATCCATTTGTCGATGACTTCTCCACCCAGGATGTGACGGGAGATGATCTCTTCGACCATGGCCGGGGTGACTTGCCCGTAGGTCACCTCCGTCGCATTGCCACTGCGGCGCAGATGCACCTCCACCAAGGGATCCATGGCGCACAGCCCTTGACAACCAGTCCCTGTCACGCAGGCACAGCGCCCGTCGGCCCCCCCTTCGCGCGGTCTTACCACGGCGAAGACACCCTGTTTGGCCAGACCTTCTTCGAAGGCGCGTAAGACCTCTCTACTACCAGCAGCCACTCCTCCGGTGCCCAAGCACACCCGTATCTCCACCTCGGGCTGAAGTACACGCTGACGAAGAGGAGCAGGACGGACAAGGGCCGGCCGGGAGCCGCTCACCGGTCGCCCCTCTCCGAAGCAGCGACCAGAGCCGCCCCTGAGTTCCCACCGGCCTCCTGGACCTCTTTCTGCTCCCGAAAGGCTTTCACCGCGGCGACGGCCTTGTCAGGTGTCAGCTTCCCATAAGCGCGGTCGTCGATCATGACTACCGGAGCCATGCCGCAAGCACCCACGCAGTGCACCTCCTCGACCGTGAAGAACATGTCTGGCGTGTTCTCGCCAGCCTTGATGCCCAAGTGCTTCTCTATCTCCTGGGAAATCAAGGTAGCACCGGACACGTGGCAAGCGGTGCCATGACAACAACGGATGGTATGCCGGGCATGGGGCTTCAGCCTGAATTGCGAGTAAAAGGTAGCCACGCCAAGAGCCTGGCTCAGAGGCTCCCCGGCTGCCTCAGCCACCCTGGCCATGACCTCTTGAGGTAGATAACCGAAAATGGCCTGGGCGCCCTGCAAGAGCGGGATCAAGGCGCCAGGCTCACCCTTGTACTTGTCGAGGAGTTCTTGGAAGCGTTCCTCCAGTTCGTGCTCGTCCACATCACCACCCACGCCTAGATTGACCGACCCGCAAGCCTTCAGCAGACTCGCGCGCTATTGTATCCCGCCCGGCCCCGGACCTGGCAAGACTTCCCGTCCTTGTTCGTCATGTGTCTGCTCCCGTTCGTACTGCAGCCCGCTCTGCTCTGCCCCCAGTTCAGCGAACGTCTCGCCCGCCCGATAGGAGCTCCGCACGAAGGGAGCAGCGTACACCGCCAGGCCGAGCAGCCGGCCATAGCGCGCGTAATCCGCGAAGACTCGAGGAGATATGTACTCGACCACGGGCAGGTGATGTGCGGAAGGGCGGAGATACTGGCCGATCGTCACAACGCTCACGCCAGCCCGGACCGCATCCTCCAGCACAGCGAACACCTCCTCGGGAGCCTCTCCCAAGCCCACCATAAGCCCGGTCTTGACCATCGCCCCACCCCGGGTGGCTGCCCAAGCCAAGACCCGCAGAGACCTCTCGTAGTCAGCTTGCGGCCGGACCGTAGGGTAGAGACGAGGCACGGTCTCCAAGTTGTGATTGAAGACAGCAGGCGATTGCTCCAGCACCCGATCGACGTTTTCCCTCAAGCCCTTGAAGTCGGGCACGAGCACTTCGATCTTCGCTTGGGGCGCTTGCTGACGCAGAGCCTGCATCACCCTCACATAGTGAGCGGCTCCCCCGTCAGGAAGGTCGTCCCGAGTCACTGAAGTCAGGACCACATGGTCCAACCCCAGCCTTGCCACCGCCTGGGCGACACGGTCAGGCTCTGCGGGGTCGGGGGGAAGCGGCGTCCCCCCCTTCACTCCGCAGAAGCCGCAATCTCGGGTGCAGACGTCCCCGAGTATCAAGAAAGTGGCCGTCCCTCGCTCGAAGCACTCCCCCAGATTGGGACAAAGAGCGCTCTCGCAGACGGTGTGGAGATGCAGTCCGCGTAGCAGCCCTTCCATCGACCGCAGAGCCGCCGCTCGCGGCAGTGGCTTCTTGAGCCACGGGGGCTTAGGTCCCGAGCCCGGCCAAGGGGTAAACTCCTCTTCCAGCCCTTCGTGCGGACGGTCGCTCACTGCTTTTCTCCCCTCTCCTCTGCCCCTGTCGGCGGCTTCTTCTCTCGCTCCCCCGCCGGTCCCACTAGCTGCTCACGTCGGGCGAGCTCCAAGGCTTGTTCCATCACTTGTCGCAAGGGAAGGCCGCTTTCCGTCGCCAGCCTTGCCGCGTCCTCGTACTCCGGGGCCAGGCTCACCACCTCATCGCCGAACCGTCCCCACTTGACCCGCACTTGACCTGCGGGCAATTCCACCGTCTGCCACCCGCGTTCGAGGTAGTAGCGGTTCCAAGCACAAGTTCTTATCCCCAGGGTGCCCGTCTCCCGGAAGATGATGTTAGCCACTTCCTGCACTTGTTCCGGTCGCAAGAGAGCGTGCAGCACCACCCCCGGTCGTTCTTTCTTCATGTGAGCGGGAGCCGTCCACACTTCCAGGACCCCGCTTTCCCGCAGCCGGCTCACGGTGTGGCCTATCACCTCAGGCGTGACGTCATCTAGATTGGTGACCAACTCGACCACTTGTTCCTCTCGGGCTCCGCTCAGACTGCCTTCCCAGCCAGACCCGCCCGTCTGCTCTTCGCCGATGAAGACTCGCAGCAGGTTGGGGCCGCTCTCCAGCCTCAGCTGGCCGGCCCCGTAGCCCACGGCGCTCAGCCGCATGGCCGGCAGATCCTGCGGGACCGCCCCCAGCTCCCTGAGCAGGAGAGCCCCTGTCGGCGTGGTCAGCTCCTTAGCCTCCGGGCCTCCGCGGACGCGGTAGCCTGCGAGGAGCCGGGCAGTAGCTGGCGCCGGGACAGCTGCCCTTCCATGGGCAAACTCTACCGCCCCTCCCCCCAGCGGGATCTCACCCACGTAGACCCCCTGCACCTGCAAAGCTTCGACCAGGAGCATGGTCCCCACGACGTCCACGAGGGTGTCGGCAGCCCCTACCTCGTGGAGGTGTACCGTCTCCAGGGGCACCCCATGGATCTCAGCCTCTATCTCGACCAGGTGTCGCACCGCGTGCATTGCCCTCGCCTTCGGCCCTTCCGGGAGGTTTGCGGCCTCAAGAAGGGCAGTGAAATCTCCCAAGGTGCGAAGGGGCTGCGGCTGGTCTTCCTGCACCTTGACTCTTGTGCAGGCGAACCCCTGTTCGTGACCGCGCGCTATCTCCAGCCGCACGCCTTTTAGGCCGAGGGAGGCAACCGCCTCCCGCAACAAGGTCACCAGCTCCGGGCGATCGCGGGTCGCGTCGAGCAGGGCGCCTAGTACCATGTCCCCAGACACCCCTGTCCAAGGGTCGATGTAGAGTATGCGGCGGCCCATTCGGTCTCTCGTCCCTCCCACCGGTCTCGCGCACGATCTTGCTGTTGCATTCTCGCATGCCACCCCATACACTGCGAGCGTACGGCTTTGCGTGCCGGTGGTTGTCAACCCCAGTCCTCTGGTATACGAAGTGGCGCAGAAGCGACTCGCCGACTACATCGGTCTTACGGTCAGGAAACTCCGCTCCGACCGGGAGTTCACCCTGCAGGCCCTGGCCGATGAGTCAGGCATATCCAAGAGCTACCTGGCAGACATCGAGAAGGGCCGCAAGAACCCCACGACCGATGTCATCGAGGCCATCGCCTCTGCGCTTGGGGTGCCCGCCAGGGAACTGCTTTATCATGCTGCCTTGGACGAAGAGGACCCGTTCCTGGAACCCGAGCAGCTGAGCCTGGAGGAGATCGCCGCCGAAGACGCCGAAACCCGCGAGCTTGCCCAGCTCGCCCGGCGCATGCGGCCCACAGACCGCCGCCTACTGCTCGAACTTGCTCGCCGACTTTCTCGGTAGTCCCCCCTGACCCAGGAGCCGGCGAACGAGCCCTCGGCCAGATGTCCTCGGGCACGGGACCACTCACCCCCAACCGAGCTTCTCCAGATCCTCTTCCTCCAACCCGAAATAGTGGCCGATCTCATGGATGACCGTCGCCCGGACCTGTTCACGGATGCTCTCTTCGTCGGGCCCGGCGTGCAGCTCGATAGGCTTCTGATACAAGGTTATGCGGTCCGGGAGCGCACTGTAGGAGCTGGTTCTTTCAGTCAACATCACCCCGTGGTAGAGACCGAGGAGCGCGGTGCGGTCCCCAGGATCCAGCCCTGCCTCCTCCAAATCAGCCTTGGTCGGCCATTCTGCTACATCGATCTGGATGTTCTCCAGGTGGTCCAGAAACTGCTGGGGCAGGCTCTCTAGAGCCTCGGCTACCAACTCTGCGAACGCATCGATATCCACGATCCACCTACCGCCCGCACCGGTCACCTACCGCCTGGACAGCTTCTCCGCTCGCAGCCGTTCAAGCAAAGCTTGCGCCGCTGCTCCGCGATGGGACACCCTGTCTTTCTCCTCCGGGGACGCCTCCGCCAGCGTGATACTCCAGCCACACGGCTGAAAGACCGGGTCGTAGCCAAAGCCTCTGCTACCTCGCGGCGCCATGGTTATGGTTCCCTCTAGTGTTCCCGTCACTTCGATGATCTGCTGCGCGCCTTCCGAGGCATCTAAACTCGTTGCTGCTGCTAGCTCACCCGACCCAGCCGGCGAGGGCGCCGCAGACGCCGCGACCGGCAGCACAAGACAGAGAGCGCAGACAAACCGGGCCCGCCGATCGGTGATCCCCTCCAACTCGCTAAGCAAGCGGGCTACGTTCTCAGCATCGGAAGCCCCGTCGCCCGCATAACGAGCCGAGAACACGCCCGGGCGCCCGCCCAGAGCCACCACTTCGAGCCCGGAGTCGTCAGCCAGCACGGCTACCTGCCGGTCGAGGGTTGCAAACACCGCCTCCGCCTTGAGACGCGCGTTCTCAGCAAAAGTCTGCCCCCTCTCCTCGGGCAGAAGCAAGCCGGGGGCAAGTGGTTCCACCACGAAGGCCCCAGCCAGAAGCCGCTCGAACTCTCGGGCCTTGCCGGGGTTGCTAGTAGCCAGAACAAGCCGTGTGCCGCTGTCCAAGGGCGTCCTCCCCACTCGGGCGTCCTTCCCCAGCCCTCCCTAGCTGCCTGGAGGTAGATAGGCTCGCGTTATGACCTCCATCTGGGCCTCTCGGATCCGTGCGATGCCCAACGCAGCCAGGTCGAGCAACTGTTCAAGTAGGGCGCGATCGAAAGGATGTTGTTCAGCAGTGACCTGTACCTCCACCAGCTTGCCGCTACCGGTCATGACCACATTCATGTCGATGGCGGCGGTAGAATCCTCCTCGTATTCCAGGTCCACTACCGGCTTACCGTCCACCACGCCCACGCTGATGGCCGCCACTGAGTCGCTCAGAGGAAGCACCTTGAAGACCCGAGCGTCGACCGCTCGTTTGAGGGCCAGGTGCAAAGCCAAGTAGCCTCCGCTGACGGCCACACATCTCGTCCCTGCGTCGGCCTCGATGACGTCACAGTCGATGTAGAGGGTCCTTTCGCCCAGCGCAGCGAGATCCACCACCGCCCGCAGGCTGCGACCGATGAAGCGCTGGATCTCGACCGTTCTCCCTTCCTGCTTGCCCCGCACCGCCTCCCGGGGCGTCCGCTCGCGGGTCGAGCAGGGCAGCAACGAGTATTCAGCCGTCAACCAGCCTTCTCCGCTCCCTCGGCGCCAGGCCGGCACCCCGTTCACGATCTGGCAGGTACACAGAACGCGGGTGTTGCCAAGCTCCATGAAGACGGAGCCATCCGCTGTGCTCACAAAGTCCGGAGTGATCTTGAGCGGTCTGATCTCGGTGGGACCGCGACCGCCCATTCGACCTGTTCCGCTCAAATCTGGACCACCTCCCTAATGGGAAGCTGCAAGAAGCGGGCCCCCACCTGCCGGAATTCCTCCGTGTTGCCTGTGGCAAAGAAGCGATAATCACCTTCGCGCGCAGGGTCGTTAGCGATCATCTTTCTGTCCAGTATCTCGCGCACCTCGCGCGCTGTCTCTTCGGCGGAGTTGATGAGAGTCACACCCGGTCCCAGCAACCGTCGCAGCATGGGCGTGATAAGCGGATAGTGCGTACAGCCCAGTATCACCGTGTCGACCCCTGCCTGCCGCAGGGGAGCTACGTATTCCCGAGCCGCTTCCTCCACTTCCTCAGAGAAGACATCGCCCTCCTGAATCAGAGGGGCGAGCCGAGGGCACGCCACTGGGAAAACCTCCAGTCCCGCATCCAGGGTGGTGAGGGCGTTCTGATAGGCGTTGGACCGCACCGTCGCCTCGGTGGCCAGGATGCCTATCCGACGCACTCTGGTCACCTGCACAGCCGCCCGGGCCCCCGGCATCACCACCCCCACGATCGGAGTAGAGAAGGTGGCCTGGAGTTGGGGCAAAGCGGCCGCCGCCGCGGAATTGCAGGCCACCACTATCAGCTTGACCCCCATGGCGACCAAGCGCGAGGCGGCAGCAAAGGCCAGGGCTCTAACCTCCGACAGGGGCTTGGGCCCGTAGGGGAAATTGCCGGTATCACCCAGGTAGACGAAGTCTTCACCGGGTAGATTGACTAGACACTCATGAAGAACCGTAAGGCCACCGACACCCGAGTCGAAGACGCCGATGGCTCTTCGGTCCGGGCTCTGCTGGTTGTGGGCATCCATAACGAGGCGATTCTAGCAGAACCGGCCCCCCATTCCGCCCGCCCCTGATTCCAGGAGGACGGAGTGAGAAGCCTGAAATCACCTGCTGTCGACCCGCCGGCAGATATAGCTCGGCACGATGGTATTCAGCCTGGTGACCAGCCCCCGTTCCCGCAGCCGCTGCAATGCCTGCCGCACTTCTCCTGGAGTCAGAGACAAGCGAGCGTCGATCTGGCGAACAGTCAGGCCCGACCCTTCCTGGCGCAGAACGTCGAACACCACGGCCTCCGACCCTTCGAGGAGGGAACCGACGGCCACCTCTCCCGTTTCGGAGGAGACCCCCGCACCGTGCGCTGACGAAATCCTGCGACGTTCAGCTCCACCGCCCGCAGGTCCACTTTCGGCCGAAGTCCGCGGCCCCCCGGCTGACATTTGCTCCATAACGCCCCGCCCAAATAGTGGTCTACCTTGACGATAACCTAGGGATGATGAACTGCTTCATACGCCGTATACCCCAGACGCTGGGCGTGTCAAACGCTCGTCACCTCGTCCTTGCCGAAACGACGGAAGAAGTACAGCGAGACGACGATCATGAGGGCCGACACCAGCCATATGACGGCATACTTGTCATTTCCCCCCATGAACTTCCCGGCCACGTCGATGGCTCCCCCTGCCAGGACCGGCGCGGCCACATTCGCCATGCCCCTCATCATGGAGAACATCCCGGTGAACTGACCGATGTGCTCTTTCGGCATCAGTTTCATCAATATGGCGTAGGGAAGGGTGAGCACGATGGAGCCACCGAGTCCGAACACTGGCAAGAAGGCGAACGCCCAGGCGATGTCGCGCAAGAAGAACCCCAGCACACAGCCGCAGAAGAACACCGCCAGTCCCACTCGCATGACCTTGAACCGCCCGTAACGGTCCGCCAGATAGCCGCTCACGATACCGGCCACCATGTAGGTGACGCCAACCAGCCCCAAGAGCAGAGCCCCCACCTGGTAGGTCGCCCGCAGAGTGTAGTAGAAGTAAAGCATGATGAACCCCCGGAGGCCAGCCAGAGTCGACTCCCAAAGAAAAGTCGCCACCATGAAACGCTGGATCTCCTTGTGCTCACGGGTAGATGACCAAATGGCGTACAGCTCCCCCCACAGACCTCCGCGGGGCGCTCTATAGACCCGACCCGGCTCGGGCTCGTCGATCCGCCTTACCGTCAGATAGGTGAGCACCATGATAAGCATACCAGTCACGATAAAGGGAGAAGGTTCCCACCGGTAGAAGAGAAAGCCGGCGACCACCATGCCCAAGAACATGCCGCCGCCCCTCATGAAGGACTGGTAGCCCTGGACCCTGCCCGCCACACTAGCTGGAGTCACGTCCGCGATCAAGGACTGATAGGGCGAGGTGTAGAAGTGATAGGCAGCAAAGAAGACGAAGGTCGAGATAGCGATGGGCACATAGCCCGGCTGAAACGGGGCTAGAAGCAGAGAAGCCGCCATGAAGGGGGCGGCAAAGATCATGAACGGTTCCCGGCGTCCCCAACGCCGAGTCCAGATACGGTCGCTGAGAACGCCGACCCAGAGCGGGATAAGCACCGAGAAGATGCCCTCTCCGCCGATAGCAAAACCGATCAGGGTGGCAGATTTGGTGTAGCGGTCAAGGATGACCGGAAGATAGGTGGTCACCAGGGAGAGGGCGGTGGCAAAACCCAGGGTCGGAAGCGTGAGCACTAGCACGGTGCGTGTGCTCATCTTTTGACCGACCACCACGCGACCTACCCCCTGCCCTTGCTTGCCCAAACTCAGCGGATTCTACCAAAGGAAAGCCTGCCCGCGACACTGGGCCGACAGTGGCAGGGCGCGAAGAAGAGGCGAGGCGGGGCGCTGGAGCCGCCCCGCCTCGCCCGCTCTTTCCCTCAGCAGACAGTCGCCGCCTCATCGGCGGTCGCGCCTACTTCGCCGCCTGGTAGTTGGCAGCTACGAAGTCCCAGTTCACGAGATGCTCGAGGAAAGCCTCCACATATTTCGGACGCTGGTTACGGTAATCGATGTAATAGGCATGCTCCCACACGTCCACTGTCAGCAACGCTATCTGGCCGTGTTTCATGGGCAGGTCGGCGTTACTCGTCTTGGTGACTCTGAGCGTCCCACCCTCCAGCACCAGCCAGGCCCACCCGGAGCCGAACTGGGTGACCGCCGCTTGGGTGAACTGCTTCTTGAACTCCGCCACGGAACCGAAAGCAGCCTCTAGGGCCGCCCCTAGCTCGCCAGCAGGCTCTCCTCCGCCACCAGGCTTCATGCACTTCCAATAGAAGGTATGGTTCCAAACCTGGGCAGCGTTGTTGAAGACACCACCTTCAGAAACCATGATGATGTCTTCCACCGAACGATCCGCCAGCTCCGTACCCTCGATCAGGCTGTTGAGATTAGTGACGTAGGCATTGTGGTGCTTACCGTGATGGTACTCGAGCGTCTCCGCGCTCAGATAAGGGGCCAAGGCATCTTTGCCGTAGGGCAGGTCTGGTAGCGAAAAAGCCATGCTGCTCTCCTTCTCACCTCGTTGACTGAGTCTACTCGTCTATCCCCTCCTACCCTGCATCACCAGCGTCAAAACCAGGTCAGGGCCATGCCTCACCGGCTGCCTAATCTATCCCTGACAAAGTCCCGGATGACGTCTGAGAGCCGTGGCTCCCCTTGTTCCGCCATTTCGTAACGCACCTGGACGAGCGGCTTGTCGACCTTGATCAGGTCACCCATGGAAAAGGGGGTCGCACTGACCACGAGGTCTGCCGGCACGGCGTTGACCGTAGACTCCAGGTCGCGTAGCTGCTCTTCGTAGTAGCCCACAGCGGGAAGGATCGGGCCCAGGTGCGGGTAGGCGGCATAGACGTCCGCCAAGCGCCCGCGGGCGTAGGGTCGGGGGTCGACTATCTCCGCCGCTCCAAACTGCTGGGCCGCTTGCACTCCCGCTCCCGTGGCCATTCCTCCGTGCGTGAGGGTGGGACCATCCTCCACCACCAGGACTCGCCTGCCCTTTATCAGGTCGCTGTCGACAGCGGTGATCACCGAGTCAGCTTTCACCACCAGAGCCCTTCCGTTGACAGCCTTCACGTTCGCTATCACCCGCTCTACGTTATCCGGCGGGGCGCTTCCTACCTTGTTGATGACGATCACATCGGCCCGCCGCAGGTTCACCTCTCCCGGGTGGTAGGTCAGCTCGTGTCCGGGGCGGAACGGATCTACCACGACCACTTCCAAATCGGCGGCAAGGAAGGAGAAGTCGTTGTTCCCCCCATCCCAGATGATCAGAGCCGCCTCTTCTTGGGCCTGGGCGACGATCAGCTGATAGTCCACACCGGCCCACACAGTGAGACCACGGCGAACATGGGGTTCGTAGTCTTCGCGCTCCTCGACCGTGGCCCCGTAGCGGTCCAAGTCCTGGAGGCTGGCGAAACGCTGGACTCTCTGAGCGGCCAGATCCCCATAGGGCATCGGGTGCCTGATGATGGCAGGGCGCACGCCTTCCGCAAGGAGTACATCGGCTATAAAACGCGAGGTAGGGCTCTTTCCGGCCCCGGTGCGCACAGCTAAGACCGAGATGACTGGTACTTCACAGCGTATGGTGGTGGACCTGGGACCCAAGAGAACGAAGTCCGCTCCCGCTGCCAATGTCCGCGAAGCCTGGTGCATCACGTGTTCGTGAGAGACATCGCTGTAGGCGAACACCACCTCCTCTACCTGGTGCTGTTCTAATAGCCTTTCCAGCTCGGTTTCGGGGAGGATGGGAATGCCCTCCGGGTAAAGAGGGCCTGCCAACAGGGGAGGATAGGTACGGTTGTCGATCCCCGGGATCTGCGTCGCAGTGAAGGCCACCACCTGGTAGCGGGGGTCATCGCGGAAGACCACATTGAAATTGTGGAAGTCGCGCCCAGCAGCGCCCATGATCACGACCCTTGTCGGCTTCACCGCGAACCCCCTTGTGCTCGGCACCCGTCGCGCTTCTACCACCGTACGTCATTGTAGATGGCAAAGGCTCCTCCCGGAAGGAAGGAGCCTTGCTGTAGCAGCCCTGTAAGCCGGATTCTGTCGAGGGTAGTCATCTATCTATGGCCGACCGTTGCCGGCCGGCTCTTGCGGCCAACCCGGGGGCTCGGGCGAGCAACCCTCAAGCGCCCCCATATTCGGCCTTGCACCGGGTGGGGCTTGCCTGGCCGCCGTGTCACCACGACGCCGGTGCGCTCTTACCGCACCTTTTCACCTTTGCAACCGGAAATACCGGCGTGCCGTGTGTTTTCTGTGGCGCTTTCCCTAGGGTTTCCCCCGCTGGACGTTATCCAGCACCCTGCTCTATGGTGTCCGGACTTTCCTCGTGAGCTCCTCGAAGGGAGCCCCCGCGACTACCCGGGCTGCACCAGAAGTATACAGCCCGCCCGCAGCCCGCGCGCAGACGCGTCCCGCAGACCTCAAACCGGGATAGGGAAGGACTTGGCGAAGTGACAAGCCACCTGGTGTCCTTTAGCTACCTCGCGCAGAGGCGGCTCTTCTTCACTACACAGGGGGAACTGGGCTATCGGACATCTGGTGTGGAAGCGACACCCACTCGGAGGCTTGATGGGACTGGGCACGTCGCCACGGAGGATGATGCGGTTACGCTGACGCTGCTTCTCGGGGTCGGGCACGGGAGCCGCCGAGAGCAGAGCCTGGGTGTAAGGGTGATGCGGGTCGTTGTACACCTGACGCCAGCCCCCCAGCTCCACCACTTTCCCCAGGTACATGACCGCCACTCGATCGCAGATATGGCGGATGACAGCCAGATCGTGGGCGATGAACAGGTAGGTCAAACCGAACTCATCCTGGAGCTCCTCGAGGAGATTGATGATCTGCGCCTGGATAGAAACGTCCAACGCCGACACCGGCTCGTCGCAGATGATCATCTTGGGTCGGAGCATGAGCGCCCGCGCGATACCCACCCGCTGCCGCTGTCCCCCGGAGAACTCATGCGGGTAGCGGTGGATATGTTCGGGGTTCAATCCCACGACCTCCAGCATCTCCTTGCAGCGCTGCTCCCGCTCTCGACGGGTGCCGAGGTTGTGGATGACCAGCGGCTCCGCCATGATCTCGCCGAACGTCATCCGAGGGTTGAGCGAGGCGTAGGGGTCCTGGAAAATGAACTGCACGTCGCGCCGGAAGGCCTTCAGCCGTCTGCCCCGAAGCTTACGCACATCGGTGCCGTCGAAATGGATGGAACCAGCGGTCGGTTCCAGCAGGCGGATGATGCAGCGCCCTGTCGTGGATTTGCCGCAGCCGGACTCCCCCACCAGACCAAGCGTTTCTCCCTGCTCCACCGAGAAGCTGACGTCGTCGACGGCCTTGACGGTCTCCCCCAGACGGGAGAGGATGACGCCCTTGCTGACCGGGAAGTGCTTGGTCAGCCCCTTGACCTCAAGCAAGGGGCTCATCTCGTCACCCCACTGACACGGCTGCCCACGTGGCAGGCCCGTTCATACAAGAGCTCTACGAAGGCGGGGTCGGAAGCGAAATGACAGGCCGAGGAATGCCCGGGAGTGATCTCGACCAAAGAGGGCTGCCGCGACCTGCACACGGTCTGGGCGAACTCACACCGCGGGTGGAAGGGACAGCCAGCTGGAAGATGGATCAGGCTAGGAGGCAACCCCTTTATGGGGCAGAGCGCGCCTTTCTCATCCACGTCATGGCGTGGCAGACTCTCCAACAACCCCAGCGTGTAGGGATGCAGGGGGTGGTAGAAAACATCGTCGGCAGTGCCGAACTCTACCGCTTTCCCTGCGTACATAACCAGGATGTGGTCCGCCATATCGGCCACGATGCCCAGGTCGTGGGTAATCATGATGATGGCCGACTCACTCTGCTCTTGGATCTCCTGCATCAGGTCCAGGATCTGAGCCTGGATGGTCACGTCGAGAGCCGTAGTGGGCTCGTCAGCGATAAGAACATCCGGACCGCAGGCCAGGGCCATGGCGATCATAGCCCTTTGCCGCATCCCCCCTGAGAATTCATGAGGATACTGCCGTGCCCGCTGTTCCGGTTGCGGGATGCCGACCTGGCGCAGGAGCTCCACGGCGGCAGTCCAGGCCTCGCTCTTGGTCATGTTTTTGTGGATGCGGAGAGGCTCCGCTATCTGCTTGCCTATGCGGTAGACGGGATTGAGCGACGTCATGGGGTCTTGGAAGATCATGGCGATGCGGTTTCCCCGGAGCGCCCTCTGGTCACGTTCGGACAAGGCCAAGATGCTTTCTCCCTTGAAACGGATGTCTCCGCTCACCACCTTGCCCGGAGGTTCGGGGACCAGGCGCATGATGGAAAGCGCGGTCACCGACTTGCCCGACCCGGACTCTCCTACCACCCCCAGGGTCTGCCCAGCCTCCAGGGTGAAGGTAACCCCGTCCACCGCTTTGACGATACCGTCGCGGGTGAAGAAGTGCATATGCAGGTCGTCTACTTCAAGCAGCGGGGGCAAGACTACTCCTTCAACTTCACATCCAACGCGTCTCGCAAACCGTCACCGAGCAACACAAAGCCGAGTACGGTCGTCAGTATGGCCAGACCCGGATAGAACATGAGCCAGGGTGCAGTAAAGATGTAGGCCCGCGCCTCTGAAAGCATCAGTCCCCAGGAAGGATCGGGCGGTTGCACCCCCATGCCCAGGAAGCTGAGAGCCGCTTCGGTGAGTATGGCACCCCCGATACTCATGGTGGCGTACACGATTATGGGCGAGATGGCATTCGGCATGATGTGCCGGCCCAGAATACGCAGAGTCGAGGCCCCCATCGCCCGCGCGGCATCCACGTACTCGTTCTTCTTGATGCTGAGGATCGAACTTCGGAACACCCTGGCGATACTCGGCCAACCCAAAATACCAATAGCTATGAATACGTTCTGAAACCCCTTGCCGAGCACGGCGATGAGAGCGACCGCAAACAGGATATACGGAAAGGCAAAGAACACGTCCGCCGTGCGCATGATGAGACTGTCCCAAATACCACCGTAGTAGGCGGCTATGGCGCCCATGAAGAGTCCGATGACCACCATGATGAACACCGCCACCACTCCCACAAGCAGCGACACCCGCGCTCCGTAGACCACGCGCGAGGCGATGTCTCGGCCCAGTTTGTCAGTGCCAAAGGGATGCTCGGCCGACGGAGGCTGCAGGCTGAGCTCGGCCACGCGACTGGTATCGATGTAGGTGGGATCGCCGAGATACCGAGGAGCCCACAGATCAGCAGTCACCGCCACCAAGATAATGATGACGATCCACACCAAGCCGGCCATGGCCAGCTTGTTTCTCCGCAGACGACGAATAGCGTCCGCGCGCAGGGTCCGGCCCTTCCCAACGAAGACCTCGCCCGCCTCGACCGCGCCCAGGCCGGCGACCGCGGTCGACTCGTCGATTTCCACTTGTCCTTTCCGTCTTCTCAGCATGAGTCGCCTAAGCCTCATGTCGCCCGTAACGGATACGGGGATCGAGGAATGCATAACTGATGTCCACCAGAAGGTTGATGACCATGACCAGGAGAACGATGATGATGGTCCCCCCCATCACGATGGGCCAGTCGCGCTGACCGATGGCCAGGAACATCTCATAGCCGATGCCCGGCCAATTGAAGACGGTCTCGGTGAGGATTGTCCCTCCTATCATGGCCCCCAGATCCAGTCCCAGGAAAGTGACCACTGGGATAAGGGCGTTCTTCATGGCGTGGCCGCTTATGACCCGGCGATAGGTCAGGCCTTTGGCCATGGCGGTCCGAATGTAGTCTTGGCCGATCACCTCCAGGAGCTGGCTGCGCATGATGCGCGCGGCATAGGCAGTCGAGACCGAGGCCAAAGTTACAGCAGGAAGGATGATATGGATCGCCGTCGGGAACTGAGCCGATTTCATACCCGAGACCGGCAGGTAGGGCAATCCCCACTGCTTGAACTTGACACCGAAGACCAGCTGCAGCAGCATCCCCAGCCAGAAGACAGGTATGGACACCAGGACGGAAGTGCTGAGTGTGACCAAGATGTCCCAGAAGGAATAACGCTTGATAGCCGAGATGACACCGGCGGCTATGCCAAAGAGCATCTCGATGATGATCGCAGCGATAGCCAGCTTGATGGTGTTCGGAAGCTTGTCCATGAGGATGTCCGTGACCGCGCGGCCCTTCTGGTAGGAGTCGCCTAGGTCACCCCGCACCACATTGGCCAGATACTTCCCATACTGAACCACCAGCGGTTCGTCTAGGCCATATTTCTTGACGATCTGGTTGTAAAGCGTCTCCGAGATAGCCTTCTCCCCGGTGATCATCCGCACAGGGTCGCCAGGGAGAATGCCGGGGGCGCGAAGGATGAAAAGGATCACGGTCACGCCTAAGAAGACCGGGATCATCTGGAGAATCCGGCGGACGATGTAAGCGATCATATGAGGTCCGACTTAGAGGTCCACCGGTAGAAGGGGAAGAGGGGGCTCCCCTTGGGGAGCCCCCTTTCCCACCGAGACGAACGTTCCAACAACACCGACCTCAGGATCCTACTTGGCTGCGATCCACACCGAGGCCAGATCGGCCAAGCCCATGTTGTCGAACATGAACCCACGGATGCGGTCGGAACCGAGTCGACCATGACGATACACATTAACGGGGATGACCGGAGCATCTTCCCCGATCATGCGGTCCACCTCTTGGTAAGCCTTGATGCGGGCATCGACGTCCGTGATCTTACGCGCCGCCAGCAGCTTCTCGTCTACGGTCGGATTCTCGTAGAAGGAGTGGTTATCCGCGCTCTTGGAGTAGAAGAGCGGATACAGGAAGTTGTCCATTATGGGGTAGTCAGCCAGCCAACCCAGGCGAGCCATCTGGAATTCACCCGTATCCAGCTTGTCCAGGTACTGGGCCCATTCCACTCCATCGAGCTTGGCCTGGATGCCGATGTCCTTGAGGTTGGCCTGGATAAGAGCCATCACGTCCTCGTGGCCCCGGCCGGTGTTGAATCCTATGCTGATCTCCGGCAGGCCCTGCCCATCGGGATAGCCCGCCTTGGCCAGGAGTTCCTTGGCCTGAGCCGGGTCATACTTGCAGTACGCCCACTGGTTGTCCAGGTAGCCGAGGATACCTGAGGGAACGATGCCCGTGGCTGGAACCCTCATCCCTTCGTACACCGTGTCACAAATAGCTTGGCGGTTAATGGCCAGAGATATGGCCCGGCGCAAGTCGACGTTCTTCAGAACATCGTCCTTGGTATTGAAGAGGATGTAGTAGATCGACACCTCCGGCCCTAGCAGGACCTGCTTGCCCGGCTCCACGGTGTAACCGTCAGGGGACTCGCCGTACTCGGCCGCTACTGCCTTGACCTGGCCCGAAGGAATGACAGTGAAATCAAGGTTGCCGGCTTTGAACTCAAGGAAGGCGGTCTCGTCGTCCTTGAAGATCTTGAAGTCCACGCCATCAAGGTAGGCCTTCTGGCCATAGTAGTCGTCGAAGCGGACCACCTTGATGTACTGGTCATGAGCCCAAGGCTCCGCCATCATGAAGGGGCCGTTGCCGACCGGCTTCTCGGCAAAGGCCTTGGGATCCTTCTCCACTTCTTCCTTGGGCACCGGGCACAGGGAGGGATGGCTCACCACAAACTCGAAGTCAGCAAACGGGTACTCCAAGGTGACCTCGAGAGTGTAGTCGTCGACAGCCTTGACTCCTTCCAGCTCGGTCGCCGTGCCGTCCTGCATGGCCTGGAAACCCTTGACAGCGGACAGGTGGTAAGAGATCTCAGACTCGTTCACAGGGTTGCAGATGCGCTCCCATGCATACTTGAAATCGGCAGCAGTCACCTTGCGCCCGTTATGGAACTTGGCATCCTTGTTGAGGTGGAAAGTCCACACGCTGGCGTCGGCATTCGCTTCCCATTTCTCGGCCGCAGCCGGCACCAGCTTGCCGGCCTTGGAGTCGAAGAACAGAAGGCTGTCAAATACCGCGTTGATGACTTGGATGCCCTCCGATTCCTGGCCGTTCACCGGATCGATGAAGGCCGGCTCTCCGATATAGAAAGAGAAGGTGCCGCCCTTGACGGGCTTCTCTCCTCCAGCACCGGTCGTGCCCGTGGTCCCTTCTTCACCGCAAGCGCTGACAGCCACTGCTGTCACCGCTAGGACCAGAGCAAGCACGAGAAACACCAACATGTGCCGTTTGTTCATACTACTCATGCGATCGTACCCTCCTCCAGTTCTTGGTCCCCAAACCGCCCCGCAGTACTCAGCCTCGCAGCACCACCTCCTCGCCTTCTCGATGGCCGACCACGCAGTGCCCGTCCCAAGCTTCTGAGAGGCCTGTGGTTACACCACATAGGCCAGAGCTATAGCGACGATGAAGAACGCGACTGAACAACCGACCGTCAGACGATCGAGGTTCTTCTGCACGACGCCGCTCCCGCCGAACGTGCTCGAACCTCCGAAGGTGGCGGCAAGCCCGGTACCTTTGCCGGAGTGAAGGAACACAAGAAGGAGGACGGCTAAACCAAGGATGGTCTCCAATGCCACCAACACGTAGAGCACGTTCTTCTCCCTTTACACTCGAGCCCGCGGCAGCCGCGGACGGCACTTGAACAGGTCTTTACTTCCGTAAGTTACCACTAGAACCCTGAATTTGCATATAGAGGCTGACTATTCATGCCGACCACGTCTTCAACAGAGTGCCCTCCCTGTCATCTCCCCCGGCACTTCCAGTCCCATTAGACACAGTAGAGTGGGGGCGATGTCGGCCAGCCCCGCCCTCTCCCTCAGCCTCAGCCCGGGCTCGAGGACCACCAGGGGGACCGGGTTGGTGGTGTGGGCAGTATCGGGACTCCCATCGGGGGCCAGCATACATTCGGCGTTTCCGTGGTCAGCCGTGACGATGACGCGTGCCCTATAACTGCGCAGCGCCTCGACGGTCTGACCCAGGCAGCGGTCGACGTGCTCGAGCGCCTTCACCGTCGCCTGAAAGTCACCGGTGTGACCCACCATGTCGGGATTGGCGAAGTTGACCACCACGAAGCTAGGCTGCACCTCGACTAGCTTCGCGCGCAGGCAGTCCACCACCTCATACGCGCTCATCTGCGGCTTCTGATCATACGTTCCCACGTCTTTCGGAGAAGGCACGAGGCACCGTGTTTCGCCCGGGAAAGGGGCCTCTCTTCCCCCGTTGAAGAAGAAGGTCACATGCGCATATTTCTCGGTCTCGGCCACATGGAGCTGTCTCAGGCCGGCTGCACTCACCACCTCTGCCAGGACATTCCTGGGCTCCTCCTTGGGAAAAGCCGCCGGCACTCCCAGCCTGGGGTCGTATTCGGTCAACCCCACTACATCAAGGTCCGGCGGGCTTCCGCCCCGGTCGAACCCTGCGAAGTCTTCTTGGACAAGCGCCGCACACAGCTCCCGCGCTCGGTCCGGCCGAAAGTTGAAGAATATGACTCCGTCCCCATCCCTGAGTCTGGCGGAAGGCTCTTCAGCGACCACAGTCGGCTGGATGAACTCATCTGTCTCGCCCCTGGCATAAGCCTCGGCCACCGCGGCCGCGGCGTCCACGGCGTGGAGACCCTGTCCATGCACCATGGCATCATACGCGCGCTTCACCCTCTCCCAACGCTTGTCCCGGTCCATGGCCCAATAACGACCTGCCACCGTAGCGAGGCGACCTAGCCCTTGCGCCGTCAAGAACTCCCCGATCTCTTCCACATAACCCGCCCCCGCCGTGGGAGAGGTATCACGGCCGTCGGTGAAGGCGTGGACGTAGACCCGCTGCAGGCCTCTCTGCTTAGCCATGATCACCAGAGCTTCCAGGTGCCCTAGGGAGGAGTGGACGCCCGCATCCGAAAGAAGCCCGAGCAAATGAAGAGAGCCCCCCCGTTCCCGCGTGCGGTCCATCACCCCGCCTAAGACGGGATTGAGAAAGAACGACCCGTCAGCTATGGCTCGATTGATGAGAGACAAGTCCTGGTAGATGACCCGTCCCGACCCGATGGTGAGATGGCCGACCTCGGAATTGCCCATGACCCCAGGGGGAAGACCCACTGCCTCGCCGCTGGCCTCAAGGATCGCGTGCGGATAATTCGCCCATAGCTCGTCCCAGACCGGAGTCCGGGCTAGGCTGATGGCGTTCCCCGGCCCAGGCGGAGCCCATCCCCAACCGTCGAGAATCACCAGGGCAGCCGGTCTGACCGTAGCAGCCGGCTTCGCAGCGCCGGCCGACCCCGCAGCAGCAGCCGGTTCCACGCCACTGCCTGCCGAGCCATTACCACCGGCAGCAAGGCGCCCCGTTCCCCGCCCTGTAGCGCTGCCCCCGCGCTCACCCATCACTGCCTCGTCTTCTCTGAAACCGCACGATGCGCACAAACGACTCCAGGGCGAGACTGGCCCCTCCTACCAACGCCCCGTCGATGTCGGGCTGATCCATGAGCATGTCGACATTGTCTGGTCTTACGCTGCCGCCGTACAGTATGCGCACTGTACGTGCAGCCGACTCCCCCAGCCGTGCGGCGACCTGGCCGCGGACGAAAGCCATGGCTTCTTCGGCCGTCTCGGGGGTGGCTGTCTTGCCCGTCCCGATAGCCCAAACGGGCTCATAGGCGATCACTACTTGCGCGGCCTCCTCCGGGCGGACTGCGGCCAGCCCAGTGTGGATCTGCCGCGCCAGCACTTCCTCGGTCCGGCCCTCCTCCCTTTCCCCCTCGGTCTCTCCTACGCAGACTATAGGAAGGAGACCGCAGTCCAGGGTCGCGCGGACTTTGTTCTTGACGCCGGTGTCGGTCTCCCCGAACAATCGCCTGCGTTCCGAATGGCCGATGATGACCGCCTTTACACCCAGGTCAGCCAACATCGCGGCCGAGACCTCACCGGTGTAGGGCCCCTCTTTCTCCCAGAAGACGTCTTGCGCCGCAACGCCGATGCCGCTCCCCTTGGCTGCTTCCACCGCGTGCGCAAGGCCAACGAAAGCCGGCGCCACTATGACCTGTCGGTCGGCCAGCCGCCCCAGCGAAGAGGCAAGCGCACGGATGAACTCCGCGCCCTCGCCGGCTGTCTTGTACATCTTCCAGTTGCCGGCGATGAGCGGCTGGCGGCTGGCCCCGCCGGACTTCATAGCGGTCACTCGCTCTCCCTGTCCGCGAGCACTTCCACTCCGGGAAGGGCCGCACCCTCGATGTACTCGAGCGAGGCTCCGCCCCCCATGGACACATGATCCATCTTCTCGGCCAGCCCGAACTTGTTGACGGCAGCAACAGAATCACCACCGCCGACTACCGTGATCCCGGGACAGGCAGCCATGGCTTCGGCGACCGCCCTGGTGCCTTCAGCAAAGGGGGCCAGCTCAAACACCCCCATAGGTCCGTTCCAAAAGACCTCACCAGCCTGAGCGATCGCCTCGGCGTAGAGTGCAGCCGTCCGCGATCCTATGTCCAAAGCCATCCAGCCCGCCGGCACCGCTTTGGCTGCGACTACCTTCGTCTCTGCGCTTTCCGACAGTTCCTCCGCCACCACCAGGTCAGTAGGCAAGCTGAGCTCACACCGGCTCGAGCTTGCCCTAGCCAGAGCTGCCGCTGCCGCTTCGAGCCCTTCTTCTTCCACCTTGCTCGCCCCTACCTCACCGCCTTGGGCTTTGAGGAAAGCCAAAGCCATCGCCCCTCCGATGAGGAGACGATCCGCCAAATCGAGGAAGCGGTCGATGACCTTCACCTTGTCGGTGACCTTGGCACCACCCAGCACCACTACGAACGGCCGCTGGGGCTTGGCCAACAGCCCCTCCAGGGCAAGCAGTTCCTTCTCCATCTGGAATCCGGCTACCGCCGGAAGTTTCATCGCCAGCCCGGCTGTACTCACATGCGCGCGGTGGGCTGCGCTGAACGCATCATTCACGTAGACGTCGGCCAGGCGGGCCAGCTCTTCGACCAGAGAAGGGTCGTTCTTCTTCTCACGAGGATCGAACCGCGTGTTCTCAAGCACCAAGACGTCTCCCGGCTTCATAGCCGCGACCGCCGCTTCGACACTGGGCCCGCAGAGCTCATCCAACTTCCGCACCGGAGCCCCCAGGAGTTGGGCAAGGTGCAAGGCCACGGGATCGAGACGCAAGGCCGGGTCAGGTGCATCCTTGGGCCGGCCCAGATGCGAGAGCAGGATCACCCGCCCTCCCCGCTCTCGCAGGTACTGGATGGTAGGTAAGGCAGCCCGGATCCTGCTGTCATCTACGACCTGACCGTCCTTGAGCGGCACGTTGAAGTCCACCCTCACCAGCACCCGTTTGTCAGCGACTTCTATATCCCTGACCGTCTTCTTCACTTTCCTTTTCCCTCCATCTGACTGGGTTCCATCGAGGAACTTGGCACGGCGGCAGCTCAAAGCAGCCGCAGGCAGAGATCCACCAGCCGATTGGAGAACCCCCACTCGTTGTCATACCAAGCCACCAGCTTGGCCTGGCGACCCAACACCATAGTCAAGCCCGCATCGAAGATGCAAGAATGGGGGTCGCCCACGATGTCCGCAGAGACCAAGGGATCGGTGGTGTAACGAAGAATGCCGGCCAGAGGACCTTCAGCGGCCTCTTTGACGGCCGCGTTGATCTCTTCAGCCGTAGCTTCGCTGCTTAGAGTGAGGACCAGGTCGACGACCGAACCATCCGGCACGGGAACGCGTAGAGCAAAACCGTCCAACCTGCCTTTGAGCTCAGGCAGAACAAGACCGATCGCCCGGGCTGCTCCCGTTGACGTGGGGATGATCGAGACCGCGGCCGCGCGAGCCCGCCGCAAGTCCTTGTGGGGCAGGTCCAGGATGCGCTGATCGTTGGTGTAAGCGTGGACAGTGGTCATGAAGCCCTGCTCGACCCCGAACCTGTCAAGCACCACCTTCACGAGCGGCGCTAGGCAGTTGGTGGTGCAGCTTGCGTTGGAGATGATGTGATGCCGGGCCGGGTCGTAGTCGGCGTCATTGACCCCCATGACCACGGTGAGGTCGGGATCTTTCGCGGGAGCGCTGATCAAGACCTTCTTTGCCCCTTGGTCTAGGTGGCGCGCAGCCTGGGCTCTGTCGGTGAAGTGTCCGGTGCATTCCACCACGATGTCGACCCCGAGCTCCCGCCACGGCAGCAGGCCGATGTCGGCTGCCGAGAGTACCTTGATCTCCCGCCCTTCAAAGACGAGCGAACCTTCCCCTCCGAAGACTTCACCTGGCCACACCCCATGCACACTGTCATACTTGAGGAGATGGGCCATGGTGGCTGCATCAGTCAGGTCGTTGACCGCCACCACTTCGAAGGCGGCGGACCGCTTGGTCGCGGCCCGCAGGAAGAGTCGGCCTATACGACCGAACCCGTTGATTGCCACTCGAGTGCTCATGTCTGCGACCCTCCTCGTGGTTGGATCGGATGTCTTGGCTTGCGCCTGGTTGTGATCTCCAGTCTGTTTCACGTCCACCGGGACGACGGCTGGATACTAACACAGCCTTCACCCGGACCTCCGCCGAGCCTCGCCCCTCAGCGTGAGTCCCGTCGGGCCTCGCCCCTCAGCGAGTTCGACCAGCCGGCGCAGACGATGATTCACTGCCGAGCGAGTGAGTCCCTGCCCGCCTACCTCGGCCAACTCACCCAGATTCAGGTAGGGGAACTCGGAGCGAAGCATCGCTATCTCCCGGAGGGCTGGCGATAACATTTGCAGACGTCCGCTTTGCTCCAACACAGCGATGGCAGCCAGCTGACGCGCAGCTGCTTCACTAGTGCGGCGCAGGTTGGCAGAATCACAGTTGGCCAGGCGATTCGCCCGTGAACGTACCTCTTTGACCACTGACTGCTCCTCCACAGCAAGAGCAGCGTCACTGGCTCCCGCTGCCGCCAGGAGTCCGGCTACCTCGTCTCTCCCTTTGAGATAGACCACGTAGCTCCCCCGTCGGCCGCATAGCCCCGGGTGGAAATCCATGCCCTCCAGCAGGAGGACCAGGTCACTCGCGAAGGTCTCATGTGGTGTGGTGATCTCCAGGTGAGCCTCGCGCTGAGGAGCGTTGGCCGAGCCGGCCCCCATCAAGACGCCCCGCAGGAAGGCACTACGGCAGCAGGACTTCTTGACCACCCGGCGGGAGATGCCGTGCTCCAATTCGAAGCGGTCGCTAAGGACCCCCATCTCATTCAGCGCTTGCAGAGCAGCGGGGGTTCCTTTGATGCGCACTTCATAGACCAAGCGGTGTTGGAACCGCGGTTCCCGGCGGGTGAGCAGTTCTCCTTCGGCTCCGTACGCCTTGAACACGGAGTAAGCCAGTTTGGCGGCGCCCTGCGTCGTCGTTTCCAGACGTATCTCATACCGCTCGCTTTCGACCGTCCCGCCGCGGATCAGGAATGAGCCGACCGTGTGCATCAGACCGGCCACTACGGCCAAACGACAGCAGCCTTGCTTCTGCTCCACCCGGGCCAACTCCTCTCGGAAGCTGCGCGAGAAGCCCGCTGTCATCTCAAGGCTCCCGTCCTACATCCCGGTGCGACACGCTGATCACCAGAGACTCGTCATTCCGCAAACGCCGAGCCAGGTCCTCGACCAGGACCACCGAGCGGTGCCTACCCCCCGTACAACCAATGGCAACTACCAACCGGCGCTTCTGCTCCCGCACGAAACCTGGCACGAGCGAGCGGATGAGTACCGCGACCCGGCGCAGAAACGCCGCCGCTTCCTGTCGGCCCAGGACAAAGTCTTTCACCGGACCATCCAGACCACTAAGCGGACACAACTCGGCTACCCAATATGGGTTGGGCAGGAAGCGGGCGTCAAACACCATGTCGGCGTCGTCGGGCAGTCCGTACTTGTAGCCGAAAGACTCCAGACTGAGAAAGAGCTGGTTGCTAAGCTGATCCGCCAGCAAAGTCTCTTCCAGGCGACGGCGTAGCTCCCGCGGGGTCAGACCGGTAGTATCGATCACGATGTCCGCCCGCGCGCGCAAAGGAGACAGGAGGCTCCGTTCCGCGGCTATGCTTTCGCCTAAGCTGGGCCGGAGGATGGGGTGAGGGCGCCTCGACGACTGATAGCGGGCTACCAAGACCTCGTCTGTAGCCTCGAGATACACCAGGCGTAAGTCGACTCCCTTCGCCTCGAGATGGGCGAGGGCCTCTCCTACCTGGCCGAAATAGGCCTTCCCCCGGGCATCGAACACTACCGCTATCCTATTGACCCGGCTCCCCTCCAGACCGAACAGCTCTACCACCCGGGGAAGCATCTGCGGCGGTAGATTATCGATACAGAAGTAGCCCATGTCTTCGAAGGTGGCGACCGCCTCTGACTTCCCGGCTCCGGAAAGGCCGGTGATGACGGTGACATGAAGTGGGGCAGCTCTTTCCTCTGGGCGGCAGATCTCCCTAGCAGCCGCGTCAGAGACCGGAGCTTCACTCATGGGGGTGAGCGCTGGAGAGACGCTTTCTTCTCTATCCTTGCCCATCGCTCACCAGCCCTTCTCCAAGCCTGCCGGGGGGACTCCCCGCGGCGTGCGCTAAGCTCCCCTGCGACACATGGGTCCTCTCATGCTCTAACAGCAGCTCTTTCCAAGCTGGGTCTTCTCCATACCTTCCCAGGCGCCCGTCAGCTAACACCACCCGATGACAGGGCAACACCACGGGGACCGGATTGGTGGCCATGGCCGTGCCCACCGCCCGGGCCGCCCGCGGGTAGCCAGCCAGCAGGGCCAGCTCACCGTAGCTGACGGTCTCTCCCGGGGGGACCTGCAGGAGAGATCGATACACGTGCAGGCGAAAAGCTGTACTGGCCAACTTCTTTAGAGGCACCTCGTCCAGCCCGAAGGCGAGCCTTTCTCCCCGGAAATAGGCCTCTAACCTCTCCGCCCACAAGAGCAGGGCGTCGGCATCGCGACGCAGGAGTGGCTCTCCGGCCGCCTTCGGGGGCATAAGCCCTGACTCTGACCGAGGCGACTGGCCCAGCCTCGGCAGCTCCACCCCAGCCAGCGTTCCCTCGCTCACGAAGACCCGACCACTCCCCCACGGAGTGGTGAAAAACGTCCATGGCATCCCGGTGATCATTCTCTCTTAGCCCCATCAACCCGTCTTGTGGAGATAGGCGTAGAGGTCGCGGGCCACTTTCCCGGGTAGACCAGGAACCGCTTCCAGCTCTTCACGGGTGGCCTGTAGGACCCTGTCCGGTGAGCCGAAGTACCGCACGATGGCTTTCCTACGTTTCTCCCCTATGCCCGGCAACTGGTCTAGAACCGAGTCCGTCACCCGAGCCGCTCTCTTCGCCCGATGGTACCCGATAGCGAACCGGTGGGCCTCATCCCGCACCCTTTGTAAGAGTAAGAGACCGGGGTGATCCTTCGGCAGGTCGAGCGGTTCCGCCGACCACGGCACGAAGACCTCCTCTTCTCGCTTGGCCAGCGCCACCACCGTGAGCACGCCGGCCAACCCAGCCTCCTCGACTCCCTCCAGCGCGGCGCTGAGCTGCCCTCTGCCCCCGTCGATCAACACGACGTCGGGGACCGCCTCAAAGGAAGGATCGTAACCTTCTCCCTTGGTCAAAGCAGGCAAGGGCGGGCGCTCTTTGGAGAAGCGACGCACGATGACCTCGCGGAGAGCGGCGTAGTCATCCTGCCCGGCGATGGTCTTGATAGCGAACTTCCGATAGTCACTCCGCTTAGGAACCGCCCCCTCGAACACCACCATGGAGGCAACGGTGTCCTCACCACCCAGGTTGGAGACGTCGTAGCCCTCGATGCGAAGGGGCAGACCGGGCAAGCCCAGACTGACTTGAAGCGCTTCGAGGGCCGCTAGCTTGCGCTCCCGCGTCTTTTCCTCGCGCAGACGCTCGTGAGCCAGAGCCAGTTCGGCGTTTTGGTCCGCCAGAAGCTGGAGCCGTCGCTTGTCCCCCCTCTCCGCCGTCTTGACCGTGATCTTGCTCCCCCGCAGCCCCTCGATCAAGGCCGCCAACGCCTCCCTCTCTTCCACACGCGCCGGGACGATCAACTCGGCCGGCAACGCGGGCACGGACGCGTAGTACTCAGCCACGAACCGCCGAAAGACCTCGTCAGGGGTCGCCCCGTCGACATTCACGAGCGTGAAGCTGCGACGGTCGACCACCCGGCCATCCCGCGTCACAAACACCTGGACGTTGGCGCCCCAGTCGTCCACCGCCATACCCGTGACATCCGCCGCCCCCAAGGCCCCCGACTCCATTTGCTGACCCTCTAGAACGTGTTGGAGGGCCAGCAACCTATCTCGGTACAGGGCCGCTGCCTCGAACTGCAGTTGCTCGGCCGCCTCGTTCATCGCTCTCTCCAGCTCTGCTGGAAGCGCCTTTTCCCGACCGCTCAAGAAGGCGACCACCTGCGTGACCAGAGCCCGATAGTCCTCGCGACTCACCCGCCCCAGGCACGGCGCCAGACAGCGTCCGATGTGGAACTGTAGGCAGGGCGACCCCGAGGGACGACCCGGCTCTCTGCCCCGACATGAGCGCACCGGAAAGACCTTGCGCAGAGTATCCAGAGTCTCCCGCACTTTGGCGGCGCTGGCATAGGGGCCGAAGTACATGTCCCCTTTGCGATGAGCTTCCCTCGTGAACTTGACCCGCGGAAATTCTTCACTAAGAGTGACGGCGATATAGGGGTAGGACTTGTCATCCCGCAGCCTGATATTGAAAGGCGGGCGATGCTGCTTGATGAGGTTGTGCTCGAGCAGTAGAGCTTCGACCTCGCTGGCAGTCACAATCCATTCAAGAGAGGCCGCTCTACTCACCATCTCCCGCACCTTGACAGGGACCCCTCTTCCCGTCGGTCCCGGTTCGAGCGCAGGGATATAGCTCGCCAGTCGCTTGCGTAGGGAGAGAGCTTTCCCGACGTAAAGAAGCAACCCCTCGCTGTCCCGGAAAAGATAGACGCCGGGCAGATCGGGAGCTTGCTTGATCGACTCGTGCAAGTCTTCGTTGGTGGTCATCTACGTCATAACCCGGCCGTTGCCCACTGTGGCTTTGTACCTAGCTTCGCAGGGTGAAGTTTACCCCAGGGTGGGCCAGCCAGGACCGCGGTCGCGGCTCTGCCTAGTGAGGGCTGCGGCGATGCGGACCGAGCAGCCGGCTCTAGATACCGTGCTATACTTTCGCGCCTCTGGGCCGCTGCGCCCCCGCAGGGGTGAAGCTTGGCCCCCGGGCCCTTTCCAGACCGATGGAGGTTGAGGTGGCACTGGCAGGACTTCCTCTGGATGAACGGGAGATGGTCCTGGATCTCATTGCGCAGATCCATGAGCGCATGTTGACCCCCGACAAGATCAGGGCCTGGGACCGCGACGAGGTGTTCCCCGAAGACGTCATCCGCGAGTTACTCAGTCCGCGGATCGGTCTGCAACTCCTTTTCATCCCGGAGGAGTACGGCGGCATGGGAGGAGGAGCCCGCGATGTGGCCGCAGTCTCCGAGGCCCTGGCCCGCATCTGTCTGGGAGTAGGGACGGCCTTTCTCGCTATCCATCTCGGCACCGATCCCATCCTAGTGGGCGCGACTCCGGAACAGAAGGAGAAGTGGCTGGGCAAGCTGGCCACGGGCGAAGCCATCGTGGCCTACGCGGCTACTGAACCCGAGGCCGGCAGTAACCTGGCCAGTCTTAAGACCACTGCCACTCCGGTAGAGGACGGAGAAGGCCGTATCATCGGCTACCGCATCACCGGCAATAAGCAGTTCATTTCTAATGGTGGCTATGCCGACTTCCTGACCGTCCTCGCCCAGACCCCCCAGGGACCCTCCTTCTTCATCGTCGAGAAGGGAACGCCGGGCTTCGTACCTGGAAAGCCGGAGGAGAAGCACGGGATCCGAGCCTCCAACACGGCCGCGCTTTCCTTTGCTGAGGTCTTTGTTCCCGCGGAGAACCTGGTGGGAGGCGTTCCGGGCCAGGGCATGGTCCAGGCGAACAAGGTCTTCGGTTACACCCGCTTGATGGTGGCAGCCTTCGGTCTAGGAGCGGCGGCAGCCGCTCTTGAGAAGGCTATCGCCTACGCCCACGAGCGCGTCCAGTTCGGATCGCCGCTCATAGAGAAGCAGGGCTACACACACAAGCTCCTTCTGCCCTACGTGGTCAAGCTGGCTGCGGCTCGGGCCTACATCGAGGAAGTGGCGCTGCGCTTGGATTCGGGGGAGACCGACCTCGAAGTCGAGGGCTCGGTGGCCAAGCTCTTCACTACGGAAGTCGGGAACGCCTGTGCCGACGCCGCCATTCAGGCTCTAGGTGGTTACGGGTACATCCGCGAATATGATGTGGAGAAGATCAAGCGCGACGTCAAGATTCTCACCATCTACGAGGGCACCAGCGAGATCCAGCAGCTCATCATAAGCACCTTCCGTTGGCGGTCTTCTGTCCAGTCGAAGGGCGCCTTCTACGAAGACATGGCCCGTCGGCTGGACGAGATAGCGAGCGTTCGCTCCGATCTCAAGGCCGAAGTCCTGGCGGCCACTGTGCGTTTACTCAATCGGCTGTTCGCCGAAGCTCATCGGACCAAGGCCACCAGGCAGCAGCATGTCATGTTCCGGCTCGCTGACCTAGCCTCGCTGGCCGAGACCGGGGCCGCCCTGGTGACCAAGGCCGCAGCCCAGGAAGGGCGGCCCACCCCCGAGCAGGAGTATCTCGTTCTCTGCAGCCGTGTCAATGCCGCCTACGTGGCCCAGCAGACACACAGCATCGCGACCGAGATCTTGTACGGAGCCGGTTTCTGGGACCAAGCCCAGGCCGCTGAGGTGCTTGCCAGCTCGGGCCTGGACTTGATCACGGCCATGAGTGGTCTCGTAGCTGACCTTGACGCTATGCGGCTGCTTATAGCCGGCCCCGGGTTCGCGCCACTGCTCAGAGTCTAGGGTGCTATGAAGCCTGAGCCAAGACTCCCAGAGGATCCTACTAGATGGCCTCTTATGCCCTTGAGTCCTGACGCGACGGTCCCGACAAGACCATGAGTTCACGCGACCGCCTTCTGGAACTCCTTCGCCTGTTCGCCGAGGCCCATGGGCTTTCGGGGTACGAAGACGACGTCGCCCAGCTGCTCTCTGCACATTTGCAGCCCCTAGTCGACGAGGTACGCATCGACACGCTGGGGAACGTGATAGGCGTGCGGGCGGGAGAGGGTCCGGCGGTGATGGTCGCCGCCCATATGGACGAGATCGGCCTCATGGTCCGTCACATCGACGAGGATGGCTTTCTGCGGGTGGTCTCGGTCGGGGGCTGGTTCGATCAGACCATACTCAGCCAGAGAGTGATCATCCACTGTCGAGACGGACGCAAGGTGCTGGGAGTAGTCGGCTGCCGGCCGCCTCATCTCATGGATGCCGAGGAGCGCAAGAAGCCGGTCAAGCTCAAGGATATGTTCGTGGACTGCGGGGCGACCAGCGCTGCCAACGCCGCCGAACTGGGGGTGGAGATCGGATGCCCCATAACCATCGACCGCGATCTGCGTCCGCTCGGTAACGACTTCGTGACCGGAAAGGCCCTCGACAACCGGGCCGGCATCGTGATGATGCTCTCCGCCCTCGAACGGCTGCGCAACATCACCGTGAAGGCCACCATCCTAGCCGTGGGTACGGTGCAAGAAGAGGTCGGCCTCAAAGGGGCGCGCACCAGCGCCTACGGCTTGTCTCCCGACGTAGCCTTGGCTACCGACGTCACCATACCTGGCGACCATCCGGGCGTGAGCAAGAGCGAAGCCTCCGTCGCCACCGGCAAGGGACCCTCCCTCACCGTACTTGACGCCGCCGGGCGAGGCGTCATCGCGCCCCGACGGGTGTTGCGCTGGCTCCGCGAGACCGCCGAGGAGGCCAGCTTGCCCTACCAGCTCAATGTAGGCGACGCCGGTAACACCGATGCTACCGCTATCAGCATCAGCAAAGCCGGCATACCCTGCAGCGTGATCAGCGTACCCGCCCGTTACATCCACTCGCCGGTCGAAGTGCTCTCCTTGCAGGACCTCGAGAACGGCGCCGCCCTCATCGCCGCAGCCCTGCAGTCGGCTCACCGTTATTTCTAGGCTCTCTGGCCCCCAGCGGCCCGGGCCCGCTCCCAGGCTACCTGCCCTTGAGGGCCTCTTCTATCTGCTTGACCTTCGCCGAGCCGTAGTAGCCGCAATTACCCTTCTTCTGGTCGGGCTCGATCGCCTTCTCTTTGACGATCTTGCTGACCTTGCTGGCCGGAACCCCTAGTCTCTCCGCGATCTTGGCAGTAGTAAGCAGCTCGTCGTTCATCGCCCTGGCCCTCCTTGGCTTCGCTCTTCTCGACTCCTATTCCCGTTTTCTTGACCAGTGGCACGCAGACGCTGCGCCCGCGCCCAACCGGCAGCAGCCGCCTCCAGCTCCCCGGCGAGGAACGGGGGTACCCTGCCTCTCACCCGGACCTCTTCGTCTCGGTACTCCACTACCACCGTGCCCCGTTCCCTCACCCGAGCCAACAATTCGCCAGCCGAGTAGGGCAGGCACATGTCAACCTCGGACCAAAGACCGGCAAAGACCTCGGCGATCATGTCCCGCAGCCGTTCGATCCCCTCTCCCCGCAGGGCGGAGACTCGCACCACATAAAGATCGTCACGCTTCACTATGTCGCGGATATCCACGTTCTTGGCCAGGGCTAGGTCGACTTTGTTCAAACAAACGATCCTAGGTTTCTCCCCGGCTCCCAGTTCTTCCAGCACCGTCTGGACCGTCCGCCTATGTACGGCCGCGTACCGGTCCGACAGATCGACCACCTCGAGAAGGGCGTCAGCTCGGGAGACCTCTTCCAAGGTGGCGCGGAAAGCCTCCACCAGCTGGTGTGGCAGCTTATGGATGAAGCCCACGGTGTCGCTCGCGAGGACGGTCTGGCCATCCCGCAGACGGACACGCCGGGTGGTGGGGTCCAGGGTCGCGAACAGCATGTCTTCCGCGTAGGCCGCCTCCTCGCCGACCAGAGCGTTGAGCAGAGTCGACTTGCCGGCGTTCGTGTAGCCGACTATGGCCAGAGTAGGCAGGAGACGGCGGTCTCTGGCCCGCGCTGCTGTCTCGCGACGTCTTCTCACCTCCTCCACCCGCTCTCGGGTCTTCTTGATGCGTTGCCGGATCACCCGACGGTCGGTCTCCAGCTGGGTCTCGCCCGGTCCCCGGGTCCCAATCCCACCGCCGGTGCGGGAAAGATGGGTCCACAACCTGGTGAGCCGAGGAAGCTGATATTCGAGCTGAGCTAGTTCGACCTGGATGCGGCCTTCATGCGTATGGGCCCGCTGTGCGAAGATGTCCAGGATCACGCCGCTGCGGTCGAGGACCTTGACATCGAGTAGCTCCTCCAGCGAGCGCTGCTGCCGCGGGGAAAGCTCGTCGTCGGCTACCAGCAGGGAAAAGCCCGTCGCGGACTTGGCTTCCTTGAGCTCTTCGGCCTTCCCTTTACCCACGTACCAGGTAGGATGAGCCGATTCCCTCCTCTGCTCCATCATGCCCACTACCTCGGCCCCCGCGGTCTCCACCAGGGAGGCCAGCTCCCGGAGCGATTCCGCTGCCGTCCACCCACCAGACTCATCGGTTTCGACCGCGACCAGAAAGGCGCGTTCCCGTTGCGTGGTATCGACCGGACCTATGAGCCTTGTTTTCTTCACGCGACCCCTTGCTCCACCTTGTCCCGGGGGTAGAGGGGGAGCACCCGACGCAGCACTTTGCCGGTCTCGCTCGCTGGGTTCAGACAGACTTCCTCTGGAGTACCCGCAGCTACCACCTGGCCCCCAGCCTCGCCGCCTTCCGGCCCCAGATCGATGATCCAGTCGGCGGACTTGATCACATCTAGGTTATGCTCGATCACCAACACCGTGTTCCCCGCATCCGCCAGCCGCTGCAAAACCGCGAGCAGCTTCTCCACGTCCGCGAAATGCAGGCCGGTGGTCGGCTCATCCAAGATATACAACGTGTTTCCCGTTGCCACCTTCGCCAACTCGGTCGCCAGCTTCACGCGCTGGGCCTCACCGCCCGAGAGCGTGGTCGAAGGTTGACCCAGCTTGATGTAATCCAGCCCCACGTCAGCCAGGGTCTTGAGGCGGCGCCTGATCTTGGGCTGGTTGGCGAAGAAGTCCAGAGCCTCCTCCACGCTCATGTCGAGCACTTCCGCCACGTTCTTGCCTTTGAACCTGACCTCGAGCGTCTCCCGGTTGTATCTCTTGCCCTGGCAGACATCGCAGGGCACGTACACGTCCGGTAGGAAATGCATCTCTATCTTGATAGTGCCATCCCCCTTGCAGGCCTCACAGCGACCGCCCTTGACATTGAAGCTGAAGCGGCCCGGCCGGTAACCGCGTATCCGAGCCTCCGTGGTCTGCGAGAACAGTTCTCGGATGTGGTCGAACACCCCGGTGTAGGTTGCCGGATTAGAGCGCGGAGTCCGCCCAATCGGTGACTGGTCGATGTTGATGACCTTGTCAAGCTGCTCGATGCCTTCGATACGGTCGTGGTCCCCCGGGCGCACCGGCACGCGGTTGATGAGATTGCAGAGACTGCGGTAGATGACGTCATTCACCAACGTCGACTTCCCCGAACCAGAGACACCGGTGACACAGACGAACATCCCCGTCGGAACAGCCACGTCGATGTTCTTGAGGTTGTGTTCCCGCGCCCCTCGCACCGTGAACCACCCCCTGGGCCGTCGCCGGCCCTCCGGCACGGCGATGACGCGCTCCCCGGCCAAGAAGCGCCCAGTGAGCGACCGCGGCTCCGCCAAGATGGCGGAGAGGGGACCGCTTGCCACCACCTCTCCCCCGTGCTCTCCCGCGCCGGGGCCCATATCCACGATGAAATCAGCCGAACGCATGGTCTCCTCGTCATGCTCGACGACTATGACTGTGTTGCCTTGGTCGCGCAGGCGAAGCAGGGTATCGATCAACTTGCGGTTGTCACGTTGGTGCAGACCGATAGACGGTTCGTCGAGTATGTAGAGGACTCCCACCAAGCTCGACCCGATCTGGGTGGCCAGCCGGATACGCTGGGCCTCGCCGCCAGAAAGGGTACCCGCGCTCCGATGAAGGCTGAGGTATCCGACCCCGACTGCTTCCAAGAACTGCAGCCGGTCCCTTATCTCTTTGAGCACGCGGCCGCCGATGAGACGTTCCCGTTCACTCAAGTCCAGCTGGTCGAGAAAGCCGATCAGCTCCGTGACGGAGAGACAGCTTAGTTCGTAGATGTTGAGGCCTCCCACCCGCACAGCGAGTGAGGCCGGCTTGAGACGCGCGCCTTTGCAGGACGGACAAGGTCGGTCGGCCAGATATTCCTCGATCTTGTTGCGCACGTAATCGGAGTCGGTCTCCCGATAGCGCCGCTCCAGCTGCGGGATCAGGCCCTCGAAGCTGGTTAGATAACTGCGCTTCTGCCCGGCCCGGTTGAAGTAGGAGACGTAGAGACGCTCTCCCCTGGTCCCGTAAAGCAGCATATCCCGCGCCTCGGGCGGAAGATCACGCCAAGGAGTGGTGAGCTCGAACCCGTAGCGTTCAGCCACCGCTTTCATTATCTGCTCGTAATAGCGGGAGCCGCTGCCGCTCCAGGGGAGCAACACCCCTTCCGCCAGAGACAGAGAAGGGTCCCCCACTACCAACGCGGGGTCGATCTCTCTCCGCGCACCCAGGCCCCCGCACATTTCGCAGGCGCCATGAGGAGAGTTGAAGGAGAAGATACGGGGTGCCATCTCCGGAAGTGAGACCCCATGCTCGGGACAAGCCAGGTTCTCGGAGAAAAGCAGACTGGTCGGCGAGTCGCCGCTGGCCGCGTACACATCGATGATCACCAGCCCCCGCCCTTCCGACAAGGCGGTCTCCACCGAGTCCGACAGGCGACGCCGCACCCCCTCCTTCATCACCAGGCGGTCCACGACGACGCTGATATCATGTCGCACGTTCTTCTCGAGTTCGGGAAGCTCTTCGTCCAGACTGTACTGCCGGCCATCGATCTCGACCCGAGTGAACCCTTCCTGCCTTACGTGGTCCAGAACGTCCTTGTGCCAGCCTTTCTGACCTCTTACCACTGGCGCCTTGACCTGGAACCGAGTGCCCGGCTCCAGGCCCATGATCTGATCGACGATCTGCTCCTTGCTCTGACCCTCGATCGGCCGACCGCATAGCCAACAGTGCGGACGGCCTATGCGGGCATAGAGCAGCCGCAGATAGTCATAGATTTCGGTGACCGTGCCTACGGTCGAGCGGGGATTGCGGGAGGTGGTCTTCTGGTCTATGGAGATGGCAGGAGATAGGCCCTCGATGGAATCCACGTCAGGCTTCTCCATCTGGCCCAAGAACTGGCGCGCGTAAGCAGAGAGACTCTCCACATAGCGCCTCTGCCCTTCGGCGTAGATGGTGTCGAAGGCCAGACTCGACTTGCCCGACCCAGAAAGGCCGGTGATGACGATGAACCGGTCTCGAGGTAGGGAAAGGGAGATATCCTTAAGATTGTGCTCCCGGGCGCCCCGGATTACGATGTTTTCTGCTCCCATCTTTTCCACTGGATTCTAGCAGCCTGCAGCAAGAAAGCAGCTACCTACGACGGGAAAGCAGCCACCGGTAGCAGAGACGCGAGAGGGAAGAAGAAGGAGGAGGTGGAGGTAAGGGGACTCGAACCCCTGGCCTCAACGCTGCCAGCGTCGCGCTCTCCCAACTGAGCTATACCCCCACAGGCGGGCACGGATTATAACCGCTCGGGCCAGGCTGTGCAACTCGATGGTATGCCTCACGCGCTGGCCTTCCGGCGAAGCGGTCTATTCCACCGACTCGGCCGGCGCCTGTTTCCAGAGGACGTCCAGCCGATAGAAGTCCCTGGACTCGGGCGTGAACACGTGCACGATGAAATCAAGGTAATCAAGAAGTATCCATTCGCCCGCCGTCTCCCCCTCAGTGCCAGCCGGCAGCATGCCATAGTCGAGCTTGAGCCGACGGCCTACCTCTTCAGCGATGCGCTTGGTGAGACGTACGTTGCGCCCCGTGCAGATGACCAGGAAGTCCGTGTAGCTCACTACCTCACGCATGTCAAGCACACGAACGTCCTCGGCCTTTACAGCGGCCGCCGCCCGTGCCGCTGCCAACGCCCTCTCTTTCACCGCCTGGGGACTGGAGTCACTTGGCGCCGGCCGAGGACGCGGCCGCCGAACCACGGCTTCCAGTGGCGGCGGCAGGGTGCTGTCAGGAGTCTCCACGGTCACTCCCATTCGATGGTGGACGGAGGCTTGCTGGATATATCGAGGACCACCCGGTTCACCCCAGGTACCTCGTTGATGATCCGCTGAGATATCCGCTCCAAGAGGTCATGGGGCAAGCGCGCCCAGTCCGCAGTCATGGCATCGTCGGAAGTGACCGCCCTGATGACGACCGGATAGGCGTACGTGCGCTCATCGCCCATCACTCCTACGCTGCGGATAGCCGGCAACACGGCGAAAGACTGCCAAAGACGCCGGTACCAGCCGCCTCTTCTGACCTCTTCCAAGAGTATCGCATCCGCCTCCCGTAGGATACGCAGCCGCTCTTCGGTCACCTCTCCAATGATGCGGATAGCAAGGCCAGGACCAGGGAAAGGCTGTCGCCACACAATGTTCTCGGGGAGACCCAGTTCCTCCCCCACCACCCTGACCTCGTCCTTGAACAGCATGCGCAGCGGTTCCACCAGCTCGAATTCCATGTCCTCCGGAAGCCCGCCTACGTTGTGATGAGACTTGATCTTGGCGGCTTGCCGCGTGCCCGACTCGATGACGTCCGAGTAAAGCGTCCCCTGCACCAAGAAGGACACCTTGCCCAGACGCCCGGCCTCCTCCTCGAAGGTCCGTATGAACTCTTCGCCGATGACCTTACGCTTCTGCTCGGGATCGACCACGCCCACAAGTCTGCTGAGGAACCGTTCCTGGGCCTGCACGTGGACGAGCGGCACATGGAAATGCCGCCGGAAGGTGTCCTCCACCTCCTGGCCTTCGCCTTTGCGCATGAGCCCGTGGTCCACGAAGATGCAGGTGAGTTGGTCACCTACCGCTTTATAGGTGAGCAGCGCCGCCACCGCCGAGTCGACGCCCCCGGAAAGACCGCATATGACCCGTTCCTGGCCCACCTGGGCTCGGATGCGCTCGACCGCGTCCTCGATTATGGAGACCGGCGTCCAGGTAGGGGCCAGGTCGCATACGTTGTAGAGGAAATTCTTGAGGATCTCTTGCCCCTGCTCGGTGTGCTTGACCTCAGGGTGGAATTGGACCCCGTACAACCCTTCCGCAACGCATTCCATGGCTGCGACCGGCAAATGAGGGCTGCGAGCCGTGACCTTGAACCCGGCCGGCACCTCGAGCACTGAGTCGGCATGGCTCATCCAGCACGTCATCTCCTTGGGAAGGCCGGTAAAGAGGAGGCTCTCCTCTGTGACTGCGAGGGGTCGCCCGCCATACTCAGCCAGCTCGGTACGGGCGACCGTGCCGCCCCTGAGCTTAGCCAGCAGTTGCAGCCCGTAACAGATGCCGAGAACAGGGATTCCTAGGCTCAAGAGAGCCGGATCGACGACGGGAGCATCGGGCTCGTTGACGCTCCGCGGCCCGCCCGACAGGATAAGACCTGCCGGCCGCTTGGCTCTGATCTCTTCCACCGGGGTGTCGTAAGGGATGAGCTCGGAGTAGACCCTGCATTCACGCACCCGCCGAGCGATCAACTGCGCATACTGTCCCCCGAAATCCAGAACCAGGACCCCACGGGGAGTATCGTCCATCTTAGGCAGCGGTAACCTCCTCCAACTCCACTTTACGGGCGAGGCGTTCAGCATCGGCAGGCAGGAGGACCCCCGCTCCGTACCGCACCAGGTTGGCTGCCGCGCAGCCCAGCCCAAAACGCAGGCATTCCTCCGGCGGATCTCCCTCGAGTAATCTGACCGCATAGCCGCCCACCAGGGCATCCCCCCAACCAAGAGGCGATACCACGTCGACCTTGGGCATCGTACCGACGAAAACTTTGGTCGTCGCTCCGTAGGCCAGCTCAGCGACACAGCCGAAGCGGTAAGTTATGACCACAGAGCCCGCCCCCATCTCGCGCATGCGATGCGCCGCCTGGATGCGGTCGTCCAAGCTGGCGAACTCATAGCCGATCACCTTCTCGGCCTCCACCAATTTGGGAAAGACGTAGTCCGGCTTGGCTTTGATACCCAAACGCAACGGATCGGCATAACTGTAGAAGAATACCTTGGCTCCGTGCCCCCGCACCTTCTGGATCAGACGGGCGTAGCAATCATCCCCCAGACCTGGAGGCACGCTGCCGGCGAATACCACCACATCGACTGCCTTAGCCAGATAGTCCAGCTTCTCGCTCAGGAAGTCCAGTTCTTCCGGCTGGATGTGCGGCCCCTGTTCGTTGATCTCGGTGATGCTGCCATTCTCCGGGTCGACGACCGCAGTGGAGATTCGGGACTCCCCTGCTACCCGCACGAAATCACAGAGTATGCCTTCGCCGTTGAGATCAGCCACGATCTGATCGCCCTTCCGCCCGCCAACGAACCCGGTGGCGATCACCGGCCTGCCCAGAGCCTTGACAGCGCGGGCCACGTTGATCCCTTTGCCCCCCGGCAGGATGACGGTCTCGGTCGCACGGTGACGAAAACCGGCCTGGAAGTTAGGCACGGTCATCGTCCGATCCAAAGCAGGGTTGAGAGTGACGGTCAATATCATGGCAAAGACCCCTTCAGACGCCCTAGAAGATACCACTCACCCAGCGTCCGATACTGGCGAAGCCATAGCGGATCTTGGCAGCCAGGGTGGGGACCCCGGCCGACACAGTTGCAGCTAGAGGGACGGTTTTCAGGAGCTTGCCGTCGACCTTCACGCGGACCTCTCCGCAGACCTGGCCGGCTTGCACCGGCAAGGCCAGATCACCGGGCACGCTGAAATCCACTTCCACCTCCTCTCGAGCCCCCACTTCGAGCTCTACGCCCTCGGTCGCCACTAGCTTCAGGGTTTCGTCGAACCGGTAAGGCAAGGGCGCCTCGGCTACGACCGCGCCCTTGGCCAGCAAGACCACGCGCCGGCGCTGAGATAGACCGTACTCAAGCAGCTTCCTGCTCTCTTCGAAACACAGATCGCTGACCGGCTGGCCCAGAACCACGCTCAACACCTCAACTTGGTCCCGCCTGCCTGCCGCCACGAGACACTGTTCGGCCTTGGGCGTGGAGCCCGTCTTCACGCCGGTGACCCACGGGTACTCATGAACGAGCTTGTTAGTGTTACTGAGGAGCAGGGGCGAACGCCCCGGCAGGGCCAGCTCGTACGTCCTCGTACTCACGTACCGGCGGAACCGCTCATCCTCCATCGCATAGCGACCCAGAACGGCCATGTCGGCGGCCGTCGAGTAGTGCGCATCATCGTCGAGTCCATGCGGGTTGGCGAACTGGGTATCACGCATCCCTAGCTCGGCCGCCTTACGGTTCATCTCAGCCACAAACGTCTCCACACTGCCGGAGCAAGCTTCGGCCAGAGCCACAGCGGCTGCGTTGGCACTGCGCACCAACAAGGCGTAAAGCAGTTCATCCACGGTGAGAACGTCGCCGGCACGGACCCAGGCTTTGGGCTCGTAAGTGGATGCTGCCTTGGTGGATACCTTCACCCGCTCCTTGAGATCCATCTTCTCGAGGACCAGTACAGCGGTCATGATCTTAGTCGTGGAAGCCATCCTCATACGCTTGTGAGCGTTCCGCTCATATAGGGTCTGACCGCTGTCCAGGCTGATCAAGACCGCGGCCGGCGAGGTGACCTCGGGTTCAGACCCAAAGGCCAAGCCCAGGTCGCTTCCCGAGAGGACTACCCGTGTAACAAGTTCACTACCGCCCGTTTCTCCAAGAGAAGTGCCGGCGGGTGCCGCAGTGGCGCTACGGGAACAACCTGTGGTGACTGTCACTGCCGCCAGTAAGACCGCGAGCAGCGCAAGGACCATCAACAACAAAAGGAGCGGGGTCAGCCGCTCCCGACCGCGCGATGTGAGCCTCATGTTGACAGTATAACATGAGCCTGAAATGCGCCTTTGCAGACCTTTTCCTCCCCCAGACCGCCTCTGCAATCCCCGCAGTCGAGAATGCTGGCTGCGTGCCCGATGCTATACTTCGGCCGCCCGTAGGCCACGGACAGGAGGTGGGACTATCGGCGAGGCACTTCGCCAAGCTTGGGGCCGGCTGATCCACAAGCAGTGGCTTATCGCATATCCGCTTGCGCTGGGGTTCATCCACACCTTGGCTTTTCTCGCCGTGTACGCCGCCAGCGGGGAACCCCTGCGTACCAACACTTTCTTCGCCGCCAACTTCGAACGTTGGTCGTACGTACGAGACCACTTCCTTACGGGGTTCGCCTTCACCCCCGACCTCGCCGTCGCGGTGTTTGCCGGCTTGGCTGTCTGCGTGCTCACCGGGATGATCCGGGCTCCCTTCTTCCGAGCTATCGCCGGCCGCGGCTATCCGCGAGCGCCTCGTAGTTGGGAGGAGGTAGGGAGACTCTCCGTGTTCTACCTGTTCATCAACTTGGTGGTATGGGTGATGCCCCTAGCCACTCCGGCCCGGAGTACCCTGGAGCAGCTGGCCGCCATGGTGGCCCTGGCCGTAGCTCTGCTCGTGGTGTTCGCCGACTACGTGATCGTGTACGAGAACCTACCCGTGCCTGCCGCTCTTCGCCGCAGTCTCCGCCTCTTGGGCAGGCGTTGGCCAACGGTTCTGTTGATCTTCGTGATCGTCCAACTTCTCATGATGGGGCTGTCCCGACTCTACGCCCTCTACTACGAGGGCACCAACGACATCTTCGTCCTTTTGCCTTTGAGCCAGCTCTTGGTTGAGGCCTTCGTGGTCCTCCTCATCGACCTGGTGCTCATCTTCCTTTACGAGCAGATCAGACGCACCCTGCCCTCCTAGGCTAAGGCTCGATCAAGACCGTGATATGCGTCGTCGAGGTGATGGCCGGCGCTGGACGCACGACCTCTCCCTGGACCACCCCTGCCACCACCAACGCGCTCATGATGACCACGATCACTGCCAGCACCATCACGGGGACCACGAAGGTCTTCACCCAGTCGCGCCCCCAATTCACCCTGGACCTTTCTCTTTCAAGCACGTCCTGCTGCCCTCCAGAGAGCAGCCCTCATCTCCCTGGCCTCGGCAACCGCCGCGTCGAGCCACGAACACTCGGGGCGACTGCGGTAAGCGTACAGTATGGCGCGCGCCGAGTTGACCACCGCCCCTGACCCGGTCTGGTCGAATACCCTGGCGATATCCTCGGCTCTAGCTCCTTGGGTCCCGTAACCCGGCACCAGGAAGGGCACCCCGGGAAGCACGGTTCGAAGCCAGGCCCCTTGCTCTGGATGGGTGCCCCCTACCACCGCACCCACCGAGCAGTAACCGTACTCACCTTCAGTCCCCGCTCCCCATTGTCTGACCAGCGCGGCCACCCTCGCGTAGAGCGGCTCGCCTCCCTGGAGAACGACGTCCTGGATTTCGGCAGAGCTGGGATTTGAGGTCTTGACCAGTACGAAAACCCCCTTGCCGCAGTCCCGCGCTCTCTTCAAGAAGGGTTCTACACCATCGGTACCGAAATACGGGTTCACCGTGATGGCGTCAGCCCCGGTCCTATCCAGGTGAGCGGTGGCATAGGCCTCCGCCGTGCTGCCGATATCGCCTCGCTTGACATCCGCTATCACGAGATAGCCCAACTCCCGGCAGAAGGCGACCAGCTCCTCATAAAGCTTGTAACCGGGGCCTCCCAAAGCCTCGAAATAGGCGACTTGGATCTTGACAGCCACAGCCTCGGACACAAGCGCCTCGGCCAGCGGACGCAGGAAGTCCCGGTAGAGCGCCGCCTGCCACTCCTCGGAACAATGGTAGTCCTCTCTCGGCCGCGAGGCGACGAGTTCCGGCGGCAGCGACTCGAGCGCGGGGTCGAAGCCGACCACTACGTGCGAGCGTTTGCTCTCCACTGTTTCAAGAAGCCGGTCCGCGAAACATCGTGGGGACACTATTCTTGCCTCTCCTGACCTTCTCTCGCCCGACCTTGCCCCAGCTGACCTCTTGCGCTGACCTTCTCCTAGCCGCTGCGCCCCGGGGCGCCTCTCTCCGCGACGTCTCGGCGCCGGACTGGACCCCTCAGAAACAAGGGCCGCTTGGCGGCCCTTGTCCATGCAAGCGCTCTTTTCTGTCGACCGCTCACTTCACCTTGTTCTTCAGCGCCGCACCAGCACTGAACTTGGGAACGGCACTGGCAGGGATGACCATCTTCTCCTTGGTCCGCGGATTCCTTCCCTCCCGAGCTTCCCGCTTCTGAACGTAGAACTTCCCAAAGCCGGTGAACTGAACGTCCTCCCCCTTCGCGAGTGCTTCGGATACTACCTCCAGGAACGCGTCGACCACGCTCGCCGCGTCCTTCTTGGTCATGCCACTCTTCGCTGCAAGCTTGTCGACAAACTCGGCCTTGGTCACAGTTACCTCCCTTGAGTCCGCGCGGTACAGAGCCTCACCTTACCAACAAGGCAGCCCTTAGACAAGCGATTTCAAGCCGTTTTTCCTATGCCCAGTTCCGTAGCGGTGAACAAGGGCCGCAGTGCTAGTCCCGCCGCCGCTGCTGCCTCTAGACCCCCTTCTTCCCGGTCGACCACGCAGTACAGATCGTGCACGGCGAGCCCGGCCTCACGCAAGCTCAAGGCCGCCCCGATGGCTGCGCCGCCCGAGGTCACCACGTCCTCGACCAAGGCTACCGTCTCTCCGGGTTGGAAGCGTCCCTCGATGCGCTTGCCAGTGCCGTATTCTTTGGCACTCTTGCGCACGATGACGAAAGGAAGACCTAGTTCGAGCGACAGGCCAGCTCCCAGCGCGACCGCCCCCAGTTCGGGGACGGCAAGGCGGTGATAGCCCACTCCAGCCGCAAGGCGGTTTCTTATCATCATGGCCAGTTCGTGCACGATGCCCCGCAAGACCTCCGGTTCGGTAGAGAAGAGGTACTTGTCCAAGTAGTAGCGGCTCCGCTTCCCCGAGCGCAATACGAAATCACCTTCCAGGTAAGCGGCCGCGAGCAGCGCCTTAGCCAGACTTTCCTTGTCCACTTTTCCTCCTCTTCGTCCAATTCGAGGCCAGACCGTGGCCGCTCACCATACCTTCACCTGCCAGCCACCGCCACACCCGACACTGCGAGGGAAGGCGTGTAGACACTGCCATGCAGAGGTATCCACCTGCCATCGGCGGCCAGATCTTCGATCCCCGCCAGCAGGCTGACAAAATCCGTGGCGATCGTGACCTCCCGCACTGGTTGGCTGAGGGCTCCCCCTCTGATCAGCCTGCCGGTGACCCCGATGGAGATCTCGCCACTGATGGGGTTGACGCCGGAGTGAAGCCCCGTGGCGCTGTCCACATAGAGGCCCTCTCCCACGCGCGCAAGGAGGTCTTCGAGGGTCCCCGACCCCCCTTCCAGGACGAGATTGCTGGGCCCTACCCGTGGCGGTACGCGATAGGAGGCCCGTCTGGCATTGCCTACTCGTAGCTCGGCCAGTCCCCCCTTGCGAGCGGTATACGAGTCGTAGAGGTAGGACCTGAGCGAGCCGTGCGAAACCAAGACCGTCCGGCCGCGCGGAAGCCCCTCACCGTCAAAGGGGTTGGAGGCCAGACCTCCCGGCGCGAGTCCGTCGTCCACCAGGGTGACATGCGAAGAGCCCAACTGCTCGCCTAGCCTTCCCGCAAACACCGATCTGCCCTTCTGGACCGCTTCGGCCGTCAACGCCTGGGCCAGGTAGGAGAGCAGGGCGGCGGCTACCTCGCGGTCCAGAACCACTTTGTAGGTACCCGTGGCACACGGTCTCGCCCCCAGCAGAGCCCGCGCCTTCTGCGCCGCCTCAGCCCCTGCCTCTTCGGGCTTGAGGTCGTCGGGACCCCGGCCGGCGTCAAAGCCTAGGCCGGACTGCCGCTCAGTACCACAGGTCGCGTGAGCGAGGACCCAGACGTAAGCGGACGAACGGATGGACTCCACCTGGATGCCCTCGCTGGAGACGACAGCCGTGTGCGACTCCTCATCAGCGTATACACTCTCCTCCACGGCTTCTATCTGCGGCAAAGCAAGGGCCGCCTGCTCCGCCCGCAGCGCCAGCTCGGTCTTCTTCTCCAGACTCCAAGACGCCACGGCAGGGCTCCAGAGATCGCTCGCGAGCGGATACTCCAAATCTTCGCCCGGGGGAAGGGCCACACAAGGGTCAGACTCCGCCACTCGGGAATTGGCGACGGCCTCGCGCAACACCCGCTCTACACCCGACGGTCCCAGATCGCTCGTGAAGGCGTAGCCCACGCGCCCTCCGGCGACCGCCCGGATGCCGAGTCCCCGCGGTTCGGCCACGCTCACTGATTCGGCCTCACCACGGTACGCCTTGATGGTCACCGTGCGCCCGACCTCAGCATAAGCCTCGATTGCAGCACCAACACCGGCTCCGCGCTCCACGGCCAGACGGCAGATATCGAGCGGCGATACGATCTCGCCCATCAAACGTTCGTCCCCCCTACAGTCAGCTCTTTGATACGAACCGTGGGCTGGCCGCTTCCTACCGGGACCAACTGCCCTTCTTTGCCGCACATGCCCGGCTTGACCTCAAGATCATCGGCGATGGCATCGATGCCTGCCAACACCTCTGGGCCGTTTCCGATGAGGGTGGCCCCTCGCACAGGCCCGGTGATCTTGCCATTCTCGATCAAGTAGCCCTCAGCCACTCCGAACACGAATTCGCCGGTGGCGGGGTTGACCTGTCCCCCCGAGAGCGACTTGGCGTACAGGGCATAGCGGGTGTCGGCGATTATCTCTTCGGGCTTGTACTGGCCGGGGGCGAAGTAGGTGTTGGTCATGCGCGGATAGGGTAAGTGGCGGAAGTCCTGCCGGCGTCCGTTGCCGGACAAGGGGAGCCCCAGACGGGCGGCGCGCACTCGGTCGCTCAAGTAGCCGGTAAGCACTCCCCCCTCGATCAAGAGCGTCCGTCGGCAAGGCACACCTTCATCGTCGATCTGTGAACCTCCCCACATGTCAGCACTGACACCATCGTCGTAGGCGAAGACATGAGGCCCGGCCACTCGCTGCCCGATCTTGCCTTCCCACACGCTGGCCTTCTTGAGAATGTAGTCCGCTTCCAGTCCGTGCCCGCAAGCCTCGTGGAACAGTACGCCGCCGAACCCGTTGGCCAATACCACGGCCATGCGCCCTCCCGGAGCAGGACGTGAGTCGAGCATGAGAAGAGCCCTTTCAGCAGCAAGCCTCGCCACCGCCGCCACCGCGGCCTCATCGAAATCCTGCTGCTCCTTCCGCAGCGCAAGCGTCTCCCTGCCCACCTGGAGGAGACTGTCGCGCCGGGCCGTCACCGTGACGGCGATCATCTTGCGGACCCGCCTATCAGTAGCCAACGTCCCCGAGGAATGAGCCACGCAGACTTCCTGCGTTGTCTCCCCGTAGATCGCGCTGACCTGCCGCACTTCTTGAGAGAGGCACCGCGCCGTCTCGTCCGCCAGGCGCAGCCAACTGCTTGCCCGCTCCACGTGATCCGACCAATCGCCCCTGTCGCGCGGGGTCCCCTCGTGCAAGACCTCGTCCCGCAGAACCGGTTGCCGCCCGTTCGACGAGGGGCTGCTGCGCAGAGTCGCAGTCGTCCCCCCGGACGAGCCTATCCTTATCAGTTCTTCAGCCAAGCGCACTAGTTCGGCCTCGGACAAAGCCTCCACATAACCGAAGTAAGCTGACGGCCCCCGGACCAGACGCAGCGCAGCCCCCTGATCGCTCCCCGAAAGGGCCTCCTCCAAACGCCGGTCCTCCAAACGCAGAGAGAGCGAGGCACGCCGCTCCACGAAGACGTCTGCCTGTTCGCCCCCCCGAGACAAGACGTGAGCGAGCAGCTCGCGAAGCAGATCGCCGGGCAGAAGCTGTGGAATCTCGCGAAAGTTCACCGACCGACCGGTATGGCTCTCAGTATCTCGGCCGCGTGAGAGACGAAACTCTCCGCCTCCGGGGAGTTGCCACCGAGCGTGAGCATCGACCCGTCGTCGAAGTAGAGCTCCACCTGGGGCCGACGCGAACGCAGGCGGACAACAAAGTAGGTACCGGCAGCCAGGCTACCCAGAAGAGTTATGATTCCGAAGATCTTGAGAAAACGCCGCATGCTACGCCTCCTCTCCCGCCGCCGGCGAGCTTCCTTCTCCCGGAAACGCTGCCTCCCGCCCCGCGGTCGCCTCCTCCTGCGAAGCCGCCTTCATCGCTTCTCTCGCATCCCGCAAGCAGGTTCTCAAGTCGTAAAGGAGCAGACCCACCCGGCTTCTCTTCTTAGCAGTAGCAAGAGCGACCAGACCGCCCGCCTCGACTTCCCGCACCAAAAGGACAAGGCCGTCTCCGGTTTCCACGACCAGCTGGGTGAGTGGCTGCGAACCCATGTGGGTAGCACTCTCCTCCCCCAAGGCGAGCAGCTGCCGGGCCTCAGCCAATACCACCTCGTGCAAAGCAGGATCGATGTTGGATGCGATCACCCCTTCGGGACCGAATACCACGGCCTTGTCGATGTCCGTGGAGATGTCGAGCATCTCAGCAAAGGCTGCTTCCACCTCTCGCTTCATGACCGCCTCCTCGCTCGGCCCCTACTCATCCT
>OGCI01000347.1_pt1 | contig 56911 bp, 42 predicted proteins | sample 1570021 | NCBI WGS metagenome assembly OGCI01 (sample SAMN06264664, study PRJEB24512) | hot springs metagenome | isolation source: Hot spring water | place: South Africa: Tshipise | collected 2015-06-21
ACTGTATCAAATTCTGCTATTAACAGTCTTTCCACAACAGGAACCTATAATGGAAATCTTATTCTTATTGGTACAGAGCAGAACCCCATACAGATAGAAAGAACTGTAGCGGTCAATGGAGATTTAATAATTGCAGGTAAAATTAAAGGAGAGGGGCAATTATTGGTTAGAGGAAATGTATATGTAGTAGGCGATGTGACTTATGCTGACGCTCCGGGAGAATTTGGAAGAGCAGAGGATGGAACAACTAATGCTTTTGCTCTTGTAGCAGGGGGAAGCATTATGATTGGAGATTATCTTACTGCTCGTGGAGTTAACCATAGTGCAAGAAATAGCGAAAAGTACCCACAGTGGAACCAATATAGTATTGACGTTAGAACCCCGAATAGAACCAATAATGTAACTATTAATGGCGTTACGGAAACTCTTCGATGGGGATATTTTGACCCAGACTCAGTCGATGCAGGACAAATCGTCTCGGGAAGAAGAGGACAACAATTCAGCTTTACTACATCAGAATTAAAATTGTTCAATCGCATGGAATTACAAAAAGCTTTAGCAGACCCCAATTATAAACCCCGATTTTATGGATTAAGAGCCAGTCAGCCTGACAAAATTTATATTTATGATTCAACAGATGAACACGCTGTCAAGTATAACGAGTCAGGTGTAAAGTTATTAAAAGATTATCTCATCCAAAAAGGCTTACCACTCGAAATTTTAACCCGAGCTACATATCACTATTGCAGTCCTGACATGAACTGGATAAGTGAAAATAATTTAAGAAGGATTTGGTTTAATGATGAATTAACGCGTCCTGACTCTGGAAGACCATTTCGATTCGATGGGCTTTTATACAGTAACAATTCAATATGGTGTATTGTGAGAAGTAAGACAAGACACAACTCAAATACTTATGGAAGAATGGTTATTCGTGGAGGTATTGTTGCTGCTGACTTAGGAGTATTTGTACCCGCAAACAATGGTGTAGGAATAGGTTTAACAATGTATTATGACCCTCGTGTCCGCAGATTCCTCGAAATTACAGACACAAATGTTGTAAGTTATAGAAAACTTGCTTTTTATTTTCAATAAAGAATAATTACTTAACCTATCAATTCCAGGAGTACTAAAATGGGCAAAAGAATATTTTGCATATTATCTATTTTACTTTTTATACCATGTGTTGTTTCTTTTTCGGATACATTCACTCTTCAAAATGGAATAACTTTTGATGGTAAAATAATTGAAGAATCTTCCGACGGAGTATATACAATAAAAATTGGCTCCAATATTCTCAAATACAAAAAAGATGAAATTGTAAATATTGAAAAAAATAACAAAACGGGTGAAATAAATCTAGAGGAGGCTAAAAAAGAATGGGAAGAAAAGGATAAATTACTTACAGAAAAAACGAAGCTAACCAAAGATCAGCGGGCACAAATTGAGGCCTTTATCAGCAGATTGCAATGGGGTGAAGAAATTGATCGCGTTACCGCTAAAAACGGATTGTTAGAACTCCAAAAAACTATGAATATCTTTCCTTATTTAGAATATTATCTACCTTCTTATTCCCCCTCCACTACACCTTATATATTGGAAATTTTATTTAAAATAGACATGAATAAAACAATTAGAATATTAAGGGAAAGGATTTTTGACTCGGCCCCATCAATTCGAAGTAAGGCAATTGAACTCCTAGCAATAGCAAAAGATATAGAGAGTTATAACCTAATTATTCGCGGTCTTGTAGACCCTGACATAGATGTTCGTATAATAACAAACTATGTAGTAGCCCATATTGGTTTAAAGTCTATCACTCCTGTTCTTATAGAAAATCTCAATAATCCTGAACCACAAATTGTAAATTCCAGTAAAGAAGCCCTCAATAATCTATGGAAAGTAGAACTAAATGGCAAAAAGATAGAATCGATTAATGAGTGGAAGGATTTCTGGGAGACACACAAAGACGAATTAAATGACCCCATAATTTACAAGAAAGACATAGAACCCCTCATAGATAAAGATTTTCAATTCTTCATTGGTTAATTAATAATATTTAGTTTTCTTTAACCAGACTTTTACCTGTTAAGTTCTCAATATCAACAGAATAATTATCAGGAACATTTATTGAGTATGTAATAGTATTATCATCTTGTTGCCATTTAACTTTTATACTCTGTTGACTGCCTATAGGAATTTCACCTTCACACCAATCTAATTTCAAAGGACGAAACACAATCTTTACTTTTTTATTAATAGGGTCATATTCGCAAACACCCAGGGCAACTCTATCATAAATATATACGATATGGGAAGCAAAACCATGATTTAAACTAGCCTCATCATGAACATTCTCCCATAAGGTGCCTGTCCTTTGAGCCATATAATCTAAATAACCTACAGACTCTTCGAGAACTTTATCTCCTTCTCCACTTAATGTTAATAATTCTGCTCGGAGAACATTCCCTATAAATGAATTGGCTAAATGCACCTCCGGATATTTATTATTCTCTTTCCGATGCGGTCCAAAATCGTTTTTTAATATATTCCATAAATCTGGGTAGGTCTCCCGGGTGGCTACCTTAAAGAAGAATGCAAAATACTGACATACTTCACTACAATTTCGGGTAACTTCCAACTTCCCATCTTTACGCACAGCATTATCCACAAAGAAAGTTCCATCAAAAGATTGTTTGCGTATTGTTTCTCTAATCTTTTCTGCCTCTTCTTTATATTCCGGCAGATTATATACCTTCGACACTACATCAAGTACACCTGCAAACAGCATATTTGATGGATAATTAACATCCTGGACGAAATCGTTTGCTCGTGACCATTCCACAAAAACCCAACTAGGTAGTTTCTCCAACAACCCATCTGAATTCTTATACTTATCAAAAAATTTAACCAATGCTAATACTTTTGGTTTGAGTGCATTCACTAAATCCCAATCACCGCTCCTTTGTAGATATTCATCCAATTGAATAACAAACCACATCGCCCAATTAGGAATAAAAGTTCCATCATTATGGTCCGATGGATAACACATTGGCAACATTCCATCAGGTAAAAATTCAAATTTAGGCGGAAGCATAAAGTTCTCATAGAAATTCTTTTCTACAGAGGTATTACCTGTTAGTACAAGCCCTGCCCTCGATGTAAAGAATGAATCACATAACCAACCTGCCCGTTCTCGATGAGGACAATCCATAAATATATCTACCGCATTCTGTGCAAAAGTTGCTCTTCCTGCTTCAAAAATTCTGTTCAACCTATCATCGGAACATACAAACTTGGCCCTTTGCGATTCTGGATTTTCATACAATCTTATTCCTGCCGATATAAGGGTACTTGAAATATTTGTATTTGTTATCTGTAAATATCTAAATGTATAGGGTTCGATAGATTCTATCTCATATTCCCCTTTTTCAGAAAAATGAAGTGCAATCAAATTGTGACAACCTAACCGTTTCCAGTCCACCATTCCATTTCGTAGCATTTCATCAAAAGTAACAAATATCTTCGTGGGTTCCTCTACTTTAATTTTCAAATAAATAAAACCCGTCATACTCCTATTAAAATCAAACGCGTTATAAGTCGAATTACTAATATGAATAGGAAAAGATAGAGGTTTGTCTATCTGCTCTCCCTTATCGATTGTTATTTTCTGAAAATCTCCGGGGGGTGAATATTCTAACTGGTCAAAGGGATAACCAAGAAATGTAGGTCTTGGCTCAACACTTTTATTAATCCAGGGTCTTTCTACTGGTTTATTCAAATCCACTTTCCCCTCTATGATTATCTTCTTAGGTGAAACGATTTCAAATTTTGGCATAGGAACACGACGGGGAATAAGTGCTTTCTTTTCCAAAATCTCTATTTCATATGGGGTAGGGACATTTTCCTTTCTTATTTTCCAATCCAATGAGTGAGGAGTTAAACAATATGCTTCTGTAAAACCTCTTTGAAAACTATATCTTTCAACTTTTTTAAATTTATAATTCAAATCAAACCCCATAAAGGGATTCTTATCGGAACCTGTTGCACATAAAATTTTATTGCCTTGAGCGACCTCTGCTTGAATAAACCCTGGCTGATTAGTATTGCCATATCCATTTACATTGTAGACGATAGCCTCTATGGCAAGGATGTTTTCTCCTTTTTGCAGATAGTTAGATATATTAACCTCATCCACCCTATGGAAACCATGTGGCCCCCTTGCAGGTCCATAAAATACAAATTTTCCATTAATATAAACTCTATACGAATCATGTCCTACACATCGCAATATAATATCCTCTATATTATTAATATTAAATATTGCTCTAAATCCAGCAAAGTCATTCATCACTTTTGATCGATCTTTTAACCAAATAGGTTTTCCCTCAATAAAATTAACCTCATCTGTCCATGTTTTCATTGATATTCCAAGTATCATAATTAATGATATTAATGTAACCAGTAACATTTTTGCCATATCCCTTTCCTTCTATTATATTAAGTTCAACTCATATAATACACTATCTACAAAATTATTGCTAATCTCTTTCACATCAATCACACTGAAAAACAATCCCATTTCATCCTTAAACTTTTTTAATTCCAATAAAGTTCTGGATACTTCATCTTTTGACAAACCATCAACCCGATATGAAACACCACATCTTTTTAACAAATCTGTTATCCACTCTACTTTATTCTCCTGCAAACGAGCCATAGAAAATATACCGAATCCCACTAAATCACCATGCAAAAATTGCCTTTTTGTCAGGTATTCCACATGATATGCCACGATGTGTTCTGAACCTTCTTCGGGTCGTGCATTCCCAAAGATATTACACAATTCCACTTCCTTACAATATAAATCCACGATAGTATCTATTCCTTTAGGAGTAACATTGTATATTTCTTCTGCCATATTATCAATTATTACAAGACATTGCTCTGCTTCTATAGCAATCTGTTCATCATATCTTTCATTGTTATGGTCTGCTGAACATTTCCAGTCCCACAACGCGGTATGTATGCTCAAAAGGTCGGCAACTCCTGCCCTATTCAGGTGTTCCGGGGCATCCTTAATAATTCTGTAGTCTATAAAAATATTCTCAGGAACAATATTTCCCACATATCGCACCACATTATTTTCTCTTACAGCAATAGAAGGAGTAAATGGTGCATCAACTGATACTATTGTAGGGACTAAAATTAAAGGTATATTTTTTTGCCATGAAATATATTTTGCAAAGTCACAACTTACACCACCACCTATGCCTACTACCCAGTCAAAATCAACCAAGTTTTTAACAATCCCGTCTATTATGCTTACCTCCATCTCTTGGGCCCAAAGTATTTGAGTGGGCTTCCAAGAAATATATTTTTCAACTCCCTTCCACGGTATTTCCATCGAAACAACTAACACCTTACCTTTTAATTCTTTTAATTTTTCGAGAATATTCTTGCCCCGCAGAATGCGTTTAATCAATTCGGACATGCAATACTTCTCCATTCAATCGCTAATAGATTTCGTTTCTTAAACCTTTAATATTTTCTCAGAAATACTTATGGCAGAATAGACTGGAAATTATATATTTCAAATGTCTGCGTAGAAGCTCCTTGAGTTCCACTTGCAACAGCAACATATCCTTTAAAAGATGTTGCATCAATCACTAGGTTCATTAAGTTAGAATTACTAATAGCACCTCTCTGTGATAAAATATATAATCCTGATTCTACAAATGTTCCATAATTATCTCTTATTAATGTATAAATACTATTAGCCCTTGTTAATATATCTGCACCATAAACAACATTCCTTAAAACATTTGGTCTATAATCATCATTAATTGTATCATTGTCCCTTATCAAACTTTTTGATGTCGACTTTATGACAAATTTTCCTCCTCTTAATTCATATCTTCCATCACCTAACAAATAGGAATGTAATCTTCCCAATGAAGATATATCTGTCCAGTTTTTCATTATTTCCAACCTATTAACATCATACATAGCACTTCGAAATGCAGTTAACATATTCTCATTCAATAAAATAGTCTCACCACTTACAGGAATATCCCCAAAGGTAAGACCCGCTGCACTAACACCAGCTCTGGCAATAACCATACCTGCAAATGTAAATAATACATGCGGAAATCCATGTTCAGGAATATAGAATACCACTACAGGATAACTTTGTTGACCACCACTATATAACTGCCTATTTAATGAATATGTTTGAATCAAGGGAGAATATTCAAAGAATGAGGGCATATTGGTCGCCGTTGACCATAGCAGTGCCCCTGAAGTCTTTGTTGTTGTATATGTACTTAGTAATTCGACTAACTGCAATTTCCCCAAAGTATCATAATTGATAGATGTACTATCCGCAATACCTTTTAACTCTTCTTGTATCCTTGTATCAATACTATTTTTTTGTATACTCCATGCACTATCAAGATTCGATTGTGTTACACCAAACCTACTTAAGTTACCAAACACATAATTCGTATGGTTAATTATTTCATTCTTCATTAGGTCTCCATAATCCCAACCCATTTGATATGGGGAACCACGAAGAACCAGGTATGGATACTTATAATTTGTATATCTTGCCGATACATAATCAGGGTAATTTTCTGGTGTAATATATATGGAAGTTGTATATACCAGTGGCGGGACAGACAAACCCGGTACCGCCATCTGGAATTTTGCGGGATTATTAAAGATTAATTGAATAAAGTATGCGGTATATCCTTGTGAAGGAGTCGTTATCGTCGCTTGATATACTCCGGGAGATACAGACTGTAGCGTCTGGCTTTGATACTGTACTCCAATACTATCAATTTTATATTTTCTGAAATCCCTCGCAAATGGGTTATTACACTGCCACAACTTGACTTCTTTAATAAGAGAGATGAACTGACTATCTACAGTTACCCTTAGAGTATTTATGTTTCCTGATGTAATTTTTTGCCATGTATAAATTGGCTGTTGAATATTCTGCGTTTTTGCTAAGAACCATGCCAAAAGGTTTCTAACAGATTCGGTATCAAAATCAAAATCATTTCCAAGACTATGAGAGACATTTGGAACATAGTTCAAATATTTTTCACCCAATAAATTATTAAAATACCATAATGAAGAATCAGGAACGAAGAATTCATCACAAGAAGAATTCATAATAAACTTAGGAATACTTTCTGTTCGTTCTAAATACTCATAAGGGTCTATTAGTTTTAATAGAGATTCTGCCTCCGGGAATAAATTCCCTTCATCAGGAACCAGCCTATCAAAAACTTTCATCTGTGCGTAGGCATAAATAGAAGGCGCCCAATAACCGTAAACCTTCTTGTGATGATCCATTTGTTTGTCCATATTCAGAACATCTATCACAAGAGGTGCAATTGCCTTAATACGGCAGTCTGTCAGTCCCGCTAACCATGTAGTCCACCCTCGTTTTGAACCACCTGATATAATGAAATCTGCCGGAGCATTATTCCCTAATATGGTTTGAGTTGTATCCATTGCACGAACAGCAGATTTGGCCATTGCAAACAAAACCGGCCAACGATAATCCTCATTCCCATTTACATACTCATTCATATATTTATCATAACTATAAGCAATAATATCGTCCTCTGTACGAGATTTAAGAATAACATTTCTCTCTTCATCATAATCGTCAATAAATACAATAGGCTGGTTGGGAACATTATCTATATGCACAATTATAGAACCAGATAAGGCGGATAATTGACCAAAGAAAAGTCTTTCTTGTTCATCTGGCGGGGAACTATTTATATTTCCACCATCAACAAACAATAACGCTGTATTATTTCGTTTTCTTTCAGGAACAATAATTGATAAATTATGTTTCCAGATTCTTCCGCTATATAACTCTTCTGCTTCCCTCCATGCCTGTGAAGTCATACGAGTTATATATGCTGTTGCTAATCGTATTGAAACAGAACCCGATGTATAATTAACAGGATACTCCAGAGGTGTTGTCCATGTATATTCAGGGTCCCGTTCCCTTACAAATATATCTAACGGACTTGAATAGTCACTAACTACAACATAGTCTTGTTTTATTGTTTCTGATTCCAATCCCCCTTCTGTCTGAACTTTTAGTTTTACAGTATAAATCCCCGGTGTAGAATAAATATGTATTGGGGAAGGTTCATCTGAAGTTTCTCCATCTCCAAAATCCCACTCCCAATTAACAATAGGTGCTGTCCCCGGTTTTGATTGGTCAAAGAATTTCACTTCACTACCTACAATAGCACAGGGACTCTCTACTCTAAACCCAGCAGTAGGCGGAAGTGCTGAACCCACCGTTAATGTTTTCGATACTAAAGATGTTCTAAGTTGCTCGCCACTCTTAGAATGAACAAACAATAAATATAACTCTACTTTATATTTTCCTGCTACTGTGTAACGGTGCCTTGGATTTTGCATGGTCGACACATTGGAACCATCACCGAATGACCAAACCCAACCTATTATTGGTCTTGTCCCTTCAGAATTAGACAAATCAGTAAACTGAACTAAATCCTCAACTGTAATTCGTTTCGGGTTATAATCAAAGTCAGGTAAAGGAGGTGCATCTACATATACTTTTACAGGTTCACTCTTAAAAGTTTTTAAAGGTGTCTTTACCTTTAAAACGACATCGTAGATACCTGGCTCTGTATAAATGTGAGAAACGGACTCTGTCGTATTTACAGTTTTAACAGGCGAACCATCTCCAAAATCCCATTCATAAGTCAATTCTGTCTCAGTTCCTAAAGCAGTCCGATTAAGAAAAACAACTTCCCTTTGGATAACAGGACTTCTCGTTGAAACACTTAATTTTGGGTCCGGTGCCTTATGAACTGTTATATACGAATTTTTCGTAATACTGCTTTCATTATTTGAAGTAGTACTAGTATTTACGGTTAAAGACACCGAATATACTCCTGATTGGGTATAAACATGGGTTGTATTCCCATTTTCATGAGAATAAGGTTGATACTCAATCGTTTCAGTTGAACCATCTCCAAAAGTCCATAACCAACGAACAATCCTTTCTGTCCCTTTCAAAGATAAATCGGCAAAAAACACAGATTCTCCGATATACATAACAAGAGGTTGAGCAGAAAATTCGGCTGTTGGAGGCATATAAATTACTTCAATCGGTAAAGAAAAGGAACTACTACCAAATTTATTTGTAACCGTAAGTTTTACCTGCTGATTGCCAATTCTCAAAAAAGCATATTTTGGATTCTGTTGTTTTGAAGTATTCCCATCTCCAAAGTCCCAGAGCCAATCTGTTATAGGAGCACTTCCCGATACAGACAAATCAGAAAACTGAACCGGAATACCAATAAAGGGCTTTATTTGACTAACAGAAAACTTTGCTCGAGGTGGGACCCCATCCTGAACAGTTATATAACCCTCTTTGGTCAATGATTTATTCTGATTCTCCGTATATACAGTTAAAGAAACCGAATAAATACCGGGTTTTTCATATCTATGCCTTGGATTCACTTCATTGCTTGTCTTTCCATCTCCAAATTCCCAGAAACGATTAATTATATTTTCTTTCTCAGAACGGCTCCTATCAATTAATTGAACTTCTTCGCCTAATAAAATTATTTGTGAACTAGAAGAAAAATCAACTGTAAGATCGCCACTAATTACATTTATAAAATTTTCTTTTTTTCTTTTCTCGACACCTTTATCTGTCTCTACAGTTAAAGTTACAGTATAATTTCCCGGTTTCTGATAAAAATATGTTGGATTAAAACTATTGGATGTTCCCCCATCTCCAAAGTCCCATGTTACCTTTCGTATTGTACCGGACTGAACAGCACTCTGGTTAAAGAATCGAACCGCCTCATTTACCGTAGCAAACTTGCTTGACGCATCAAAATCAACTTTAATTGCATCTGTTAATGTAATTAGCACTGCTATAGAAGGAGCATTTGTGGCACGAACAATTACATTACCTGAATTAAGACCCAGATCGGTCTTTTCTCTATCTACCCTTATTTTTATGCGTTTTTTATCTAAGGGTCCAGAACTATAACATTCTTCACCTGTTGAAGCACAACCTTCAACAGAAATCCATGGGACTTGAGATTCTACGACTATCGGGCCTATAGAACTTGTTGTACTATTTTTCCACACAAGAACACTCGCAGAAACATCCTCAGAACCAAAATCTAAAGATGTAGGTTCTACAATTAGACTTCCTCCCACCTCATCCTTAGGACATCCCATAATTGTCAATAATATAGTTAAAAACAGGAATCCCTGAACACATAAAAAATATACGGATTTGTTCATACAAGTTTTCTCCAGTTGTGTCCTTCTTATTCAAACAATTATATAAAATATATACAATTATAACATTAATTACATCACTTATTAATAATGCCACTTTTATTATAAATTGTCAAGAAATTATTTACAAATTTTTATTCCTTCAAATTTTAATTACAAATCAATTACAAAAAAAATGCCACAAAATGTAATAAAAATTAGTCAAATTAGTAAAATATAGAATAGAATATTAATTGTCTTAATATTGTTAATAAAATATATTTAATTTATGATGGAAAAACAAGTTATATGAAAAGAACAATACACAATCTTATATTAGTTTGTTTAATAATTATACTTTCATTAATTACTCATAGCTGTTCACTTAATAAAAAGGTTGATGCAAATGACAACAATACACAAATAAATACAACAAAACCCATAGCATTTCCTGTAGAGGCTGTCTTTCCCACAAAGAAAGATATAAGCAAATATTTTGAAACTACCACAAGAGTATCTGCAGAAAGAAAAGTTGATGTTATATCAAAGGGTATAGGGATTTGTGAAGAACTATTAGTTGAAGAAGGAGATTATGTAAAAGAAGGACAGATTTTAGCGAAATTGGATACATCAGAAGTAGAAACTCAAATTTTACAGACAAGGGTGAATATTGAAAAATGTAAATCAGCATTGGAGATTGCAGAAAACAGTTTAAAAGAAGGTATCGGTTCAAAAGTAGAGAGAGATAATGCCCGCTTTGCATTAGATGCAGCGGAAGCAACATTGAAGATTCAACAACTCCAATTAAAAAATCAAACTATTATAGCCCCCATAAACGGAATAATCACCCGAAGGAACATACAAAAAGGTGTTTTGGTAAGTACAGGGATGCCTGTATTTTCAATCGTCGATCCTGATTCTTATGTTTTACCCATAAACATTCCTGAACGCGAAATCTCTAAAGTGTATATAGGACAAAAAGCAGAGGTGATAGTTGATTCATGCCCTACGGAAAGTTTCTTAGCAAATGTATTTAGAATTAGTCCTACAATAGATCCGGCATCGGGTACAATCAAAACAACTTTACATTTTGTTGAAAACAACAAGAATCCATGTATTAAAGACTCTGCATTTGCACGAATAAAATTAGTAATGGAAGTTCATCCCCAAGCAGTTGTAATACCTAAAGATGCAGTTTTAGAAGAAAGTGGTAAAAAATATATTTTTATAGCAGAATCAAAAGATATACCAGACATAAATAAATATGATTTAAAAGAAATAAAAGATAAATCCATACAATTCACCGCACAAAAAATAGAAATCCAGGTCGGGCTTGAAGATAGTTCTCACTATGAGATATTAAAGGGAATTGATGAACATACTCTCGTTATTACTTTAGGACAAATGAATTTAAAACCCGGTTCTATAATAGAAGTAACATCACTTGAGAAAATACTAAACTCAGGACATAGCACCTCAAACACTTGAAAAGTGATTTGTTGCATTTCAAGCCCTTATAACAAGTTGATAACCAATAAAAAAACCGTGGGGAGCAACCGTGGACGAAGAAGTGGTAACTAAACAAAAAACATCATCTGTAGTATCCTTCCCAATACATAGACCTGTAACTACAATAATGATATTTATCACTATAATTGTATTCGGTTGGCGTTCCTACCAAAAGCTTCCCATTAACCTAATGCCCGAAATATCATATCCATCTCTTACCATACGAACAGAATTTGAAGGCGCTGCCCCAGAAGATGTGGAAAAATTAGTTACCCGTCCTCTTGAAGAAATGTTAAGTATTGTTAGTGGACTTGTTGAAATCAGCAGTATTTCATCTGTAGGTCTGTCTGAAATAACACTTGAATTTCTCTGGAACACCGACATGAATATAGCACAACAAGATGTGCGAGACCGATTGGACTTATTTGAACCCCCTAAAGAAGTTACAAAAAAACCAGTTATTCTTCGTTTCAATCCCAATTTGGACCCAGTAATTCGTATAGGAATTACACCTCCCAATAACATTAATCCTGATAACAAAACTCCATATCTAACCACACTACGCGAATCTGTTCAAAGAAAACTAAAAAGCGATTTGGAGGCGGAAGCCGGTATTGCACAAGTCGTAGTTAAAGGAGGACAAGAAGAAGAAATCCAAATCCTCGTAGACAGTAAAGTACTTAAATCTTTAGGATTATCCTTAGACGATATTATCCGAAGTCTTGCAAGCCAAAATATAAATGTTGCAGGTGGAAAATTAGTTGAAGGGAAAACAGAATATATTGTTAGAACATTGAAAGAATTTAAAGATATTGAAGATATTAAGAATGTAATTGTATCCTCTTCGATAGGATTCTCCTCTCTGGAATCCAATCCTATATCCAATCTTCCTATTCAATCCTTATCCCCTAATCCACAAAACGCTACAGAGTTAACAAAAAAAACAGTCCCTATTAAATTAAAAGATGTTGCAACTGTCCGATGGGGAAACAAAGAAAAAGATACTATTATTCGAATCAATGGAGAGGAAGCAATAGAAATAGAGATTTACAAAGAAGGTGATTCAAATACTGTAACGGTATGTAATCTTATAAAAGATTTATTAGGAATTGAACGAAAAAAAAGTTTATCTGAATTAATTGATGAACAATTATCTTTCGGACTTCAGCCTGTTGCTAAAGATGCTGATGGAATCCATACTCTTGAAGACCCAAAATCTCGAAGAGAAAAATTTAAAAAGAAAAATCTACTCAGTTCTCTCCCCCCAGATGCACAAGTTCATATAATTAGTGACCAGTCACAATTTATTATTAGTTCTATAGAAGAAGTTCAAAACTCTGCTATTAATGGAGGTCTACTGGCATTACTTATTTTATACCTTTTCCTCCGTGAGCTAAGAAGTACCCTTACAATAGGTTTTGCTATCCCCATATCAATCATTACTGTTTTTGTTCCTATGTTCATGAGGGATATTTCTCTCAATATTATGTCATTGGGAGGACTCGCACTCGGCATAGGTATGCTTGTTGACAATTCTATCGTAGTATTAGAAAGCATTGCTCGTTGCAGAGAAGAGGGCGATTCTGTTATTGACTCTGCTATCCGAGGAACATCTGAAGTAGGTTCTGCGGTAATAGCTTCAACACTTACAACTGTAGCCGTATTCTTCCCTGTTGCCTTTGTAGAAGGAATTGCAGGACAAATCTTTGGAGACCTTGCTTTAACCGTTACATTTTCACTCCTCGCCTCATTACTCGTTGCTTTGTTCTTTAATCCTCTGGTTGTTTCAAAAACCCACTTTATATCAGAAAATACAAATTACATTGTCTCTCCTATCCGTATATTCCTATACTATAAAAATATAAAACATAAAAATACAGTATCCTCATTTTTTATTATTATAGTGCACATATTAAAGAGACATTTCAGAAAATCGAAAAACAATTGGGTAGAGATTTTTAAATACAAGCATTCTCAATCCACAATCAAAAACATCATAAGAATTCTATTCTTTCCATTTAATATTTTTCTCAAAATAACCTCATGGCTAATATTAAATCTTCTTCTTTATCCATTTATCGTCATCGTCATCATTCTAATTTTACCCTTCTTATTTATTCTTTTATTTCTTTTCATGATTTTTAAAAAAGTTACTCAAATTGTTCTCTATATACCCCTTGAATTTTTTCATATCGGATTTGAAAGTTTCCGATACATTTATAAAACCTCACTCAATTATAGTTTAAAATATTCCCCCCTTTTTGTATTTCTTGCTGTTATTCTTTTTATCTATACTTTAAAAATCTTACCAAATCTCGGCCAAGAGGTAATCCCAGCGATGAAACAAGGAGAATTCAATATCCTTTTTGAGACTCGGGCAGGGACAAAATTAGAACAAACACTTCAAAAAGCACTACGAATAGAAAATAAACTTAAAGAACATCCCCTAATTGAACGAGTTACTTTGCAAGTCGGTACGGAAAGTTCAAAATCTGAAAGCAAAGGGAAAAATGAAAACAAAGCTACCTTTACCATATTGTTAAAAAACCGAAATCAGACAGCGAGAATACAAGATAAAATTATTGATGAAATTCGCTCCACACTCATTCCACTACCCGAAGAATCCATTGTATTCTCACTTCCAACCCTGTTTACTATGAAAAATGACCTGGAAGTCCAAATTTTTGGAGATGATTTGAATATATTAAAAAATGTTGGAGAAAAATGTCTCCAGAGAGTAAAGGATATAAGAGGTGTAAAAGACGCAAATATATCAATACAAGCGGGCTATCCTGAACTTTTAATTCAGTTAGATAGGGAACTCCTTGCTGAAAAAGGATTAACCCCCATACAAGTTGCCAATAAATTAAGGACTGAAATACAGGGAGAAATTGCAACAAAATTTAATCGAGGGGGAGACAAAATTGATATTCGCGTTCGTACAGACCAGGTCTATTTACAAAATATAGAAGACCTAAAACAATTATCTATAGTAGAAGGAACCACTCCTATCCGCCTTTGTGATGTGGCTCAAATAATTGAAGATATAGGTCCAAGTGATATTCGAAGAATAGGACAAAAAAGAGTCGCACTTATTACTGCAAATATTGAAGGGAGGGATTTAGCCGGTGTTTCCAATGAAGTATTGGAAACTTTAAGAGAAGTAGAAAAACCCCGTGAGTTTTTTATTACACTCGGCGGTCAAAACAGAGAATTATCAACATCATACCAAAGTTTACGATTTGCTCTATTATTAGCCGTATTTCTCGTTTATGTAGTAATGGCATCACAATTTGAATCAATCTGGCTCCCTGTTTTAGTCATGTTCTCCGTTCCTCTCGCTTTCATTGGCGTTATATTAATACTATTTTGGACAAATACGAATCTTAATGTTATGGTTTTCCTGGGCTCTATAATATTGGCCGGTATCGTAGTAAACAATTCTATTGTTTTAATCGATTATACAAACCAACTTATTCACAGAGGACTTTCGCTACATGACGCTATTGTCCAGTCAGCAGTAGTCCGTTTAAGACCTATTTTAATGACGACACTAACAACCGTACTTGGCTTACTACCTATGTTAATATCACGGGGTGAAGGAGCTGAGTTAAGACAACCTTTAGCATTAACCGTTATGGCTGGTCTTTCCTCAAGCACCCTTCTGACACTATGGCTCATTCCCATGGCATATTATTTGTTCTCCAGCCTCTTCCACAGGGAAAAAGAAAATGAATTGGTCATTACCCAAAATAGCAATCAATAGACCTATAACGATAATCATGCTCTCCTTATCCATTTTGGTGTTAGGTTTTATTTCCTGGTATCGTATACCATTAAAATTTCTCCCAAAAGTTGACCGCCCTTTCATTGGCTGTTTCATTCCTTATCCCGGAGGATCACCAGAACAGGTAGAACAACAAATAGCCGTACCTGTAGAAGGAGAATTTCGAACTATCCCCGGCTTGAGGAGTATTTCTACAACAAGCTCTTCCAACGGTTGTATGGTCAATATGTGGTTTGACCTCGACACAGACATGACTTTTGCAACTGCTGAAGTTCGAGATCGAATCGAACGATTAAAAATAACTCTACCTGAAGAAGTACAACGAATTATTATTCAAAGGTTCAGTTCAGGTTCCATTCCTGTTATTGCTATTGGATTGTTCAAATCCGGTGACGAAGAAAACTATGTTTATTTAATTAGGACCTCTCTAATTCCACGACTTAGAAGGCTGGATGGTGTCGCCGATATCCAAATTATTTCTCCTATTCCTGAAAAAGAAGTTCTTATTGAAGTTTCACAGGATCGCTTAAATAGTTTGAATATTCCAATTGTTTCTTTACTCAATACACTTCGTACTTCCTCTGTCAATGTATCTCTTGGTTCTGTGACACAAAATGACAAAAAATATTTTGCCCGCCTATCTGGCGAATATAGAAATCTATCTGAAATAGAGAATCTCATCGTTAATAAGGATGGAATGAGATTAAAAGACATTGCCACAGTTCAATTTGGCTCCCGTGAGAAAGCACAAAGAGTAGCGTTAGATGGTAAAGGGGGGGTGGTTTTATTAATCATTAAAGAATCCGAGGCTAATGCAGTAGCCGTTTGCAATCGTGTCAAAAAAGAGCTACAAAACATTTTGGTAGAAGACGCTTTTTACGGAACTACAACAAAAATATTTTTTGATCAATCTGATTTAATAAATCGTGCACTTAATAACCTCTTTGGTGAAGGAATTTATGGGGGAATAATGGCTTTTATCGTTCTGCTCCTTTTTCTGCACCGCTTCATTCCTACATTTATCGTTGCTTTCGCCATTCCATCATCTTTAATGATTGGTATTATCTTCATGTATTTTGCAGATATGTCTCTCAATATCATAACCATGGTCTCTCTTATTATTTCTGTTGGTATGTTAGTAGACAATGCTATAGTTGTTGTCGAAAATATTATCCGATATCAACAATTAGGTTATAACAAAAAAACAAGTTCAACTCGTGGGGCCTCTGAAGTGGGTGTGGCTATTTCTGCATCCACATTAACCACAATTGTTGTTTTTATCCCTATGTACTATTTAGAAGCAGGCAGAATGTCTATTTTTATGCAACAATTAGGGGGGCCTTTAATTATAGCCTTATTAGGAAGTTTGGTAATTGCTTTAACCATTGTTCCTTTAATACTAAGCATTGGAATTCCCTCAAAAGGAACTATTTCGAAAAATAAAATATTCCTTTCTTTAAGCGAACTTTTAATATTTGTTCGAGACAAAGCAGGGAGTTTGAAAATATTAGAAAAAATATACCTTCTATTAGAGATTTGTCTTCGCTGGTCATTAAGAAACAGATTGGCTTTCATTATTGGTTTATCTATATTTTTGATAATATCATACTTAGTTCCGGTAAAATCCGTAGGTATGAAAGATTTAATTAAATTAGATACACGGGAAGTGGATATAAAAGTAACCCTTGATCAAAATTTTGAGACAGCCCGTGTAAGGGATTTATTTGACCAACTCTCACAAAAATTAGAACCCCTCAGAGAAACCCTAGCAATAAAAAATATTTTACTCTTCCATGGAGACAATGGAGGTGAAATTCATGTTTACTTATACACAGAAGACGATGGAGAAATTGGAGAGAATCCTCCATGTACTACAGAAGAGGCTTTAAATATCGTTAAAAATACCCTTCCCTCAAATATTCCCGGGGGAAAATTAGAATTTTCAATCGCAGATACAGGAGAATCGGGAACTTCTCGAGAAGTAACTTTGCGATTAACTGGAAAAGATAATGATATTCTTTATGAACAAGCACAACGAGTAAAATCTACTCTACAACAAAATCCTCTTTTTACAGACATATCTATGGATGTTGAACAGAAAAAACAAGAAATGCGTGTAGCCATGAATGAATGGCAAATAGATGAACAGGGTATTAATCCTTTCACAATTGCTCAGACAATTGATACAGCCCTGAGAGGAGCTCAACTCCCTTACTTAAAAGAAGGAACTCGAGAAATACCTGTATGGCTACAATATAAAGAGGAAGACAGAAAAACGAAAGCAAATCTGGATAATCTGAAAGTAATTTCAAAAAAAGGAAGTTTAGTTCCTCTCCACCAGGTTGTTACTTATGAACGAAAACCCGGACCTGAAGTCGTAAAAAGATATAATGGACGAAATGTTATCAACTTTCGTGCAAAAGCAAACACTGAAGATTTAACACGAATAAAAAGAGATTTAACATACCTTATATCTGAAATTGAAATGCCTGATGGATATACTCTTAACTACGGTATTGAGTTAGAAGAAGTTCAGACAAACCTAACAAATTTTGCAGTAACAATGAGCATGGCCATTGTACTAATTTATATAGTCATGTGTGCCACTTTCGAATCACTTCTTCTTCCCATCGTAATTTTGACAACGGTCCCACTTTCTCTTGTGGGTTCTTCATGGACACTTTACTTCACAAATTCATACTGGGATATGATTACCCTTATTGGCTGTGTTCTTATGGTCGGTGTTATAGTGAACAATGGCATTGTAATCGTTGACCATATCAATTTCTTAAGAAAAACAAGAAATAAAAACCTCACTGAAATCATTATCGAAGCAAGTAAAGATCGTTTAAGACCTGTTATGATGACCGCACTAACAACAATTCTGGGACTTGTGCCTCTGGCAACTGCAAAAACAGGTGGTGCTGTTATGTTTTCAGGACTGGGTAAAGCACTTGTAGGAGGGTTAATATTAGGCACAGTACTTACCCTTGTTATAGTACCTGTGTTTTACACCTTTATTGAAGATATTTCCATCATACTTCTCAAAATATTAACATCTACAAAAGCCTTTACAACTATTAGTTATAGAACACATTCTACAAAATAGGTTTTGATATATAATACCGTTTTATGATATTCTATAGTTCCATTCCCAAAATAAAATATTAGAGTATATAAGTTCAAGGAAAATTTTTATTTAAAAAATAAAATTATTAAGGAATTTATTACATGATTAAGCCTGTTATCGCCGGTAACTGGAAAATGAACAAAAAGGTAAGTGAAGCAGTAGAACTTGTTAAAGAATTAAAAACTTTGCTTGAAAATATAAATCAAGTAGATATAATAGTTTGTCCTCCCTTTACATCCCTTTACCCAGTATCCGAAATAATCAAAGGGACAAACATCCAGTTAGGCGGACAAAATTGTTATCTAAAAGAGTCGGGAGCCTATACAGGTGAAATAGCTCCCCAAATGTTAATTGATGTAGGATGTCAATGGACAATTATTGGTCATAGTGAAAGAAGACAATACTTTACCGAAACAGATTCTTTGCTCAATCAAAAATTAAAATATTTGGTCGAGACTGGATTAAAAGTTATGTTCTGTGTCGGAGAAACCCTTGACGAAAGGGAGGGAAATCAGACAGAATCCGTATTAAGGAAACAAATTATAGAAGGTCTCCGAGATTTAACCTCTGAGCAACTGAAAAATATAGTAATAGCCTATGAACCCGTATGGGCTATTGGGACAGGTAAAAACGCTACGAAGGAGCAAGCACAAGAAGCCCATGCGTTCATCCGTTCACTCATAGAAAGGGAATTTGGGAAATCAACAGCAGAGAACCTTCCTATCCAATATGGTGGAAGTGTAAAACCCGAAAATGCTCAGGAATTAATATCTCAACCCGATGTAAATGGATTTCTTGTCGGTGGGGCTTCTTTAAAAGCAGACAGTTTTGCGCAAATAATAAAGGCCTGTATATAAAAATTAACTACAAAAAGGTATTTTAACAGACTATGTTAGAAACTATCTTCTCTTTAACAACCCTATGGTGGGTATTATTAATTGCCGTTTACCTGCCCTGTTGTATAGCATTAATTACTATTGTATTACTCCAAAAAGGGAAAGGTGCTGGGTTCGCAGGTGCCTTTGGATTAAGCCCAGGTTCTGAATCTGTATTTGGACCTAAATTAGCACGGACTCTACCTCAGAAACTAACCTACATCAGTGCAGGTATCTTTATGGTCCTTGCGATTCTCCTTTCTACAATTTCTGGAAAAGTTGGTAAAGGCTCTGCTCCCGAATTGGTTATCAACGAAATAACAGCAGAACAAAATAAAGAATTAGATGCCTTATTTGACACCAAAACACCTAATACAACAACCCCTATAACAGTTGACAACAATAAACAAAATACAGCAAACATAGATACAAGTCCTGTCCCACCTCCTGCTAACACCCAAACAACAGAAGAGAAAAAACAATCAGAGGTACCTACTTCTAACTAATCTGTAAAAAACTTCCGATTATCGCGTCTATTATAAAAATTTTATCGTTTTTAGTAAAATAAGAATAATATTTCATCGTTCTATATAATAACTGATAGATAAGTATATTATGGACAAAATTATAATTCGTGGGAATAATCCATTACGCGGAAAAGTTCAAATCCATGGTGCCAAAAATGCTGTTCTTCCCTTAATGGCCGCTTCTATCCTTGCAGAAACTCCCTGTGTTTTACATAATGTTCCGTGCTTACATGATGTGTTCACAATGGATAAACTGCTAACACAAATGGGCGTACAGATAGAATTCACAGGACGATACATGACATTATCTGTTCCAAACCGAATCTCCCCTGTTGCTCCGTATGACTTAGTGAGAAAGATGCGAGCCTCTTTCTTCATATTAGGTCCCTTACTGGCTCGGTTTGGAAAAGCCCGTGTCTCATTACCTGGAGGCTGTGCTATTGGAACACGCCCAGTAGATATTCATTTGAAAGGATTGGAGCAATTAGGAGCAAAGATACGGTTAGAAGAAGGATATGTTGTTGCAGAAGGAAAATTAAAGGGAACGGATATTTATTTAGACTTTCCTAGTGTCGGAGCTACAGAAAATCTTATGATGTCTGCAACTCGAGCAAAAGGTACTACTCGATTATTTAATCCTGCGCAAGAACCCGAAATTGTAGATTTAGCAAACTTCTTAAATAAACTCGGGGCTAAAATAGAAGGTGCCGGGACAGAAGTGATAACAATAAGGGGGACAAAATCTTTAAGTGGAACAGAACATCATGTCATTCCAGATAGAATTGAGGCGGGAACTTTCCTTATTGCTGGACTGGCTACAAACGGAGATGTTCTGATAAACAATGTCATTCCTGAACACCTCCATACATTTATTACAAAACTAAATGAAATGGGCGCAGAGATACAAATAGGAATACACTCAATACATATAAAAGCCCCATCAAAACCCCTCAAAGCCATAAACATAACAACACTCCCCTATCCCGGTTTCCCGACAGACCTCCAGGCTCAAATGATGGCTTTACTTACTTGCGTAGAGGGAACAAGTATCATCAAAGAAACCGTTTTCGAAAATAGATTTTTACATACTGCAGAATTAATTCGTATGGGAGCAGATATTAATTTAGAAGGCAATACAGCTATTATACGAGGAGTAAAAAAACTTAATGGAGCACCTGTCATGGCTTCAGACCTGCGGGCAAGTGCCGCTTTAGTTATTGCAGGACTTATGGCAAAAGAAGGAGAAACTATAATATCCCGTGTTTATCATTTAGACAGAGGATATGAAAGAATTGAAGAACGACTTGCAAGCCTCGGTGCAGATATTCAGCGTATTCATGAGGAATAGAAACGATGAGAACATTTCAGATTCAAACAGACTCTGACCTGAATCAGGTTAAACAATGGATAACATCTCGTTACTCTTCTGAAGAAGACTCAAAAGATAGTACAGATTCTGTTGTAAAAACAGTTCAGTGGATTATTAACACCGTCAAAAAAAATGGAGATACCGCTATTGCTGAATTTACCTCACGATTTGACGGTGTTCTTATAGAACCTCAAGAATTTGAAATCTCAAAACAAGAAATTATTAAGAGTTTCAATGCTTTAGACCCAAAAATATTAAAAATTATTGAAACTTCTGCTGAAAATATTCGTATTTTTCATTCAAGAAATCTAAGAAATTCATGGGAAGAAACACTTGACGATGGGACTATTCTTGGTCAAAAAATAACTCCTATCGAAAAAGTGGGTGTTTATGTCCCCGGGGGAAAAGCATTCTATCCATCCTCTGTTTTGATGAATGTTATTCCAGCACAAGTAGCGGGTGTAAAAGAAATCATTATGGTCTCTCCCCCTTCATATAACGGTACCATACACCCTGTTGTCTTAGCCACGGCCCATTTAGCAGGCGTAACAAAAGTATTTCGAATTGGCGGAGCACAATCCATCGCTGGTCTTGCTTATGGTACAGAACACATCCCCGCTGTGGACAAGATTACAGGCCCTGGGAATATTTATGTCGCTACTGCAAAAACTATGGTCAGGGATATTGTCGATATTGATTGTGAAGCAGGCCCGTCAGAAGTCCTTGTAATCGCAGACGGAAATGCAAATCCTGATTTTATAGCTTCAGAATTACTCGCTCAAGCGGAGCATGATGAAAAAGCCTGTTCTGTTCTTATTACAGTAAATGCAGATAAAGATATTATTAATAAAGTCAACAAACGATTAGAATACTTTTTAGAAAATCTTAAAAGAAAAGACATTATTGAAGAATCATTAAATAATTACGGTGCCTATATTATTGCAAGAGATTGGGATGAAGTCATTGAATTGACTAATTACTTTGCTCCAGAACATTTAAATATACAAACAGAATTCCCAAGAAAAATTGAAGAAAAAATAAAAAATGCAGGTGTTATAATGCTCGGCAGTATGACCCCCGTTGCTGTGGGTGATTATATCGCAGGGCCCAACCATATTTTACCTACAAGCAGAAGAGCAAGGTTTAGTTCTCCTTTAACCGTTGAAGACTTTCGTAAAGTCTCTAATTATATTTTCTATTCGCAAAGCCGACTTCAAAATCAAGCAGAGGATATTATATCCTTTGCTGAAATTGAAGGATTAACTGCACATGCTTTTTCAGTAGAAATCAGAACAGAAAACCGAAGGAACATTCGTAATGAGTAGATATTGCATTAAAAGACTAAACAAAATAGAAGGCTATACTCCTGGAGAACAACCGAAAGAAACAGATGTAATAAAACTAAACACAAATGAAAATCCATTTCCACCCCCTGATAATATATTACAAGTTCTTAAAGAAATCTCTCCGGAAGAACTTCGAAAATATCCCGACCCCCTCGCATTAGAATTACGAAAAAAAATTGTCCAGATATATAACTTACCGGGAGTAGAATGGGTTCTTATTGGAAATGGTTTGGATGAAATTTTATCAATCCTCATACGCACTTTTGTTGATTACGACGAAACTATATCTGCTACATATCCAACATACTCATTATATGAAGTTCTTGCAGGACTACATGGATGCAAATTCCATTATCACGAACTGGATCAAAGCTTTAATTTATCACCTCCTTTTACATGGGATTCATCAAAATTAGTACTTATAACACATCCCAATGCTCCAAGCGGTGTACCGACACCTCCTGAAATAATAAAGGATATATGCAGTAACCAGGAACAACTGATATTTATTGATGAAGCATATGTCGATTTTTGCGATTTCAGTTATATCTCCTGGATAAAAAAATATCCAAACTTAATTATTGGTAGGACATTTTCAAAATCATTTAGCCTCGCAGGAATTCGTTTGGGATTTGCAGTGGGAAATCCTGAACTTATATCCGATATGTTTAAAGTCAAAGATTCCTATAACATCAATTCTTTAACCCAGAGAATTGGAATAAAAGCACTTGAATATCAATACCAAATCACAGAATATATTAAAGAAATAAAAGCAACTCGAAACTTTTTAAGAGAAGAGTTACAAAAACTTGGTTTTTATGTGCCAGATTCTCAATCTAATTTTTTACTTGCAATATGGGAAGGGACCCCTACTGCTAAAGAGATATATATAAAACTGAAAGAAAAAAATGTTTTTGTTCGCTATTTCCCTGTTAGACGATTGGAACACGCATTACGAATTACTGTTGGCTCAAGAAAACAATGTTCTGTTCTATTAGAACACCTGGGGAAAATAATTGGATAATCTCTTAGAGTAACAACAACTTATAAAACACAAATTACCCTTTTCCCTCGGTTTTTGTATTTAGATTTCTAATACTATCCAATTGCCTCCAGTAACTCTCCAAGGCTTCTCTACCTTCCGGTGTAATCTGAAATTCTGTATGTGGTATACGACCGTTAAATGATTTTTCTACTTTTACATAGCCTGCTTTCTCAAGACGGTCCATGTGAGAAGATAGATTTCCTTTTGTCAAACCCAGAGTATTTAATAAAAAATTAAAATCTACCGCCTCTACTCCAGCAAGAATTGTTAATATTCTTAATCGTGCTGGTTCGTGTATTAATCGGTCAAGTTCAGCCATCTCTATATCAAGCCTTTATCATTGGACATCTTCTTCATCATTATCATTAGAATATATATCGAGCCCCTGCCGTGTTACTGTTTTAAGTTTCCATAATGCATAGCGGCTATAAATGTGTCCAACAAGAATAGCAAGCAATCCATATCCGAAAATAGGAACCATGATATTTAATAAATACCATGGAGATGGGAAGCCCACGGGAACACCTGCTAATAATAGAATAGCATGCAATCCGTAGAAAAGAGGCCAAAGCCATGCCCAAAAACCCAACCCTTGATAATAAATAAGAACACACAATACAGGGACCAAAATAACTGCAGAAAAAGGTTGTAGATATTGGAGTTGAAGATAACGAAAAGAAATAAGCAATGCCCCTAAAACATGATAAACCAACATTAAACCTATTAATGCAATTACCCAACGAGGTAATTGCTTCGAACGGTTATTTTCTTCAGGAGATACAAAACCTTCTCTACCATAAAACCATATTGTAACCTGCCAAACAAATTCTGCAGTCCAATGTGATACAGAAATCCAGACAAAGAAAAAAAATGTCATCGCAAGAAAAACAACAGAAGTATAGAATAAAGACATATTTCCTGCGGTATAGGCCTGCTGTGTCAAACTCGCCACCAAACCTATCACACAAATAATAAAAACAATAAGACACCACTGCACTAGAAAATATATTGTTCGGCTTTGTGCGTACCTACGGGTCCATTGTATTATTTCTCTCGGATCCGCTGGTTGTGATTCTCTTTTATTTGTCATAAGATTATTCTCTATTCATTTGTTTAAAATAAAAAACCTTCTAATTATTTTAAAACATTTTGAAGAGTCTGTTAAATACTTTTTTTTACAATTACACTAGTTAGAACTCAATAAGGCCTGCTTTTTAACCCATGTACAAATTTTTTCAATCATCTCATCTTTTTCATAATCATTCCATATTTCATGGTAACCCTCTTCAAACAAATGTATTTCTTTATCTTTTGATGCAATCCCTTCAAACAAAGCAATACTCCCCGAACAAGGAACTATTCTATCTTTTTTCCCATGAATTATTATTGCCGGGTGATGAATTAAATAGAAGTTAGAATGTATTTCTTTAATCACTTCGTAAAAAATATATCCTGTATGAGCCTTGACACTCCCGTGATACCCCAATGGGTCTTCATCCGCCTTTCTAACCACTTCAACATCCTTGGCCAATCCTGAATTGTCTACTTTCGAGACAGGGAGCCAGGGTAAAACTTTCGCTAATATTCCAGACAATTTTAACAAAAACTCAGGGACATCATCATTAATAGCAAGAAAGGCACTCGAAAAAATAAGTCCCTTAACAGAAACATCTTTCCTCGTTTGCATATAACGAGCAAGCATCATACCTCCCATACTATGACCCATAAAGAAAAGAGGGAGTCCCCCCAATTCTTCTTTGATTTCTTTCAAAAAACCATCCATATCGCAAAGTAAATCGTCAAAACGATATATCCACGCTCTTTTTCCGGGAGAATGTCCAAAACCTCGTTGGTCAAATGAAAAAACATTTATACCATGCCTGTTCATTTGTTCCGCCACATAATCATATCTTGAACAATGTTCTCCATAACCATGAATCAAAACAATATTTGCTATTTTTGAATCAGACTCCGAAATCCATGTTCGCCTATAAAATTTTTCATGATTTATTTCAAACCATCCTTCCTTAGGCATATAAATACTTCCTTGTTTATATTTATTCAAACTTTATATTCATCGGTCCTGTAAGAAATAGTTTTTCGTCCATTGTTTTTACTTCATCGGGGATAATCGGTTTGAATTCCATTTGATTTAAAATATGTTTTTCTAAATCAACCCCCGGTGCTATTTCCGTTAGCATAAGTCCCTCTGGAACAAGTTTAAACACACATCGTTCCGTTACATAGGTAACATCTCGATGACTCTCCACAGCAAACTTTCCACTAAAAGTGATTTGTTCCACCTTCTTTACGAATTTTTTCACCTTCCCTTCACTTATAATATTTACCTTTCCATCACAAATCTCCACCTCACTACCAACAGCAGTAAACTCACCACAGAAAACTAATTTCTTTGCAGATTGAGTTAAATTAATGAAACCACCAGGACCTATTGCAATAGGTCCTACCTTACTAACATTAATATTTCCCTCTTCATCAACTTGTGCCATCCCTACACATGTCATATCCAAACCTCCACCATCATAAAAATCAAACATCGCTGACTGTGAGAGGAATGCTTGTGGATTTTTTGCAGGACCAAAATTCTTACCCGATTCAGGAATACCTCCAATAACCCCTATTTCTGTGGTCATAATAAACTTATCAAAGACCCCTTCCTCAAAAGCAACTCTTGCAACACCTGTAGGAATTCCAAAACCAAGATTTATTATCATTTTGGGCTTTAGTTCCATGAATGCTCTTCGTGCAATCACCTTCTCAAAATTTAAAGGCATTACATCCATTTTATCTTCAATATTTTTATTAACATGTTCACAATATGAGGGATCATATTGAACAAAAAGTGTTTGTGGATGGGCCTCAGGTGATTGTGCCACTACAATATAATCTACAAAAATGCCCGGAACTTTTACATCACAGGGTTTTGCGGGTTTATCACTTAGCCTTTCCACCTGAGCAATAACAAAACCTCCATTGTTTTTTACAGCCATTGCCCCTTCTAATATTTCCATAATCAATGCTTCCTTTTCCACAGTAATATTCCCATAAGGGTCTGCGGTTGTGCCACGGATAATTCCCACATTACAAGGAAGAGAACGATAAAGAATATATTCTTTACCTCCAATATGCACCACCTCAGAAAGGTCTTCACATGATTTTGTCCTTTCATTAACCTTTCCTCCACCATACCTTGGGTCAACAAATGTCCCCAATCCCACTGTTGTTATTATTCCAGGTCTCCCTGCGGCCATTTCTCTATACAATTCACACATAATTCCTTGTGGAAGGTTATACGCCTCCACCTGATTGCTTGCAATAAATTTCATAATCTTATGATTCAAACCACAATGTCCAGCAATAATTCTTTTAACCATACCCGGTACAGCAAAATGGTTCATCCCCTTTGCCTCTTCACTTACGGGTCCCAATCCAGCCGCCCATATCATGGTCAAATCTTTCGGATGCCCTGTCTCTTGATAAGAACGAGCAAATGCGGGATATACCTCTTCCGAAGGCATTGGAACTATTAATATTGCGGAGCCATCCGGGATAAGTTTAACTACTTCATCTGCTGTCATTACCTTTGCCATATTTAACATCCTTATAAATATATGTTTATATTTTTATTTTTACTATTAGAAATATATCAATATTTATATTTGTTTACCAAATTAGAAACATATAATAAACGAGAAAGGGTAAATCAATGGCATCACTCAAAGAAAACATTAAACTAAGGGCCCACCTGCCTATTAATCAAAACAGAACCGTTCAGGATGCTGTAAAGTTTTTCTGTGAACACAACATAAGTGCCACTATCGTTTCCAATAATGAAGGGAACATCATAGGCATAATTTCGGAAAAAGATATTATTAGAAAAGTCCTTTATAAAAATATGGACCCACAAAAAACATTGATTAAAGATATTATGAATACCCGTCTTATTTTTGTAGACGAAAACGAAGATATTAAAATAGCAAAAATGCTAATGTTCATGAATGGTGTACGACATCTTATTATGGTAGATGAAAACAAACATGTAATTGGTCTGTTATCTATGAGAGACTTGATTGAATCTGATTTGACAGAGTCTAAAGAATTACTCCACAGAATAAATGATATATACTACGAAAATGCCCACCAACCTGTATGGCGTATCTCATCAAATCGTGTAATTATCGAAAATACAGATGTAACGCCTGATCCTGTTACTTCTGAGATAATCAACTCCTACAAAGTATAATATTTCCCGATTATCTTTTTGAGTAAAGAACTCAGTTTATATTAAAATGAACTGAGTTCTTTTATTTTTTTATTTTAAGGAGTAAACCCGATGGCACAAATGTTTCCAGGAAAAGTTGCATATTTCGAGGGGGAATATACTCCTATCGAAAACGCAAAAATAAGTATCATGACTCATGCATTCAATTATGGAACAGGTTTATTCGAAGGGATTCGTGGTTATTATTCAGAAAAGAAAAATGCTATTCTAATTTTCAAATTAAAGGAACACATTGACCGTCTGGTAAGAAACTGTCGTATTCTTTGTATGGAAATCACTGAAACACCTGAAGATATTGAAACCATATGTATTGAACTCGTTAAAAAAAGTGGTTTTAAAGAAGGGGTATATATTCGACCCATTATATATAAAAGTGAACTATCATTAGGTCCTCTACTAAAAGGGATTGAAAGTAAATTATGTTGTTATGTTATTAAATTAGGCGACTACTGTGATATTACATCAGGTCTGGATGTTTGCGTATCCTCGTGGCGGCGTCTATCTGACAACGCCATCCCAAGCAGGGTTAAAGCAACAGGAAGTTATATTAATTCTGCATTGGCCGCATCGGAAGCCAAACAGGCAGGTTTCAATGAAGCCATTTTCCTTAACGAAGATGGAACAGTAGTTGAAGGAAGCGCCATGAACATCTTCTTAGTGTATCAAGGGGAATTGATAACACCTCCCCGCTCTGAAAGTATCCTTGTAGGTATTACACGGAACACAATAATTGATTTGGTGAAAAATGAACTTGGACTAAATGTCATCGAAAGACCCATAGCAAGAACAGAACTCTATATAGCCGACGAGATATTTTTCTGTGGTACAGGAGCACAGGTAGTCCCTGTGCGCTCTGTTGACCGAAGAATTATCGGGAATGGGCAACCCGGTCCTATAATAAAACAATTACAAGAAATATATTTTAAGGTCGTTCGAGGCGAACATGAAAAATACCTAAACTGGTGTACTGTAGTTCCTTGTGAATAAATCATCCTTTCTTTACATAATACCCAAAATTTTATCCTTATATTGGTTTTGGTTAAATTACATATTGCTTCTATTTATTACATTACCCTTTTCTTTATTAGAAATTACAATAAATGGAGAAAAGGTGCGTTCTGTTCCACTTTGGGAATGCTATTCAAACCTCCTTAAAGGTAAAATCACTTCTGAATTGATTACTGTTCTTTCCATACATGTATTTTTAACTTTTATAATTTGTCTTTTAATATGGGTATTTGTATATAAACCCACTTCAAAAAATCGGGCTTAACCATGCCTATCAAAAGATATGAAAAATACAAAAAGATTATTTGTGAAACAGGAAAAAAGATGTACCAAAATGGATTTATTTCTTCAACAGATGGGAATATTAGCATCCGATTGGACGAAGACCTATTCTTATGTACAGCCAGCAATGTATGTAAAGGAGAATTACCTCTCAGCCAGATAATTCTTACTAATAAAAAATGTGAAGTTCTTGAAGGAGAAGGCTCTGTATCTTCTGAATTTTATACTCATTTGTCAGCCTATGATGAAAGAAACGATATATCAGCAATAATCCATGCTCACCCTGTATATAGCACTGTATTATCCTTAGCCAATATATCATTATGTACACCCATATTACCTGAACTTATAATGACATTAAGAGAAGTACCAACAACAGAATATGCAACTCCTGGAAGTAAAGAAGGGGCTGAAATTATAAAACCCTGGATACGCAATCATAATGCTCTTATTCTTAAATTCCACGGAGTCATTACTGTCGGAAAAGATTTAAACCAGGCCTATTCTTATCTTGAACGAGTGGAGCATTCTTCCAAAATCATATTTCTAACTCACCTGTTATGTAAACCTGATGTTCTGTCCCATGAACAATTTTCAAAATTAATAAACAAACACCACTGGCCAAAAACTTAATTTGCGTATTCCTCTTTATACTCACCCCGAATAACTTTCGGACCATTCTTCCAGAACCACCATGCATGCTCAAATGTCGCTGTCATTCTTTTATATGTCAATACTTTGGCCGGCATAAAGACCCTTTCCCATACTTCCTTTTGTGCACCACTTTTACATGCTGATAAATAAACAAATTTCAAGTTTTTATTGACCTCCATTGTTTGTATATCTTCGGGCCTAATTGTACCTTTTCGGGATAACATCCCTTCCTCCATACCATGAGAAGCGACAAACAATACCTCTGCATTTTTTAGTGCTTCTGCAAAGTTTTCTTTATCAACAACTCGTAAAGCAACTCCTCCCTTTCCATAAATATTACATCCTGTTGTAATAATCGGTAAAAAACCTATATTAAAAATCCATTGTGGTAGGTAATCAAGATTATCATAAAGTACATATACCTTTGAAACATTTCCACGCGAATACAATAAATAATAAGCATATAGATTTATAGAAAAAATACAGACCACTAAAGCAATCAGAAAAATATTTATGGATTTTGAAAAGAAAAAAAGCAGTTTATTCTTCATCCATAATCTAATAAAAGGTAATAATCGTTCCGACTTTAAAACAGCACTTCCAAAACCAAATAACCAAAAAACAAGCCAACATAATAATAGTTTCCTCAAAATACTAATAAACCATAATTCAACATCCCAATTCTGATAAAAATCTGGGAAATAAACTACAAGAAAAGTTAACAAAAATATACAAATACCAATAATTAAAAAAATTAAAAACAACCAGGACCAAAGAATTATTGATTGAACTATATGTATATATATAGAATTACTTTCCCTGATATTTTTCAAAATACTTAATACAGGTGCAAATCCTAAATAACAAAGAACCAATATCAAAAACCGGATTTTTTTGTTCATATACATTCCTAAAATAAATCACAATTAATTTAAGAACATAATAATATCATATTTAATTTTTCTTCCGTTCTTTGAAACAGTCCCTACACTTCTGTTATAATATCTTTCCTGAAATATAAAGCAAACTAATATAAAAAGGAGTTTTGTTTTTACCGATGGCAAACATTAAGTCTCAAAAGAAACGCATCATTACAAATGAAAAAAGAAGAATGAAAAATGCTTCTATTCGTTCTGCAATGAAAACAATGATAAAAAAGGCGAATCAAAGTTTAAGTTCCGGGAATGAAGAACTTAAAGAGACCGCCATCAAAAAAGCCATTGCGACTATCGATCGCGCTTGTTCAAAAGGGGTTATCCATAAGAATTCAGCAGCCCGGAGAAAATCTCGTTTAATGAAACGAGTTAATAAAGCCACCGCATAACTGTAATTTTACATTCTTCTCAGTACCTTTATAAGTTCTACTATGCGACCTTCTACATCTGTATAGCGAATAACTCCTTTCTTATCTATAAGAATAAACTGGGGTATAACTTCTATCGAATAACTTAAGAAGGTATTCGCTTCATTTGTATCTACCCCAACGGGGAATTCTATCCGATATTCTTTTATATATCTATCTACTTCATCATCATCAAAAGAGCCATCATGCACGGAAAGCAGTTGCACATCTGAAATATCTTTATACAAATCAAATAACGCCCTCATTTCTTCTACATGTTTTCGTCCATAAGGCGTTTTGTCAAATCCACCCCAAAATAGTAGCAAAACAACTTTACCCTCCATATCTCGCAAAGGATTTTGATTACCTTTATAATTAAACCATGAACGACATTTGATATCCGGTGCCGGTCTATCTATCAATACCAACAATCGATTTTCATTTCCCTTATTTATAAATTTCACTTGATTGGATTCATATGGAGACACTACTATATCTAATGGTTTGTTCTCTTTATACATATCAAGAGAAAATTCACTCTTCAAAAAGCGTAGCGCATGTTCCACAACAAACTGAACAGGATTTACCTCTGGCATTACATCTAACCATATCCTAAAATTCCCCTCATTGTCTGTAATCGTATAAATTGGAAATTCTAAATTTTTTGAACATACAAAAACATGGTCGGCCCCTTTTCCATCATTAAATATAACCTTTCCAACAATCTCAGGCAACTTTTTTACATATATCATCGGTATAACAATTTTTTGTTCACCCTTAAAATCGACAGGAATCTCCGGAAGAATTTCTGTGATATATCCCGGAGGGGGAAAAATATGAACTTTCGCTTTTTTTGAACTGGATTTTAATATATATTCACCTCTTTCGTCCGTAAAAACAAAATCTTCAACACCATTTTCTTCATTAATCACTACCTTTGCTAACTTGCAAGGATTTCCATCCGATAATTGAATTCTTCCTTGTAGATACATGGGTGTTTTAAACACAAAATCAACTACAACTTCTTCTTCACTCGTATCCGTAATCGATATTTCCCTTGGAGTTGTATTAGGATAGTCGGGATGTGTTGCAAAGAGTCGGTATTCTCCCTTGTTAAGTCGAACCCTGTACAAACCTTCCTCATCCGTTTTTACAGGAAGAATAAATCGTTGATTACTAACCCCTTTTTGCAAAGTAACAATAACAGCATCTCTTACGGATGTACCATCCTTTACAACTCTTCCCCTTACTATTGTCCCATGTTGTAGAATAATGTCTGCACTTTTCTTATCATTGATAGGAACAAAAGGAAGGTACGTATCTGCATAATCAACATGACCAATAATAATTCGTATAAATCCACTTTGGGGCATACCTGTTAAAATGATTTCTCCCTCATCATCACTTCGAAAGCATCCATATCCCATGTCAGATAATTCTTCTAGAGGAATGCATAACATTTCTCCTACCCACAATCGCCGAATATACGCCCCCGAAATAGGACTTAAATTTGGATTATAAACTTTTAGTTTTTGTTTAACACCTTCCATTAACTTTAAATTTACTTCCCCCTCATCCTGCATTAAAACAAAGGAACAACCCCCTATTCTTTGTCCTTTATCTCTTGCTACAATAGATACCTCTCCAAAATTATAATTAGAAAAGACAAATCTTCCGTCCTTATCTGTCTTTGACTTCTTTGCACCTTGAACAGCGTGAACCAACCATATATCAATCTCAGAAGCAGGTTTACCATCGGGCTGGCATACTACCCCTCTTATCTCATAAGCACCTGTAAAATTATTTAACAAGAAAATAACCGCAAAAAATAGAATAAAACCACTATATTTTCTCATTACCTAAAAACCAATCTAAGCTTTATCTCTTTATTTATTCTTCATACCCATTTACTTTATTATTATTGGTAGCCCAAAAGTCTCACAAAAAACCCTACCATTTCCATCTATCCAGTATGTCGTCGCTAATGATGGTCGTTGACCTAATATTATCGGGATGTTTATTCCATTACATTCAATTTCCTTTTCAACTATCATACCCACCTGAGTTTTACTTCCCAAAATATCTTTTACATTTTTCAGTATTTCTTGCATAATTGGAATTTCCACCTTATCAACAAATACCAGGACAGAAGGTCCTTTTAACAATTTCTCGACCTCTTCACTCCCATTACATAAACTCTTATAATTCGAATGCTCAAACAAATTCATTTCTCTCCCCATATTTATTCCTGGATTATCTACTATAATATTACCAAAGTCCTTATTTTCACCTTCAGAAAATTGCATTTCTGGGGATTGCCACAATAAGACACCCTCGCTATTATACAATCTAAAAATGAGAATCTTCCGTGGAACAACAGACTTCCAAAAGAATGTTCCTTCATTAGAGGAAAGAATCTGCCATAGTAAATACTCATTATTTTCTGAAGATTCCCTCATAAAACATGAAACAATAACCCCTGAAAGGGGTTCTTCATCCCGACCTGTTATTTTCCCTTTCACCACTCCTAAATCATATAGAGATAATTCACAGACTTTTTGAATATCCGTACTATCAATGACAAAAACATTTCCCGTATTTTCTTCGGGAATTTCTATATGTCCGATAATTTTTCCCTCATTAGGTAGGGAAGAAACCTTCAATTCGAGCAGATTATCAATATTCCCTGTATACCAACCTAATTGAGGGGGGTTCAGTATAGAAACAATACTTCTTTTCGTTGTCAATGTTTTTTGTTGAGAAATATTCACTTTTATTTTTAATAAATCTATTTTCTTAACCCAAACACCGGGTAATACAATCTCGTCTTTTCCTCTAACCACAACTTTTAACTGGGACGGCTGTGGAATAGAATATCCAGGGATACCCTCAAATTTAATATTTGCCTGTCCATGAACAACTTTACCACGAAACTTCCCTCTCGTTCCTGTTATAAGAGACAAAGCCTTCTTACCTCCCTGTTCAATAGATACTTTAGCCCCCGGTACGGGTTCTCCTGATATAGCGTCCATAACCTGGCCCGATATCTTGACAGAAGGAAAAACTTGTATATGAACATTCTCTCCTAACGGATTTACAATCTGTTTAATTTCCCACCCAGCACTTTGAAGTTGCTCTGTTTCCGCTTTACATAGATAAACACCCGGATTTACCCGTATTGTAAACTCTCCATTACTATTTGTTTTTATGCAGATACTTTCATAAGGTGGTTGTGTATTTTTTATAGTAACATCTGAATTAGCAACCTTTACTTTACTGCTATTCTGGATGGTGAAAACTGAACCTAATACAACACAACCTTTAGACAAAGATATTTTCATATCTTGTTCTGTTGATACATTTTCTATTGTTTGAATGGCATAATCAGGATGGGTTATTTTTACAGACACAGATTGTCCTGCCGGGATTTTATTTAACATAAAAAAGCCATCCTTATCTGAAATCACTCTTTTATATCCAAAAGGAGTTAATTTTGAACAGGGAATTGCCACTTTTTCTACTCCCAAAATCGCAAAACGGTCTACCTCTGCTCCATAAATACCGGTTTCCTTTCCTTTTTCATTCGGAACAACAATTCTTCCTTTGATTGATTTTGAGGGGAGAAGAACTATCTCCAGACCTGTAATATGTTCCTCCGCTGGCAAATTTATATGAACACCCGACCATGACATACCTTCAGTAGTTGCAAAAATACCGGTAGGACCTTCTGCAAGATTTTGAAACTCAAACTGCCCATTAACATCCGTAAAAACCTGAATTAATGGACCGGTTAAATTTTTTTCACAATAAACTTCTGCCCCCCTCACAGGAAGATTTTGTCCATCCAGGACGATCCCACTTATAGAACAGTTTTCAGAATAAGAGAAGAGATGGATAACAACAATAAAAAGAAAAAATATAAATGTGAATAAACTTTGTGTGTAATAATTACCTCTGGATAAACTGAATAACTCCTTTGGACAAACCTGCGTAATCAAGATGATAAATATTCCGTATCGCTTCTTCTGGATTTTCACTCCGTTTGAGGGCTTGAATAAAGTTAAGAAAGCGTCCTTGTCCATATTTGCTCCATAACATATTTACAGTTGCATGAGATTGTAGGTATGCCAGAGACATTTTTGTTTCTGATGCAAACATATCTTTCAATGATATTTTTTCTAGTCTATTATAAGGTATCAATCCATTATTATTAACAAACTTTTCTAATATCATTTTTTCGCGATTCGAAAATTCTTTTGAGAAATTCTCTGCAAGTCCTTCGTTAACCCACCAGGGAACTTTATCTTTAAGCAATTCATAAACTACTACATGGACATACTCATGGTATATTCTCCTTCTGATTTCTTCATCCGACAATTCTTCCCCTTCCTCATTTATAACAGGAATTCGTATTTTCCCATCGTACACACCACCCACTGTCTGACCCATTTGAACAACAGCCTCAAATTGTTGAATATCATAAAGAATAACCTGAATAGGACCTGCTGGGAAAATCCCTCCCAACTTTCTACCAATTTCGAGATAAGCCTGTTCCAATACAGAAAGAACATAAGAACGAATTTTATATGTAATTTCTTTAGGATATGTCAGATTAAAATGACGCGACTGTGAAACTGTTTTACTGAAAGAATTTTCCACAACCTCTTCACGACACGCCTTATCATACCGCTCTTTCAATTGTTTTCGGTTAGGCTCCATTTGTAATACATATTCCCATTGTGTTCGGGCCGACAAAATGTCATTATCACGGTAATAGGCTTCCCCCAACAATTCATGTGCATCCAGATATCCCGGTTTCAGTCTAACAGCCATCTCAAGATGTCGAATAGCATCTAGAAGTTGTCCTGAATTTAACAAAAAAACCCCTTTTTGTAGATGTGCAAAAAAATTATTTGAATTTATTTTAATTGCCCCGTCTACCAATTCGATGGCTTTTTTAAAATTACCTCTTTTATTTTCCTCTTCTGCTAATGCCTGTAATGCATTACTCAAATTATTTTGAACAATTTCGCTATCAGGACTAAGTGATAACGCACGAGATAAAAATAGAATGGCCTTTTCATAATCTTTAAGATTATATGCTTCTACACCCTGATTATTTAACTCCATGGCTTCTGATGCAAAAATCTCAAAAGATAATAAACATATAAAAAAGAATACAGATATTACAAAACAAGAAAAATATTTGGGCATAAAAAACTTTAATCCTTACACATTGCTATGGCCTCAATTTCTACAGGGATACCTGCGGGCAATTGGGATACTTGAACACAGCTTCGTGATGGATAATCTTTGTTAAAATACTTACTATAAATTTGGTTAAATTCAGAAAAAAGACTCATATCTGTAAGAAATACAGTAATTTTAACAACATCAGAAAAATCACATCCACATCCGTTAAGAATAATCCGTAAATTCTCCATAGCATATTCAACCTGTTCGGAAAAGGTTCCCTGTACCACACCAGAGCCATCACGATTAAAAGGTCCCTGGCCTGATATAAATAAAAACTGACCTGCTTTCACAGCATGACAATAAGGACCTACTGCAGGGGGTGCACCTTTTATAATCAAACCCTGTTTAAGCATACTGTTTTTCTCCTATTCTTCTTCATAAAACGAAAAATTATATGCAAATATAGACTATAATATTATTTCTTCTTTCTGATATATTATACACACTTTTTTAATTGGCTTTTCACAGACGATTTATAATTTTATTTATTCAAACTCCCCTATTAGAAAGCATTCATTAATAAATGCGTTGGAAGTTCATTGATCAATTCAGAGGTTTCGCTATCTTTGGAATGATTATAGTTAATGTGTGCTGTGAGTTTAATAACTCACCATATTGGCTAATCCATCATCAATATGGATTTACATTTGCAGACTTCGTCGCACCTGCATTTATTTTCATTGTAGGGTTCTCATATCGTCTTTCATTTATAAAAGCCAAAGAACATCTCCCTGTTTCTGAATTACGAAAAAAATTCATAAAGAGATACCTAATTATTACTTTTTTGGGCTTTCTATATGGACATTTTGACTTCCATGTTGCTGTATGGGACGCACTAACAGATATAGGCATCGCAGGATTATTATTATATCCTTTCATAGGTAAAAATAAATTTTACATTCTTTTCTCGGGAATTACCTACCTAACTGTTTATCAACTTTTATTTTCTTATACAGCCTACGGAAAATGGTTAATGGAGCATTCCATTGATGGAGGACCATTGGGACCATTCAGCTGGTCATTTATCTTAGCCTGTGGGGCTTTTTGTGCGGTATTTTTTGAAAACAACAGGAACAAAGTATCTCTACAAACATTTCTTTGCTGGCTATTTGGAGGCTTACTTTTAATAGGTTTCGGTTACTTTTTATCATCCCCAGTTTTACTACCTGCACTACCTTTTACTCAAAAGGGGATGACCGCCTCTTATTCTATTTTTTCTTCTGGATTATGCATTATCGCTCTGTGTTTCTTTTATATAATAAATGAAAAAGTAAAAATCACAATCAATGCATTAACTACAATAGGCAAAAATCCTCTGGTCATATACTTTCTTCAGGCTATCCTAATATTTATTCTACAGGTCTCTTTATTAGAAAAAATGCAAAATGGGACTTTACCAATCTTTATTACTGTTTTTGTTATACTTTCAATATGTTATATTGTAGCCAAAATACTCGAAATAAAGTCTATATTTATAAAAGTCTAACCTAACTAAAAGGAATGCTTGAATGTTCTGCCTCGTTGTTTCTATATGTTCAATTTTTTCACAACCTATATTTATTAAAGAGGATATCTTTCCACCTAATGAAAAACATAACCATGGTTCCAGTATCGTGGAAACTCCCGAAGGCAATCTCTTAACAGTATGGTTTCATGGTTCCGGTGAACGAACAAGTGATGATGTAATGCTTCAAGGGGCACGCAAAAAAACTGAGGAAAACCAATGGTGCGAACCCTTTGTTATGGCTGATACACCAGACCTTCCTGACTGTAATCCCGTCCTTTTTATTGACCCAAGAGGTGTTTTATGGTTGTTCTGGATAACCGTTCAAGATAATCAATGGGGTGGTTCTTTATTAAAATATCGGCTATCTACCGATTATGAAAGCGATGGGCCACCGAAATGGAACTGGCAGGATGTTATCCATACTCGCCCACAAAACCTGGAACAAAAATTTTTAGATGTAATAGAAAAAGGACAACCTGCTATTGAAGCATTATCTACCTTTGAACCTCAACTTAAAGAAGAAGTAGAATCTGCAAAAAAAATGGCACAGACAAAACTCCATCAACGATTGGGATGGATGACTCGTATTCACCCTATTATGGTTACAGAAAATAGAATTATGTTGGGGTTATATTCAGATGTATTTAACTGTTCACTGGCGGGATTTACTGATGACTGGGGGAAACACTGGTTTTTCAGTAATCCAATTTTAGATGAGGAGATTAAAAATATCGCCAACATTCAACCCAGTTTTGTTAAGAAAAGGGATGGAACAATTATCGCGTTTATGAGAGACAATGGAATTCCTAAACGAATTCGAACTGCATATTCAAATGATTTAGGCATAACATGGTCGAATGTTTCCACTCTTGATATTCCGAATCCAGGCTCGAGTGTGGAGTGTATTTCTTTAAATAGCGGAAAATGGGCTCTTGTATGTAATGATACCATCAGTGGACGGCACAAATTAAGTGTGTACCTATCAGATGATGAAGGACAATCATGGAAATGGAAAAAACCTATAGAAGAGTCTGCACCGGATAAAGGTTCTTATTCTTACCCCTCCGTCATACAAGCCCGAAACGGCTTTATTCACTGTACATACTCATGTCGTGAAGAGGGCACGAAAGGGTCAACCATTCGACATGCGTGGTTTAACGAGGAATGGATTTTGTCTAATAATTAACCTACTGGAACAAGTTTTTCTAATAAATTTCTAATATCAGAAGGAGTAGATACCACTACTTCAACTCTTTTCCCTGATGCATGTTCCAGATCTTCTATCGCCACGAGATCAATTGGATTTGTTAGAGCTACTGTGAGCGTCCTTTCTGTAACCCTTATCGGAATACAATTGTGCTGACGCATAATTCGTGGAGGGACAGCATTCATTGCCTCAAGCGATATATCCTTTTCTGTTAATATAGAAAAAGGCACATCACATTGACATGCTAATGATTGGGCCACAGCATACTCAGAAACAAACCCCAATTCTATTAAAACATCCCCTAAATGTTTCATAGGAGTTTGCTTCTGAATATTTAACGCTTCTTCCAATTGCTGTTCATCAATTATTCCAGCTGCCAAAAGAATTTCACCTAAGTTTGGCTTCTTTTTCTTCTTTAGTATAGTTGATGTAGCATGTATAACCTTCTCTTGTTCAGATATACCTGTCCGAAGTGATTCCTCTATTTTATCAACATTCTCAAATATAGTTTTGATAGTTTCTCTAATTTTATTTATATCATCAACAGATACTATTGACTTTAGACCCATTAGTTCCTGATATTTCTGCTGTAACTTTTTGTTTTCTGCTGTTACTGTAGAAAGTTGTTTTTCCAACGATTTCAAATTTTCTACCTTTGGAGCATTCTTTAGTTTTTCCTTTAACTCTTCTATCTCTTTTTCTAAAGACTGTTTTGTAGCAATATATTCCTGTTTCTCCATAAAAAGTTTTTGTATATCTTTTTTAAAAGTATCATTCTCCCGTTTTACAGTTTCTAACGCATCTTCCATCTTCTCGTAATTTTCCTTATCAGGGGCCTCACTTAATGATTTTTGTAAGTCGACAACTTCCGTTTCTAAGGCCAATAACTTCTCTTCTAACGAAGAAATACCAATTTCTAATTCTTGCTTTTCTTTTAATAAGTTTTCTGCTCGATTTCTTTCTTTTCCTATTAATTCATTTTGTTTGTTTATCTCATCTTTTTTGTTTATTACTTCCTGTTGAAGATTACTCCATTCTTCTAATGTAGGAAGTATGTTAATTTTTTCTTCGAGGGCTTTTTTAGTGCTTAATAATTCCCGATTTTCATTTTCCAATGCAGAATAGTCAGAATGAAGTTTCCCATATCGAAGTTTTAAATTATCGTACTCCACTTTTATTTCTTTCAGAATACTTATTTCTGCCTCCTTTTCTTTTAACTGTTTTCTTATTGCTTCCACTTCATCTTTAGTCGGAGCACTACTCAATTTATTTCTTAGTTCTTGAATCTGCGACTCTTTTTCTCGTATAACAGAATCTTTCAAATCTAATTGTTTTTGAATCTCCTGTTTCTCCTTTTCTAATCTCCTAACTTCACCCTGAATCTCTTCTAACTCTTGTTTTATCTGCTCATATTCGTTTTTATCAATAGACTCTGTTAACTTTTTCTCCAGTTCTGAAATTCTCTCTCTGCTTTGGTCTAATTCCTCATTAAGAGATTTTACTTGCTCTTCAGGGTTGGATTGTTCTAACAACAGTTTTAACTGGGAATTCTCTTTTTGTTTCTCTTCTAATTCCAATTGTATCAGATCTATTTTTTTATCTTTCTGCTCTAATACTTCCCCCAATTCTTTTTGTCCTTTTTCTAATTCCTCCTGTAATAAATTATTCGTATTTACCACTTCTTCATACTTTCTCTTTAACTCATCATATTCTTGTTTTATCTTTTGCAATTCCCCTTCTAATGAAGCAATTTGTAATTTTCTTTCTTCTTCGTCCTTCCGGACATCCAGGTTTTCTTTGTTAATTATTTCGTTTTCAGTTTCTACACCAATCCCCTTCCTCAAATCCTCTACTTGTCCGTGTAACTCCTTAACATCTTCTTTTAATTTCTCTATTTCTTCCTCCTTATTCCTATTTTCTGCTAATAATAATTCTAATTCATCTTCTTTTGTCGTTAATGCATATATTTTTTCATCTAACAGACTTCTCATATTCTCAAGTTGCTCTGCTGATTCCTGGTTTTCTAATACTACCTTCTCAAAAACCTTTTCCCAGGTACTTATTTGTTCTTTTAACGCTCTCCAATTTTCCTCAGATTCTTTCCTTGTTTTAGAAAAACTCACATATTGATGTTTTATTGCGGTATGAAGTTTCAATAAAAACTCCTGATAAGTTTTTGTCATTTTCAAATCCATTTCGGAAATTTCATCAAATATCTTCCTGAGTTTTTCTATATTCTCAGTATGTTCACCCAACATGCGCAATATCTCCTGTCTATACTACTTAAATTTTTTCACACAACTTTAAAAATTATTAGTTAGATTATACATCTATTTCACTTCTATTTGTCAATAATATTTTCAGTACGAATCAATTTTTTCACTGAAATTGTTTGAATTTAAATATACAAATATGTATTTATATAATCATAAATAGTGTTTGTAACAATAAGGAAGATGTTATGCCGAAAGAAAAAGTATTAACAGTAGAAGATATATCTGAGTTCTTAAAACTAAAACCACTTACTATTCGACAAATGTTCAGAAATGGAAAACTAAGAGGATTTAAGATTGGGAAATCATGGCGAACAACAGAATCTCTGTTTGTAGAAGATTTGAATAAAATAGCGAGAGACTTTGGAGTATTTATTCAAAAAGAACAAAAAACAAAAGCAACTGGAAAGAAAAACTTTCAAAAAATATCCCAAGAAATTGAGGATATCTATACCCCTTCAAAAACATCACGAAAAAAGAAAAAATATGAAGGAAACATCGGATCGTTATTTGACATAGACGAAGATAATGAAGATTAAACTATTTTCATAAAAACCCCCAATATATCACCAGATATATTGGGGGAATATATTTTTATTCAATCGTTTTATTTATCTTGCATACTTTGATAAATATTCTGCGACTCCTTTCGCATCCGGTTTCATTGCCTTCTCTCCCTTCTTCCAGTTTGCAGGACATACCTCTCCATGTTCTTCATGATACTGAATAGCATCAAGAACTCGTATTGCTTCGTCAACACTCCTACCAATAGGCAAATCATTTATCAAAATATGGCGAACAATCAATCCCTTATCCATAATGAAAAGTCCCCGCAACGCAACTGCATCATTCAATAAAACACCATAATCTCTTGATATATTTTTTGTTAAATCCGCAACCAGAGGATAACAAATATTTCCTATTCCTCCTTTTTCTATAGGGGTATTTCTCCAGGCCCAGTGAGTAAAATGTGAATCCACAGACACACCAATTACTTCACAATCCCTTGATTTAAACTCATCCAGTCTTTTATCAAACGCTAAAATTTCTGAAGGGCATACAAAAGTAAAGTCAAGCGGATAAAAATACAACAAGACATACTTGCCTTCATAATCTGAAAGTTGAAATTTTTCATTAAAACTTCCATCGGGCATTACTGCGGTTGCAATAAAATCTGGAGCTTTTTGTTGAACTTTTACTTTACACATAATACAGTTCTCCTCTACAGTTATATTTTTTTATTGTTTACTGCTTCCACTGTAATAACATTCTAAAAATTAAATTTATTTCATGTTCTAATACGACTCTGCTATTCTTTAGCAGTTCCTGTAATATCTGCAATAATCATTGGATTAAGAGTTCTCTGCCCCAATTCTTTATCTATCCAGTAAATCCCTCCTGGAGCATCCTTTACCATACGGAGTTTCTGTAGAATCTCATCTGCATTGGCTTCTTCTTCAACCTGTTCATTTATAAACCAATCTAAAAACATGCGAGCCGAACGGTCTCCTTCCTTTTCCGCAGTTTCTGCAAGTTTATTAATACATTCTGTAATATAGCATTCGTGTTTATATACAGCCTCAAAGGCATCTACAGGGCTCTTCCAGGTCTTTGTAGGTTTCTTTATTTCATACCACTCTACCTCACCACCTCTTTCATAGATATAATTTTCAAATTTTCTTGCATGGAATAATTCCTCTTGAACCTGAATTCTTAACCAATTTGCAAACCCTTTAAGATTCAGTTTCTCAAAATAAGACCTCATGGAGGCATACAAATAGGCCGAATAAATTTCCTCATTAATTTGTTTGTTCAGTGCACTTACCACATTGTCTTTAATCATAACTATCCCCTTTCACTGTTATAAGGTTTGATTAAATTTTATACATTATATTATACAGATATACTAACATCTTATCTACTTTCTTTATTTCTTTACATAACATCAAGTAGAGTTTATAAGCAAAAAAAAATTAAAATACATCCTAACTATTTTTCAATAATAAAAAAATAAAAGGATTCCCGTTTTGCAAATACAACATTCTCGTTTCCATATTGTTGTAGTACTCCTCCTAATTTCTATTTTGGTAATTGACCAGGTGACCAAGATTACTGCAATAAAATATTTAAAAGGAAAGCCGAGCATTCACTTTCCAGATTCATGGGTTCCCCATGATTTATTTCGACTCACTTATACAGAAAATACAGGCGCATTTTTAAGTTTAGGTAGCCAATTACCGGACTCCCTTCGTTTCTGGCTATTCACCGTCTTAAATTCTATAGTACTCCTAATTCTACTGTTATTAATCTTCTTCAAGACAAACCTGCCACCAATAACCATGATTAGTTTTTCAATGATTATAGCGGGTGGTGTGGGAAACATTATAGACCGAATTTTTCGTGATGGCAGGGTTGTTGATTTCATGAATATAGGTATAGGTTTTGGCTCATTCAGTTTAAGAACAGGGATATTCAATATTGCAGACCTTGCAATAGTATGCGGTCTTATCCTCCTTCTTATTGGAGAATTCTTTGTTTTTGGAGACCGTAATACCTCCATATAACATACTTTTTACTTATTTTTTAACAAGAACAATAAATCAACCGTTTAAATATTAGATATAAAATATTGCTTTAAAATTTTTCTGTCTTTTATGCTATACTTAATTAAGAACAAATAAATAGTTAGTATGGAGGTTTAAACTCTATGTTAAATAACAAATACCTTAAAATTCTCCTAGTTTCTATTATTCTTATACTCTTCATTCTACTGGTTGTAAGCCCTTCGCATGCACAAAAAAAAGACGATAGTATCGGAGCAGACAAAGAACTCGCATCAAAAAAAGGAGTTAGTGGTTCTCTCGCTACAAAACAATTTGACAAAAACAAACTCCCGGGAAAATGGAAAATAGGATTTGCTCTTGGTTCATTAGCCGCCGCTGTTGCTGTTGTAAAATGGCTATAATGATAACAGAAAACCAAGTTTATCTTAATGAGACAAAACAAAACAGGGAAAAATAACTCAAAAAATACAATCAATAAAAAAAGTATTCCCAATTGCGAAACAGAGAAAATACTAATAATTGACGATGATACCGTAATCCTTGAACTTTTTGACACATTCTTAAAAGATTTAAAACATCCTTTTGTATGTACAACCTCTCCTAAGAACGCTTTATCTATTTTATCAAAAGAAACCTTTGCCTTAGCGATTGTTGACTATCTAATGCCAGAAATGAATGGATTGTCTTTGCTTAAAAAAATAAAGGAAAAAAGTGATGATATTGAAGTAATAATCATGACAGGATTGCACGATGTAAAAAATGCAATCGAAGCATTGCGATTAGGGGCTTATGACTATATTCTAAAACCTTTTCAAATAGAAGAAATTAAAATTGCTATAAAAAAGGCTTTGGAGCATCGTTCTCTAATTATTGCTCATAAAAATCATGAAGAAGAACTAAAACAACGCATCCATGAAGCAACCCAACAATTAAAAAACATCAACAAGGAACTCAAGGAAACAAAAGAATACCTTGAACAACTACTAAACACCTCCGTAGATGGAATTTTTATATTAACCCCTTCCTTTCAAATCAATTACGCCAATCAAGGAGCTCTCCACATACTAGACTATAAAGAAAATGAAATTAAAGAGAAAAATCTCTCCATTATCTTATCAGGGACTAAAGAAGAGTCTAAATACATACAACAAATTATAAGAGAAAAAGGAGAAATTCAAAACTATGAAACAGAGTTTATTAGAAAAAATAAAACACAGGTTCCCGTAAATATTTCATTTTCTTGTCTAAAAAAAGACAACCAGAAAATCCACTCTATTTTAGCTATTTTCAAAGATATTACAACTCAAAAAGACCTTGAGAATAAACTAAAAGAGATGTCAATAAAAGATGGTCTTACCGATCTATATAATCAACGATATTTCTACAATAGGTTGGAATCCGAAATAGAACGAGCAAAACGACAGAGACATCCTTTATCTCTATTACTGTTTGATATTGACCAATTCAAAACCTATAATGATTGCCATGGACATCTCATGGGAGACAAAGTGTTAAAAGCAATAGGACAAATTGTTAAACAATGCACTCGTGAACATGTAGATATAGGATTCCGATATGGAGGTGATGAGTTTACAGTAATTCTTCCAGAAACGGACGCAAATCAGGCGTTATTAGTAGCAGACCGTATTCGAACTTCATTCGAAGCAAAAAAATTTAACAATCTAACACTTTCCATTGGTGTAATTGCATACAAAGAAAATTTTTCTATTCGCTCTTTTATTCGTCTTGCTGACAATTGTATGTATAATGCAAAGCGTTCGGGGGGCAATCGTGTAAAATTATTCAAAAATAGTAAATAATAAATAAAAGGAAAATCTATGACGGAGAAAATTAAAATTGGTATCTGTAATGAGATATTTAAAGAATGGAATGACATAGAACGAACAATTAAATATGTAAAAGACCTGGGCTATGATGGATTGGAGATAGCACCCTTTACAATATCGAAATATGTTACAGATATCTCATCAGAAACTCGTAAGAATATTCGCAATACTGCAGAAAAAGCAGGTTTGGAGATTCTTGGAATACATTGGGTTTTTGTAGGACCTGAGAATGTTTATCTAACACATCCTGACCCAGAGATAAGGAATTACACTGCACATTATTTAAAAGAATTGGTTCACTTTTGTGCGGACATCGGCGGTAAAATCATTGTTTTTGGTTCCCCTAAACAAAGAAATGTGATGCGTGATGTTACTTACAGCCAGGCATTCTATTATGCTTGCGAAGTCTTTTCCCAAACTATGTCCGTTTGTGAGAAGAGAGATGTTACAATTTGCATGGAACAATTAACACATTGGGAAACTAACTTTTGTCATACTGTTGAAGAGACTGTTGAACTTATTGAAGCCGTTAACCACCCAAAATTCCAATTATTATTAGATACAAAAGCCATGACTTTTCTTCAGGAACCCCGTGAAGTAATTATTCAAAAATATGCAAAGTATTTAAAACATTATCATGCTAATGATGAGAACCTATTAGGTCCTGGTATGGGGAAAGTTGACTTTACACCGATAGTTCGGGCACTTAAAGAAATCGATTATAAAGGCTATATGTCTGTAGAGGTATTTAAATTCGATCTAGGACCCGAAAAAATAGCCACAGAAAGTTTGCAATATTTAAGGAAATTTCTTGAAAACTAAAGTGTTCAAGTATATACAAAATGATTCAATTAGAGGATAGTCCCTTTAAAATCTTTGAACAATGGTACGAGGAAGCAAAACAAAAATTAGATATTGAATATGCAACCTCTGCCGGATTGGCGACATCTACTTGTGACGGAATTCCCGATATTCGTATGGTTCTTATTAAACAATGGGATTATAAAGGATTTCTATTTTATACAAATTACACCAGTAAAAAAAGTCAACAAATTCAATCAAATCCCCGAGCTGGACTCTGTTTTTACTGGTATGAACTTGGCAAACAAATTCGCATTCGTGGAATTGTAGAAAAAATTGAAGAAGAAATATCAGACCAGTATTTTTTTTCACGAGACCGCATATCTCAAATTGGAGCATGGGCCTCTAAACAATCTCAAACTTTAATAAATAGATTAGAATTAGAAAAAAGAGTAGCAAAATATCTAGTTCAATTTGGTTTTTCTAAAGTCAACCGCCCACCTTTCTGGGGAGGTTACCGAGTTGTTCCATTAGAAATGGAATTCTGGCTAAAAAAATCCTACCGATTACACGAAAGAGTACTGTATTCCAGAAACAGTATTGAAACAAAAAACTGGGAACGGGTTTACTTATATCCCTAAAAAGTCATTTATGGAATAAAATTACAAACAAAAATAAAAAAGTGTTATAATATAAAAAAATAATATAACGACCGTTAGTTAAAGGGGTTCAGAATGGCTATAGAACAAATTAATGAACAAAACTCTTCCACAGAAGAACGATTACTAAAAAGTGCACTAAAATTATTTTCCGAAAAAGGATATGAAGGAACAAGTATAAGAGAAATCATTGAGGATGCTGGTGTTACCCGTCCTGTCTTATACTACTATTTCCAAAATAAAGAAGATTTATTCCGAAAATTAGTGGAATCAATAGTAAAACAACTTTTGGAAAAAATGTTTCATATAAAACAAAATTACTCTGACACAATTGGTAAACTCAAAGCGATCATCCGTACTACTTTTGAAATGGCTGAAAATGACCTGCAGTCTGTCCGCCTTATCTTGCATGTATATTTTGCTCCTATTCGATCCGCACCTCCTATTCGAGGTAGTGATATTGGAAAACAAAGATTTAAAATTATAGAATCCATAATGAGAGAAGGATTAGAAAAAGCAGATTTATCCGGTGGTGATGCAAGAGCCCTTACCCTTGCTTTCCTTGGCATTATGGATATGCATGTAATGGCGAAATCGGACCGTCCGGAACTCCATCTTACACCCGAATTAGCAGAAGGTCTCGTAGATTTATTCTTCTACGGAGCCTGTTTTAAGCCCAATCCGCCTTTCTCTCTGGTCAGTCCTTATGTATATGTATAATATGCACTTCATTTATTTTTTTGAAACAGGAAAATAAATTATGCCCAATTTTGATATTGCATTTTTCAGTTCAAGAAAGGTCAAAAATCACGATTCACAACAACTTCGAGATCCCTCAACAAAAATATTAAAAGGCGCTGAGCCTTTAGAACAAGGAAATAAAAACTCGGACACCGCATTATTAATGGTACATGGATTCTCAGGATGTCCTAATAATTTTGAAAATCTACCAAACCAACTTGCCGAGTTAGATATTTATGTTAAAGCCATACTACTTCCAGGTCATGGCACAACTCCTCTGGAATTTGAAAAGGTATCTGTAGACATTCTTATAGAATCAGTAGTGGATAATATTATACTTCTTAAAAAACACCATAAAACAGTAATCGTTTTAGGACATTCCATGGGAGGAGCACTATCCACCCTGTCCTTTGTTAAGACTCCCTTCGATGGGCTAATCCTCGCAAGTCCTTATTATGGAATTACATTCAACCCAAAACTAATATTTCCGCCTGAAAAGTGGATAAGATATTTCTCCCCGCTTGTTCGATGGGTATATACTCCACCTGAAAAACAACCTATTTTAAGAAAAGAGGTTGCAACACAAATCATATCCTACCAATGGATTCCTTCCCGAGCAGGATTAGTAGCCATGGAAATTGCAGAAAGAGCAAAAAGAAAATCTATTTTGGAACAGATAACTTGTCCCACCTTAATAATTCATTCCAAAAAAGATAGCGTAGCATGTCCCCTTGCAGTTGCTAATGTCTATGATCAAATCAAGTCTGCCAAAAAAGAAATTCTATGGCTTGAAAATTCCGACCATGTAATCTTCTGGGATTACGAGCGAGATATTGTTAGCAAAAAAATAAGTGAATTTATTGTTCAATTTAAAAAAGAGAGGAGCAGATAATATATGCTCCTCTCAAACTATTTTTATGAAGATATTTTACTTCACCGTTTGTCTCCAGATTTCATAGACTTTATTCCAATTGACAACATTCCAAAAAGCAGATATATATTCGGGTCGCCTATTTTGATATTTTAGGTAGTATGCATGTTCCCAAACATCTAAACCCAAAATAGGAATATGTGCCTGCAGAATAGGTGAATCTTGATTAGGAGTACTATAAACCTTCAATTCGTTATTTTCATCAACAACAAGCCATGCCCATCCACTACCAAAACGGGTTTTCGCTGTATTTTCAAATACTTCCTTAAAAGACGAATAACTACCAAATTGTTTTTCAATAGCCCTCAAAAGGTCATCCTTCGGCTCACCACCACCTTTAGGAGACATAATTTCCCAGAACAAACTGTGATTAGCGTGCCCACCTCCATGATTAATCACAACCTGTCTCTTTTCTTCTGGGACATCTTTTATCCTCTTTAATAAATCTTCTACGGATAAATCGTTAAATTGGGGTAATGCTTCCAGTGCTTTGTTGACAGTATCCACATAAGTTCCGTGATGCTTTTGATGATGTATCTCCATTGTTTTTGTATCTATGTATGGCTCTAAAGCATCATAAGGATAAGGTAATGAAGGTAATTGATATGACATATCCTTTTCTCCTTTTCTTTTAGTTCATGTTAAACTAACTAATGTTACATTTTGTTGAAAAAAAACGCTATTTATGTTTCTTTTATTCCTTATATTAGAAAATTAAAGGATTTAATATTAATGGAATATTTCTTTTTTGAAAGGACTATCACCTTATTAGGGCAAGAAAAATTCTCAAAATTGACTTCTGCCCATGTCGCAATTTTTGGTCTAGGTGGTGTAGGTGGTTATGCTCTTGAAGCACTTGTCAGAGCAGGAATTGGAACAATTACCATTGTTGACTTTGATAAAATAGAAGAATCTAATATAAATCGACAAATCCTGGCAACCTACTCTGATATTGGTAAGCTTAAAGTAGAAGTAGCAGAAAAACGAATGTTATCTATCAATCCTAAAGTGGTTATATATAAATTCCCTCTATTCGTAAATTCCGAAAATATATACCATATTCTCCAAAGTGGGTTTCATTTTGCCATCGATGCTATTGATACTCTTAATTCAAAAATAGATTTATTGACTTCTTTGTATAATGAAAGAATACATACAGTTTCATGCATGGGAGCAGGTATGAAACTGGATCCATTATCTATTATGGTAGATGACATCTCAAAAACCCATACCTGCCCATTAGCAAAAAATGTTCGAACAGAATTGAGAAAACGGGGCCTCACTCATGGTATACCCTGCGTTTTCTCAACAGAACCCCCAAAACAAAAACAAATAACAACTAATTCTTTTGATGATATAAACACAAAAAACAACACAAATAAACAAATAATTGGGAGTGTCTCTTACATTCCGGGTATCTTTGGACTTATCTCTGCGGGTACCGTAATACAGCGAATTCTTAATTCATAAATCCACCTCTTTCTTATTTTATATCAGGTAAATCATCGCTATTTTCATCTTTGTATTCAAATAGAAATATTTGTGAAAAATCTTTTCCATCTGAAGCCAACTGTCTCATCCCTCTTTCATCATAGGTCGGGACACAACGATTAAAAGCCACATACTTTCCAAACCTTGATACTATCAAAGAATACGGTTTATTTCTCTTATACTTATCCGTAATAAAAACAAATTTCCCAAAATTTTCTCCTTCTCTTGCACATATAGCAACAACTGCACCTTCACTAATGGAAAAAATTGTATTCCCCGATGGATGCCATCTTAGATTATCTTCCACACCATCGGGGAAATGTGTTATTTGAACAGGAGTTATGTTCTCGAATAAATTCTGTTTGTCTGCTGTTATCATAAAGATTTGGGTCCTTCCATTTACATCTTTATCAAGATAAGCAATCTTTTTACCGTCATAAGACCCTCGTACAATTCCTGAACAGTTAACTTTCGTTATCTTATGTATACGAATACCTTTCGGAGGTTCCGGGTATTCTTTACAGTCACCAGAAGTTGAAGATTGAATGTCTACATTATCAGGTATTTCTACAACACAAAGATAATCTACAAAAGACTCCCCTTCTTTTACAGTTCCAACAAAGGCTCTATATTTTCCTTCCACACCGACCCATGAATCCCCCAATGCTTTAACAAATTCTCCCTCTTTTGCTTTTTCCATAGGCACTACTTTTACAAGTACAGCAAAGTAATATTCTGCATTTGGAACAAATTTATTTGTTTTCTCAAAATAGGCAATTGTTCTACCATAGTGTGGGAGTAACCAATCATCATAAGTACAACCAATTCTCTCACCATTTAAAGAATACTCATGACGATGAGTTCCTCCCCTATGGGATCCTGAAAGAATACCCGCCTCACAAGAAATTGTACGGAAATCAACCCAGCTTTTGATAGTTCTTTCCGTATCTTCTTTTATTAAAATAATACAACCCCTTCTATTGATTTTTGCATAAGTATTTTCAGGAAAGGCTCTTTGATTTACATTATGAACATCAGGACCGTGGATAAAAATTAATGAATTATCCTTTGGATGAAAAGAAACCGCTCCCACCCCTGGAGCAGGTTTTGTTCCAATTCGTATTTTTTCAGGTTGATATACTTTATATTCTTTTCCTGAGGATACCTCTACAATCTCAATACTTATACAATTTTCAATCCCATAACCTAAGGTCCCCCTTGTGTCATAGCATAAGAATCTATCGTCATATGAAAAGTTATCATTATTATCTAATTCGTGATTTTTTGTTGTATATGTTAATTGGTACACAGGGAAAAAATCGCTTTCTGAATGTAGAATTTCATTAGACATCAAGATAAGAGAGTAAAACATCAAATTCATTACGAGATACATACCATATACCCTTTTTAAAATCCAAAATATAAATATTATTGAATTTTTACAAACAAAGACTGCTGGACACATTATCCAGCAGTCTTTATCTCAATTGCAGTCTTTCGTTCTTTTTACGAGTTTTGTTTCTTCGCCTTTCTCTCAAATTGCTTTACAAAGTAAATACCTAAAACTGTAATCACCATTACGAGAGCAATATAACCAAACAAATTACCCGCCGGTATCTCAGGAGAAACATTCAGTCGAATCCGATTAGATACCTTTGTTTCTGGTTCATAAGTTTGTGTCTGTTCATTCCATATTTCACCACTATCACTTACAATCACATAATAATCACCAGAATCAGAAACTTGCAGGTCATTAAGCGACAATATCGGGGAATCTCCACCAACGGTATACACAGTCTTCGTCTTAAGGTCATCGTGTTGCCATAGGTAGTGTAATGGAGGAACACCACCACTTACAATTACTTCAAAGGTATATGATTCACCCACTTTCTTTTCTACTTCTGGGTCCCCTGAAATTACAGGCGTCGACAAATGATTATAAATTGTTAGAGATAATGCATCTGTCCATATTGTTCCACGAGCATCAGTTACACTGCAATAATATACACCTGAATCTGCTATTGTTACATCATATAATGTTAAATATGCAGTATACGGATCACCAAAACTATATATCGGACTTCCAATAGCATTTCCTGGAGCCGTTCCATTCTTATACCATTGATAGGTTCTCATCCCTTTTCCGCCCTGAGTTGTAACACTAAGTCGGACTTCTGCTGTACCAGCATACGCTTTGCCTGGATTCTCTGTTTCTATTATTTCTAACGGGTCACCAACGATTAGGTAAGCTTTTTGAGAGATTACATATCCAGCAAAGTTTGTAACTACGACATCGTAATTCCCCTCATCCTCAGGTCGAGCTCCGATTATCTGCAAGGTACTGGTTGAAGTACCCGGCAAAGCATTAAGAGTGGCTCCAAATATACGAATACCGTCATTTGTTAGATTACTTCCATTGAATCTCCACTGATAGGTAACATTTGTGCCACTATATGCAGTTATAGATAATGTTACTGCACCACCTTCATCGACTTGTTTATTTGTTGGTTGAACAACAATTGTTGGCGGGTCATTTACTTTAAGATAGACAACCACAGACTCTACATGTCCTTGCGAATTATCAACTCGCACATAGTAATAACCTTCATTGGCTTCTTGAGCACCCTGACCAATCGGAGGTCCTAAAATATTGTAAATAGCATAGGAAGGACCTGAACCTTGATATACAATATTCTCAGGGCATGGTTGAGGTGTACTACAAACTGCAGGAGGAGGAGGCATTGTTTCACCATCTAAATCAGCGGGGAAGAAATACCATCTATATGTCAGTACACCAGACCCCCCCGCAGACACAACAAAGTTCACTGCCTGACCTGGATTTACAGACTTAGAAGTCGGCTGAACCATTATCGCTGGGTCTCGAATTTCTAAATATGCAGGATCCGTAGGAACACCTAATAAGTTTCCACCATTAAACACTCTGCAACGATAATATGCATTTTCGATAACATTTAATATATTTGCAGTTATTGTATAGCCCGGTGGATTTCCAGAAGGTGATGTCCCTATAGGATAAGAACCTGACTGTCCCGGGATATTTGTCCATGGTCCACTTGAACTTGGAGCCTTTTGCCATTGCCACCAGATAGGCAATGCTCCTGTCACTCGTGTCTGGAATGTAACATTTGCGTTAGGAGGTGCCGATATATTTGTTGGATGTTCTAAAATTCTTACACCATCATAAACATTTAATTTTGCAGGTTGTGATATCGCCTCTCCAGCATCATTCATAACCTTAACACGATACCAACCCTGGTTTATCTCACTTATGGAAGAAATGATATATGTTTTCTCTCTTGCAGCTGCTCCTGGCAAATCGTAAAAGTTTCCACTTGGGGGAACTGTTTCCGGAGGAAGTTCCGGAGGCTCCAATTGTGGAGCAAACTGCCATTGATAACCTCTACTAACAACTGTATAGTCAATTGTCGGGTCAATACCGGGAGCTGGTGGCGGGTCCGTTGATTTAAGTGTCTCAACATTGAATGAAACCAACATATTAGGATACTCATTCACATCTTGCGGGTTTTGAGTTATAATCGGAGATTGAAGTACATTTAAGAAAGCATCCCTTGAGAAAACATCACCTGCATTATTTCTTAACCGAACTCGATACCATCCCTGTAGTGCTTCTGTAACTGTCAAAATCTCGTAAGAACTACCTGTAGCACCTATTATCTCCCGAAATGTTCCATCTGTATTGCGGAACCACTGATACTGTATAGTAGATGAACTCTGTGCCACAACAGTAAATTTTGCATAGCCATTAGGCCAAACTGCAACATCTGTAGGTTGTTGTGTTATTTGAGCCAATTGTAATAAGGTTACCTGTGCATCGTATGGAACTGTTGTTGTCCAAATCTGTCCTGGCAGCAACTCTCCCGTTCCATTATTTATCCTTTTTGGAGAAGCTGGAGGATTTGCCGATGCATTATCTACTTTTATATATAAACCAGAAAATGTTGTGTCGGCCGATTCATTAATCACAAAAATCTGGTCAAATTCTTTGAACGGACTATAATTATTTCCAGATCCAAAATTAAGTCGTTTCAATACCACTCGAGGAGTCATCGGTGGAGCTCCCTCGGGTATAACCTGATTGGGCGTTATTGCATTTACAAAACTCTCATTCCAGTATGGAGACTGCAAAAGTCCTTCTACTGAAGGTCCCTGTATCAATTGTGGAATATAAGGGTGTTTATAATAATGATTTGGAAACCTATTTTCGTCTGTAAAGTTAGAAATCCCTTGAATTGAAGGATTCGTTGTAGAACCACGAACTAAAGTTGGAGTTGAAAGAGAAGTATGAGGTTGATATGCATTTATCAAGGTATCATTCATATTGGAAATAACGGTTACTTTACCATTATTTTCTGCAGAAGCATCTCGGGCTCCCCCTGCTGTAACTACAAGGTTATTTGCAATAACCACTGAACCGTGTAGTTTCACCATACCAGGAGTTGCATAACCACCATTACCACCAGAACCGCCATTACCACCTATTCCACCGTTGCCACCAGAACCACCTAAACTACCATCCCCCCCTCTCCCACCATTACCTCCTTTTAAAGTAAAGAAGATCAAATTTACCACTTCTCCGGGTTGTCCTGACTGTCCAAAACCTCTACCTGTAGAGGGATAGCCTGTCTGGGGGCCACCGGATTGTCCCATTGCAGGTGCTGGAGAACCCGAAGAACCTGTTGTCGGCGATGTACATGAAACATCAACTGTCATAAGAGATGGTACTCTTAGTAATCCACGAGCAGACAAAATTATGGCACCCCCACCATTCGCACCCGTACCTCCGTTGCCACCACTTCCTCCAATACCACCGTTTCCTCCTCGACCTCCATCACCACCTTTACCACTGGCTCCTCCATCACCCCCATTCGCCCTATCAATCAGGTACTCGCCTGCACCGCCGCCACCACCACTACCACCACTTGCACCACCACCTCCACCCCCACCCTGGCCTCCACCCTGCCCGCCGCCACCACCGCCTCCACCACCACCGCCAGCACCTCCAAATAAATCTAAAGTATTTACAGGAACATTAAATACTCCACTTTGACCATTTCCACCATTTTGTCCACTCTCACCTTGTTGACCGGTAATCCCACTTGTACCAGAACTACCCGCATTAAAACCGGGGCCTCCTGGATTCCCATTGAAAGCAGCTGTCGAACCACCGCTACCAGCAGAGCCCACGGCGGTAGAACCTGAACCATTACCTCCACCAGTTCCTCCTATTGTTCCACCTTGTCCCAAAAAACCTCCTGATGGTCCCCCCTGTGTACCGAATCCATAAGTACCTGGGGCACCTGCACCACCATTTTGTCCAGCAAAACCATTTTGTCCGGGGGAACCATTTGAACCTGCCACACCATCTTGTCCGGGCTGTCCATGTTGCCAAAAACTATCTGCACCCTCACCTCCTGGTCTGCTCGGGCCACCGGCTCCACCCGAACCTGCAGACGAACCCCCCGGGCGTCCAGCACCACCCGTTCCTCCGGCACCACCAACACCTCCACCTGAGCGGCCAGCAATAGAACCATTCACATTAAACGATGAGGCAACGCTCATATCACGATAAGCCGATAAAGCTAATGGTCTTGAGCCCAATACATTTATTGTCACTCCTGCCGAAATATTGACATTTTTAAATCTATAAACGGCCACACCTCCTTCATTGCTCGCAATATGACTGAATGGCGTAGCACCATTTTGACCGGTCATGGTCAACGCATCTGTATTAAATACCAGTGTTGACCCACTTGGAGCATTTAAATCAGGACCATTAGGGTCTCCGACATAATATGCCGAAGCAGTTTGAGCCTCTGTATCTGATATCAGTATTAACAAACAAATAACAAATACTGATAAAAGAACAGCATTTCTTATTAATTCTTTTTTCTTCATTATCCTTCCTCCTTTGTCAAATAACAATAATTTGTCGTAATATTTTATAACTCCTCAATTACATACTTATCTTAATCTAATTATACACCTTTTTCTCGATAAAATCAATAAAAAATTCTTTGATTAATAATATATTAAATAAATTATGGTCCTGGATTATAACCGTCTTCTCCATTTGTGTTACAGTGGTACCTACTTCCCGTTGAATTAAAAAA
>OGCI01000348.1_pt1 | contig 56845 bp, 46 predicted proteins | sample 1570021 | NCBI WGS metagenome assembly OGCI01 (sample SAMN06264664, study PRJEB24512) | hot springs metagenome | isolation source: Hot spring water | place: South Africa: Tshipise | collected 2015-06-21
GGTTTGTTGATGTATTCCATTATCCACGAAAGGGGCCATGCCCGCTACTTCAGTTTAGAAAAGTGCAAAGGTAGTGCGATGAGCAATCATGCGATGACCTCCTGGAAGTAGCCGATTGACACAGAGGGGCTGACACGAGAAGAATGAGTGGATACGCATAGTGAAAGCCTCCTTGTCCGCCCATGACGAACGATATCTTTGTGTCAAACTGGGCGGGACGAAATTGAGCCTGGCGCTGGCAACAAAAAAGACAGGTCGAACGCCTACTTTACCTACGAAGACTCCAAACCTGCCTCGACGATTCGCGCATTTTCCCACAATCAGGAGCAAAAACTGTGATCTACGGGCCGGCATATTGACCGACATGTCAATCGCCTGATGTCTCGTCCATCGGTCTCACAGCCCCATGTGCAGGATACACTCGGGTGGCACCATGTGCTCGCAGCAACCGCCAGCTGCCCAGAGCGACGGGATTGTCGAACGCGTAGGTTTCTGGGGGGAGATCGCCGGTGAAAGCTGAGCCATCATCGAGGAGGAGAGAGACGCAATGATCCGAGTGGCCGGGCGTGTGGAAGATCTCGCCAGCAATGCCGATCTGGCTGAGGAACTGTCGGCTCTGCGCACATGGGATGACCAGGTTGCCTTCTGCCGTGATCTCGACATATCGGTCCTGCGGCTTCGTCCATCTCTTCATGATGGGGATGGCATCAACCTGGACATCGAGCACGAGCAGGGGTACGCCTTCCCGCTTGAGCTCCTCGGCCAATCCCGCATGGTCAATGTGATAGTGGGTGGCGAACGCGCAGCGAATCTCGCAGAGAGGTATGCCCATCTTGCGGAGATTCGCCTTCATGATGCCAAGCGTCCCTGGCCAACCGATGTCTACGAGCAGGCGGGAAGTCCCCGCGCTGACAACCCAGTAGTTGGTCGAGCGGTAACCGACATTGACGATCGTTACAGACGTTGCTTTCGCCATGGCTCGCGTTGTTTTGGAAGGCTGCGCGTCGTGCTCGCCGAAGGCCGCCGCCCCCGGCGAGCTGCCGGATGAGACGCCACACGCTGCGCTCGCTGCGCTCGCGGCCTTAGACTCGCACTTTCAGGACGACTTTGTGCAGCTCGCCGTCCGAGATCATCGGCAGGTGGGCATCTTCGGGGAAGAAGATGGCGAACTCACCCGGTCCGACGGCCACCCAGGCGGTCGGCTGATCGGTGAAGAGCATGACATCTTTTTCGGCGTTGTAGGGCATGGCGATCCCCGCACAGGCAGGGGTCGGCCGCCAGCCCATCGTATCTACGCCGCCGAGGACGACCTGGATGTCAATGTAATTTTTGTGCGCTTCCAGCTTGCCAGCGTCGGGCTTGCGGCCCCCCTGTCGCTGCACCAGCGCGTAGACCCGGTCGCCGTCAATCTCATAGCGGCCGACCGGCAGTTCGGCCAGGTCGGGCCGGGCCAGGAAGGCGAACGCCGCGGTGAAGCCGGGATTTAAAATGAGATAGCGTTGAGCGTTTTGGATAGTGTCGAGGATCACGGGACGACTCCTATGGGATGGTGTGGATGGCAAATCGGTAAATCAGCCCTCACTCTGGCCGGTCTCCGACCGAGCTGATCGCCGCTACACATCGCACAGGCGATAGGCGGCGCGGAGAGCTTCCAGGGCATCGCCTTTTGGGATGAATTCCTGGCCGACGAAGCCGGCGTAGCCGATCTCCTGCAGCGTCCGCATGATGGGAGGATACCACAGTTCCTGCGTGTCGTCCAAGTCGCGGCGGCCGGGGTTGCCCCCGGTGTGGACATGGCCGATCCACGGCGCGGCCACCTCGCGGATCGTGCGGATGATGTCCCCCTCCATGATCTGCATGTGGTAGATGTCGTAGAGCAGCTTGACGCGGGGCGAGTTCACCAGGTTCATCACCAGCACGCCCCATGCGGTGTGATCGCACTGGTAATCCTGGTGATCTACCTTCGAGTTGAGCAGCTCCAGTGTCAGGGTGACGCCCGCGGCCTCGGCCAGCGGGGCCAGGCGGCGCAGCCCCTCGGCGGTCGTCAGCGCGCCGGCCTCGTCGCTCAGCCCGCCGCGGTTGCCGGAGAAGACGATGAGGTTGGGGACACCGTACTTCACCGCCAGCTCCAGCTTGCGTTTGAGCTCCTCCTCGATCTCGGCGTGATGATCGCAGCGGTTCAGACCGCGCTCGATCTTGCCCGCGCCCTCGCTAACGATCGTCAGGCCGGCACTGCGGGCCGCATCCCATAGCTCGTGCGGCAACAATTCGACGCCCTCGTAGCCGATGGCGCGCGCCGCGCGGAAGAATGCCGGCGGATCGGTCACCCCCCGGCCAAAACACCACCAGGCAAACGACTGTTTGAATGCACTCATCTTTATCCCTCTTTTTTGCGTTCCACGTTTCCACGTTCCAACGTTCGGTAGTGGTAAACAAGTAAGGAACGGCTGAAAAATAACTTATCCGATTGCCAGTTCGGCCATCTTCGGGTATGCTGGTAATCATCCATACCAGGAGGTCACCCACATGTTGTTGCCCTATACCGAGTCCATCGAACAAGCGATGAAATGCGTTTTCGGACAGTTATCGGAACAAGGGCGCCGCCTGTATGCGGCGGTGGAAGCCCAGAAACTCCCCCGCGGGGCCAGCACTACATTGCGGAATTGCTGGGTTGCACCGTCAAGACGATTCGCCGGGGGCTGCATGAGCTCGCTAATCCGGCGACGCTGCCGGCGGCGGGGCGGATTCGGCATCCTGGGGGCGGGCGGAAACGGCTGCTGGACCAGGCGCCCGAATTGGATGGGCAGTTCGAACAGGTCCTGCAGGCGCACACCGCCGGCGATCCGATGAAAGGCGCCATCCGCTGGACCAACCTGACGGCCGGCCAGATTGCGGCGCAGCTGTCCACCGCCCACGGACAACCCGTCGGTGTGCATGGGGTCAAGCAACTGCTCAAGCGCCACAAGTACGTGCGCCGCAAGGCGCGCAAGTGCAAACGCCTGAGCGACTGCGCCGACCGCGATGCGCAGTTCGAAAACATTCGTAAGCGCAAGGCACAGTATACGGCGTTAGGCTGGCCGATCATCAGTATGGATACCAAGAAGAAGGAACTGCTGGGTGACTTGTATCGGGACGGCCACCTCTATACCCAAGAGGTGATCGAGGTCTTTGACCACGACTTCCCCCATTCCTTACCATGTAACCACTACCCGGTGATGTAGGCCCACTGCGGATGCAATGCGTCGGCGCGCGCCGCGTGCGCCGCGGCCACCGGATCGGCCAGGCGACCGACGTAGAGGATGCCGGTCAACACCTCCGACGCGAGTGCTTTGGCCTCCCGCACCACCCGATGGTCGAAGCTGATCAGGATGGCCCGCCGTGTCATGTCGTGACAGTACAACGCGGCAATGATCTTTTCGGCGATGCCGGGGTAGTAGATCGGCCCGTTCTTAATCTCGATGGCCACCGCCACCCGGTCACGCGCCCACGCCAGCAGTTCGTCCAGCGTCGGGATGCGCTCGCCGGCAAAGCGTGCGCCGTACCAGCTGCCGGCGTCCAGCTTCTTCAGTTCCGCCAGCGTCATATCTTTGACATAACCGTGACCGTCGGTCGTGCGCTGCACGGTATGGTCGTGGATCAGCACGAGCTCGCCGTCTTTGCTCAGGTGGACGTCGGTTTCGATGACGTTGACCCCCATTTCAGCGGCGATGACGAACGAGCTGAGGGTGTTTTCGGGCGCGTGTCCCTTGGCGCCGCGATGGCCCACGCGGAGCAGGAGGGCGCCAGCCGGCCGCAGGAGTGAGAGGATCATGTGTATTTCTCGACGCGAAAACGGTAGAGCCTGACTGCCCCGTGCGGGCCGATGCCGGCCTTTTGGCGTGCGATCCTCACCTGGGCCTCGGCGGTATCTACGCCTTCGATGTCGGGCAGCAGCAGGCCGCGTTGGCCGCCGCGCTGCACGATGACGCCGTATTCTTTGGGGTTCAGCTCTGCCAGCGAGGAGATCGGCTCGGGCGGGTAGAGCACGCTGACCTCGATCTCCAAGTCGTCCAGCTCGGCCGGGCTGACGGGATAGAAGCGCCAGTCGCGCGTGGCCGACGAGATCGCGTTGTTGATGACTTCCTGGGCCAGGGTGGGCTCGGTCGGGCCGATGGTGCCGATACAGCCGCGTAGATCGCCCGTGCTGCGGCTGTGCAGCGTCACGAAGACGCCGGCCGGCGCGCCGGTGATGGGGGCGGGTGCCTCTTCCGGGCTGACCCTGCGGCCGTCGCGCACGTAGGCTTCGATGGCCGCGCGCGCGAGTTGAACCAACGGATGGTTTTGTTTGCACATACGCATCTCCCCCCCTTTCCTCACGGGGTGGCGCAGACGCCGATCAACTCCGGTTCGCCCCACACGGCCCAGGCGAACGGGTGGCTGCCCAGGGCATCGGTGGCGAAGGTGAGCCGCAGCACATTGCCGGCTTGAAACGGCAGGGAGACCTCGAACGGCTGCCACGTTGTCGGCCAGGCCGCTCGACTCCAGATCTGCCAGCCGTCCACACGGACGCGGAAGGCCACCAGGTGGTCTTCTGGGGTGCGGGCGCCATCGCGGATGCCGATGCTGAAGCGCAGCCGGGCGCCCGGCGCGGCCAGCCCGGCCGGCACCGGCACGTGGAACTCGACGCGTGCCTCGCCGACCACGGGCGGGTGCTGCCACAGCGCCGGTCGGCGCTCGCCGCCAACGACCGCCTCGGCGATCTTCACTTCCATGCCGGCCGCGTCGCGGCTGGCGCCAACGTCCGCTCCGGCGAAATGTTCCAACAGGTTATAGCGCCAGATCTGCGCGGCCTGGCCTGGCTGCTCGGCTTCGGCTGCCTGTCGGCCTGCCTGCCAGCGCAGGAAGGCGATGTACTCGCGCACGCGGGCCAGATCGGCCGACGACAGCGCGGCCAGTTCGGCCGTGATTGATTCGATTTCTGCCATGGGAAGTCTTTCCTCGTCGTCACCAGACCCTGCGCGCCGCCTGGAAAGCCTGCAGGGCCTTCACTAATAGGTCAGCCCGACGGCCTGGCGCACGTACGGGCTGTCGGTCAGGTTCTTCAGAATGAAGTCGGCCACGTCGGCCCGCGAGATGACCGGTCGGCCGATCTTCTCGGTCGAGTCGCCGGGGATAATGCGATAGCGGCCCGTGCGCGGGCCGTTGGTCAGGCCGCCTGGCCGCACGATGGTCCAATCTCCCTCGCTCGCCATGATCAGGCTCTCCTGGATTTCTTTCTCCTCGATGGCGGTGCGCAGGAATCCCCTCACGATCACATGGCGGGCGATCCAGCTCATCTGCCGCAGGCTCTTGCCGACGCCAAAGGAACTGATCCAGATGGAGCGGCGCACATCGCACTGGTGCATGGCGTCCAGGATGTAGCGCGTGCCCTGGACCAGGTCGAGCAAGCCGGCTCGCCGCGAGCCCAAGGCAGAGAGGACCGCGTCTTTGCCGAAGACGACCGCCAGCACAGCAGCTGCGTTCAGGATGTTGCCCGGCACCACGGTCAGCTTCGGGTGTTGGATGTTCAGTTTGGCAGGAACGCGCACATAGGCGGTGACGTCATGGCCTTGTTCGAGCGCCTGGACGACCAGTTGTCGGCCTGTGCCGCCGGTTGCGCCGAAGATAAGTAGTTTCATTCGGCCTTCCTAGCTCGTGTTGTCGCGCATTCTGCGCGCGGCACTCCGATTATATCACACAAGGCCTCAGATCGCCATGCCTTTGCCGCGAGCCTGCAGCGGCCATTTTCATCTGAAGCGTCGGAACGAATCGGTACTCGTTCACGTCTACATTTGTGGTGAAACGGATGCAAACCTGGTATAATTCAAGTCCGTGAGTGTCTTGCCGGGGCATCCCAAGGAGGAGAGCCATGTCCTATCGCCGTGCCTTGCTTCCTATGTTGCTTCTGATCGTGTCCTTCGTCGTTGCATGCGGCGGCAAGCCCACCCCGACGCCGACCCTGACCCCGGAGGTGATTATGGGCCCATCTGGAACTCCTGCAGCCGCGCGCAGCGACGCGACGAAGCCGACAGGACAGCCAACCGCCACGCCAACCGCCAGCGCGGGCCTGCGGCTGAGCGCGGGGCAGGAAGAGGTTGCGCGCGTGACGCCGGCGCCCACGGTGCCGGCACAACCTCTTGCCGCGGCCGATATCCTGGCAGTGCTCAACCGTCTTCCGCCGTTGGAGGCCGCCGAGGGCGATCAGCAGCCGTTCGTGTTGCGGCCCGGCTCGCAGCCGGCTCCCCGGCCCGGCCAGACCATCGAACTGCCATTCCCGCCGCCGACCGCCGCCGTGCCGCCAGCCGAAAGCGCCGCCGGCCCGCTCGAAGTGCTGCGTTATCAGCCGGAGGGGGATGTCCCGTTGGCACCCTACCTGAGCGTCACCTTCAACCAGCCGATGGTGCCGTTGACCGGCCTGGCCGACCTGGCAGCAGGCACCGTGCCGGTCAAGCTGTCGCCGCAGCCGGCCGGCAAATGGCGCTGGGTGGGCACGAAGACGCTGATGTTCGAGCCGTCCGGCCGTTTCCCCATGGCGACGAAATACACCGTCGAAATCCCGGCCGGCACGAAGTCGGCCACCGGCGGCACACTGGCCACAGCGGTGACGTGGACCTTCACCACGCCGCCGCTCACGCTGAAATCGTACTATCCCCCCACCGGCGGCCCCATGCGCCGCGATGTGCTGATGTTCGCCGCATTCGACCAGCGCATTGACCCGGCGGCCGTGCTGAAAACGGTGAAAGTGACTGCCGGCGGCGCGACAATCGCCATCCGGCCGGCGACCGCAGCCGAAGTGCAAGCCGACAAGGCCGTGAGCCGGCTGGCAAGCCAGGCCGGCGATGGGCGCTGGCTGGCGTTCCGGTCGGTCGAACTGTTGCCCGGCGACAGCGCAATTACCGTGACGATTGGACCCGGCACACCCTCCGACGAAGGGCCGCTGACCACGACCGCGGCGCAGAGCTTCACCTTCCGCACCTACGGCGCATTCCGGGCCCTGGGCGCGCGCTGCGGTTACGATGACCGTTGCCCGCCCTTCACCCCGTGGTGGATCGAATTCAACAACCCGTTGGACGAAGCCGCGTTTGATCCGGCCTGGGTGAAGATCGAACCGGAGCTGCCCGGTGCCAAAATCTCGGCGCAGGGCAACTTCATCATGATCCAGGGCCGCAGCCAGGGCCGCACCACCTACCGCATCCGGGTGAGCGCTGCCCTGCGTGACGTGTTCGATCAGACCTTGGGCAACGACACCGTCTTCACGATCAAGGTCGGATCGGCATATCCCAACATCTTCGCGCCGGGAGGCACTTTCCTGGTGCTCGATCCCTCGACGAAGAAGCCCGCCTACTCGGTGTATACCATCAACTACGAGCGGCTGAAAGTCACCGCCTATCGCGTGACACCGGAACATTGGACGGCCTTCAAGGCTTACCTGAACGACTTCTATCGCAGCGACCGCCGGCCGACGCCGCCCGGCGTGCAGGCTTTCAGCCGCACGATCGCCATTCAGGCCAAAGAGGACGAGCTGGTCGAGACGGCCGTTGACCTGAGCGATGCGATGTCGGCCGGGCTGGGCCACGTGATCGTGATCGTCGAGCCGGAGGCCGGTCGCTGGGCGTCGCTGTTGGGTCGGCAGAAACCACCTGTGTTGCAGGCCTGGGTGCAGTCCACGCGCATCGGCCTGGACGCGTTCGCGGACGCCGACAGGTTGCTCGTCTGGGCCAGCGCCCTGGCCGACGGTGCGGCGCTGAGCGGGGTCGAGATCAGCCTCTATCCGACGGCCGCGGCGGCGAAGACGGACGACGCCGGTATGGCCACGCTCAACCTGCCCTACGGCAACCCGGCGACGCTGGTCATCGCGCGGCAGGGCAACGATGTGGCCATCCTGCCGGAGAATACCTACTTCTGGGGCGAGGGCGGCTGGCTGCGCCATCCCCAGAGCGACACGCTGCGCTGGTACGTCTTCGACGACCGGGGCATGTACCGACCGGGCGAGGAGGTCCATGTCAAAGGCTGGATCCGTCTGATCACGGCCGGGCCGACCGGCGATGTGCAGCCGCTGGCCGCGCTGGAGAGCCAGGTGGGCTGGCGCGTGCGCGACAGCCGCGGCAACGAGATCCGCAGCGGCGTGGCCGACGTCAACGCACTGGGCGGCTTCACGATGGCCTTCACCCTGACCGACACGATGAACCTGGGGCCTGCCACGCTGGAACTGGACCTGCGGGGCGGCCCGACGGCGAGCGGCGGCTGGTATGCGCATGCCTTTCAGGTGCAGGAGTTCCGTCGGCCCGAATTCGAGGTGAAGGCGAGCGCCGGCGAGGGTCCGCACTTTGCCGGCGGCCATGCCACGGCATCGGTGGCCGCGACTTATTACGCGGGCGGCGGCCTGTCCAATGCCGAGGTCACCTGGCGCGTTGGCCAGACGAAGGGCACGTACAGCCCGCCCGGCTGGCCCGACTTCACTTTCGGCATCTGGATGCCGTGGTGGGAGGGGGGCATCGTGCGCAGCGTCACGGGCCGTGTGATCGGCCCCGAGCCGGTTGGCGCTGCGAGCCAAATGATCGAAACCTTTACCGGCCGCACTGACGCGTCGGGCGTACATCTCCTGCGCATTGACTTCCCTGCCGCGCTCGTGCCGCCGCAGCCCATCGTGGTGCGGGCCGAGGCCAGCGTCATGGACGTCAATCGCCAGGCGTGGAACGCCTCCACAAGCCTGCTGGTGCATCCGGCCGAGCTGTACGTGGGCATCCGCAGCGAGCGTCTCTTCGTCCAGCGCGATCAGCCGCTCAAGATCGAGGCCATCGTCACCGATCTGGACGGCAAACCGATCCCCGGCGTCCAGATCGCCATGCGCGCGGCGCGACTGGACTGGCAATACAAGGCCGGCCAGTGGCAAGAAGTCGAGACCATCGTCCAGCCGTGCACGGTGACGTCGGCCAGAGAGCCGGTGACGTGCACCTTCGAGACGCCGGAGGGCGGCACATATCGCATCGTTGCCACCGTGGCCGACAGCAAAGGCCGGCCCAACCAGAGCCAGTTCGACCGTTGGGTAAGCGGTGGGCAGCGGCCGCCGGCGCGCAACATCGAACAGGAGGAAGTGACCCTCATCCCCGACAAGAAGGACTACCGGCCCGGCGATACCGCCGAGATCCTGGTGCAGGCGCCCTTCTACCCGGCCGAGGGGCTGCTGACGCTGCGCCGCTCCGGGCTGGTGACGACCGAACGCTTTGTGATGACCGGGCCGTCGTACACGCTCAGGGTGCCGATCAAAGAGAGCTACATCCCGAACCTGTGGGTGCAGGTGGATCTGGTGGGTGCAGCCGCCCGTACCGACGACATGGGCCAGCCGAAGCCCGATCTGCCCAAGCGGCCCGCGTTCGCCACCGGCGATCTGAACCTGACGATTCCGCCGTTGCAGCGGGCGCTCACGGTCGAAGCGATTCCGCGCGACAGCAAGCTGGAACCGGGCGGGACGACGATCATCAGTGTGACGGTCAAGGATGCCGCGGGCCGGCCCGTTCCGGACGCGGAGCTGGCGGTCGTGGTCGTGGACGAGGCCGTGCTGGCCCTGACGAACTACCAGATGGCCGATCCACTGGCGGTGTTCTATGCGCAGCGGGACGAGGGCGTGCGTGACACCTACCTGCGCAGCAGCATCATCCTGGCGAATCCGGACGAGCTGGCGGCCGAAACCGCGCAGATGGCGCGCGGCCTGGGCGCTGAAGACGGGATGCGCGCGTTTGCTGCGCCCACCGCTGCCCCTGCGCCGATGGCAACCAGGATGGTGGAGAAAGCCATGGTGGCCGGCGCGGCGGAAGCGCCCATCGCCATGCGCACCGATTTCGACCCGCTGGCGACCTTCGCGCCGGCCGTCCCGACCGATGCGAACGGCCAGGCCACGGTCGAGGTGAAGCTGCCCGATAACCTGACGCGCTATCGGGTGATGGTGGTGGCGGTGGCGGGCGGCAAGCAGTTCGGCCAGGCCGAGTCGGCCATCACCGCGCGGCTGCCGCTGATGGTGCGGCCCTCGCCCCCGCGCTTCCTGAACTTCGGCGACCGGTTTGAGCTGGCGATCGTGCTGCAGAACCAGACCGACGCCCCCCTGACGAGCGATGTCGTCGTGCGCGGGACGAACGTGACCTTCATCGGCCAGACTGGTGAGGCCTCCGCGTCAGGCAAGCGGGTGACGATCCCGGCCAATGACCGCGTCGAAGTGCGCTTCCCTGCGGAGACCGTCAGCGCCGGCACGGCTCGCTTCCAGGTCGCTGCGACCGCCAGCCGTTGGGCCGATGCTTCCAGCTTCCAGCTCACGGTCTACACGCCGGCCACCACCGAGGCGTTCGCAGTCTATGGCGTGGTGGATCAGGGCGCGCTTGCCCAGCCGGTGATCGCGCCGAGCAACGTCTTCACGCAGTTCGGCGGCCTGGAGATCACCACCTCTTCGACCGCGCTGCAGGCGCTGACCGACGCGTTCCTCTACCTGGTATCCTATCCGTTCGAGTGCTCCGAGCAGCTGGCCTCGCGCATCCTGGCAGTGGCCGCGCTGCGCGATGTGCTGACCGCGTTCAAGGCCGCCGGCCTGCCGCCCGCCGACCAGATCAACGCGGCGGTGGCGCGCGACATCGAGCGGCTGGCCGGGATGCAGAGCCCCGACGGCGGCTTCCCGGTCTGGAAGCGGGGAGATGACATCTGGCCCTATCACAGCATCCACGCGGCGCATGCGCTGGCGCGGGCACAGGCGAAGGGCTACAACGTGCCGCCGGAGATGATCCAGCGGTCGCTGAACTACCTGAGGACGATCGAGACGCGCTACCCGGCGTGGTACGGCCCGGCAATCCGCCGCACGTTGACCGCGTATGCGCTGAACGTGCGCAAGCAGCTCGGCGATGCCGATCCCCCCCGCGCCCGGGCCCTGATCCAGGAGGCGGGTGGGCTGGACCAGCTCGGCTTCGAGGCGATCGGCTGGCTCTATCCGGTGCTGAGCGATGATAAGAATTCGCAGGCGCAGGTGACGGAGATCCGCCGCTTCCTGAACAATCGCGTGACCGAGACCGCGGGCGCGGCGCACTTCGTCACATCGTACAGCGATGGCGCCTATCTGCTGCTGCACTCGAACCGTCGCGCCGACGGCATCCTGCTGGAGGCGCTGATCGGCGACCAGCCGCAGAGCGACTTGATCCCCAAACTCGTGACCGGGCTGCTGGCGCATCGGAAGGCCGGCCGCTGGGCGAACACGCAGGAGAACGTCTTCATCCTGCTGGCGCTCGACCGCTACTTCAACACCTATGAGGCGCAGACGCCGGATTTCGTGGCGCGTATGTGGCTGGGGCCGAACTATGTGGGCGACGCGACCTTCCGCGGCCGCACGACCGATTATCAGCAGGTGGTCGTGCCGATGGCGTTCGTGGCGCAGCAGGCCGGACCGCAGGACCTGATCCTCTCGAAAGAAGGCGCAGGGCGGCTTTACTATCGCCTCGGTCTGCGCTACGCGCCGACCGACCTGAATCTGCCGCCCTACGAGGCCGGTTTCACCGTGCAGCGCAGCTACGAGGCGGTGGACGATCCGGCCGATGTGAAGCGGGACGCGGACGGCACGTGGCACATCAAGGCCGGCGCGCGCGTGCGCGTGCGCCTGACGATGGTCGCGCCGACGCGACGCTATCACGTGGCGCTGGTGGATCCATTGCCGGCCGGGCTGGAGCCGCTGAACCCGGCGCTGGCCGTCACCGGCAGCATCCCCCAGGATCCGCAGCAACAGACGACGCGCTACTGGTGGTGGATGCGCACCTGGTACGAGCACCAAAACCTGCGCGATGAGCGGGTGGAAGCATTCGCCTCGCTGCTCTGGGAAGGGGTGCACACCTACACCTATGTGGCGCGTGCCACGAACTTCGGGACATTCATCGTGCCGCCGGCCAAAGCCGAGGAGATGTACATGCCCGAGACCTTCGGCCGCAGCGGTGTGGATCGGGTGATCGTGGAGTAGTGCTAGAATATCCCGCTATGGCCGATACGATTCTGCTCGTGGATGATGAACCAAACCTGCGCGAGACGCTGGCCCTGAACCTGCGCGCCGCTGGCTATCGGGTGGTGACGGCTGCCAATGGCCTGGCCGCGTTGGATCTGGCGCGCACAGAGCGGCCCGATCTCGTGATCCTCGATCTGATGTTGCCGGAGCTGGATGGCCTGACCGTGTGTCGGAGCCTGCGCGCGATCTCCGATGTGCCGATCCTCATGCTCACGGCGCGCACCGGCGAGCTGGACAAAATCATCGGCCTGGAGAGCGGCGCCGATGACTACATGACGAAGCCGTTCAGTCTGGGCGAATTGCAGGCGCGTCTCCGCGCGCTGTTGCGTCGCATCGGCCCGCGGCAGGGCGGCGACGAGATCGTCTCCGGCGATCTATCGCTCAATCTGGTCAGCCGGCGGGCGTTTTTGAGGGGCCAGGAGCTGACGCTCAGCCCGAAGGAGTTCAACCTCCTGGCCGAGCTGATGCGCCATCAGGGCGCGGTGTTGTCGAGAGATCTGTTGCTCACGCGCATCTGGGGCTATGATTACTACGGCGATAATCGCACCGTGGACGTGCATGTGCGCTGGCTGCGGGAGAAGATTGAGGCCGATCCGGCCCATCCGCAGCGGATCGTCACCGTGCGCGGCATCGGCTATCGGTTCGAGGGATAACGCCGGCCGGTGAACGGTCTGGAGCATTTCGTTCATGGATTGGATCGTGGTTGATTCTCTGCTCCTCGTGCTCCTGATTGTCAGCACGGCGGGGCTCTTCTGGCTGTCACGCCGTGCGGCCGCAGCGCGGCGAGAAGCCACCGCCGCCGTGCTGGCACGCTCCGAGGCCAACGCGGCCCAGGCCGCGGCCGAATCGGAGCAGCTTCGTCTCGCCAATTACCTGGCCGGCTTGGGCGAGGCGAGCCCGAACGCATTGCTGGTGATAGATGCCGATCATCAGATCGTCTGGGGGAATGCCCTCGCCTGGGAGATGTTCGGCGCGACCGGGCCGGCGATCGGCCAGTCGTTCATCGGGCTGGTGCGCGATTACGAGCTCAATCAAGCGGTGCTGGATGCGGCCGCCGGCGGTCGCGCGCTCATGCGCCAGGCCATGGTCAATGGCCGAACGCTGCGCATTCGCGCCGTTCCCGTGGCCGAGACGGGCGACGTGGCTGCGGCGATCGAGGATGTCACCGAGCTCCAGCGGCTGGGTCGGGCGCGGCGCGATTTCGTGGCCAATCTCTCCCACGAGCTGCGAACGCCGTTGGCCAACATTGACCTGGCCGCGCAGACGTTACAGGATGGTGGCGCTCGCGAGCCCGCGGTGATGCAGCGCATGCTCGATCAGATCCACACGCAGGTGCGGGCGCTCAGCCAGTTGAGCCAGGAAATGATGGACCTGGCGCAGATCGAGTCGGGCCAGGCGCTGCTGAAGCTGGTGCCGACGACGCTGGCGCCGTTGGTGCATCAGGTGGTGACCACCATGTTGCCTCAGGCGCAGCTGAAGGCGCAACACATCAGCGTGTTGATTCCTCCCGGCCTGCAGGCGCTGGTAGATGAGCAGCAGATTGCCAGGGTGATCGGCAATTTGCTTCACAACGCCATCAAATTCACGCCCGAAGGCGGCATCATCAGCATCTCGGCCGAGATCGTGGCCGATGACGTCCGTTTCTGCGTGGCCGACAGCGGGCCGGGCGTGCCAGTCGAGGAGCGCACGCGCATCTTCGAGCGTTTCTACAAACAGGATCGGGCCAGGTCAAAGGGCGGCACGGGGCTCGGCCTGGCGATTGCGCGCCATATCGTCGAGGGACATGGCGGCCGCATCTGGGTGGAAGGCGAGCCGGGCGAAGGCGCTCGCTTTTATTTCACCGTGCCCATCGGGTAGCGGATGATGAGCGGCAGCCACCGGCGGCCCTGATCCGGCGTTCTCTGCCAGCGGTAGGCACCGATTCTGCCGAGCAGGTTCGCGGAATGATAGAGGAGCCAGAAGTCACCCCGTGCATCGAGATACGTCGTCGGCCCCTCGACCCATAGCTCTTGCCGCTGCGGATGCTGGCACACGCGTGCTTCGATTTCGCCGATTTGGGTGACGGTGCTGCCGAGGAAAGCGCCCGTCCGAGGATCCCAGTCGGCGCGATAGATATCGCCGGTGCGCACAAAGTAGAGCGCTCGCCCATCGCGCGTGACATGGGGATCGAGCAAGCCGCATGATCCGCTGCAGGGCCACCCGCATGGCTCTTCTAGGTCTTTTTTGTCGGCCCACTGATTGATCTGCTGCACCATGTTGCCGGCCGCGGCATCAACGTTCCATGTGTGGTCGCCCGCTTTTCTGGCAACCGAGAACCGGGCGGTGCATACCCCCGGCCCGTTGAAGATCATGGCCGATTCATCGGGATACACGTACACGTTGATGACGGTCATCTGATCCACAGATCCCTGGAGCCTGTGCACCGTCACGGATGCGGGCAGGGCGGGTTTGCCCGCGACGATGGGAATGCTTGCCTCATAGATGCGGCCGGCGCTTTCTCGTTCGCTGACGAAGAAGATGCGGTCTGAGCCATCTGCCCCCCGGATCACGTTCACGCCCCGGTCCGATCTGTCGCTGTTGATGGATGACGGCAACCTCTCGGCTGTCTGCGCGACAAATGGCGCGGTATCGCTGTCTCTGGTGATGACGAAGAGGTCGGTCTGAGCGCCGAACGGCCAGTTGCTGAAATAGAGCCGCAGGCCATCCGGCGAGAACTCCGGCTCCCACAGCCCCAGGCTGTTGACGGGCAGGGTGATGGTCGCGCAGGTGCAGCCGTTGGCCTGATCTCCGTCCTGTTTGGCCACGCACTGCGGGAAGTCGTCGGAGACAGGCACGACACAAACGAGGAGCACAGCCGCCCAGCAAACCCGTTTCCACCAGATCATCGTGGCTCACCTATCGTTCATCCAGCCGATGCAGGCCCGCGTCCAGGGCCGCTTGTACCGCTGCCCGGTATTCGGCATAGGAGATCGGCCGGTTCAGTTCTGGGTAGCGGCCGGCTCGATAGGCGGGCCGGTATTGCGCCATCACGTTGAGGTAGGTGTGCGGCGAGATCTCGGTTGCCAGGAAGCGCACGATCGCCTCGGTGCCGGCCAGGCCGCCGGGCAGCACCAGATGGCGCACCAGCAGCCCGCGCACGGCCAGTCCGCGCGCGTCGAGTTGCAGGTCGCCCACCTGGCGGTGCATTTCCTTGACGGCTGCCCGATTGACGGTCGGGTAGTCCGGTGCCAGCGAGTAGCGCAGGCCGAAGTCGGCGTCCGCGTATTTCATGTCCGGCATGTAGATGTCTACCACGCCGTCCAGCAGCGCCAGCGTGTCGAGCGCGTCGTAGCCGCCGGTGTTATAAACCAGGGGCAGCCGTAGCCCGGCCTGGGCCGCGATCAGCAGCGCGGCCAGGATCTGCGGCACGACGTGGGTGGGAGAGACCAGGTTGATGTTGTGGCAGCCCCAGGCCTGGAGTTGCAGCATGATCGCGGCCAGCTCTTCCGGCTCGACCGCATCTCCGTCGTCGGTCTGGCTGATGTCGTAGTTCTGGCAATACTGGCAGTGCAGGTTGCAGCGCGTGAAGAAGATCGTGCCCGAGCCGCGCCAGCCCCGCAGCGGATTCTCCTCGCCGTGGTGCGGGCCGAAGCTGCTGACCCGTGCCTGCTCGCCGGTGTGACAGGAGCCCAGCTCGCCTGCCCGCCGATTGGCCAGGCAGCGCCGGGGGCAGATGTCACACGCGGCCAGCCGGGCGTAGGCAGCTTGGACGCGGCGCGCCAGTTCTCCGCTGCGCCAGAGCGCGACATAGGAGGGTTCCCGAACGTCATCTGTCATAGATTTAGCATAGCATGACGGACCTGGCGCGTCAATACCGCCGCGCGTTTTATGCGCGAGACCGTGATTCTGTAGTATACTTTGTAAGCTTCTTTGTTGCCTTGAAGGAAGTGCTTTGTGAACGGAATCGTGTTGCGGCGCCGGGTATGGCTGAGCCCGATGTTTCTCTGCCTCTTCGCGCTGGCGCCTCCTCACCATGGCCGCGGTGCCTCGAGTGTTCGTGATCGCCTCGCTGCCCCCGCCCTCCCTGGCGCAGCCATGTCGGTCGCGCCCGTGCCGAAGGGCGGCGTTCTGGCAACTTTGACGCCCACGCACGCGCGCCGTCTCCCGCACATCGTTGAAGGCCGATCGCCCCTGCCGTCTACGCTCGCATTCACTTCTGATGTGTAACACCGTGAGAAGGGTACAGGCATGCCCCTCTTACAGTTCTATTTCCTGGGCCAACTGAAGATGGAAGCGGGTGGGCAGGCGCTGCTGACGCCGCCGACGCTGAAATCGCAATCCTTGCTGGCCTACCTGGTCCTTCATCGCCGGCGCGCGCAGCCGCGCGATCACCTGGCCGGCCTGTTCTGGGGAGAACGGCCAGAAGAGAAGGCGCGCCAATCCCTCTCCACGGCCCTGTGGCACATCCGTCGCACCCTCCCCGACGAACCCCTGATCCTCAGCGACGCGCAGATGGTGCAGTTCAACCCGCAGGCGGCCCTGTGGCTGGATGTGGAGGCGTTCGAACAGCTGATCAGGGCCGAGCCGCGCGAGAGCCAGGAGGGGACCATCGCCCGCCTGCACAAAGCCGTCGAGCTGTATCGCGGCGAACTCCTGGAAGGCTTCTGCGATGACTGGATCATCAACGAGCGCTATCGGCTGGAGGCCCTGTTCCTGGAGGCCCTGGCCAGTCTCATGGCTGCCAGCGAAGCGCACGGCGAGCACGAAGCCGCGCTGGCCGCGGCCCTGCGCCTGCTCCACCACGACCCGTTGCGCGAGGAGGCCTACCGCGGGGCCATGCGTGCTTACGGTCGCCTGGGACAGCGCAACGCGGCGTTGCAGCAATATCAGCGCTGTCGGGAGATCATCCGCGCGGAGCTGGGCACAGAGCCGATGCCCGAGACCGTCGCGCTGTACCGCGCGCTCCTGGAGGACCGTTTTCCGGTCGAGCGCGGGGTCGCCGCCGCGCCTGTGCGACCCCCGGCCCCGACGGCCGCGCCGGCCATCCGTTCTCCGCTGGACGCGGCCGGGGCCAGCCCGCTGGTAGGCCGCGCGCCAGAAATGGAGCACTTGCTCCGTTGCTATCAACGGGCCGAGGCCGGCGAGGGGGCTTTGCTCTTCATCGAGGGCGAGCCCGGCATCGGCAAGACCCGCCTGGCCGAGGAGCTGTGCCGCCATGTGAGGGGCCGGGGCGGCTGGGTCGTCAAAGCAAACTGCTATCGGCATGAGCAGGCCCTGCCCCACGGCCCGTTGGCCGACATCCTGCGCGGGGCCGTGGTCATCGCCGGCGACAGCCTGGGCCAACGCCTCTCCTCCTGGCAGATCACCACCCTGGCCGGTCTGGCCTCCGAACTGCATGCCCACCTCCCCGCCCGGCGCCAGACCGTTTTGCCCGGCGAGTCGGAGCAGACTCGCCTCTTCGGCGCGCTGACCTTCCTGCTGCTTGACCTGGCCTGCCAGGTTCCGCTTCTGCTGGTGCTCGAGGACCTGCAATGGGCCCACGAAACCACGCTGGGCTGGCTGCACCATCTGGCCCGCCACCTGCCCGGCACCCCCCTCCTGATTCTGGTCACCTATCGGCCCGGCGAGATGGAAACCCCTCACCCGGCGACCAGCCTGATCCAGCAGTTGCTGCAGCAGGGCCTGGCGAGCAGGTTGCGCCTGACCAGGCTGTCCCTGGAGGATCTGACCGGCTGGATGCGCGGGGCCAGCAGCCCGTTGTTGGCCGCCATCTACCGGCACACCGAGGGCAATCCCTTCTTCGTCCTGGAGGTTCAACGGGCGTTGCTGGAGGCAGGGAAACTGTGCCTCGACGCGGGCCGCTGGGTGGAAACAACTCCCGTGACCAGCCTGCCCATCCCCGATTCGGTGCGCCAGGCCATCCAGGATCGCTTGAGCCGGCTTTCCCCGGCGGCAGGCCGCGCGCTGAACGTCGCGGCGGTCATCGGTCTGTCGTACGACCTGGACATCCTGGAGCGCGCCTGGGGCCAGGGCCAGGAGGTCACGCTGGAAGCGTTGGACGAGCTGCTGCGCCGCCGGCTGGTGCGCGAGGGCAGCGGCGTGTTCAGCAGCGATTACGAGTTCGACCATCACCTGGTGCGGGATATCGTGTACGAGCGACTGGCGCCCCATCATCGCCGGCAATGGCACGGCCGCGTGGCCCAGGCGCTGGTCGAGCAGCACGGCCACGAGCCGGCCCGCAGCGCCGAAATCGCCTATCACTACACCCGGGCCGAGGATTGGGAGCAAGCCCAGAAGTATCTTTTCCAGGCGGGCGACCAGGCAGGGCGGATGGGGGCCGATCCCGAGGCGCTGGCCTACTATCGCGAGACCCTGGCCGCCTGCGAACGGGCCTCTGGCGGCCGCTGGGAACCGCTGCAGCGCGCTTCGCTGGAGCGCCGCATGGGCGAATCGTACTTCCGCACCGGGGAGCACGCGCGGGCGCTGGAACATTTGGAGCGGGCGCTGGCCTTTCTCCATCGCCCTTTGCCGAGGAGTCCTGCGGCGGTGAGCGCGGGGATCGCGGCCGAGCTGGCACAGCAAGCCGCGCGCATCCTGGTGTCGTCTTTTCTCCGCCGGACCGTCGGCCGGCCAGCTCCCGCCGTGGAAGAAGAGGTGTTGATCTATTCGCTGACCGGCTGGATCAACGCGCTGTTGTCCAACCACGGGCTGTACCTGCTGGTCTGCCTCCGGGCGCTGAACGTGTCTCAAGCAGCGCACTATGCTGACGGCGAGGCGCTGGCCGCGGCGGCCATGGGCACAGGCATGGATTTCATCCCCCTCTTCCCTCTGGCAGCCTATTTCCATCGGCGAGCGGCGAGCAGGGTGGGGGAGCTGGATCATCCCGGCACGGTGGGGTTCGTCTACCAGGCGCTGGCCTACCACCATCATTTGCTGGGCAACCTGGAAGCGGTGGTGGCGTATGCCCGGCGGTCGGCTGCCGCCTATCAGGAGGCCGATGACCCCCATCGCTGGGCGCTGGTCACGTTGCTCATCGCCTATGCCCACGCCTATTGCGGGGAGTTCGACCGCGGGCTCGCCTGCGCGCACGAGCTGGTGAAACTCGGCCAGGAGGTGGGCGACCGCTGGGTCCTCTGCACCGGCGAGGAGATGACCGGCATCCTCTGTCGTCATCAGGGCCGGCTGGAAGAGTCGGAGGCCCATCTGCAGCGCGCCGTCGCGCTGGCTGCCGACATCCCGGACTACATGAGCCTGGTCGAGAGCAGCGGTGAACTGGGCAAGTGCCATCTGCGCCAGGGCCGCTGGCCCCAGGCCGTGGCCGACCTGGAGGCGCAGCAGCAGGTCGCCTGCGCGCACGGCGTGAAAGGCGATTCGCTGGGCCGCTTCCTCAACGCCCTGGCCGAGGCTTACCTGGCCGCGGCCGAAGGGGACGACCTGGCCGCGCGCGCGGGCTGGTTGCACAAAGCCGGGGCTGCCTGTCGGGCTGCCCTGCAACACGCCGGCGCCTTTCGCCCCGGCCTCCCGGAGGCGCTGCGCCTGCAAGGAAAGTACGAATGGCTGTGCGGCCATCGCAGCAAAGCACGGCGCTGGTGGCAACGCAGCCTGGCGCAGGCCGAGGCGATGGGACATCGCCACGACCTGGCGCTGACCTCTCTGGACATGGGGCTGTACCTGGCCGACCCCGCCGCGCTTGACCGCGCCCGGGCCCTCCTCGCCGAGATGGGCGCAGCCTGGCATCTCGCCAGGGCCCTCGCCTGAGCCGCACAAATCCTCCCTCCGCCTTCTGACGGCCTCGCGCAGCCGTTTGAGACTTTTTTGAGACCTCCGCAGTATGCTTTCGGCCAGAGAGGAGCCCTCCCCATGGCCGAGTCACCACAACAGATACTCTTCGGCACCTTCGTCCTCCGTTTTTGGCGGGAACAGTCCGCGGTGAGCCCGCGCTGGCGTGGGCGCATCGAGCATGTGCAAACCGGCGAAGGGACGGCATTTGACGATGTCCGGCAAATGTTCGCCTTCATCGGCCGGTTTGTGCCTGCTCTGGAATCACAGACGGCCGGCAGCGTAGCGGCGGAGGAAACGGTGACGGCGCAATCGCAGGCAGGGCCGGCATTGGGGTAGGGGCTGAAAACGTCAACATATGGAGGGAGCCATGAATGTGAAATTTCGGTTTGGGTGGTGCATCCTGGCCCTCGCATTGCTGCTGGCTGCGACCACAGCAGCGCCTTCATCCCTGGCCACGGCAGATGATCCGGAAAAGACAGAAGCGTCGGCGACCTTCTACGCCGTGGCCGACGCCACGGTCATAAGCTGGCAGCCGAACAGCAATTTCGGCGGCGAGCGCACGCTGGAGGTGTCGTATTCCAGGGGCGATGTGACAACGGAACAGGTCGCCCTGGTGCGCTTCAACCTGTCTGAACTGCCAGCCGACGCGGTCATTGACTCGGCCGTCCTGGAGCTCTTCCTGATCGGCGCGGCCGGTGACGACCCCAAGTCGCTCGCCGCCTACTTCGTCACCGGCGCGTGGACGGAGGAGGAGGTCACCTGGAACAGTTTCCCGGCCGCCAATTCGACGGGCATCGTCGCCTCGGTGGACAGCGTGACGGGCCGCTACAAGTCGTGGACGGTGACCGGTTGGGCCAGTTACTGGCATGCCCATCCGCGAGAAAACCGCGGGGTGTACATCCGCCGCCTGACCTCGGAGACGAGCTACTTCGAGCGGGTGTTCGAGAGTCGGGAGCACAACGAGCACATGCCGCGGCTGGTGGTGACCTATCACCTGCCCGCCACGCCGACCCCGACCGCCACCCACACGGCCAGCGCGACCGCTACCGCGTCCCCAACGGCGACGGCCACCCGCACGGCAACGCCCACCGCATCTCACACACCGACGCGCACGCCCACCGTCACGGCCAGCGCGACCGCTACCGCGTCCCCGACGGGGACGGCCACGCGCACGCCGACAGCGACAGTGACCCCAACGCTCACCGACACCGTCGTCAGACCGACGCGCACGCCAACCTTCACACTCACCCACACACCGATAGCCACGACACCGCCGACCTCAACCTTCACTCCTACGGCGACACCCGCCGCAACCGTCAGGCCGACGGTCACCCCCACCGCTACTCCCATCCAGATCGGCCGGATCCACTTCGACGAGTTCGCTGATGGTGTCTTCGTCGAGAACCAGTACTCCAACCTGGGCGTGCATTTCCTCAGCGATTACCTGGCCGGCAAGCCCTACCGCGCCGCGCCCAACATCCATGCCACCAACAAGGCCCGCACCGCGCCCAATGTGCTGCTCAACGAGTATTCCAACGCCGAGTTCAGCAACAGCGCCAGCGTCCCCCTCGTCTTCTGGTTCGACCAGCCGGTCTCGGGGGTGGGCATGTGGCTGGGCACCGACGGCGCGGGACGGGTGAGCTGTAACGGCACCTACCAGGCCACGGTGCGCGCCTACGACTGCGTCGGCAACCAGGTCGCCTCGGCCACCGTCTCCGTCTCTCAGGCCTTTAACACCCCCCTCGAAGTAGACGATGCCCAGGGCCGCATCCAGAGGGTGGTCATTGACTATGGCAACACCGCCTGTCCGGAGGCGATAGACGAGCTGGCCTTTGCCCCAAGCGGCGCCACCTGCAGCGACAACACCTCGCCGCAGGTCTCCATCATCTCGCCTGCCGATGGCGCCATATTGCCCTCCACCTATCAGTTCTTTCAGGGCAAGATCACCGAGCCCGGCATCCTGGCCTGGAGCCGGCTGAACGGGGGCAAGCTGCCGGTGTACATGAGCAACCCGAACGGCGAGTACACCTTCAACCTGCCGGTCGTCCTGGCCCAGGGCACGAACTCCATGGTGGTCACCGCCGGCAACATCTCTGGGAAGCAGGGCAAGGCCACCGCTGTCTATCAGGTGGGCACGCCTACCCAGGCGACCCTCACCGACCTGCATATCACCCAGCGCGGGGTGGTGAAGAACGCCGCCTGCGACATTGACACGCCCTTCGTTGCCGGCAAATCCACCCTGGTGCGCATCGGCCTGGACATCAAGACCCCCGGCGGCATTCCCACTTACGCCTCCACGGTTGGAATGAGGATCTATCGCCAGACCGCCGGCGGCGATACCCTGGTGGATACCGTGTGGGGCACCACCTATCCTGACTCCTACAGCGTGTTCGTCTCCGCCAGTCAAATGAAGGAAATCCACTTCTGGGTGGATGGCTACACGCTCCGGACGCCCGGCAACTATCGCTTCACCTTCCAGCCCTACGTCAGCACCACGCCGATCGGTCAACCGTTGCAAAAGTCTTGCGGCGGCAGCTATTACCACGCCTTCACCCAGACCAAACCGTTGCGTGTCCTGCTCGTGCCCGTCGAGCTGGGGATCAACTCGCCCCTGCTGACGAGCATCAACTATGCCAGCGATGTGTTCGCCCAGCTAGAGGCCCTGGCGCGCACCTTCCCGGTCAGCGACCTCTACGGCTACCAGCCGGGCCTGTATTACTTCGAGACGAGCCCCTTCAGGATGTGCGACGGCACAGCCACAACCAAGAATCTTAGCCCGAAGGTGTGTCTGGGCACCGGCTGGGAGTGGGAGCACATCTACAAAGGCACGGGCACTCTGCTGCGCGCCGACGACGAGACAGTGATTGACAACAGCCAGAGCTTCTGCTACGCCAACGACCACAAGGCCGGCGGTCGCATCAAGAGCAACACGACCTTCACCTACAACTTCGACGCCAACCTGGGCATCTTCCGGCCTGGCGCCCATCCCTGCTGGGAAGGCGAGAAGCACATGACGCCGACGGACGAGGATCACGACGGCGACATTGATAAGCAAGACATGCAAAAATTCATTGGCTCCTTCCGTGATTCGAACGGCCAGTGGACCACGGACCTGTCCAGGTATGACACCGGCGAGGTGTTCCGCTTCTTCGTTGATACCAACGGCAATCAATGCAACGACACCGATCCAGAGAAGCATGTGGATCCGCAGGCGCCCATCCGCAAGAAGGCTCATCCTGAGATCCTGTGGGGGCCGCAAAAAGAGGCCCTGAACTCGTTGAACGCGCAAATCCCCGGCACCGCCAACGACTACACCAACGCCATCCTGGTCTTTCCGAACAATTTTATCGCCTCCGATTGCAAGTATGGCTGCATTGGCCCCGGGCAGGGTGAGAAATGGAAGGACCAGCAACCCGGAAAATTGGTCTGGGCGCGCATCTTGGGCCCGAATTCCACCTTCGCCCACGAGGTGGGGCACAACATCGGCAACCTCACCGACCGCTATTGGGCCAGCTACGACCCGCAGGCGGATGACATGGTGACCAAGGAGAACGCCACGGCCGTCTACATCGAGCGGCAGAAGATCCCGGCCACTCAGGTCTTCGCGGTCATGAGTTACGAGGCGCCGGCCAATCGCGTGGTGCATTACCGGCCTGATTATCAGACTTTGTTCGACAAGCTCAAGGTGACGACGGCCGCCGGGGCCGCAGAAGCCGCCCAGGACGAGCCTCGTTTCGTCGTCAGCGGTCGCATCCTGGCCGACGGCAGCGTCGCCGACCTGGACACCCAACTGACGACCGGCCTGGAGGCAACTCTCGCCGACGGCGCCAGCCTGTACAGGCTCGTCTTCGGCAGCGGCGCGGCCGTCCTGTTGGAATATCCTTTCGCCGTCGGGATCAACGCTCCGCCGCCTGAGGGGTTCAACGACTGGCCCGAGGCCGAGCAGCCCTTCTCCGTGATCGCCCCCTATCCGAGCGGCGTCGGTTGGGTGGAGCTGAGGCGTGGGCCCGACCTCCTGGCGCGCTTCGAGCCCTCGGCCCATCCGCCTACCGTGCAGCTCATCGCGCCGAACGGCGGCGAGACCTTCGCCGGCGACGCCGTCGTGCAGGTGAGCTGGACCGGCTCCGATCAGGACGGGGATAGCCTGCTCTACTCGGTGTACTATTCGCCGGATGCGGGCGCCACCTGGAACGTGATCGCACCCAGTGTCGCGGCTACGAGCCTGGAGTGGCCGCTGGCCAACATGCCGGGCACCACGGCCGGCGGGCTGGTGCGCGTGGTCGCTCGCGACGGCTTCCATCAGGCCGAGGACGCCAGCGACGCCACGTTCACCGTCGCGAACAAGCCGCCCCTGGTCGCCATCCTGAGCCCGGCGGCGGGACAGGCGGTCTTGCAGTGTGGTCGCGTCCGTCTGCAAGGCGCTGCCTTCGACCTGGAGGGCCGGTTGGGGCCGCTGACCTGGCGCGTGGACGGTGAGGTGGTCGGCGATCAGATCGCCGTTGATCTGGCCGGCTTGCCTGCCGGGCCGCACGTCGTGGCATTCCGCGCCGAAGATCAGCAAGGCGCAGCGGCCGAGGCCGAGGCCCTGCTCACCGTCCTGGCCGACACGGACTGCGACGGGATGAGCGACGATTTCGAGACGCGCTACGGCCTCGACCCGGGCGACATGGCCGACGCCGCCCTGGATCGCGACGGTGACGGGGTGACCAACGCAGATGAGTACTGGTACGGCATTGACCCGACCAACCCCGATAGCGACGGCGACGGCTACCCGGACGGGGAAGAGGTCGCCCAGGGCAGCGATCCGGCCGATCCTCGGAGCGTGCCGGTCAGGGCCCGGTGGTCGTTGTACCTGCCGCTGGTGTTGAAGAGGTGATGCGGCAAAGTCGTGTCAGGCATTCTCTCAGGCGCTTGGCGGGGGGATACACCCTGGATGGGGTGATCGCGGTCCGCAAGGCCGCGATTACCAGGATCTAGCAAGGCCTTCCTGCGAACAGCCTGGCCGGTTGCCCTCGGTGGCGGGGGCCATCGGCCAGGCGATCGGCGGGCAGGCGCGTCTCGGCTTCAGGAAGGCGACTGTGACGGATGGCCGGCCAGGCCGGGCTGGCTGGCCTCCGTCGCTGCCGGCACTGCCGGCGTCGGCTGTTCCTCCGGCTCCACGGCGATCTGGTCACGGCGGCGTGACTCTTGCACCCTGGCATCCACGATCTCGCGCACCGCGGTGATCAGCAGCGCGAGCACCGCAACCCCGACCAGAGCCTCCATGAACACGACTTCTGCGACCTTGATGATCAGCGGCATGTCGTCCATTGCCCCCCTCCCGGCTCCCTTGTGACCACGTGCCAAGACATCTTGCAGAGTCCCTGGCATCCTCCGACGTGCCGGCCACCTGGGAGGGTGCCCGGCACGTGAAGGACCACGAAACCGCTCATCGTCCTTCTGCCACTACGATACCACGGCGCTGCGCGGCCGTCATCGGGCAAAACATGCATCTTGCTGCGAGCAAAAAGGCGTACCTGTTGCGGCAGCCGCCTACGCATTTTTGCGGAAATGCACCACGCGCGTGCTGTTCGTCACAGGTTGCTTGCTTTCCGAACTCAATGGGGTATAATCAACGCGTGCTTCGGCAGAGCGGCGTTTGCGGGCCGAGGAAGCAGGAGGGGAGCCGTGAGCAAGATCAGGATCCTGTTGGCCGATGACCATGCCGTGGTGCGCCAGGGCACGCGCCAGCTGTTGGAGCGCGAGGCCGATCTGGAGGTCGTCGCCGAGGCAGGCGATGGCATAGAGGCCGTGCAGCTGGCCCGCGCGCAGGCGCCCGATGTGGTGGTCATGGACATCGCCATGCCGAGGCTCAACGGCATCGAGGCGACGCGGCAGATCAAGGCCATCCACCCCCGCATCAGCATCCTGGCGCTCAGCGCCTACGACGACGACCAGTACATCTTCGCCCTGCTGGAGGCCGGCGCGGCCGGCTATCTGCTGAAGAACGTGAGCGCCGATGAGCTGATCAGGGCGATCCGGGCTGTGGCCGCCGGCGAGGCCGTATTGCACCCTGCCATCGCCCGGCGGGTGATCCACCGCTTCGCGCCGTCGCCTCCGGCACAACCCGCGGCCGACGCGTTGGATCAACTCACCGAGCGAGAGCTCGAGGTGCTGCAGCTGGCAGCGCGCGGCTTGAGGAACCAGGAGATCGCGCTGGAGCTCTCCCTCAGCGTGCGCACCGTCCAGACGCACCTGAGCAACATCTTCAGCAAGATGCGCGTCGGTTCCCGCACCGAAGCCGTGCTCGAGGCGCTGCGACGCGGGTGGATCGCTTTGCCGGATACGCTTGCCAGGGGGGACTGATGCAGAGATCCCGATCACGACCTCGCGCGGCGCGGCTGCGCGCCTGGGCCGGCCACGCGCGCCAGGTGCTCGGCACGCGGAGCTTCTGGATCCTGGCGGCCATGTTCGTCGGCCTGGCGCTACTTCACTCTCTGCGGCCGCGCATCGAACTGACCTCCATCGGCTTCATAGAACGACACACCATGGAGCGCATCGTCTTCCTGCTGCCCATCGCGCTGGCAACCTTCCTCTACGGGCAGACGGGCGGACTGATCACTTTGGCGCTGGCCGCCCTGGTCATGCTGCCGCGCGTGGCCTGGCTCTCGCCGTCGCCGTGGGATGCGCTGCTGGAGGTGCTGACCGTCGGCGTGGTGGGCTATCTCGTGATTTGGATCATCGCCACGCAAGAAAACGAGAAGCGGCTGCGCCAGGACGCAGTCGCGCGGCTGCGCACCATCAACGCCATCAGTGCCAGCGTGACCGACTCGCTGGACACGACCCAGATCCTCAACAAAGCGCTCGGATGCAAGTGTGAAGTCGCCGGGTTACCATGCGGTGCTCCGTCCCACAGGGAGGCCTCGCGCGAAACGGGGCTATAGCCGATACCACAACCCCAGGCCTGCCCGGCAGGGTTCCTGCGGACGCTGCCCATCACAGGAAGCGCACGGCCGCGGGGTCAACGCCGGCCGCGGCGCGCAACCGGACGGCCAGCGCGGCCTCGTCACCGCTCTCGGCTGTGGCCGGCCGCTACGGCCGCAGCCAGGCTCTCGCCATCGGCTAGCGCGCGATAGAAGCCGGCGGCAAAGGCGATGGCCGCCGCATCGGCCACGGCTGCGGTCATGCCCACCACACAGGCCAAGGCCCCCAGCAGCGCGTCGGCCAGGGTGTCGGTCCAGCAGGCGTTGAGCACGACGCAGCACACACCCCCGGTGACCCCCATCAGGCCGGCCAGCGCCACCGTGCGACCGCCGCGGATCGCCCGGTGGCGTCCTCCAGGTAGAGCTGGCCCCCTCTCGCTGCCGTGGCCGGCGCAGTGAACGATGGTTGGCCGGTGGCGCAGCAGCGCGTCCAGCAGATCCTCGATCCGGACGGCCCATTGTTGGGCCAGGCGGAAGCGGTCGCCGTGGCGCGCCTTCTGGTCCAGGCGCAGCCGCGCGGTGTCCAACGGGTTGGCGGCCAGGAACAGGAGGCTGACGGCCGCCGCGGGCGCAGATGCGGGGGCCGGGAAGAGGCCGGCTGCTGCGCCGATGATGTCGGTGACCGTGGCGGTGCCGCCGCTTTCGGCGTGGGCCGAGCTGATGTATTGATCGCCCGCGGCCTGGTAAACGTGGCCGCCCACCCGCAGGCCGCGGTTGTCAAAGACCGGCGCGGCCGTGAGTTGACGGGCCAGCGCCGCGACCTGAGCGGTGGCCCGACGCAGATGCTCCAGGGCGGCCGCGGGGTCGCCCCAGCCCGCCAGCAGGGCCGCGAAGCCTTCCAGCCGCGCCATGAGCGCGGCGCTATTACGGGCCAGCCCCTACAAGATCAGGCCGTGGAACGCGCGCCAGGCGGCCTCGTCACGCAGCAGCCGCGCCTGAAACGCGGATGCGCAGGCCGGCAGCAGCTCGCAGCTCAGGAATGCGACCTGGCGGGAGTCGTGCCCATGGAGCAGGCCGGCCCGCGGTGACGACCTCAAGTCGCGCCTCGTTGTCCCGGTAGATCAGCTGGTTGCCCGGCCGGCCGCCGGCGTCCTTGTAGGTCAACTCGATGACGGACGTGCCGTACCACTTGACGTCAATAACTGTTACCAGACTGTTCGGGAGGATGCCTCTGACCGTGGCGCCACGGGTCAAGTCTTCGAGTCGGGCCATATGCTGTCACCTTACTTCCCTGATGATGGTAACGATATCCCCGTCCTGCCATGAAAATCAATGCCAGGACATGAAGACGCCGAGGCACCAGGAGAACCATAGGTCTTCGCGTCCTTGCGCCTTTGTGCCTTGGCGTTTTTACCCGCCGTAACAATGCCCGTGGCATGAAAATCGCGTCAATTATACCGGGACAACCTTCCCCGCGCAAAGTCGCGCAGCATTCGGCAGTCATCCGGCAGTCCCATGTGCTTGACTTTCTGTAAGAACCGATCTGGAAGGTGCCATCCACGTGTCGGGCATTCCGCAGGCGTCTGCGAAGTCCCGCGACAGCGATGGCAGGTGGGCACGGCTCATTTTGGTCGGATGATCTGCCGTCAACGATGACGTATCAGGCGCCTGGTATCCTTGCTCATTCGGTCAGGGAGGCCCCATGCACACCGTCCGTATCTTCATCCTGCGCCTGCTGGTGGACCCATCCGAGCCGGAGGCGCTGCGCGGCGCGATCCAGCCCATGCCGGAGGGCGCGGCGCAACCGTTCGCCGATGAACAAGAGTTGCTGAAGGCGTTGCATCGGTTGGCCTACCCGGCGGAAACATCTGTCGCAGAGCGGGGAACGGACGAAACCCCCGACCGGTGAGACTTCGGTCCCGGACGTCGGCGAGTTTCGTTTCCGGTGCGCAACGGAACAGACGCCCCGATGCCGGATCGGGTTTCCGGCCGGGTTTATCCCAAGACCGATTTTGTGCGGAGGCGAAGATGAAGCGCGAGGCTTTGATGCGAACACCGTGGCTCCCTCTCGTTCTGCTGGCGATTTTCGTGACCGTTATGGGGGTATCTTTTGCTCCGGAGATCGTTTCCGGAGAGCGCACCAGCATGCCCGATCTCTCCAACCGACCGCTGGATAACCTGTGGATCACCAACGAACGGGTGCTCCATTTGGAGGCGGTTGGCGATCTTCTGTACATCGTGGGGTGGTTTGATCGTGTCGGACCGCACACCGGTCTGGCAGCGCCGTTCAATACGAACAATGGTGCCCTTCTGCCCAACTTTCCCCGATTGGACGGCGATTGGAACGCTGATGTCCGGGCGATCGTGCCTGACGGCAGCGGGGGATGGTACATCGGCGGCGAGTTTCTCACCGTGGACGGGATGCCCCTGCGAAATCTTGCACATATTCATGCCGATTATTCGCTGGACCAAACCTGGAAACCCGATCCCAATGGCCCGGTCTATGCCCTGCTGGTCAGCGACGGAACCCTGTACGTCGGTGGTGATTTCACCACCATCGGCGAGCAGGAGCGCCAGCGCATCGTTGCGCTGGACGTGGACACCGGCGCGCTAACCTCATGGAATCCGGCGGCTGACAGCACGGTGCGTGCCATGGCTGTATCCGGAAACGCGCTGTACGTGGGGGGATATTTTCAGCAGATCGGCGGAGAGCCCCGCGCCTATGCGGCAGCCCTGGACCGAGCCAACGGGCAGGTATCGGATTGGAACCCGCTCTCCAACGGGCCGGTATTGACCATGGTGGTGAGCGGGACGACCGTCTACGCCGGTGGATATTTCAGCCAGATCGGCTGGCGCAGCCGCACCAGTATCGCCGCTCTGGACGCTACCACCGGTCAGGCGCTCAACTGGAGCGCCGGGTTAAGCGGGTCATATCCGACCGTGTCCGCCCTGACTGTCAGCGGCAACACGGTCTATGTCGGCGGCTACTTTGAGAGGGTGAATAACAGCCTCTGTGCTCACCTGGTTTTCCTGGATGCCAACACGGGTTCGGTCCGGCGGTGCCCAGGTGTAGACGCGGACGGGGGTGTGTATGCTCTCGCGCTGAGCGGCGACACGCTCTATGTGGGAGGGAGATTTGCCGGCATTGCCGGCCAGCCGCGAACCCACCTGGCTGCGCTGGATGCCAGCACCGGCGCGGTCAAAGAATGGAATCCGGCCCCCGACTGCCCGGTCAGAGCCTTAGTCCTCGGCGGGGATACGTTGTACGCCGGGGGATGCTTCCGCAGCAGCGCGATGCTGCTTCGTGACGGCCTCGCTGCCATCCATATCCCCGATGGGCGGCCCACCACCTGGACCCCACCGGATATTGGTGGGGGGGAGTGTGCGGTCCTTTGTCATCAGCGGCACCACCATCTACATCGGCGGAGATTTTAGCAGCGTGGGTGGGCTACCGCGCGATGGCCTGGCTGCCCTGGACCTGACCACCGGTCAGGTGACCGATTGGAACCCCCTGCCCTACGGCCAGGTCTACGGCACCATCCGGACGATGGCGCGCGCCGGGAACACGCTCTATGTGGGCGGCGACTTGCAGATCACCGGGGAGCAGGAGCGGCGCAACCTGGCCGCGGTGGATATCGCGACCGGCACGCTCCTCCCCTGGGCGCCCCGGCCCAGCCTGCCGGTGAATACGATGGTGGTGAGTGGGGGGAAACTCTATGTCGGCGGCGAGTTCTCCACCATCAACGACGAGTCTCACAAGTGTCTGGCCGCGTTTGACCTGAGCACCGGTCAGTTGCTCCCCTGGAAGCCCGCCGAGCGAGGCTGCATAGAAGTGAAAGCCCTGACCGTGAGCGGCGATACGCTCTATGCGGGAGGCGACTTTTACATGATGGACGGTCAGGAGCGAAACAACCTGGCGGCCATAGACCTGAACACGGACAACGACTCCCTGGAACCCCGATTCTGACGGGATCGTGTGGGCCGTGGAGGTGAGCGGAAATACCGTCCTGGTAGGAGGTGATTTCCGCAACATCGGTGGACAACCGCGCAACCGGCTGGCCGCCCTGGACGCGACCACGGCCCGGCCCAACGCCTGGAACCCCTAGAAACCGGCCCTGTTTGCGCAAAAACAAGGTCCCAATGTCCAAAAGTATCCGGCATCAACTGATCTTGGCGCTGGTGGTGATCCTGCCGCTGGCGTGCCTGAGCGCGCTGCTGTTGGCATTGGGCGGCACATCCGATGTCGCTGCGGTGTCTCGCATCTACTACGTCAAACGCGACGCCCCCGGCCCCTCCCACAATGGCTTATCGTGGTCCACAGCTTTTACGGATGTCCAGCAGCGCCTCGACCGCTGAGTCCTGCTAGGCGCGCCAGGACCTTCCAGGGGAGATTCGCAGGCATCTTTCAGAGTGCCCGGCACGTGGACACGACTTATTTTCATCGCTCCCTATACATAGACCGGCGCACAGACGGCTGATGTGCAGGCTGTTGGCATAAGCATCACTGTGTGGTAAACTGATCGGTGATCCAGCCCATAAGTCAACCACACACCGAGAGGAGGTTCCGATGGCATTTCAGCAAGGCCACGCGCTGGTCATCGGCGTGGGGACGCATCGCTACCATCCCGGCCTCGACGTGCCCATCACCGTGGCGGACGCGGGGCGGTAGTGAACGTGCTGCGCGATCCGAACGCCTGCGGCTATCCTGCGCAGCAGGTGCGCGCCCTGCACCGGGGCGAAGCAACGAAGCCGGGCATCCTGGCCGGCCTCGACGAGCTGGCCGCGCGCGCCGGCACGGGGGACACCGTCTTCCTCTTCTTCTGCGGCCACGGCGCACGGGGCACCGACGGGGACTACTACCTGGTGAGCCACGACGTGCGGCTGCAGGGGGATCGCGTGGCGGCCGGCACGGGGGTGAGCGAGGGGGAGCTGCTGCAAAAGCTGCGCGACATCCAGGCCCGGCGCATGCTGCTGATCTTCAACGCCTGTCACTCGGGCAATATCTCGCCAACCCTGGAGCCCGGGCGGGAAACGCTGGCCACCGCCAATCCCGACGCAGATACCGCCGCGGCCCTGTTGGGCACAGGCCAGGGCCGCATCATCATCACCGCCTGCCGCGAGGAGCAGGTCTCCTACATCGGCACGGGGCGGCTGACGATCTTCACCCAGGCGCTGGTGGATGGGCTGCGCGGCAAGGGGGTGCGCAACAGCAACGGCTTCATCAGCGCCTTCAGCCTCTACGAGCACGTCTACGAGGCGGTGACCGAGGCCGTGCGGGCGCAGATCGGCGCGGTGCAAGAGCCGGAGCTCACGGTGCTGCGCGGGGTCGGCCCGTTTGCGGTGGCCCTGTACCGCGGGGCCAGCGCCCTGGGCGACTTCCCCGCCGGCGAGCGGCCTCCTGCAGACATGGCGGTGCGCGAAGTGCCGCGAGAGCGGAGCGCCTGTCGCTTCGAGCAGCGCGTGTACACCGGCGGCGGCGCCTACATCGGCGGCAACGTCAATGTCGGCTGCGACTTCATCGGTCGGGATATGATCGTGTACGGCGACGAGGTGCACGGCGACAAGATCGGCGGCTGAGCCAGGCCCGGCAGGTAACCATGCCGCGTGTGCGGCGCAGCGTACGCCTCCCCACGTGCCAGGCATCTTCCAGAGTGCCTGGCACGTGGGGACATTCTCAGCGCAGTGAACCAGGAGGCACCTCCATGGACAACCCGCAACCGTCTCTAGACGAGCTCCGGCGCCAGCTGGCGGCCCTGGAGCGCTCGCTGGCCGACCTGGCCGCGGCCGGGGTGGGAGAGGCCGCGTTGGCAGCGCTCAAGCAGCAGGCCGCCGAGGTCCGCCAGCGCATCAGCACGGCCGGCGGCGCCTACACTGGCCGCGACGTCTCGGCCGGCCGCGATTTCGTCGGGCGGGACCAGTTCGTCCAATATGTCTTCAACATCTACCGCGCGCCGGCGGGCAGGGGCAAGCTGAGCGACGCCGACCTGAAGCGCGTCCTGGGCGAGTATCTGCGCTGGGTGCGGGACGCCTACGATCGCGCCCGGCTCTTCGGCATGGAAAGCGCGCCGACGGTCCGCTCGACCCCCCGGCCCGAACTCACCGACATCTTCATCCCGCTGACCTTGCGGCGGTTCAATCCGCCTACTCGCCGCGAGCGCGAGGCGGCGCTGCGCGACAAGAGCGGCCTGGATGCCTTGCTGGCCTGGCGAGAGTTGAGCCACGCGGAAGGCCGGGCGGGGAAGATCATCCCCCTGGACAAGATGCTGACCCTCTCCGACCGCCTGGCGATCGTCGGGGGCGCGGGGAGCGGCAAGAGCACGGTGTTGGCCTACCTGGCGGCGACCCTGGCGGCTGCAGCGCAGGTCGACACGCCCCTGCCCTATCGCCTGCCCGGGTCCGAGATCCCCGTTCCGCTGATCGTCCCGCTGCGCTACTATCGCGACTACCAGGAGATGTGCCGGGCCGCCGGCGGCAGGCTCCTCGACGACCCGTGCGCCGGGACGCTGGCGGGTTTCATCCCGTGGTATCTGCGCCGGCGCAGCAAGATCCTGGAGGCGTCGGAGGACTTCTTCGACCGGCTGTTGCAGGGCGGCGGCTGCCTGCTCATGATTGACGGCCTCGATGAAGTGGTGAGCCGCGAGCAGCGTGGCCAGGTGCGCCAGGAAGTCGAAGAACTGGTCACGGACAACTATCCCGGCAACCGGGTGATCGTGACGGCCCGCGAGGCGGGCTACCGGGAAGAGGCGGTCTTCGGGGAGGACTTCCTGCGGCTCGACGTGCAGGATCTGGACGCCGCCCAGATCGCCGCGCTGGTGGAGAAATGGTGCCGCCGGCTCTATCCCGAAGACGTGGCCGGCAACCGCGACAAGCTGGTGGACGCCATCGCCCACATCAACGAGCTGCGCCGCGAGCGCGCCTTGCCGCCGCTGATCAGCACGCCGCTCATGACGACGATGGTGGTGAGCGTGCAGTGGGGCGAGACCGAGCTGCCGCGCGAGCGAGCACGGCTCTACGAGGCGTGCGTCAAGGCGATCCTCCAGGCGCAGTACATCCCGGACGACCCCGCGCGCGAGATGCTGGTGAATTGGGGCGGGCCCTGGGAGGCGCAGCGCGACTGGCTGAGCCTGCTGGCGCTGACGATGCACGAGGCCGGCCGTGGAGGCGCAGCGATCCGCGAGGAGCGCGTGCGGGAGATCCTGGCGGAGAGACTGCCGGCCGCCGCGCTGGACGACTTCCTGCGCGCCGTGCGCTACCGGGGCGGCCTGTTCGAAGAACGTGCGGAATTCTTCCAGTTCATGCACCTGACCTTCCAGGAATTCCTGGCCGGCCGCTTGCTCGCCAAGCAGCGCGAGGCCGGCCGACAGGTCATCGCCCGGCATGTCTCGGAGAGCTGGTGGCGCGAGGTCATCCTGCTGGTGTACGGCTACCTGCAGATGGATTACCCACCCGCGGCCGCAGAGTTCCTGCACTGGCTCTCGCACCTGGAGGGCGATGGGAAAGAGCAGCTGGCCGGCGCGGAGCTGGCCGGCGCAGCCGTGTTGGAGCTGGAACGGCCCGACCCAGCCTTGCGCCGGCGCCAGGCCGAACGGCTGGGGGCGTTGTTGGAAGACCCGCAACTCGTCGCCCCGGCCCAACTGCGCGCTGCGGCCGGCGATACCTTGGGCCGGTTGGGCGACCCGCGCTTCGACGACGGGCCGCTGTTCCTGCCGTGCCGCTATCGCGACGAGCCGGAGCCGACGCACGGCTTCGTGGAGATCGCGGCGGGGCCGTTCGCCATGGGCAGCCAGAAGGGTGACCGAGATGCGTTCGACGACGAACTCGGCAATCCCGCCCGGCTGGAGATCCCGTATCGCTACTGGATCGGCCGCTACCCGGTCACCGTGGCCCAGTTCGCCGCGTTCTGGGAGGACGGCGGTTACGCCGCGGACGCGCCCTGGTGGACGGAGAGGGGACGGGCCTGGCGCCGCGGCGAGTGGGACAGCCAGGTCGAGGGGGAATACCTGCGCGATTGGCTGGCGCGGCGGCCGGTGGCGCAGCGCGCAGCGCCCCGGCTCTGGAACGATCAGCGGGCCTATCCGAACCGGCCAGTCGTGAACATCTCGTGGTTCGAGGCGGTCGCCTATGCCCGCTGGCTCGATGCCCGGCTGCGGCCCCTGGCAGCCTGGATCCCCCCAGGCTATGCCGTGTGCCTGCCCACCGAAGCCGAGTGGGAAAAGGCCGCCCGCAGCGGCCTCCCCTCTCCCTGGGAGGGAGAGGGGTCGGGGGTGAGGGTTTCCCCGACGGGCCGGGGCGGGGGCCGGGTCTACCCGTGGGGCGACGCTCCCTGGGATGAGCAACGCGCCAACATCGATGAGAGCCAGATCGGCCACGAGACGCCGCCGGGCATCTTTCCGGCCGGCGCCACCCCGACGGGGATTCATGACCTGGCCGGCAACGTCTGGGAGTGGACCTTGAGCCTGTACCGGCCCTATCCCTACCGGGGCGATGACGGCCGAAACGACCCGGAAGCCGAAGGCCCGCGCGTGGTGCGTGGCGGGTCGTGGTACGACAATCAGAGGCACGCCCGCTGCGCCGTCCGTTACGGGGGCGATCCCGTCGCCTTCGATGACTACGTCGGTTTTCGGGTGGTGGTGTCCCTATTGGCTTCTGGTTTCTGAGGTTCTGGTTTCTGCGTGCTCCTGGATTGCTGAATCCTGGGGGATGGGGTCTGGGGAAGGGGCGTAGCCCCTTCCCCAGGGGGTTAAACGCGTTGCGGGGATTTTGCCCGGCATGAAACGCTACGACCATCTCTACGCCGAAGTGACCAGCTTCGAGAACCTGTGGCTGGCGGAGAAGAAGGCCGCCAGGGGCAAGCGCGGGCAGGGGGCCGTGGCTGCGTTCGAGTTCAACCTGGAGGACGAGCTGCTGCGTCTGGCCGATGAGCTCGCCCCTGCGCTCGACGTCAACCGGGCCACGATCAAGCGCGACCTGGCAGCGCTGTGCGCGGCAGGCGAGGGGGTACTCACGCGGGGGAGTCGGGTGCACAACACGCCAACCCTTCGCGACCGCTAAAGGCTGACTTACAGCCTAGTCAGCGTAGAAGTAAGGTCGAAGGTCTTCTTCAGCGATATACTGGCTTGCCTGCCGGAAAATGGCTCGCAGGGTGCCGGTATCGAGTTCTTTGTGGTTTGGAACTGTCAAAGTCTGCTTCTGTCCGTAGAGGCCCAACCGTCGCAGCTTTACGTGGCTGCCACTCTGAGCGTGAACGACAAAACCAAAGCTCTCCAGAATGCGAATGACCTCAGGGCCGGAAAGATGGCGCAGCCTAGGCATGAACCGGCTCCATCTCCATCGTAATCACCACAGGCGGATCAGGTACCAGCCCCAGTTCTGCCAGATCCTCGCCGTCCAAATGAAGTTGAATCGCTTCTCGAAGATTCCGCACTGTTTCGTCCAATGTCTCGCCCTGGGTCACTAAGGCCAGGTTGAGACACTCGGCCACATATCCCCGCTCATCTCCCGGATAGATCACGGCTTGAATCGTATACCGTCGTGCCATTGTTGCCTCCCCATCGGAGAACTGATCCGATACATCAGTTTCATTATACCATACCACTTTTCGTTTCAGGAACAGGCATCGGTCAGCGTCGCGCGTAGATGAGCCCAAGGTTTCCCACTGTGTCAATGATGTCTGAAGCGGCGCTCCTGCTAGTGGAGCGTTCGGCTTGACCAGGGCCATGCCAGCCCGCTTGAGCGGGCGCCGCTTGGGTAGGGCGGTCTCACTGTGGGGGCGGCACCAGGTCGAGTGTGCAGTTCAGTTCATAAAGGGAGCGTTGTCCGCGCAGCTCGACCTCCCCCAGACGACGGCTGTCCAGGTGGCAGCCGTCGTCTGTACGCCGGGTTCGGGGTGACCTAACGCAGGATCAACGGCAGGAAGACCGTCGAGGGGTTGGGCTCCGTCAGGTCGCTGCGCACCGTGATCGTCACCGATGCGGTCGCCACGCCGCCCTGGCCATCATCGGCGCGCACGGTGATGACGTGCGTCCCTGCGCGCAGGGTCGAGACCGTCAGCTGCGCACCGCTGCCCAAGGCGCCGTCCAGGCTGGAGCGCCACTGCACCCGGTCGCCGTCCATGTTGCCGCTGTCCACGTCGTACGCGTTCGCTTCCAGGTTCAGGGACTGCTCGACGAAGATGGTCGTGCCGTTGGCCGGCTGCACGATGGCCACCGTGGGCACGCGGTTCGGGATGGTAAACGTCGCGTCCGACTCGTCGTAAGCGGAGTGGATGCCGTCGCTGGCCCACACGCGGACGCGACCCTGGCCCCCGGCCACGAAGTTGGCCGCGTCCAGCGTCGCGCTGTTCCCGGTCAGGTTCTGCGCCACCATCTCCCACGTCGCCCCGTTGTCCGGGCTGTACTGCACGTTGAAGGTCAGTGGGTCGCCATCGGGGTCGCTGGCTGTCCAGGCGACGACGATCTGGTCGCCGCTGAGCACCTCGCCGCCGTTGGGCGATACCACGGTCACCTGCGGCGGGTTGGCGCCCGCGTTGACGCTGGTCAGGATGCCGCCTGCGGGGCCCAGGATTTCCACGCGGGTGGTGCCGGCCACGTAGGGCACCAGCTCGTTGATCGCCAGCAGCTCCACGTGGCGCTCCTGGTCGGGCGCCGGGCCGCCGTCTTGCGTCTTTGGCGTGAACGGGTAGCGGGCCAGGACTGTGCCGCCGGCGTCCCGCAGCACGATGGCGTAGTCCCCCGGTTCGCGCGGGGCCACGTCGCCGGCATTGGGCACTACGAACAGCGGCGCCAACGTAACCTCGTTCGTTGCCGGGTCAATCGTCCCCACCACCAGCAGCCGGTCGGTCTGATCCACGCTCTGCAGGTTGGCCGCGGCGAGCACCGGGCCGCTCTGGAAGGCGCTCATCAATGCCTCATAGGTGAAATCGCCCAGCCACTGGTTGTCGCAATAGGTCATCAGGTCGCCCGAGGTCGGCCCGTAGATGGCCCAGGTGCTGATGTCGAAGCCGTAGATGGCGTTGTCGCCCGTCAGCGAGGGGCTGATGCGGCCGTTGGGGTACGGGTAAGCCGGGCCGCCCACGGCGCCGCAGAAGTTGGCGTGGCCGCGGCCGTAGGCATGCGCCAGCTCGTGGCCGCCGTACCAGTCGCCGTAGGAGCCGTCAAAGTCCCAGCCCCAGTTGCTGGTGCCGGTGGGGCCCGAGGCCACCATGCCGGGCACCGGCGCGCAGCCCCGCATGAAGCCGCCTGCGTCGGTGACCATGCCGTAGTAACGGGCGCCTATCGGCGGGATGCCCAGGTTGAAGACGAGGTCCCAGACCTTTTTGCCCCACAGGAAGCTGTTAACGTCGCCGCAACTGGGGTTGGTCAGCTCGTTATCTGCGTTTCTGGATGCACTTCCCCAGTCATGCGTGCGCGTCCAGGTCTGCAAGGTGCGCAGCGGGAAGGCCCGGCGCAGCCAGTCGTACATCTGGTTGACATGCGATGCGGCGGTGTTGTAAGTCGTGCCCGATATCCGGTAGCTGATGCGGTAGGTCACCAGGTTCACCGTGGGCACGGCTTCGAAGGAGACGGTCGTCGCGATGTCGTTGTCGCTGTAGGTGATCTCGACCGGGTTGCGGCTGCGCCAGTCGGTCACCGGGTTCAGGTAGGCGGTGATGGTGACGGTCCCCTCGCGATAGCCCGAGGGCAGCTCGAACAGGAAGGCGTGGTTGAGCGTGCCGCGATCGGGCGACGGCCGCACGGTGATGAAGCCGTTGATGGGGTTCAGCCAGATCGTGTTGCTGCCCCGCTGCGCGCGCAGCCGGGCAAAGGTGGTCTGGTTCCCTCCCCCTGCCGAGCGCACGTGGAACCGCACGAAGGTGCGCTTGTCCCGCACCAGCCGCACGCTGTTGTTCAGGTCCTGCGTGCCCTGGGTCACCTCGATCTTCTGGGCGACGAGGTTGATCGCCGGGGTGGGGGTGCGGGTGGGGGTGCGGGTGGGGGTGCGCGTCGGGGTACGCGTCGGCGTCCGCGTCGGGGTGATGGTCGGCGTGCGCGTCGGCGTCCGGGTCGGGGTGATGGTCGGCGTGCGGGTGGCAGTAGGCGTCGCCGTCCGGGTCGGCGTGACCGTTGGAGTGCGCGTTGGGGGCCGGGTGGCGGTCGCCGTCGCCGTCGCCGTCTGGGTCGGTGTAACCGTTGCCGTGCGCGTCGGCGGCCGGGTAGCGGTCGCCGTCGGCGTCGCCGTCTGGGTCGGGGTGACCGTTGCCGTGCGCGTCGGCGTCGCCGTCGCCGGAGGCGGCTGATACGGCGCGAAGACCAGGTCGTCAATGGACTCGGACAGCAGGGTCTTGCCGTAGTCCAGGGTCACCGAGACGATGCGGCCGTCGGGGTCGTGGAAGCCGATGAATGCAGTGTGCGGCTCGGGCACCGGGCTGACGAACGCCCGACAGATGATGTTGCCTTGTGCGTCGTAACCGAGCAGCGTCCCCTCCAGCTGTTCGGTTTCGCCGTTGCCGATCCACATGCCCACGTGGGTTTTGGGCTCGTCGAAGGCGATGTGCATGGGCACGCCCTCGCTGGTGGCCGGGAACACGGCGTCGTTGCTGGCGACATTCGGTTTCGAGCGCGCCTCCTCCGGCTCGTTGCCGTAGATGATGGCGCGGGTGGTACGGCCGTCCTCGAAGCGGACGCCGTGGCTGAGGAGGTAGCTGTCGCCGATGATGGCCGCGTTGAGCAGGTCGTCGAAGTCGATCAACCCCGGCGAGGGGATTTTGTCGGGGCTCTCAATGGCCACGCACTGTTCCTGGGCGGCCAGTGCTGCGGCGGTGGGTCGGGCGGCCAGGGTACTGCCGAGCAGGAGCAGAGCTGAGACAAGGATGAGCGCACCAAATGCGTTCAGGGGACGCAAACGGGCCACGGTAATCCTCCTGCGCAAAATAGTCGAGATCATCGCACAACGAGCAGGGGCCGGCAGGCTCGTCGCAAATCGAGACTTAGTATAATGCAGATGATATACAATTGTCAATTTAAGCGATCGCATGTTCATTTCAAGGGGTGGGTGGTCACGCTGTTGGTTGAGCCGGCCGGGGAGGTGTCCGATGTCCCCAAGCGGTCACGCTGACCCGAAGTGCCCGCGCGCATTCTTGTGATCTGTGGTATAATGTCCTCGTCAGGTTGCGCCGGGCAATCTTCATTGTGTTTTCTCCCCTCAGCCCCAGGAGGTGCCGATGTTCTCTCAGCATTGCGCACGTGATCGCAGCCGGTGGTTTTGGGCATGGCCGGCCTGCTTGCTCGGCATCCTGCTGTTGACCGGCTGCCAGGCCTGGGGTGCCACCCATGAAGTCATCGTCGAAACGCCGTTCTACCTGGACGGTCCGCAGCAGGCCCGGTCGGCCGACGGCACGCTGGCAGCCGGCACACGGGTGACCCTGGTGCGGGAGGCCGGCAGCTATGCCGGGGTGACGCTGCCCGACGGCCGGCGGGCCTACGTGGCCGCCGACAGCCTCAGGCCGTTGCGGTAACACGAGACCCCGACCGGTTCGCGCCGGCTGCGGTGTGCCCCACCCCGCACGAGGGGACCAGCGGTCGTTGTCACATAAAGCATCACCATGCATAGAAAGGGGCAAGATGTCCGACCGGAGAGTTTCGTTGCAGGGGCGGGCCATGACCGCGCTGTTGGCGATCGTGCTGCTGTGTCTGGCTGTCGGCCGGACGCTTGCCATGACCTTGCCTGGCAGTTTCTTCAGAACGCGCCAGAACGCCACCGCTCCCCAGGCCGACGACCCGTCGCCGCCGGCCAGCCCGGTGCGGCTGATCTTCATCCATCACTCCACCGGCGGCAACTGGCTGGCCGACCCCAACACGGATCAGCCCTATGGCGGCCTGGGCCGGGCGCTGATGGAGGCCAACTACTGCGTCAGCGCCATCAACTACGGCTGGGGGCCGGACGGGATCGGCGACCGCACCGACATCCCCCACTGGCCCGAGTGGTTCACCGGGCCGTACAGCGCGACCATCCTGGCCGCGCTGTACGGTGAAGGCGGCCAGAACATCGGCGAGTTCGGCGCCTGGCCGCGGCTGGCGACCGCACCGGCCGGCGAGAACCGGATCGTCATGTTCAAGTCGTGCTTCCCCAACTCCGACCTGTACGGCAACCCGGACGACCCGCCGCTGCCGGCGCCCAACGACGAGTACACGGTGGCCAACGCCAAGGCGGTCTACAACCGGATCCTGGCCTACTTTGCCACCCGGCAGGATAAGCTGTTCATCGTCATCACTGCGCCGCCGTTGATGCAGGCCGAGACCGCGCCGGCGCGCGGCGCCAACGCCCGCGCGTTCAACAACTGGCTGGTCAACGACTGGCTGGCCGGCTATCCCCATCGCAACGTGGCGGTCTTCGACTACTACAACGTGCTCACCTCCAACGGCAGCCCCGGCCGCGTGGACGACCCGGCCACGACCGACGAGCCGAACGACGGGGGCTGGGCCGACGGCAACCATCATCGCTGGCAGGCGGGCGCGCTCCAGCACATGCAGACGGTGAACAATAACTACTCGGCCTACCCCAGCGGCGACAGCCACCCCACGACCGCCGGGCACCAGAAGGCTACCATGGAATTCGTCCCCTGGCTCAACGTCATCTACAACCGCTGGCGGGCGAGCGGGGGCACGCCGATGCCCACAGCCACACGCACCGCTACCTTGACGCCGACGCGCACTGCGACCGGTTCCGGGAGGCTGACCGCAACCCACACCGCGACCGCAACCTCCACCCAACCGGCCGATCGGTTCATCTGCCTGCCCCTGATCCTGAAGAGCTGGGCGCCCTCATCTCCGACACCCACTTCGACCCTCACACGGTCTCCTGCACCGACGCCGACTGCGACCGCCACCTCGACGCCGACGGCAACCCCGACGCCCACGACGCCGGCCTCCGGCGGCCTCATCCGGCCGGCCGACCTGGTCTACGTGGGCGCATTTCGCCTGCCCGGCGGCGACACCCCGCCCCAGACCTTCGCCTACGGCGGCAACGCCATGACCTTCAACCCCGACGGCGATCCCGCAAACACCGACCCCTATGGCGGCTCGTTGTTCGTCATGGGGCACGATCGCCTGCCCTACGGCGAGCTGCCCGACGGCAACCAGGTCGCCGAGATCAGCATCCCCGTGCCCGCCGCGGCCGCCAGTCCGGACGACCTCCCGCAGGCAGCCTTCCTCCAGGGCTTCCGCAACGTCGCGGCCGGCGACTTCACCCGGCTCGAGGAGATCCCGAAGGTGGGGATGCAGTACCTCAACTACCCGGACACCGGCCCCAAGATCCACCTGGCCTGGGGCCAGCACCTCCAGCCGCCGGACGAGCCTTCGCACGCCTGGTTCAACGCCACGCTGGCGACGCCGAACCTGCGGGGCGTCTGGTTTGTGGGCGACTACGATCTGTACAGCACCACCGGCTACCTGTTCGACATCCCGGCGGCCTGGGCCGACGCACACGTGCAGGGCCGGCTCCTGGCCACGGGCCGCTTCCGGGACGGCGGGCAAGGCGGCATGGGCCCGGTGCTGATCGCCTATCGCCCTTGGCTGGCGGGCGGCGCTGCGCCTCCCTCGGGCACGCGCCTGGCCGCGACTGCCCTGCTGCTGTACGAGAACGCCTACAACATCTCCGACTTCGTGCGCTGCCTGAACGGCTACCAGCACGCTGACGAATGGGAGGGCGCCGCGTGGATGACAACGCCCTCGGGCAAGCACGCGGTCGTCTTCGTCGGCACCAAGGGCACCGGCGCCAAGCACTGGTACGGCTACATCAACCCGCGCGGCCCGGCGTACCCGTGCGTGGACGCGCAGGTGACCGACTTCGACACCTGCCGGATGGCCGACGGCGCCTCCTGCCCGCGGGAGGACTATGCCGGCTGCTGCGACGAGGCGCAGGGGACGTGTGTGACCTATCGGGGCTGGTGGAGCGCGCGTTTCGACGCGCAGATCCTCTTCTACGACCCGGCCGACCTGGTCCGGGTGGCCGCGGGTGCCATGGAACCCTGGCAGCCGCAGCCCTACGCAACGCTGGACATAGACGAACGCCTGTACCTGGCCCCGCCCGAGTGGGATCGGGTGGCGGTAGGCTGGGGCGTGCAGCGCCGCTATCGCATCGGCGATGCGGCCTACGACCATCAGAGAGCGTTGCTCTACGTGCTGGAACTGCTCGCCGACGGCGCCAGGCCGGTGGTGCACGTCTGGCGCGTGCAGTGAGGGCACACGAGAAACAGAGGGATATAGAGGACTCAAGACGATCGAACTATGTGGGGCTGCGCCACGTGTATGACCATCGTCATTGCCCTGGCGCAGAGCGCCGATTAAAGTAAGGTCAATCATCAGTGCATCTGCGCCGGTCTGCGGAAAATAAAAGACCCCACGCGCGTGGAGTCTGATTAGGCGGAGAGGGTGGGATTCGAACCCACGATCCCTTGCGGGATACGCGTTTTCGAGACGCGCGCACTAGGCCAACTATGCGACCTCTCCTCGGCGCCGATCATTATAGCATATAGCTCAGCGAGCAAGCAAAAAAGTGGTAGGCGATGAAAGATAAACTTGAGGAATTGCGGCAGATGCGCGCCCGGGCCAAGCTCGGCGGCGGCGAACGGCGGATCGCCGAGCAGCACGCCAAAGGCAAGCTGACCGCGCGCGAACGCATTGACCTGCTGCTGGATCAGGGCACGTTCCAGGAACTCGGCCGCCTGGCGACGCACAACATCAGCGATTTCGACATGGCCGATAAGAAGTATCCCGGCGACGGGGTGGTCACCGGTTTCGGCAAGATTGATGGCCGACGCGTTGCCGTCTACGCCCAGGATTTCACCGTGCTGGGCGGCTCTTTCTCCGAAGTGCAATCGCATAAAGTCTGCAAGATCATGGAGCTGGCCCAGGAGAGCGGCATTCCGGTGATCGGTCTGCTCGATTCCGGCGGCGCGCGCATTCAGGAGGGGGTGCGTTCGCTGGCCGCCTACGGCGAGCTTTTCGTCCGCAACGTCATGGCATCGGGCGTGATCCCCCAAATCTCCGTGCAGATGGGGCCGTGCGCTGGCGGCGCCGTGTACTCGCCGGCCCTCACCGATTTCATCATCATGGTGCGCAAGACCAGCTTCATGTTCATCACCGGCCCCGACGTCATCAAGGCGGTGACCGGGGAGGAGGTGGATTTCGAGACCCTGGGCGGTGCCACCGCGCACAACACGCTCAGCGGCGTGGCGCATTTTGCCGTCGACGACGAAATGGCGGCCTTTCGCCTGGTTCACGAGATCCTATCGTATTTGCCGCAGAACAACAGCGAGGACCCGCCGCGTGTCCCGCCCTACGATGACCCCGCGCGCCGCGATGAGCTCCTTGACCGCCTCATCCCCGAAGACAGCAGTGAGCCGTACGACATGCGCCAGGTCATCAGCAGTGTGTTCGACCGCGGCAGTTTTCTCGAGGTGCACGCCCACTATGCCAGGAATGCACTAGTTGGCCTGGCGCGGCTGGATGGCTATCCGGTCGGCGTGGTCGCCAACCAGCCGATGTACCTGGCCGGCGTGCTCGACATTGACTCCAGCGACAAGATCGCCCGCTTTGTGCGCTTCTGCGATGCTTTCAACCTGCCCATCATCACCTTCGTAGACTGCCCCGGCTATCTGCCTGGCGTCTCGCAGGAGCACGGCGGCGTCATCCGGCACGGTGCCAAGATCATCTACGCCTATTGCGAGGCGACCGTGCCGAAGATCAGCGTCGTCGTGCGCAAGGCGATGGGCGGTGCCTACATCGCCATGAGCAGCAAGCAGATGCGCACCGACCTGGCTTATGCCTGGCCCACGGCCGAGATCGCCGTCATGGGGCCAGAGGGCGCGATTAATATCCTCTACCGGGAGGAGCTGCGCCGCGCGGCCGATCCAGCCGCGCTGCGCAAGAAGTTGCTGCAGGAATATGTGGACAAATTCCACAATCCCTACGCGGCCGCGGACATGGGCCAGATAGACGAAGTCATCGAGCCAAGCTACACCCGCCTGCGGCTGGTCATGGCGCTGGAGATCCTGCGCTCGAAGGTGGCCAGCAACCCGGCGAAGAAGCACGGGCTGATGCCGGTGTGAGGGTGACAAGGCAATGGGGTGAGGGGGTGATCCGTCACCCCCCGATCGTGTCAGGAGCGAGGTAATCGTGAACCCAGGTGTAACTGAGCTGCTTGGCCAGGGTTTGGCGATGATGGTTGTGGGGATGAGCCTGGTGTTCGGCGCGCTGGCACTCCTGTGGGTGGTGATCGCGTTGCTGGGCCGGTTTGGCGGCGCGCCGGTGTCGGATGCCGGCAAAGAGGTGTCCGTCACCGTGGTCGCCCTGCCGCCGACCGCAGCAGAGGCCGAGCGCGCCGCGTTGACGGCCGAACGTGCCCGCGTGGCGGCCATCGTGGCGGCCGCGCTGATGGCGAATGCTGTCCCATTGCACCTGGAGCCGCCTCCTGGCCCCACCTTCGAGCATGGTCGTTCGGCATCTGCCTGGGTGACCACCAATCGCGCCCGTGCCATGCGGCCGTGGCAACCGCCGCGCGCGGCCGCGTAGGAGGGCGATCACGGCGCCCCACAGAGGGATCGCCGGCCGAAATCATTCGGAAAGGAAGTGCTGTGCCCACTTTTGATGTGACAATTCAGGGCAAGACCTATCACGTCGAAATCCCCGATCCCGGCGCATCGCCGCTGCAAGTCATCGTGGATGGCGAGCCTTTTGTCGTCGGGATCGTCGGGACGGAGAGCGGGCTGCGACCACCGGCTGTGCCTGTCGCGCCCCAGCCTGCGCCGCAGCCGACGGTGTTGCCGGCCATGCCGCGCGTGGCTGTGACCCGCCCGGTTGTGCCGGCCGGCGCGAAGGGCGACGGCGAGATCCGGGCACCGATGCCCGGCACCATCCTTTCGGTGGATGTCCAAATCGGCCAGGCCGTCGAGGCGGGCCAGGTGGTCTGCATCCTGGAGGCCATGAAGATGAAGAATCCCATTCGCGCGACCCATGCCGGCGTGGTGGCCGACATCGCGGTGCAGCCCGGCCAGGCGGTCGCCTACGGCGCGTTGCTGGTGCGCCTGGAGTAGAGGCAAGCCATGCTCATCGGCCTGGAGATGTTGACTGCCATGAGCTGGGCGAACGCGGTGATGCTGGCGGTCGGCGGCCTGCTCATCTATCTCGCCATCGTCAAAGAATATGAGCCGGTGCTGCTGATCCCCATCGGCGTCGGCGCGATCCTGGCCAATATTCCGGGCGCCGGCATGGGGCTCGACTTGCGCGCGATCACCACTGGCCAGCACGTCGAGGCGGTGTTATTGCCGCTCTATCGGGCCGGCATCGAGACCGAGCTCTTTCCGCTGCTGCTCTTCATCGGCATCGGCGCGCTCACCGACTTCGGCCCGCTGCTGTCGAACCCGCGCATGGTGTTGGTGGGCGCGGCCGGTCAGTTCGGCATTTTCCTCGTGCTGCTGCTGGCCCTGGCAACCGGCCGCTTCACGTTGAACGAGGCGGCCTCCATCGGCATCATCGGTGCTATTGACGGCCCCACCAGCATCTTCGTCGCTTCTCAGCTGGCGCCCCATCTGCTGGCGCCCATCGCCGTGGCCGCCTACACCTACATGAGCCTGGTGCCGATCATCCAGCCGCCGATCATGCGCCTGCTGACCACCCGTCGCGAACGCGGCGTTCGCATGCCCTACACCGCGCGCGTCGTCAGTCGCCGCGAGCGCATCCTCTTCCCGATCATCGTCACGCTGCTGACCGGCCTGATCGCCCCCCAGGCCAGCCCCCTGATCGGCTTCCTGATGTTCGGCAATCTGCTGCGCGAGTCAGGCGTGGTGGATCGGCTGGCGAGGGCGGCCGGCTCCGAGCTGGCCAACATCACCACCATTTTCCTGGGCATCACCATTGGCGCCACGATGGTCGGCGAGTCGTTTGCCAATGCCCAGACCCTGATCATCCTGATCCTGGGCATTTTGGCCTTTGCAGTGGACACCGCGGCCGGCGTGCTGTTCGGCAAGCTCTTGTACCTGCTGACGCGAGGCAAATTCAACCCGCTCATCGGCGCTGCCGGCATCAGCGCGTTCCCAATGGCCGCGCGCGTCGTCAACAAGATCGGCCTGGAGGAGGATTTCGACAATTTCCTCCTGATGCACGCCATGGGCGCCAACGCGGCCGGTCAGGTGGCCTCGGTCGTGGCCGGCGGCATCGTCCTGGCGCTGATGATGCGATGAAACGTTGAGCTTCAAATGTGATTTGCGCGTTTGGGGGCTTGCCCATTTCCTGCCATGTCCATTCACACTCATCTCAAACCTTCGGCTTACCATGACTCCGTCACCTTGATGCTGGTGGCGAAGGCGTTGCTGGAGCTGCCCGGCGTTGAGGATGCCGCGGTCGTGATGGGCACTCCGGCCAATCGAGAGATCCTCGCCGCGGCCGGCCTGTTGACCGATGGCGCAGCCGCTGCCCGGCCCGACGATCTGGTCATCGTCGTGCGCGCGACCGACGGGGCTGCCGGGCAGGCCGCGCTGGCCCAGGCGGATGCCCTGCTGGCTGCGCGCGCCGTGCCTGTCGCGGCCGCAGTGCAACGCCCCAAGTCGCTCGCTGCGGCCATTGCCGCCATGCCTGACGCCAACCTGGTCGTGATCTCGGTGGCAGGACGTTATGCGGCGCAGGAGGCGCGTACGGCGCTGGAACGGGGGCTGCACGTGCTCCTCTTCTCCGATAATGTGCCGCTCGCGGAAGAGATCGAGTTGAAGCAGCTGGCCGTCGCGCGCGGCCTGTTGTGCATGGGGCCGGATGCGGGCACGGCGATCATCAATGGCGTGGCGCTGGGATTTGCCAATGCCGTGCCGCGCGGCCGTGTCGGGCTGGTCAGCGCGTCGGGGACGGGCCTGCAGGGGGTGACATGCGGGCTGGCGCGACGCGGGGTCGGCGTGTCGCAGGCGATCGGCGTCGGCGGCCGCGATCTGAGCGAGGCGGTCGGCGGGCCGATGATGCTGGCCGGACTGCGGGCGCTCCAGGAGGACCCGGAGACCGACGTGATCGTGCTGATCTCCAAGCCGCCGGCTCCGACGGTCGCGGCGCGAGTGCTGGCACAGGTCAAAGTATCGGCCAAGCCGACCGTCGTCTGTTTCCTCGGCGCCGATCCGCTGCCGATCGAAGCGGCGTGTGGATTTCATGTCACCGACCTGACCCAGGCGGCGGTCGCCGCGGCTGCGCTGGCGCGCGGCGAGAAGCCGGAGGACGCGCTGGCCCGGCTCGAGCAGGAGAGCCGGGCGCTCATTCCTCTGGCCGCGGCCGAGCAGAAGAAGCTTCAGCCGGGCCAGCGCGCGCTGCGCGGCCTGTTCGCGGGCGGCACTTTTTGCTATGAGGCCCAGCTCATCCTGAAGAACCTGCCGGAGCCGGTCTACAGCAACGCGGCGCTGGACAAATCGCGCGCGTTGGGTCGGGGAGAGACGGATGCCATCCGCCCCTATCATATCTGCCTGGACCTCGGCGCGGATGAATTCACCCAGGGCCGGTTGCACCCGATGATTGATCCGACGCTGCGCAATCGCCAGATCATACAGGCGGCGCGCGATCCGGCCACGGCGGTCATTTTGTTGGACATCGTCCTCGGCTACGGCGCGCACCCCGATCCGGCCGCCGCGGCCGCCGAGGCGATCCATGAGGCGCAGCGCGTTGCCGCTGCCGCGGGCCGCCACATCACCTTCATCGCTTCTGTGTGCGGCACCGAGGCCGATCCGCAGTCGCTCAGCCGGCAGGCAGCCACGCTGCGCGAGGCCGGCGCGCTCGTCCTGCCCGACAACGCGGCGGCCGCGCGGCTGGCCGGGCTGATCACGCAGGCATTGCATGAGTGAGGAATCGGGATGGACCTTTTCCGTCAACCGCTCAAGCCGATCAATCTGGGCCTGGAGAGCTTTCGGGAGAGCATCGCGGCGCAGGGCGTGGAGGTCGTTGCCGTAGACTGGCGGCCGCCGCTGGAGGGCTACGTCGAGCTGACACATACCCGCGCCGGCGTGGACATAGACGCGGCCAACGCGGAGGCGGTGCGGCGCATCTGCGCGGGCCAGCCGCTGCTCGTGGACATGGGGATCGCGCGCGAGGTGATCCCAGGCTTTGCGCCTGCCGGCAAGGCCCGGATGTTGATCACCCACAGCGGCCCGCCGATCACCTGGGAGCGCATGTGCGGGCCGACGCGCGGCGCGATCATCGGCGCGCTGATCTATGAGGGGCTGGCTGAGACGCCCGAAGCGGCGGCGGCGCTGGCCGCGTCGGGCGAGATCGAGTTCGCGCCGTGTCACCACTACAACGCGGTCGGGCCGATGGCCGGCATCATCAGCCCCTCGATGCCCGTCTTCATCGTGCGCAATGAGACCACGGGGCATCAGGCCTATGCCACACAGAACGAGGGATTGGGCAGGGTGCTGCGCTACGGCGCCTACGGTCCAGAGGTGATCCGCCGTTTAAAGTGGATGGAAACGGTCCTTTATCCCAGCCTGAAGGCCGCGCTGGCGGTCAGCGGGCCGATTGATCTGCGCAGCATGATCGCGCAGGCGTTGCACATGGGCGATGAGTGCCATAACCGCAACAAGGCCGGCACGTCGCTTTTTATCCGGGCCATTGCGCCCGCGCTGGCGGAGGCCGTGCGCGACCCGACTGTCGTCGCGGCTGTGCTGCGCTTTCTGGACAGCAACGATCACTTCTTTTTGAATCTCTCGATGCCGGCGATGAAGGCGATGCTGCTGCCGGCCGAAAACATCCCCGGCTGCACGATCGTCACGACGATGGCGCGCAACGGCACGGATTGGGGCATCCGCGTCAGCGCGACCGGCGATCGTTGGTTCACCGCGCCCGCGCCGATGGTACAGGGTCTGTGGCTGCCGGGCTACACCGCTGCGGATGCCAATCCCGACATCGGCGACAGCGCGATCACTGAGACGGGCGGGATCGGCGGCTTTGCGCTGGCCGCCGCGCCGGCCATCGTGAAGTTTGTCGGCGGCACGCCAGCCGATGCGCTCAACGCCACACTGGAGATGTACGAGATCACCGCGGGTGAGCACACGGCGTTCACCATTCCCGGCCTGAACTTCCGGGGCACGCCGGTGGGGGTGGACGTGCGCAAAGTGATGCGCACCGGCATCACGCCACGGCTGAACACCGGCATCGCGCATCGCGAGCCGGGGGTCGGCATGGTGGGCGCGGGGCTGGTGCAGGCGCCGCAGGGGTGTTTCGCGGCTGCGTTCGCCGCGTTGCGCAGTCTGTAGGAAGCCAGAATATGCCCAAGTTACGTCGGTCTTTTCTATGTGTCCCCTCAGTATTTGTAATCATCCCGCGCCGGGCTGAAGAACTCGATCACCAGCGCCGGCGTCTCGCCCATCACGACGCTGTGCGTCACGCCGCTGGGGATCACCCACACATCGCCCGGCTGCACCTGGCGCGTTTCATCGGCGATGGTGAAGGTGCACGTCCCTTCGAGTGCCATGCCGATCTGCTCGTAGGGATGGCTGTGCGGCGGGATCACGGCATGGGGCGCCAGGTCAACCAGCGCCATGAGCATTTTTTCGCCCCAAAAGGTGCGAGCCATTACGCCCGGCAGCAGTTGTTTGGTCGGTCGGGTGGTTGCGTCGTGAAAGTACATGGGGAAGCTCCTGAGCGTTGATTCGGCAAACGTTTGATGCCAGACGCGTCATGCGATGACCCTGAATCGCACATCCAGGCGCGGCAGATCCACATGCGTGGCCTTCAGGCGCAGCACGCTGTCGAGCGGCAGGCCGTCGGGGACGGGCAGGTGCGGTTCCAGGCCCAGCTCCGGGATCAGGACGACGCTGTTGCGGTCGCGGCGCTCGACGAGCACGCCGTCGCCCTGCCACGGCGCATGTTGCAGCAGGTAGACCAGCGTCCAATGCTGGTTCGACAGGTGTTCGGCCTGGCGCAGACTGCCGATGACCGCCTCGGTGGCGCCGACCCGCTCCAGGATCTCCTCGGCGGTCAGCAGGCGGCCGCCAGACAGGTGGGCGCGCAGCTGTTGATGTGCGACCAGGTCCAGGTAGCGGCGCATCGGGCTGGTGGCCTGGGTGTAAGCTGAGAGGCCGAGCCCGCTGTGGGGTGCCGGCGTCGCGCGATACTGGCTGCGCTTCATCGTTTTGCGCAATGCGAACATCTCTGCCAGGCTGTGGCTCTCTGATCCCTGCCTTCTGGCTCCTGCTTCTTGCTCGTCCGGCGGTTCCTGGGTGGAGAACGGCAGCGGGAGGCCGCGTTCAATGGCGAAGCGGGCGACTGCCTCGCCGGTCAGGATCATGGCGTTTTCTACGATGACGCGAGCGGCCAGCTGCGGAATCGGTTTCAAGCACACCTGGCCGTCTCTGACCGTGACATCTACCTCGGGCAATTTGATCTCTACTGCGCCGGCCCGATTCCGCCTGTCGCGATAGGCCAGCGCCAGCGCGTAGAGCGAGGCAAACGGCTCCTCGGTCAGGCGCGCGGTTGCCTCTTCGTAGGTGAGGCGCGTGACGCGCACCCAGCTCGGCACGATTTCGATATCGGCGATGTGGCCATCGGGCTCCAGGTCGAGGCCGAAGGAGAGGGCTGGCGAGACCGTTTGGAGGCCCAGGCCCAGCCGCGGGGTGGCGGCCGGCGGCAACATGTGTACCGTGCCTTCGGGCAGGTAGAGGCTGGCTCCGCGGCCACGCGCTTCCAGGTCGAGCGGGCTGTCGGGCGTGATCAGCGCGGCCGGGTCGGCGACATGCACCCACAACCGGCGGTCCTCCAGGCTGAGCGCGTCGTCGGGCGTCTCGGTGGCGGCATCGTCTATGGCGAACGCCGGCAGGATGGTCAGGTCGCGGCGCGGCTCGTCGGGCAGGTCAGGAACGGGCAGGTCGGGCTGGGCCGTGCTGACCCCCAGTCGGGCGGGATAGGGGTTCACTGCCGGCGTCCAGTGGCCGAGTTCGAGCAGCAGCGCGTGGGCGGTTTCCGGAGTTTCCTCGCGGTCGAGCTCGCGCAGGACGCGCGAGCGGCTCGTGCGTCCCAGCGCCAGGGCCTCTACGTCGCGCAGGAAGCGGCCATCTTCGGCGCCAGGCGCATTTTGGTCCGGCTGGCCGCGCACGCGTGCCAGAAATGCGACCCAGGCCTGTTTTTCAGCGGCTTCCGCGGCGCGGGCCGCGCGTGTCCGGGCTACTTCTTCGGCAGTGCAGGCGATGACGGCTTCCGGCGTGCCACGGAAATAAAGGCCCTCGACGATCAGTTGCCATGTGGCCCAAGCCGTGGCCGGCGTGTACGCGCCGAAGGTCAGTTCGGCCAGCTCCGGCAGGGTGGTCGTGCTGCCCGCCAGCATTTCCCAGGCGGTTTCGACTTCGCCCTGCTGGGGCCGCAACGCCTCGGCCAGCGAGGCAAGCGGGCCAGGGTGGAGGAGGGTCACGTCTTTAGGGCGTACCTTCTGCGTCTCGCCGCCTTCGATTTCGATGTCGAGCTTTTCTCCCAGCCGCGCCACGCGTGCCGGACGCAGCTTGTAGAGCACCAGGCTTCCCTCGCGCAGTTTTGTGTGGGAATCGGTCACTGCCATCTCCTGAACCGGGCTGATTGCGACAGGCTCCATTGTAACACAACCTGGCCGATTGGAGGGTGTGCGGGTTTGGGCAAGCACATCAAATTGCGGTACAATTTTGGCATGAATCGCCGCGAACGCCTCATGAGAACTCTGGCCGGTCAGCCGGTTGATCGGCCGCCGGTTTCATTTTACGAGATCAATGGCCTCGACGAGCGGGCCGACGACGGCGATCCGTTCAATATTTATGCGCATCCTTCCTGGATGCCGTTGATCGAGCTGGCGCGCGAGAAGAGCGACCGGATTGTGATGCGTTCTGTGCCGATGCACGCTGCGTCTCCCGATCCCCTGGCCGCACTGACGACGATCGAGACATGGCTCGAGGAGGGCGCGCGTTATACGCGGCGCACGATTCGCGCCGGTCGTCGCGTGTTTACCTCGGTAGACCGACGCGACCCCGATGTCAACACCGTCTGGCGCGTCGAGCACTTCCTGAAAGGCCCAGATGACCTGCGGGCCTGGCTTGAGCTGCCCGCACCGGTGTGCGATGGCCGGCCGGAGACGTCCGGCGTGTTGTCGGCCGAGGAGGCGCTGGGCGACAGCGGCATCGTGATGATTGATACGCCCGATCCGCTTTGTCTGGCGGCCGATCTCTTCTCGATGGCTGACTACACTGTCGTGGCAACGACTGAACCGGCGCTTTTTCATCGTTTGTTGGAGCGTTTTGCGGCTGTGTTGTGGCCGAAGACCGAGGCGGTGGCCGCAGCGCTGCCCGGCCGGTTATGGCGCATCTATGGGCCGGAATATGCGGCTGTGCCCTATCTTCATCCCCGATTTTTTCGCGAGTACGTCGTGCGCTACGATACGCCAATCGTGCGCGCCATCCAGCGCACGGGCGGCTATGCGCGGCTGCATAGCCACGGCCGGCTGAAGGCCGTTCTCGACGACATTGCGGCGACCGGTTGCGATGGTTTGGATCCCATCGAGCCGCCGCCGCAGGGCGATGTCGAGCTGCGCGAGGTGTGCGAGAAATACGGCGCGCAGATGGTGCTGTTCGGCAATCTGGAGGCCAGCGACATCGAGAACCTGCCCACGTCGGAATTCGAGCTGAAGGTCCGGCGGGCGCTCGCCGAGGGCACGGCCGGTCGCGGCCGCGGTTTCGTGCTGATGCCGTCTTCCTGCCCGTATGGCCGGGTCCTCTCGCGGTTGGCGCTGGCGAACTATCGGAGGATGGTGGAGATCGTGGAGGAAGGCGTATGAGCGACCCGTCTGGTTCTCTGGCCTGGAAGCCCGATTGGCCGGCAGCGCGCGAGCAGTGGCGGCGTTTTTGGCGCCGCGAGGGGATGGCCATTGCTCTGCATCCGGTGCGGCAGAAGCCCATTGAGCCGTTGACGCCGCCGGCCGCGCCGCTCAGCCTGGAACAGCGCTGGCTTGATCCGGATTATCGCGCCGCGCGCACGGAATATGAGATGGCAACGCACGCGTTCCTGGCCGAGGGAATGCCGATCTTCGACACGAACATCGGGCCCGGCAGCCTGGGCCTGATCCTCGGCGCGCAGGGCGTGCTCGACGAAACCACGGTGTGGTACAATCCTTGCATCCGTGATCCCGATCGCTATGGGCCGATCCGCTGCGAGCCGGAGGGCAATGTCTGGCTGGCGCGCCATATGACGCTCATCGAGACGGGCCTGCGCCGCGCCCACGGCCGTTATCTGGTCGGCATCCCTGATCTGATCGAGGGACTGGATACTCTGGCTGCGCTGCGCGGGGATATGCAGCTCCTCTATGATTTGAAGGAGCGGCCCGGCTGGGTGAAAGAACGGCTTGCCGAGATCAATGCGGCGTATTTTCAGGTGTTCGATCTGATGTACGAACGCGTGCGCGACAGCGAGGGCGGCAACGTTTTCGTGGCGTTTCGCATCTGGGGGCCTGGCAAGACGGCCAAGCTGCAATGCGATTTCTCGACCAATATCTCGCCCAAGATGTTTCGGGAGTTCGTTTCGCCCTATCTGGCCGAGCAGTGCGCGTGGCTCGATTGTTCGCTCTATCATCTGGACGGCACGACCGCGCTGCAGCATCTGGAACCGCTCCTGGAGATCGAGGCGCTCGATGCGATCGAGTGGACGCCGCAGGCCGGCCGGCCGGGCGGTGGTTCGCCGGAATGGTATGCGTTGTATCGGCGTATCCGACAGGCCGGCAAGGGAGTGCAGGCGGTTGGTGTGGCGCTCCATGAGGTGATTCCCCTGCTCGATGCGGTGGGGCCGGCAGGGATGTGCATTCTGGTTGGCGGCGATGCGTATGACGAGGCCGCCGCCGAGCAGTTGCTCAAAGCATTGGAGTCGTATCGCTAGATGGAAGATATCATCGCGCGCAATTTGTCGGTGCGTATGTTCCGGCCGACGCTGGAAGGGCTGCCCGTTTATCCGCTGCCGACCGGTTTCGCGCTGCGGACGTATCGGCCCGATGATGAGGCGGCCTGGGTGGCGATCCACCTGGAGGCTGATCGCTGGAATCGGGTCACGCTGGAGACTTTTCGGAAAGAATTCGGCACGGATCAGGTGTTGCTGATGGCCCGGCAGTTCTATCTATGCGATGCGGCCGGCCAGGTGATTGGCACAGCTACGGGCTGGTACGATGAGGATTACTGCGGCGCGGTCTGGGGACGCATCCATTGGGTGGCGCTTCTGCCTGCTTATCACGGCCGCGGGCTGGCCAAGCCGCTGCTGGCCGCGGCGTGTTGGCGCATGAAGGAGCTGGGCCATGATAAGGCCTATCTGGTAACCTCGACGGCGCGCATTCCGGCGTTGAACCTGTATCGCCGTTTTGGCTTTGAGCCGGAGATCCGGTCGGCGGAGGACGAGCAGATTTGGGCTGCGGTATGGCCCTATTTGAAACAGCTCTAGCTTTTTTACCTGTGTCTATCTTGAATGCCGCCGCGGCGTATTTTTCTTCTCGAACAGGAGGCGAACATGTCTGTCATCATCAAGCGGACGCTGATCGTTTCGATCGTGGGGTTGGCTATCGTTCTGGGGTTGGGCGGATGTGTGCCTTTGCCGGCGCGGCCGACACCTGAACCGACTGCAACGATGCTGGCACCGACTCCGCCGCCGACTCCGACGCCGCCTCCTCCAACGGCTATGCCTGGGCTCACGCCGGAGCAGCTCATGAACGGCATCTATCTGTCCGAGTTCGTGCCGGGAGGTAAAGTGACTCTGGCCGACGGCAAGTTCGAGGTCGCGACGGGGTCGGCCGCCACGGAGAAGGTCACGGCCGTCCTGCTGGAGCCGATTGCGTCGGGTGATCTGGATGGCGACGGCATGGCTGATGCTGCGGTGATCTTGTCTGTGAACACCGGCGGGACCGGCGCGTTCCGCGAGCTCCATGTGATGCTGAACCAGGATGGTCAGCCGGTGCATGCTGCGGCGATCCCGTTGGGCGACCGCGTGCAGATCAAGGTGTTGGCCATTCAGCACGGTGCGATCATCGTGGACATGTTGACGCACGGTCCCAAGGATGCATTGTGCTGTCCGACCATGGCGGTGGTGCAAATCTATAAGTTGGAGGGGAAGGGTCTGGCTTTGCTCTCTTTGGTGCAAAAGCCGACGATCCGCGTGGTGGCGACCGCGCCGATCTCGCCTACGCTCACGTTTATCCCGCCTGAGATTGTTTTTGTTTCTCCGCGCGAGGGCGAGACGATCATCAGCGGTGCTGTGGTGAGCGGAACGATTTCGATTACGCCGGCCAGCCAGACGGTCAGTTATCAGGTGGTGGCCGGCACTGCCGGCCAGGTGATCGGTACCGGCACGTTGCCGGTGCAGGGCGAGGTGGGGCGTCCCGGGACGTTCATGGGCGCGATTCAGTTCATGTTCGGTCAGGAACAGGTTGGCCGATTGGAGGTGGCGGCGCTCGATGTGGTGACCGGGAAAGCGTTGGCGCAGGCTGTGGTGAACGTACGTTTGGCGGGAAAGTAGTGTTGTGGGTGGGGGCACGACACGGAGGGGGCACGGAGGCCACGGAGGGGGCACGACACGGAGGGCACGGAGGCCACGGAGGGGGCACGACACGGAGGGGGCCACGGAGGCTACGGAGGGGGCTCGCCGGAGGGGTGATTCCTCTGTGGTTGTCCTGGCGTGATATCCCCTCACCCCAACAGCCCGGCCATGGCTTGCCACAGGCGTTCGTTGGTGGCTTCGAGGAGCCGGCTGTCGGTGCTCTGCTGTGGGCCGGGGCTGCGCGTGAACGGCGCGTCCACGCGCAGCGTCAGCCGGCCGGACAGGTATAGTCGATCCATCTGCCAGCGCGGCTGCAGGTCGTAGCCGTCGCCAGAGATCACCGGCACGAGCGGCGCCAGCGGATGTTGCAGCCGGCCATCCCAGGTCAGCTCGCCCTCTGCCGTCGGGGCAATGGCGCCACCAGCCTGGAGGACGCGATGGGCCCGCAGCAGCTCACCTCATCTGAGGCCGTGATTCAATGATTGTTCAAGCCCTGACAAGCTGGTTCAGTACCCGACATGGGCGGTCTCGAGAGCAGGGAGGTGCGATTTGCCAAGTTGGCCGATTTGAGGCATCGTTGGGTCTATCCTGCCTTGGAGGTTCCCGACGATGCCTGCTCA
>OGCI01000350.1_pt1 | contig 56708 bp, 54 predicted proteins | sample 1570021 | NCBI WGS metagenome assembly OGCI01 (sample SAMN06264664, study PRJEB24512) | hot springs metagenome | isolation source: Hot spring water | place: South Africa: Tshipise | collected 2015-06-21
AGTTCTAAGACCTTCTTACATCCCTTGAGAATGGGGTGTAGCATATGCATGAGACCTTGCCTCCTTTGGTGGTGGTTTTTAGTTTTTCAAATTGCACACTAAACACTGGATGGCGAGGTCTCTTCATTTCTTTATCCTGGAACACCTACAATAAGTTTACACTAAGGTCCCTTCAGTACCTTGAGCCTTGGGGGAGTCCCTCTTTAGGGGTGCCGAAGATTGTCCTTTCCTTGAAGCGGTGACGCAGAGAAGGGGAGGAACTCATAGGTTTCGGGAATAAAAAGCGCCCTCCCTCTCTTTAGCAATAAAAAAATTCGGGTGAGAGCATGAAAGAAAAGATTGTTTTGGTGTTGATGTTTCTCCTATTACTGGGGGTGGAATCTGGTTTTACCCAAGGGTGGTGTACGATCGTGAACTATGAAAGAGCAACTTTTGCCGGTGGCTGTTTCTGGTGTATGGAGAGTGTTTTTGAAAAGGTACCGGGGGTAGTGGAGGTCGTTTCTGGGTATACCGGTGGCGAGATGGAAAATCCCACCTACGAAGAGGTCTCCTCGGGTAAGACGGGACACTTCGAAGCGGTCACGGTGACCTACGATCCGCGGAGAGTGTCCTATGAGGAACTTTTGACCGTTTTCTGGCAAAACATCGATCCCACCGATCCCGGAGGACAATTTGTGGATCGGGGGCCACAGTATCGCACGGCGATTTTTTACCATGACGAACGACAAAAGCTTCTTGCCGGAGAATCAAAGAGAGCGCTTGAAGCCTCCGGGCGATTTTCCCACCCCATTGTGACCGAGATTCGCCCTCTATCTGTCTTCTATCCTGCCGAGGAATACCATCAGGATTACTACAAGAAGTGCCCTGTGCGGTATGAGCTCTATCGTTCTCTCTCGGGGAGAGACCAATTCAAGAAAAAGTATTGGAAAGGAGAGAAAGTTTCCCCGATGGGGAAGTATGCTCATTTCCGGAAACCCTCACAAGAAGATTTGCGGCGAAAACTCACCTCTCTCCAATATGCGGTTACCCAAGAGAACGCTACCGAACCTCCCTTTCGCAACGAGTACTGGGATAATAAACGGGAGGGAATATACGTGGACATCGTTTCCGGAGAACCGCTCTTTAGTTCTCTCGATAAGTACGATTCGGGTACCGGTTGGCCCAGTTTTACTAAACCCTTGGAACCGGAGAACATCGTAGAACGTGTTGACCGAAGTCACGGCATGGTACGGGTAGAGGTACGGAGTAGGTATGCCGACTCTCATCTCGGACACGTTTTTGATGATGGTCCGCCTCCGACGGGAAAGCGCTACTGTATTAACTCCGCTGCCTTGCGGTTTATCCCCAGGGAAGATTTGGAGAGGGAGGGATACGGAGAGTACTGCAGACTCTTTGAGTGATAAGGAGTCTGGCCACGTGGCGAAGTGAACGTGGCCAGACCCTTGTCCTCACTTTTTGCCGCTTCTATAGGGAACAGCTTCCTCCTCCACAACCACAGCTTGGAGTATGGGTGTGACCGGGAGTGGTCTTTCCTCGTGAGGAAGTAGCCACGAATCCTCCCCAAGTGTAAGCCATATCCGTGCTCCCACATTTGGGACAGTGGGGATGGAGTCCTCTTTCTTTCTCGCTCATGGTGGCCCAAATTTCTACTCGTTCACCACAGTGCTTGCAACGGTATTCGTAAGTAGGCATTGTCATCACCCTTTTTTCTTACGCAAAACCAGAAAGAGAGGTAATCATTCCCGTCCGTTGTAGTAAATTTCAACTTAATCGTTTTAGAAATATGATCTCCTCAAAATTGTTGACAAATTGTAAGATAAATTTTACAATATTCAAAAAATAAAAACCGTTTTAAAAAATTTATGGCTGTTACCCTCAAAGACGTATCTAAATTGGCGGGGGTTTCCCCTGCTACCGTTTCCTTGGTTTTGAATAATCAACCCGGGGTTTCCGAGGAAACCCGAAAGAAAGTGCTTTTAGCAGCGGAAAAGTTGGGGTACCGTCCCAACATCGTTGCCCGGAGTCTCATCAAAGGAAAAACCAATACTGTGCTCCTCTGTGCTTTCATTCAAGAACAAAATAAGCTCTCTACTTTTTATGGAGAACTCATCAATAGTTTACTCACCGCTACTTCTCGTGAAGGATATTACCTCCAGATCGTGGTCAAGGGTGAATTTTTCAACCATCATCCTTTGGATAAAAGAGAAGCTCTCTTGGATATTGCCCATAATCGTCTCTTTGAAGGATTGTTCATTCTCTCTCATTGGCCTATTCATTATGCAGAGGTGAGTGAGCTCGTAAAGAATAAATTTCCCTTTGTGGTGGTCAACCAGCGAGTGGAAGGAGAAGGAGTGGGTTCGGTGGATATTGACCACTACGGGGGAGCGAAGGCTGCGGTGCGCTACCTCATCGAAAAAGGTCACCGAGATATTGCCCACATTCGTGGTCCGGAAGGGCATCGTCATGCTGAGGAGCGGAGGCGTGCTTACCTTGACACCTTACTCGAGTACGGTATCCCCTTGAGGAAGGAGTACTTAGTGGAAGGTGATTTTCGTCGCTTGAGCGGGAAGAGGGCGATGGAAAGACTTCTCTCTCTCCATCCTCTGCCCACCGCTGTTTTTGCAGCGAATGACAAAATGGCGATCGGTGCCCTGCAAATGGCGCGCGAGCGGGGTGTGCGGGTACATGAAGATATCACCATCATCGGTTTCGATGGAATTGAAGCGGTGAAGTACACCGAACCGCCCCTTCCTACCGTGGAACAACCGCTGGCAGAACTCGGGAAGGTAGCCGCAAACATGCTCATGGAACAAATTAAGGGAGGTGAAAGGAAACAAGTCGTTCTTCCGTGTCAGTTACTCGATTGGGGGTCGGCGTAAGGGATTCTGGTGTGGTTCTTCTTTGGGGAAATGAAAAAGGAGGAGGTTAGTTTTATGAACATGAAGTGGTTTTGGGCAATAGTGATAGGGTGTTTGTTCATAAGTGGTGTTGCTTTTGCTCAGCTTCCTGCAGGAATTCCTCGTGAGGAAACTTTAATTGCGGATCAGTTGAGTGGTCGCGTAGGAACCCCCGGTAATTTTAATCTCTGGGCAGGATGGCGATGGCAGGACCGAGGTATTCAGCAGCTTCTCTTGGAGCCCTTGTGGACGGTCGATTATGCCACCGGTGAAATTATTCCTGGCTTGGCATCGGGGATGCCGGAATACAACGAGGATTTTACCCAGATGACTATTCGTTTGCGACAAGGGGTCTATTGGAGCGATGGAGTGCCTCTCACTGCCGATGACGTCGTTTATACCATTGATTTGCATGTCCGTAATGCAGAGTTACCGTACCACGGTCCCATGGCGGAGTTTGTGGAGAAAGTAGAAAAAATCGATGACTATACCGTTTCCGTCCATCTCAAGAGGGCGAATTCGAGGTTCCATTCTCATTTCCTGGACCGTTGGGGATGCTTGCGGATCATGCCCAAACATGTTTTTGAGAAAGTCGATAACCCCATAACCTATGAGTTTAATCCCCCAGTAGGTTGTGGGCCTTATGTTCTGTATGACTACGATCCTGCCGGATTCTGGACGTTGTGGGAGCGTCGTGAGGATTGGGATCGCACTCCTACGGGAATGCTCTATGGGAAACCGCAGCCAAAATACGTGATTATCCAAGGTTTTGAGAGTGAGGAAGCAAGAATTCTGGCTCAGCTCCGCCACGAACTCGATATGGCTCAACATACCCCCGAAGGGTTGAAAGTAGTTTTAGAGAAGAGTGACACGGTTCGTGCCTGGCGGAGAGAGTGGCCATGGGTAGTCAATATTGACCCATGCATCACTGGGATCATGTTCAACAACTTGGTGGAACCGTACAATAATCGTGAGGTGCGCTGGGCTTTGACTTTGGCTATCGACATCGTCGAATACATGGCCATTGCCTTTGACTCCATGGCTCCGGTGAGTCCTATTCATCTTCCGCCGGTGCCTGCTTACAAAGAAGCCTTCTTTACCCCCTTAGAGGAATGGTTGAAAGGGTTTACCTTGGATCTCGGTAATGGAGAGACCTTCCAACCTTATGACCCTGAAGTGCCCTTCAAGATTGCCGAATCGGCAAAGAAACGAGGATACCCGGTTCCTGAGGACCCGGCAATGATTCGTGATCTTTTCGGTATGGGTTGGTGGAAGTACGCTCCCGAAGTGGCGGAGAAGCTTCTCAAAAAGAATGGTTTCAGTAGGGGTGAAGACGGTAAGTGGCGTTTACCTGATGGGTCTCCCTGGAAGATCGACATTGTTGCCGATGTGAATGTCGCCAGTCACCCCTTGCGGAACGCTACGGCGGCGGCTGAGCAATGGCGCAAGTTCGGTATCGAGGTCACCGTTTCACCGACCGAAGCACGAGAAACCATGATTCTCAAGGGAGAATTTGCCGTTTGTGACCAGTGGCCTGCCGCTGAGCCTTGGGGTGCGGGAGTAGACCTTTCGAGAACCTTCGATCCTTGGCACTCAAGACTCTTAACCCCTATTGGTAAATCCGTTGCCTTAGGACCGGGTGGAGCGGCACGTTGGTGTGATCCTCGCTTAGATCAAATCATCGGCGAGATGGAAGTTACCGATCCTTTCACTGCTGTGGAAAGGACAAAACAATTGGGTATCGAAGCTCTGAAGATTTTGATACAAGAAATGCCCACCATTCCTACTTATGGATATTGTGGCGCGGTGGCTTGGGATGAATACTACTGGACCAATTGGCCCGGTGCCGAAAATCCTTACACCCAACCCTACCAACATTGGCCCAACCTCAAATATATGCTTCCTTTCTTAAAATCCCAAAAGAAATAGTTGGTCCGAAAACCCCCCGGGCAACCCCGGGGGGTTTTGGTAGAGGAGATGACCATGCGATTTGTGCGTGATTATTTGATACCGAGATTAGTGCAGTATGTGTTAGTCATCTTTTTTGGGATTACCGCCGTGTTTCTCATCCCTCGTTTTACAGGACAAGACCCGGTTTTGGAGATCATCGCCCAGATCCAAACCCAAGGTGGGTCCTTAGACCCTATTGCGGTTCGGAAACTCACCGAGACGCTCCAAGAGCTCTATGGTCTGCGGGGAACCCTATGGGAACAATATGTGAATATGTGGAGACGTGTTTTTCATCTCGATTTTGGTCCCTCTCTTTTCCAATTTCCTACCCCGGTGTCGGAGTTACTTCGTATTTATCTCCCTTGGACGATCGGTCTTTTTGCCACTTCTACCCTCCTTGCTTGGCTTTTGGGGAATGTCCTCGGGGGGATTGCCGGTTACTTTTCCTCTCAATCGTGGTCGAAAATCCTCGATGCGGTGATCATGGTCATCCGTCCTGTTCCCCATTATATCTTTGGGGTTTTACTCTTAATTCTTTTTGCCTATGTGTGGGCTCTTTTCCCCGCAGGTGGCTTGATGTTGGGAAGACGGACCGTTGTCGATTTGCGTTTTGTGATGATTATTCTGCGCTATTCCTTTCTCCCTGCTCTGACCTTAGTAGTATTAGGAGGAGCAGGATGGTTTCAGCAGATGAAGCTTTTGGTGCAGAACGTGAGACGGGAGGATTTCGTCCAGTATGCTCAAGCAGGAGGAGTAAAAGAACGGGTGATTATTTCACGATATGTCATGCGGAACGCGATGCTTCCTCAGATTACTCAGTTGGCGTTAGTCTTGGGTCAAGTATTTAGCGGAGTACTCATGGTAGAGATGGTATTTTCCTATCCCGGAATGGGACTTTTACTGTATCGAGCGGTGACCAGGGGAGATTACAATTTGGTCATGGGTATTGCTATACTCTCCATTTTTACCATTACTACTGCGGTCCTCTTGCTGGATCTCCTCTATCCACTCCTTGACCCTCGCATTCGACATCGGTAGGTGGTCCTCATGGAAGCCTTACGAGAATTGTTTCGAGACTATCGGTTTGCGGTAGGTTTTGTGTTCCTCGTCCTGCTTGCCGCCTTAGCTTTTCTCTCTTTCTTTTCACCTTATGATCCGGTGAGATGGTTGCAGGTCCCCCGGGATGAACCCCCCTCTTGGAAACACATCTTGGGGACCAATGCCAAAGGGCAGGATGTTTTTTGGGAGGCGACTTTTGCCATTCGTAATTCCTTGGTCGTGGCCCTCATTGCCGGGTTAGTCTCAAGGGTGGTTGCGGTTCTTGTGGGATTTTTGGCTGGATACAAGGGAGGAGTAGTGGATCGAGTACTCATGGGTGTCGCTGATGGACTCTTGGTGATTCCCCTCTTTCTCATTCTGGTCCTCGTGGCCATGCTTTTGCGGGAAGCCATGACCATTGTGAACACCGGTTTACTCCTCGCCTTTTTTGGATGGGCTTGGGATGCACGGACCATCCGGGCACAAATTTTGAGCCTGCGGGAACGGGAGTTCACTCAAACCTCCCTTCTCTCCGGGAATAGCACTCTCTCCTTAGTGAGTAAAGAATACGTTCCCTTCACCATACCGCTCATTTTCTCTACTCTGATCAGTAACATTGCCTGGGCAATCGGTATGGAGATTGTTCTCGCCATTTTGGGCTTGGTGCGGTTGGAAATTCCCACCCTCGGAACCATGCTGCAATGGGCAATTACCCGACAGGCGATGCTTCTCGGTCACTGGTGGTGGATTGCAACTCCCCTAGCGCTCACCGTGATCCTCCTTGTGGCCCTTTACTGGCTTTCGGTGAGTGTGAGTGAGTATCTCGATCCCCGCATGCGGATTCAGCGTATAGGAGCACGATGATGGACGCTATTATCACCGTAGAGAATTTGCAGGCTTTTTACGTCCTTGAAGTGATGGGGGAGAGAAAGGTGATTAAAGCGGTAAACGGGGTGGATTTCGCCGTTCTTCGGGATGAAGTTTACGGAATTGCCGGTGAGAGCGGTTGCGGGAAGACTACCCTCCTTAAGGCGATTTTCGCTGCCCTTGAGCCGCCTCTGCGAATTTTCGAGGGTAAGGTCTATTACTATCCCAATGGAGAGAGGGTAGATGCTTTTTCCTTAGCGGGAGAGGCGAGGAGAAAATTGCGCTGGACCTACATTTCTTACATTCCTCAAGGGTCGATGAGCGTGTTCAACCCGGTCAAGCGATTGCGGATCACCTTTCTCGATTTTCTCAAAAGCCACGTAGGGGGCAAAAGGGAAGAAGAACTCCTCACCTTAGCCCGAGAGCATTTGGTTCGCTTGGGTTTGACACCCCAGGTTCTCAATGGGTATCCTCACCAACTTTCCGGTGGAATGCGGCAGCGGGTAGCCATCGCTTTGGCAACTCTACTTAAGCCTCGAGTGATTCTTGCTGATGAACCCACCACCGCTTTGGACGTGGTTGCTCAGAGAGCGGTTTTACAGCTCCTCCGGGATGTGCAAAAGGAGTTTCGGAGTACCATTATTGTCGTTACCCATGATATGGGTATTCATGCCCAAATCACCGACCGAATGGCCATCATGTATGCGGGGAGAATCGTTGAAGAGGGATTAACCAAAGACATTTTCGCCCGACCTCTCCATCCTTATACTCGCTACCTCATCCAGTCTCTTCCTAAAGTGGGTGATAAAAATACCAAAGAGAGTGCCCCGGGAAGTCCTCCCTCCCTTTTGTACCTCCCCCCGGGGTGTTCTTTCCATCCCCGTTGTTCGGAAGTTATGGAACACTGTGTTCAAGAAATACCTCCACTCAAAAAGATAAACGAAAGTCATTGGGTAGCCTGTTGGATGAGGGAGGGATAGCGGTTATGACCGTTATTCTCGAGACCAAAGGAGTGAGCAAAGTTTTTTCCTTGGGAAGCTGGTTATCACGGGTGCATCTTGTGGCGGTCGACCGAGTCTCCTTGCAAATCCGTCAGGCCGAAATTTTCACCCTGGCGGGGGAGAGCGGTTGTGGCAAGACCACTACGGCCAGAATGATCTTGGGTTTTGAATTACCCACTACTGGAGAAATTTTTTATCGGGGTAAACGAATCGATGAGTTTCGGGATCGCAAGGCGTGGTTTCAGGAGGTGCAGGCAGTTTTTCAGAATCCTTTTGAAACCTTTAATCCTTTGCGCAAAGTGGAGAGCTACTTCTTCGAAACGGTTTTTAACTATCATTTGCGAAAAGATGTAAAGGCGGCACAAGCCCTCATCGAAGAAAAACTCCAGGCGGTTGGTCTCTCTTTTCAGGATGTAGCGGGAAAATATCCTGCCGAGTTCTCCGGAGGTCAACTCCAGCGGGCTTCCATCGCCCGGGCGCTCCTCACCAATCCTTCGCTTTTGGTTGCCGATGAACCAGTTTCGATGGTCGATGCCTCACTGCGCATGTCCATCGTCAACCTTTTCCGGACGTTGCGTGATAGTTTCGGGGTGAGTGTGGTGTATATCACCCATGACCTTGCCACTGCCTACTACGTGAGTGACCGGATCGCGATTATGTTCCGGGGAAACATTGTGGAGATGGGGGGCGTAGAAGAAGTTCTCGGTGCTCCGAAGCATCCCTATACCAAGCTCCTCCTTGAGTCTATCCCCGAACCCGATCCAGAGAGGCGGCAAGAAAAAGCAATGGTTTTTCTGGAAGAACGAGAGGAGTACCTCCGCCGGGGTTGTAAATTTGCCGGACGCTGTCCGGAAAAAGAGGAGATTTGTTCCCGGGAAGCTCCCCAGGAGGTGATGGTAGGGGGAGTTTTTGTGCGGTGCCATAAACATGCTCGATGAGAAAGAGAAGAAAGAAGGGAGTTTGATTATGGACAGAATGCATTGTTTCGTGGAAGAATTGCTTGCCAAGATGACTCGTGAGGAGAAGGTAGCTCAATTGTGTGCCGTCCACGCTCACCGACTGCTCGATGGAGACGGCCGTTTTTCCCCGCCCAAGGCTCAAGAATTGTTGGGGAAAGGCATCGGGCAGATCACCCGTCTTGCCGCCATTCCTGATATCAAACCAGCCAAAGCCGCAGAGCTTGGTAATGCCATTCAGGATTTCTTGCGTAGAGAAACCCGCTTAGGTATTCCGGCCATGGTGCACGATGAGTGTCTCAGTGGTCTTTTGGCACGGGATGCTACTGTGTTTCCCCAGGCAATCGGTTTGGGGAGCACTTTTGCACCTTGGCTTGTGGAGAAAATGACTACGGTCATTCGGCGACAGATGCGGCTCATCGGCATTCATCAGGGTTTGGCGCCGGTACTCGACATTCCCCGCGATCCCCGCTGGGGAAGGACTGAAGAAACCTTCGGTGAAGACCCGTACCTCGTTTCCTGTATGGGGCACGCCTACATCCGAGGGCTGCAAGGCGATGATTGGCGAGTAGGAGTGATTGCCACCGCCAAGCACTTTACCGCCTACGGCATTTCTGAAGGAGGGAGGAATTTGGGTCCTGCGCGGGTGGGGATGAGAGAATTGCGAGAAGTATTCCTCTTCCCCTTTGAGGTGGCGGTACGCAAATCGCAGGTTGGCTCACTCATGAATGCCTATCACGATCTCGATGGGGTACCATGCGCCGCCTCTCCGTTGCTTTTGACCCAAATTTTGCGCGAGGAGTGGGGATTTACGGGGATTGTGGTCTCTGACTACGAGGCGATCAAGATGCTCGAGACTTTCCACCATGTGGCGCATGATGCTCGAGAAGCGGCCCTTCAGGCCCTACGTGCCGGTATCGATCTCGAGCTCCCCGATTTTGAGTGTTACGGAGCACCGCTCCTTGAGGCCATAGGAGAGGGTCTTTTGAGTGAAGAGGTTCTCAACGAGGCAGTACGTCGGGTCTTGCGCATGAAGTATCTCTTGGGGCTCTTTGAGGGGGAGCTTGCGGTGGATGTGAATGCCGTAGCACCGGGTTTAGACACCGAAGAGGATCGGCTCTTAGCCAGAGAAATTGCCCGCGCTTCCTGCGTCCTTTTGAAAAACGAGGGCATTTTGCCGCTCAAAAAGGAGATCAAAACCATTGCCGTGATTGGACCGAACGCCAAGGAAGGACTCCATCTCCACGGTGATTACAGTTACTCTACCCATATTCCCAGTGTCTTGGCATGGAAGGGGAAAGAAGCAGTATGGGAAGAGGTAGTGCGGACGGTGAGCGTTTTGGAAGGGATCAGCAATAAATTGCCCGGTGCGGAAATCCTCTACGCTCAGGGATGTGATGTCCTTGGTTCTTCGAAAGAAGGATTTGCCGAAGCCTTGGCTGCAGCCCAAAAAGCGGAAGTGGTGGTAGCGGTGATGGGTGAAAAGAGCGGACTCTTCCAACAATCCGTTTCCGGAGAGGGGAGCGACCGAGCCGAGCTCAACCTCCCCGGAGTGCAGCGGGAACTCTTGCAAGAGCTCTACAAGTTAGGCAAACCGATTGTCCTCGTTCTTGTGAACGGTCGACCGCTCACTCTTTCTTGGGAAAAAGAGCACATTCCTGCCATTGTGGAGGCGTGGTACCCAGGAGAAGAGGGAGGGAATGCTATCGCCGACATCCTCTTCGGAGATTATAACCCGGGAGGGAAGTTACCCATTTCTTTCCCGAAGAGCGTGGGGCAGATTCCCGTGTACTATAACCGGAAACCATCTGCTTTCGGGGAGTACTTGAGTGAAGACGCTCAACCCCTCTTCCCCTTTGGACATGGGTTGAGTTATACCACCTTCGCATACGAGGATTTACGGATTGAGCCGCGGGAAGTAGAGCATTTAGAAGCGGTGCGTATCTCCCTGCGGGTGAAAAACACCAGTCCCTATCGAGGGGATGAGGTGGTGCAACTCTACCTTCATGATCCGGTAGCGTCCTTAGTGCGACCGGTGAAGGAACTCAAGGGTTTTGTGCGCTTGAGTTTGGATCCCGGAGAGTCGCGTACCGTCACCTTTACCCTTTTCCCTGAACAGCTTGCCTTTTACGATGGAGCGATGCGCCTCATCGTGGAACCGGGGGTCTTTGAAGTGATGGTAGGTTCCTCTTCCGAGGATATTCGCTTGCGTGGAAAATTGGTAGTGCAGAGAGAGACGGTCCTCTCCAGGTATCGTCGTTTCCACAGCCATGTCGAGGTAGAATAGGAGTACTGCCATGAGAGGACTGAAAGGGGTACACCACGTGGCCCTCCTCACCCGGGATTTGGAGCAGAGTGTCCAGTTTTACCGTGACCTTTTGGGATTCCAAGAGGTAGAACGTTTTTTTGACCAAGGAGAAGATGCTGAGATCGTGTTTCTCTCCCTCCACAATACCTTACTCGAGCTCTTGGCGCCTCGCCGGGAGGAGGTGGCTCCGCCTTCTTCTTTTCACCTAGCTTTTGCAGTAGAAGGGGTGGAAGAGTTGTTCCAAGAACTCGTTTCCCGAGGGGTACCGGTGATCCTCCCTCTCACCGTGAGTGCTGGGTTCCACTATGCCTATTTCCGGGGACCAATGGGTGAAACCATCGAGATCGTGGAGCGAAAGGGATGATTTCGGAGGTAATGGGGTTAGTATGGTATTGAGGGAGAAAGGAGTGATGGTATGCGTACCGTCCTTTTGGGGAAGACTGATTTACGGGTGAGTATTTTCTGTCTTGGGACCATGTACTTTGGGAGTCGCACCGATCGAGAGACCTCGATCGCCCTACTCGACCAATACCTGGAACGAGGGGGATTCTTCCTCGATACCGCCAATATTTACGCCCGTTGGATTCCGGGATTTCAGGGTGGAGAGAGTGAGACTCTCCTTGGAGAGTGGATGAAGGAACGTAAGAATCGCCACTCTATGGTGGTAGCTACCAAGGTCGGTTTTGAGATGCCAGGAGTGGAAAGAGGTCTACGCGCCCATCAGATTGAAACCGAATGCGAAAAGAGCCTGCGCCGCCTGCAGACCGACTACATCGACCTCTACTACGCCCATGTCGATGATTACCGCACTCCGCCAGAAGAGACTTTGGAAGCTTTCCATCGCCTCATCCAGGCGGGAAAGGTGCGCTTCATCGGCGCGAGTAACTTCCGTGCCTGGCGCTTAGAGGAGTGTCGCTGGGTGAGTCAAACGAAGGGGTGGAGTGAATACTGTTGCATTCAACAACGCTACACCTATCTCCGTCCTAAACCCGGTACTTCCTTTGACCCCCAAGTAGCAGTCAACGAAGATCTTTTGGAGTATTGCCGTATTCGAGGTTTGACTCTCCTCGCCTATTCCCCCCTCATTGGTGGGGCCTACAGCCGGAGTGACCGACCCATCCCTCTTCAGTACCAGGGGCCCGATACCGAGGCCCGCCTCCAGGCTCTGCGGGAAATGGCAGAGAAAAAGGGGATAACCGTGAACCAACTCGTCTTGGCATGGATGATCTACCAGGACCCCCCGATCGTTCCCTTAGCAGCAGGGAGTACCCTTGCGCAGATGGAAGAGAATTACCGAGCCTTAGAGGTAACCTTGAGTGAAGAGGAGGTCCATTTTCTCAACGAGGTGACGGGGTGAGGTTGCTCACCCCGTCTTGGAGAACTTTTCCTTGAGTTCACCTTGGCGAGCGAGGAGGACAGAGCGATGCGGACCCTTCGTAGGATGTATTACCTCGCTTTTCTTCCGTTCAGAGAAAGAAATTGCCACCGACTTCTTCAAGTCCCTCGCAGTGATGGAGGAGATGAACTGCAAAATTACATTTGGATCAATTTTTGCTCGGGAAAAAAGGAGAAACGGTGAGTTTTCGGAGAAGAATTTTTCCTTGGGAGTGATTCGTGATTCAGGGTAATCGGTTCAAATCCTATCGATTCTCTTCTTATCCCCTGTCTCTTTCCCCGCCACTCCGCGCGTCAGGTTATGTTCGAGGAGATACATATTCCTCCAGGTGGAGGGAGAGAAACCGGTGACTTTGCGGAAAACCTTGGAGAATTGTTGGGTGCTACTAAATCCCAAGGCCATGGCCACCTCGGTTACCGAGTGTTCTCGATGGAGGAGGAGACACTTACTCCGTTGGATTTTTAAGGTGGTGAGGTATTGTTTCGGGCTTATCCCCAAATAATTTTTGAAGAGTTTACGGAAGTGTTGGGAAGAAAGACCAAATTCCTTGGCGATTTCCCGAATGTGCAGAGATTCGTGACTCCGTTCGTGCATGAAACGCAAGGCGTTCTCGATAACCTCTCGTTGTTCGGGGAGAAGCGAGGTAAAGGAGATATTGTTCCCTCGGAGGAGGAATACCGCTAATTCCTCAAGGAGAGCGCGACACTCCACTTCCGCAAAGGGAAGTGCCGAGATCAACTCTCTCTGCAATTTATGACAGAATTCTAAGAAAATGTTCACCGCGAGATTCGAGAGTTTGAAACGGCCGACTGGGGGTGTATTAATTAAGTGACACAGTAAATCTTCGTTGAAAGCGAGGAATTGGATGACTACGAATTCTACTCCTGAGGGAGGCTGGGCATAAAAATCGTGGGGAATGCCACTCGGGACAAAGAGGAGCTCGTTGGCTTGAAAGTATTCGTCTTTTCCATTGATGCGAATGATACATCGTCCTGACTTGACCAAGCAGAGTTCGCACTGGACATGGCGATGCATGGGCATTCCCCACCCGGGAGGATAGGGAGGCTCTAAGATAACCGTATATTGGCTCATGCCTCGTTCAGGAGAAGTGGTTGGTTGATGTTGAATGACACTCATTGCCTATCACCCTCGTTTCTATTATATCAATATCATACAAGACATATTCCTTTTTGACACATGAGAGTGCGAAAAGTTACCGCTCATTGGTTGGAATTCATACTATGATACCAAGAGAAGCGGAGGTTTTTGGTTTCTCAAAACTGGAAAGGGGGAATAGCGGTGAAAAAATTTCTCGTGGTGGTGGCCATTGGTCTCCTTGCGGTTTTACTGCTCGGGCAAGCTCCTCTGTGGGCGAAAAAGTTGGTATATGGTTACGTAACTCCCGGTCCTGATACCTGGTACCGGAAGGACGTAGAGGGTTTCCAATATGCAGCAAGTTTAGCCGGAGTGGAAGTAGTGGTATTGAACTCTGATTATGATACCGAAAAAGAAATTGCCAATATTAATACCCTCATCAACATGGGTGTCGATGGCATGTGTATTTTCTCTTTTAACCCTAACGGGGCAACCATTGCCGCTCGAGAGTGCGAGCGGGCAGGTATTCCCTTGGTGGTTACCGATAACGTGGGACAGGTTCTCAAATCGGGGCATGATGTGGTGGCCTGCATTGACTTTGACTGGAAAGGTATGGGTGAACACATGGCCCAGTACATCGCCGAAAATTATCCGGGGGAGAAAATAGCAGTCATCATGGGTTTATTCGAGCACGTACCGGTTCAAATCTTCCGCCAAGCATTCGAACCCAAGGTAGCCGAGTTAGGGAAAAACGAAATTGTCGCGGTACGGGATGGAAAGTATACCCCCACGGTGGCAGTGGATCAGGCTCAGGACCTCATTGAATCGGGATACGACTTTTCTATTCTCTTCATTTTCAACGAGGAAATGGCGGCAGCGGTGGTACGCATGTTAAAAGCGAGAGGGTTACTCAATAACCCCATTAAAGTCATGAGTACGAACGGTGCTCCCTACGGTATCGAACTGATTAAAGAAGGAAGTATGAAGTACTCTATTTCTACTTCTCCGGGATGGGAAGGATTCATCTCCTTCTTAGCGCTCCATGCCTATACCCAAGGGAGAATTACCGAAAAGAATCAACAAATCCTCCTGCCCAACACCCCCATTACTCCTGAAACCATCGATGACAAGAAGAAGGTCATTCCTTGGGATATCGATCCGGTATGGATTGAGCTGACCAAGGAATACTTCCCTCAATATGATGGTCTCTACTGAGGAAATGCAGGGAGAGGCTACGCCTCTCCCTCTCGAGAAGAGAAGATGGCAGAGAAAAAAGAGACTCTCCTCGTTTCTTTACGAAATATCACCAAGGTTTACGGACACCACCGAGCTCTGCATGAGGTGTCTTTCGATCTCTACCCTGGGGAAGTTCACTGCTTGGTGGGAGAAAATGGAGCGGGTAAATCTACCCTCATTAAAATTCTCTCCGGAGCCATCACTCCCGATCAGGGTGAGATTTGCATTCAAGGACAGTGCTTTCGGGCGCTCACCCCTCGTCAGGCGATTACCCTCGGTGTTTCTACCATTTATCAAGATGCTGAACTTGTGGATTCACTGACGGTTGCAGACAATATCTTCTTAGGGAGCGAGCAATCGACTCGCTTTTCGTTTATCGTGGATAAAAAAGCCCAATTCGTCAGGGCACAGGAGATTATCAATACTCTGCATCTCCCCTTAGAACCGTCCCTTTTGGTTGAGGAACTCTCTTCCTCCCAGAGACAGATGCTCCAGATTACCAAGGCCCTCTATCGGGAGGCTAAAATTCTCATCATGGATGAACCGACGAGTGCTTTGGGGTTAGAAGAAAAACGTGCTCTCATGGAGATTATTCGTACTCTAAAGAGCCAGGGCATTGGTATTATCTACATCTCTCACTACCTCGAGGAAATCTTTGAAGTAGGGGACCGAGTGACGATTTTGAAAGACGGAACGAGCATGGGAACCTATCGTATCAGTGAAATCACCATAGAGGAAGTAGTACGCAAGATGGTGGGAAGAGACGCCTCGGCTTTTTTCTCCCGTCGGCTGGTACCCTTGGGAGAGGTATGTTTTGAGGTGAAAAACCTCACCAAGAAGGGACTTGTAGAAGGGGTGAGTTTCGCAGTACGGAGGGGGGAGATTTTCGGTCTCGGGGGGTTGGTCGGTTCGGGGAGGAGTGAGGTGGTGCATCTCATTTTTGGCGCTCTCCCTCTTGATCAGGGAGAGATATGGCTTGGAGGGAAGCGGGGCATGATTCGTTCTCCTCAGGACGCGATTCGGCAGGGTATCGCCCTCATTCCGGAAGACAGACGCAAAATGGCCATGCTCTTGGGTCGAGACCTCGTAGAGAATACTGCTTTGGTGCACAATGATATCTTCCGTGGACCGATTTTATATCGCAAAGAAGAGATGACCATGACGCAAGATATCATTCGTAAACTCACCGTAGCTACACAGTCGGAAACCCAGCTCATCGAGGAACTCTCGGGAGGAAACCAACAAAAGGTGGTTATCGGGCGCTGGCTTCTCGATGGGTACGAGGTGTATATCTTCGATGAGCCTACGAAAGGCGTGGATATCGGAGCGAAAGAGCGTATTTATGAACTCATGGTGGAACTCGCCGAACAAGGAAAGAGCATTATCATGATTTCTTCCAGTATGCCGGAACTCCTTTCCATGAGTGATCGCATTGGGATTATGCGTCAAGGGCGCATGGTCGATATCGTGGAGAGTAAGAGCGTGACCGAAGAATACCTTATTCGTGCCTTCATCGGGGTATAGAGAGTGAGGAGTGGAGTCATGAAGAAAAATCGATTGGCTGAGAAAAATGCCCTTTTCCGCAATCAGTGGTTCTTCTTATTGGTGGTCGAAATCGGCTTAGCCATTGTCACTGGCATCGTCAATCCGCGGTTTTTTACCACGAGCAATCTCATGAATATTTTAGAGCAAGTAGCGGTTTTGGGGATTGTCTCCTCGGGAATGACCTTGCTCATCATTTCTGGAGAAATCGATATTTCTGTGGGGGCCAATATCGGTTTATCCTCATGTGTTATGGCCATGATGATGAAAGCCATGAGGTTTTCGTTTTTACCGGTCGCGGTAGGAATCCTTTTAGCGGTGGGGAACAGCTTTCTCGTGGGTATCACTTCGCGGGGATTTAAAGCCCCTTCGTTCATTACTTCTTTAGCCTTCATTAGTGTTTTTCAGGGCATTGCCTTAGCCATCACCAAGGGGTCTTTTCAGACCATTTATGGTCAATTCGAAACCATTGGCATGACGCGGGTGGCACAGATTCTCCCTTTGAGTTTTATCATTAGTATCGGTGCTTACCTCTTCGTTCACTTTCTCCTCTCCCAGACCAAGCTCGGACGACGTATTTATTCGGTGGGAAGTAACCCCCAAGCAGCCTATCTTTCGGGTATATCGGTTGCCCATACCAAACTCACCGCTTTCTTCCTCAACGGTCTCTTTGTGGGTATTGCCACCATGGTGCTCCTCTCTCGTATTGGTGCCGCTCAGCCTTCTACTGGAACGGGTTTAGAATTGCGGGCGATTGGTGCAGTGGTGATTGGGGGTACGCCGCTTTCGGGAGGGAAAGGACGCATTATTGGTACCCTCTTTGGGGTTTTCTTGATGGGTATTATTTCCAACACCCTGAACATGCTGCGCGTGAATCCCTATTTCCAAGAAGTCACTTTTGGTTTGCTCATCATTGCCTCTTTGGCAGTAAGTGTTTTGAGTTCTTATGGAAAAACTCGATAAAAAGGTGGGGATGGAAGGTGAGAATTAGCTTTCATACCGATGCTTTCAATTCGGCAGTATTCAGCTTTGAAAAAGCTCTCGCCTGGGCGAAGGCAAACGATATCCACTATATCGAAGCAGGACTCATTGAGGGAGTATCTTGGATTCACGGATTAGGGTATTTTCCCCATATTTCGCTCAGTGAAGATCCTCTCAAGGTGGGAGAACTCCTGGAACAATACGGAGTACAATTCTCCCAGCTCGATGCCGCCTATCCTCTTTCGGGAAATGAGGGGTTATACTACGGTGTTCCCTACGTTCTCAAATCCCTTGCTTGGGCAAAGCTTGTGGGATGCCCCAATATCGCTACCACCGATGGACTGAAAAAACCTGAAGAGATGAGTGTTGAGGAAGCCATGGAACTCATGAAGCGGGCCTATGGCACCATTGTCGAAGCAGCTGAACGCTATCAGATTACCGTCAATATTGAGGTTCACGGGTACTTCACTACCAACCCCGACCTCTTAGAGCGAATGCTCCACTTCGTACAGAGTCCCTACTTTGGTCTCAACTTCGATACCGGGAATAGCTTTATCGCCGGTCAAGACCCGGTGGCTTTCTGTCGGCGATTCCTTCCCGCTATTAAGCACGTGCACATCAAAGATGTTTCCGAGAGTTTGGCGCAAGTGATGCGGGGGAAGGATACCGGTATCGGTATCAGTCACGTAGCAGTAGGGGAGGGAGTGAATGCCGAGAATATCAAAAATATTCTTGTCCTGCTCCGTGACCACGGCTATACCGGGTGTCTCAGTATCGAGTGTGAAGGGCAAGGTGGACCACTCATTGAGCGTTCTCTGCGGTGGCTCCGCTCAACGTTTCAAGAATTGAACATTCCCGAAGAAAAGGAGTAAAACCGTTTGAAGGGACGATAAAGGAGACTCTTTGCAAGGGGATCTTTCTGCGTTATCCCTTTTTTGGCGCTTTCTTGCGAATGTTTACGCTCTCATTGCGAGCCTCGCTTTCTCGCTTGGCGAAGTAACCTCATAGTTTTTCCCTGAAGAGACAGAAAAAGATAAGACCGCCACGGCACAAGATGCGCGCCTCGCAGTGACAAAAAAACTCAAGCATGAGATACCCTCCTCGCGATGACAAAAGGGGGTCATTCCGAGGGTCTTTTTTCCGTCTCCCGTGGGAATCCCACATTCTTTGAGACCGCTACGGAGCCTCGAAATGGAACTCCTTGCAGGACCGAGGGCTCCTTTCTTCTATAATAATTCATCTCTTTTTGACGCTTCGTTCATTCCTTTGGGTCGCATGTTTTTTTGGGGTTTTTCTCTCTGTAATTTAGCAAGTTTTGGGAAGAGCGGGCAGTAGCGGGGGGTTTATCCGCATGAGGTTAAAAAAAACGGACAAAATGGGGATAATTTTAGCAATATTTTGAATAAATTTGGTAAACTTTTAGAAGAAAATATGCCAGATTTGGGAAAGAACTTGACAAAAATGGAAGATATTCCGTACAATTCTCTTAACCGACAAGGAGGTGGTGGTTGAGGAGAGGAAACGAGTGATTTTGGTGAGGGGTATACTTTTCTTTTCATTTTGGAAGGAGGTTGGATGAGGAGTGAAGAAGAACGTTTCTCTTTTGGTGTTTCTCCTTTTGGGTATTTTTGTCCTGACGGGAAGTGTTTTCGCCAAAGGATTCACTATTGGCATGGTGGTAAAAAACTTGGGTAATCCCTTTATGGATGCCTGTGGTAAAGGTGGTCAAGAGGCGTGCGAGCTTTTGGGCAATACGTTGATTTTCCAGGGTCCTGCAACACCGACGGTGGAGGGGCAAATTGAAATTATCGAGAATTTGATTGCCCAAAAAGTGGATGCTATCTGCGTCACCGCTAACGATTTCGATGCTTTGGTGCCGGTATTGAAGAAGGCCATGGCCAACAATATCAAGGTTGTTTCCTTTGACTCAGCAGTGAATCCTGAGGGACGCATCGTTCATGTCAATCAAGCTGATGCCGAACAGATCGGAAAGCTCCAGGTACAAGCCATCGCGGAGATGATTGGGTATGAAGGAGAAATCGCCATTCTCTCCGCCGGCGCTACCATGACCAACCAGAACACTTGGATTGCTTACATGAAAGAAGAGCTCAAGGACCCCAAGTATGCTAAAATGAATTTGGTCACCATTGTATACGGTGATGACTTGCGAGATAAGAGCTACAACGAGGCCATGGGTCTTTTCAAGTCTTATCCTAACCTGAAAGGGATCATCTCTCCGACTACCGTAGGAGTGAGTGCTGCAGCGAAAGCCATTACCGATGCGGGATTGGTTGGTAAGATTAAGCTCACCGGTCTTGGGCTTCCCAGTGAAATGGCGGAGTGGATTCACAATGGTGCTTGTGAAGCCATGTTCCTGTGGAATCCCATCGATCTCGGATATTTGGCTGCCTACGTGGCCGGATTGCTCTGTGATGGTACCATTACCGGGAAAGAAGGCGAACAATTCTCTGCCGGACGGATGGGTGATTATACCATCACTAAGGCGGGAGACGGTGGTACTGAAGTCCTACTTGGCCCACCGTTCCGCTTCGACAGGAGCAATATCGACGAGTGGAAGAACGTGTACTAAAGCTCATGAATTTCACGTGGACAGGGATCCCTGTCCACGTGTTCTTTACGGTGCAGACGTGGAGAATGGTATTTTAGAATTACGCGGCATCTCTAAATTTTTTCCTGGTGTGCGGGCGCTTAATCGGGTTGATTTCGACCTCTATCCCGGGGAAGTTCATTGTCTCGTGGGAGAAAACGGAGCGGGTAAGTCGACCTTAATTAAAATCATTACCGGGGTATATCAGCCGGACGAAGGAGAAATCCTCTATCAGGGGCAAAAGGTGGTATTTGCCAATCCCATGGTAGCCAGCCGTTACCAAATTGCTGCCGTGTATCAACAGCCGGCTTCTTTCCCCCATCTCACGGTTACGGAGAATATTTTTTTGGGTCATCCTCTGATCCACCCTAAGAGTAAACGTCTCCTGTGGCCTGCCATGTGGGAGAGGGCTCGGGAACTTCTCCGATCCCTGGGGAGTGATTTGAGTCCCACGGCGGTTGTGGGGACCTTGAGTGTGGCGCAACAACAGATGGTAGAGATTGCCAAGGCTCTGTCCATTCATGCCCGTATTCTCATCATGGATGAACCGACCGCCGCACTCACGAGGAGGGAAACCGAGGATCTGTATGCCATTGTGCGTAAGCTCCGTGCTCAAGGGACGGCCATTATCTTTATTTCCCACCGGTTTGAGGATATTTACGAGATTGCCGACCGGGTGACGGTGTTACGGGATGGGAAGAGTGTCGGTACTTGGAAAATCGTCGAGATTGGGGAACAAGACCTCATTCGCGCGATGGTGGGAAGAGAGATTACCCAACTTTTCCCCAAGGCTCAAGTAACTCCGGGAAAAGAGCTTCTCCGGGTGGAGAAGCTTTCTCGGATAGGTTTCTTCCGCGATATTTCCTTCAGCTTGCGAGCAGGAGAAATCGTGGGATTGAGTGGTCTTGTGGGTTCGGGGAGGACGGAAGTAGCCCAGGCTATCTTTGGTATTGCTCCGGCAGATGAGGGGAAAATCTTTGTCGAAGGGAAAGAGGTGACTATTAAAAGCCCTCTCGATGCGATTCGCAATGGCATCGGTTATCTCCCCGAGGATCGTCTCCACCAAGGTCTCTTTTTCCCCATGAGTATTAGCGATAATATTACCATTGCCATTCTTGACGATATCGCTCCTTCGGGGTGGTTACAACCGGAACGAGAGCATGAAGTCGCTTCGCGCATGCTCGAACTCCTCAAGATCAAGGCACCCACTATTTTCCATCCGGTTAGCTCTCTCTCGGGGGGGAACCAGCAGAAAGTAGTCGTTGCCAAACTCTTGGCAGCGCGTCTGCGAATTCTCATCATGGATGAACCGACCCAAGGAGTGGATGTAGGAGCAAAGGCGGCCATCCACCAAATCATGTCCGATTTGGCTAAGGAAGGTTTGGGAATTCTCATGATCTCCTCAGAAATGCCTGAGATTTTGGGAATGAGCGACCGAATATTGGTTATGCACGAAGGACGCATCAGTGGGGAGTTCTCTCGTGGGGAAGCTACGCAGGAGAAACTCCTTGAAGCGGCTGTGAATGTGGAACGTTCTCGAAAGAGAGAGGTGAACATAAGTGGTTAGCAGATCCTCTTCTCCGACCGTGGTTTTGCGCTTGCGAGGATTCCGAGAGTTGGGAATCATCATTTTCATCGTTCTCATTTCCCTGGTTATCGGGGCGCGTAATCCCCGCTTTCTGACTTGGGGGAACCTCCATGACATGCTCCTTGATACGGCCATCCTTTCGATTTTAGCGGTAGGGATGATGCTCGTGCTGGTGACAGGGGGCATTGACCTTTCGGCAGAGTCGGGACTTGCCCTCACCGGAATGGTGGCGGGCATGGTGATCAAAGCCCATCCCCATTTGTCGCCCCTTTTCATGCTCTTTTTGGGGTTGGGATTGGGGAGTCTCTTAGGAGCATTGACCGGGGTGATCGTGGCATGGGGCAGGGTTTTACCCATTATTGCCACCTTGAGTATGATGTACGTCTATCGAGGGATTACCTTTATCATCAGCGGGGGCAAATGGATCAACGCTTACGAAATGCCCGACTCTTTCAAGGAAATGGCTACCGGGCGGCTCTTAGGGTTTTCCAATCTCATCACCATCGCTCTCCTCGTATACCTCGTTTTTTACTATTTCATTTACCATACCCGCACCGGTCGGGAGATTTATGCCGTGGGGAGTAACCTCGAAGCGGCACGGATCATTGGTATCGATACTACCTTTATCACCTGGCTTGTGTACACTCTCTCCGGGGCTCTCTACGGGCTCTCAGGGGTTATGTGGGTAGCACGTTATGCCTCGGCACAGAACGATACCGCTACCGGTTTTGTGATGACCATCGTGGCTGCCTGCGTCCTGGGGGGTGTGAGCATTACCGGCGGAGTAGGGAGTTTATTTGGGGTCCTCCTTGGTTCGGTCACCATTGGGATTATTAACAACGCCCTCCCCATGGTCCGTATTTCCCCCTTTTGGAAGATGGCATTGCAAGGAATCATTATTTTGGTAGCAGTGATGGTGAATATCCTGATCACTCAGAGTGTGGAAAGAGCGCAACGACGTCGTCGAAATGAGGAAATCTGATATGAAAAGACGTTTCTTTCGCTGGGAATGGCTCTTATTGATTTTGATTATCGGTATTTCTATTGTCAACGGTCGTCTTTCGACTCATTTTTGGAGTTACACCGGGCTCATGGATGCTCTGGCGGTATTCTTGGAGAAAGGGTTCATGGTTTTAACGATGGTTCTTGTCCTCGTCATCGGAGATATTGACATTTCCGTGGCCTCGATCACCGCACTTTCTTCGGTTCTCATGGCCATGGCCTATCGTGGTGGTTTACCCATGGCGCTTGCGGTGCCCCTTGCCTTAGCTGTGGGCGTGGGGTGTGGATACTTTAACGGCACGCTCATTGCCAAGATTCCCGGATTGTCGGCAATCATCGTTACCCTGGCTGGTTCTTCCCTCTACCGGGGCATTGCTTACATTCTCCTCGGTGACCAGGCGGTAGGAGGATTCCCTTCCTGGTATTCTTATCTTGCCTGGGGATACATAAAGGGGACTCATATTCCTTTCATCATCGTCGCTTTTCTCGTTTGTGCCCTCTTCTATGGTCTCCTCCTCCATCGGACTACCTTTGGACGCCGCCTCTACGCCATAGGGAATAATCTGGTCGCAGCCCGTTTCTCGGGGGTCCCGGTGGCGAGAATCAAGCAGATTGTCTTTACCCTCAACGGGCTCATGGCAGGAGTTGCCGCGGTATTTCTCACCTCCAAATTGGGGAGCTCCCGCCCTAACATTGCCTTGGGATATGAGCTTGAGGTCATTGCCATCACCGTTTTGGGTGGAGTCAGTCCCTCGGGGGGAAAGGGAGGCATTGTGGGAGCGTGTTTGGCTCTCCTTCTCATGCGTCTCCTCCGCTACGGGATGGGACTCAAGAATATCCCCGGACAGGTGATGATGGTCCTCATTGGGATTATCCTCATCGGCGTGGTGATGGTTCCCCAATTGGTGAGCACACGAAAGGGGAAACCGCTCGTTCGAGAGAGTTAACTCTGTTTGGTGTTTTCGACCCGTTTTCCGAGATACCTCGCCCATCGCTTCCAAGAGGAAGGAGTATTCTCGGTGAGGAGGATTGTATCCACTGCCTGGATGAGAGCGCCGTGTTCTCCCTCGCTCAAGCTCTCGTTCACAAGGAGGATATCGGGCGTTTTCTCCGGGTCTATTCCTTGCGCGGCTAAAAACTCGGTCATCTTTTGGAGAACCGCCGAAGGTTCACCCTCTTCATAGACCACCAAGGTGACCTCCTCTTCCGGTGAGAAACTGCGGAGGTACCAGAGGAGGACCTCTTCAGAGAAAGGTGCTAAGTAGCGCACCTTTCTTGCCCCGTCAAGAGGGTAGGGTGAGGGTTGGAGGGGAACGAAGTGCTCCGCAGGGCTGAAGCTTCTCTTAAGGAGTGTACCGAGTGGATAACCTTCGGTAGGAGAGAGGTTTTGAGGCAGTTCCCATTTCTTTTTAAACTTCTCCCAGTTTTCTAACATCAGCGCTCGGTAATCGATTTTTTCCCTCTGGAAGGTCTTACTCCCAAAGTGGTGGATGAAGACGTCATGGGCTACTTTGATCCGGAATCCGGCGAGTTGGGCCCGAATGCAGAAATCATCATCTTCGAAGTTCCCCAAGCCAAAGTATAGGTCAAATCCTCCGATGGCCTCGATAACCTCTCTTTTCACGAGCATGCAAAAGCCGATCACCCTCCCCACATTCTCCCACTTTCCCGCTCTCTCCAGGCTCCACGCTCGGGCAAACTCTTGCATCTTGTCCATGTCTTCTCCATAGGGGACCTGAGGAACGATTTGGAGCCCAGCAACGTAGTTGGAGCAGGGGCCGACAATGCCCACCCGGGGGTCCGATTCTGCACAGGCGATGAGCCGCCTGAGCCACCCCTCGGTGACGATGGTGTCGTTATTCAAGAAGAGGAGATAATTCCCCTTCGCTTCTCTGATTCCCCGGTTGTTCCCCAAGGGAAATCCGAGGTTCTCTCCATTTTGAACGAGGGTAACCCCTTTTTCTTGTCCTAAGAATTCTACCGTTCCATCGGTCGAGCCGTTATCCACAACGATGATTTCATGTGGTTCGGGGGTGTACCGGCGGATACTCTCTAAGCACTTTTGGGTGTACTCGAGGTTATTGCGGGTGAGGAGGATGATAGAAGTAAGAGGTGGCTCGTATTTTTTGATTGCCGGGGGAGAAATGGCTTGAAGTGAATTGTCGGGAAAAAGGATGTAGTCAGGAGTGATTTTCCCCAACCACTTTTTATGGAGTCGTTCGATGTTTTCTCTTACTTTCCGAAACCGCTCTGGACCGCTTTGGGCCTCATGGTGAATGACTACACTTTGAGGTTCATAGACAATGAGCCAACCTTTACTTTGGAGCTTGAAACATAGATCGACGTCTTCATACCCGTTCCAGTATTCTTCATCAAAACCTTCCACTTCCTCAAAAGCCTTACGTCGGATGAGAAGGCACGCAGCGGTAACTGCTTGGTAATATCGCCTCTCGTTAGTGACCTCGAGGGAAGCTGATTGTTTCTGATACACGTGGGTAGCATAGAGTGGGTCAGAACTCTTGCGATGATCGAGGATGATTACCCCCGCGTGTTGAATTGATCCGTCGGGAAAGAGGAGCTTACCCCCTACGGCACCGACCCGAAAGTCATTGTCAAGAAGCTTCACCATAGGTTGCAACCAGTTCTCCTGCACTTCGGTGTCGTTGTTGAGAAAGAGGAGATACTCTCCGGAACTCACTTCTGCTCCCTGATTACAGGCTTTGGCAAAACCGAGGTTCACCGTATTCCTGAGATACCGCAAGCGCGGGTACTTCTGAGTAGCTTCCTTGAGGAACTCGGGGGTGCGATCCGAGGAAGCATTGTCAACCACGATAACCTCCCAGGGGATATCGGAGGGAGTGTGAGTAAACAAAGCTTGCAGACATTTTTCCGTGAGTTCAACCTTGTTGAAGACCGGTATGATAATGGAGACCTTGGGATTTTGAAGAATTTTTAGTCGTTTCGTGTATGATTCTGCCTTGTCTCGTTCACCGATTCTTTCGTAAATGTCGCGAAGGTTTTCCGTTGCTAAGATGTTGTGGGCATCTCGATTCAGGCACTCTTCTAAAATCATGATAGCCAATTCGGTGTGACCTTGAAGAAAGTGGAGAACTCCCAAATCATTTAAGGCCTCGGTGGTGTCGGGGTAACAAGCAATAAAAGCGTGTAAGAGCTCAATAGATTCTTCGATGAAACCCTTTTTGATGAGTTCTTGAATAGTTTGGTATTGCTTTTCAGGATTGATTTGGATCCGTTTGATTGCTTCGCTTTCCCTAATGATGGGGAAAAGACGTATCGACTGAAAAGAGGGCTGGACGTCCTGATACTCTTTCATTTCGTCCTCGACTTTTTTTATGGTCTCGATGAGATTAGCTCTCTCTTCTTCGAGAAAATTTACCTGGCTGAGCCAACCACGGAGTGCATTTCTCAAGTTGGTAAGAGCAAGGAAATACAATTCAGGACTTTGGAGATAACCCAAGGATCTACTCTTTGTAAGAGCATGGTACCATGATTTTAAAGAAAAGAAAAACATCTCAGGGTTTCTTTGGGTTTGTTGCGCATGTTGTCGAAATGAACTCAGTGGTTGTGCGATGTAGATAATATTACCCTTGGCGAGGAGCCATATCCATAGAGCGACGTCGATCAGGCCTCTTTGTTCTTTCTCTTCGCCATAAAGTTTGTAGAAAAAGGTCTTAAAGTTGTGGGCGTCTTCTCTGCGGAACATGACAGTAGAAGGTTCGCCAATGAAGTTAACCAGTTGAGTTAAGAGCAGATTACCGCAATCGATGCCAGTAATGTAAACATCTCGATCGCTTAATGGCCGAGTGGCACCGTCGTCAGGAAGTAGGTTCTCATTTTCATCGATGCGATTTCTTTTGCTCGTGACGAGCGTGATTCTCTTATCATAGGCTTCAAAATAAGCAACCATGTTTTTGAGACACATTGGATGTAAAAGATCGTCATCGTTGAGAAACTTAACATACTTTCCCCGTGCTTTGGAGAGCACCAAAAAGTAGTTATCACAACTACCTAAGTTCTTTGGATTTTTAAAAAATTGGACACGACTATCTCCGAGAGAGTGCACGAATTTTTCGATTTCTTCTCCTGGAGAGTCATCGCAAACAATGACTTCAAAGTTGAGATAGGTTTGTGACAAGGCGCTTTGAAGCGCTTTTAAAAAGAACTTGGGATTGTATGCTGGAATGCAAATGCTCACCAGGGGCAAAAGATGGGCATGTTGTCCGTTTTCTTTGGTGAACTCTACTACGAGAGATCCGGATCGATGTTCAAGCCCTTCGAGCTCCTTGTACATACTTTCACTAACAGGTTTTTGCTCCCACAGAAGAAAGCCAGCAAGATGACCAACCATTACTAAATCTTCGAGGTCGTAAATATGTTGATGTCCCCATTCTCTTAAAGATAAGTTGAGCATAACACAACGGTTAGGTATCCACTGATAGTGAAAACGTGTAATCCATTCAGCTTGGGACCATGAATTTTGAATATACCTCTCAACATTCTTTGTTAAATCGGGAGTTGCTATTCGACACACTCCACCCGGTTTGAGGATGCGATATACTTCCTTTAAAAACATAATAACTTCATCGCGAGTCAAATGTTCGATGAAATGTTCGGCAAAAACAAAATCAACGCTTTTGTCAGGAAAAGGAAGACCCTCTCGAACATCCCTTACTATGTCAGGGTTCTCCTCAATATCAATGTTAACGAAACCTTTTAGTTTTCTTGTTCCACAACCAACATGAAGTTTGATCATTGTCCATTGTTCCTCATGCCTTTATTTTCAATGATTGTCGATTTTCCTCTTGACTAATATAGGATTGCCAGCTTGATACATGGTTTCTGACGGTAATATGGGATATGTATAGTCGAATCTGGAAAATAACTTCCCTACGCATTGTATTACTCCTCGCCCTCGATGGCATGACCAAAACCAGATCTACCAAGGTCATTTCCATTGTAGAGCAGGTACTTTTTGCCCGCGAATATGTACACAACTTGGTATGCTATTGCTTCTGAATCCCATCCGTTTTCTGAAGGCATTATACCAACACGTTCGTCTAATCTAATCCAAGAAATTCCATCAGTAGATTCGGCATAACCAGCTCTGTATTGATTGTTTGGATTCGTTCTAAAATTGCGCATGTCTCTCTTGCTGTACCACATTTTATACACTCCATCTTCTTGAATTGCCCATGGTCTTGCAACTACCTCGTATTTGTGGGAAGGAATTATACATGAAATGTTACCCCTCCTCCAGTCAATTTCGTTTTCAGATTCAGCATATTTGATATGGTAACAAATTTCAGGTTTGCCATCTATGATTTCCCAACGGGTTCCAGAAGTGTACCACATTCTCCACTGTGGATACGTTGTGGTTGGAGGCATGACAAATACAGCCCCTGTGTAATAAGGTTCTTCTTTGTTGCGGTCCAATATAGGTCCTTCATACAGTTGCTCGAATGCCATACCGTCTTTACTTATTGCTAAACCTATAGCATTTCGAGTGGGTACAGTAATACCGGGATTCCAACCAATATAGTACATATGAAAATAGTTGCCATACTTTACGACTGAAGAAACATTAACACCTTTATGTGCGTGGCTATGCGCCCAATCGGAAAGGTTGCTTACGTTATAGATGAGTCCTTTCTTGATCCATTTCAAGCTTGTCACCTCTCTTCATGGTTTTGCTCCTTGGCATAAAAAGGGGTCTATTCAAAAACTCGCCCAAACTGTCGTCTCGGCGAATATTTTGAGAATTTAAGGGACAATAAACAATCTCTTGTTGATGTTTTTCGGGGATACCAATTACCATGACTGTCCAAAAATCTTGGATACCTTCTACGATGAAGCGAATCATCTCATCTTTCGTACCGTTCGCAAAGAGAGGAAGATTGCGATCACCCTTCCGACAAAATCCCATTTGGAAAGCTAAAACCTGGGTAATCTTGGAAAGATTATTGAGGTATCGAATGATGAGTTTTTTGGCTTCTTCTCGGTCTTTAACTTGGTGATTGAAATCGGCACCCACATGATGGAGCACGTTGAAAAGAAAAGTAAAGTCATATGATTCCTTAGGGATGGCGTCAAATGGGAAGTAACTTGCTCGGATTTCAATAGTTTGACGTAAATTGAGTAGTTGCAAAGCGGTTTGAACGAATTCTACATGCGTATCGTTTCCCTCATAGTAAATCACCTTCTGAGCTCCGTAGTGGATCATTTCGAAAGTGAAAAAACCGGTATTACCGCCAATATCAAGAACGATTTTATCCTTGGGATTAAAAAACTGTAGAACAAAATCAAGTCTTTCCCTATCGAAACGTGGCTTGGCACTAAAACAAGCATTACCGAGAAAAGGTCGAAGAAAGGAAGGGATCGCTTGGTATTGACTATGTTTTCCCATCGTATTATATAAACTCATTAACTTGGTTATAAGGATTTTCTCTTGTGGCACGATTTAAGTTCCTCTAAGAATACATTCACAGTATCTTCTCGAAAGTATACCTCTCTTTGTAACCATAAAGCGTATTCATCGAAAAAACGTTCTCGGTCATAGTTATGAAATGTAATCATGTTTCCAGAAGATAAATCTTCAAGGATGCCACCAAGCCAGAAGTAACGCGTTTTTGGTTGATAATCGAAAAGAAGAGACCGATCCTCGTTGACGAGACCGAAATCAACAGCGAAACGATGGAAGAGATCCATATTGGCATCGTTAATGAGTTGCGAAGGACCCCAAATAAGTGGATTGGCCTCGATCATGTAAAACTTTTCTCCTTTGAGTCGCGTTTCTACCATAACAAGTCCGGTAAAATGCATGTCGAGAAAAAGGTCGGTAAACTTTTGAACCTCGCTATGCTCATGGAATTGAGCGGCTTCAGCTGCTATAATAGAACGGCCGTTGTATTGTTGCATAAAGTTTTCTTGAGAGTAGATTGAGTAGGTTCGGTCTTTTCCAAAATAGAATAAGAGATAAACAGATTTTCCTTCCACGAATTCTTGGATGAAGGTATTTTGAGTGTCGATGGTCCTTCGGCATTTTTGAAGCTCTTCGAAATTGGAGATTACGGTTGTTTTAGGATTAACCGTTTTTTTATCTTGGGCAAAATACGTCTTTGGTTTGACCACGCAAGGGGGTTTACAATGGCTTATTGACAACTCTTGGGGCGTCAAAATTCCTCGATTACGGCAGAGAAGATAGAAACTGTATTTGTCGGATATCGCTTGGTACAGGGACATAGAACACAGAGGAATAACATACCCCATCGATTCTAAAGAATTTCTCTCTTCGAGTAAAAAATGGTTGAGAAACTCGGTAGAAGGTAAGACGATGGTCTCATCTGGGGAGAACGTTTTAGCGAAATATTCGCGATAACGCCGAAAAGCATCAAGGGTAAGTTTGGAGGTGAATCTCGTTTCGATCACGTTCTGAGAGTAACTTGATAGCAGTATTTTATCGTTTGAGGAGGCTGCAACAACGGCAAAAGGAATGTTTGCCTTTTTACAGAAGCGACAGAAAGCTATGATTCCTCTCTCATTGTATCCGGAAAAAATAAGGACGGATCTCGTCGTACTCATGAACTTATTGCCTTCCATAAAATGTAACAAATCTTTTCCACTTCCTCTTCCTCCAGTGCTCCATACATTGGTAAACAAAGAACTTGGTCGGCTACTCTGTTAGCGATGGGTAAGTTTTCACGCTGTGCTGAAGGGAGGGTCCGATAGGAGGGAAAATTACTGATTAGGGGGTAAAAGTAACGGCGAGGGAAAATATGTTGTTCTTTGAGAGCAGTATATACTTCGTCTCGTGAAACACCGAACTCTTCCTCGTCGATAAAAATGGGGAAGTACGCATAATTGTACTCTACGTCTTCGAGTTCCTCAGGTAATTTCACACCCCGAATATCCTGAAGTCGAGTACGATAGAGATGAGCGATGTGTTTTCGGCGTTGGATTTCCTCTTCAACTATGTCCAGGCTCAAAAGACCGATAATACTTTGGAATTCGTTCATTTTCGCGTTGATACCAGGGGCAACAACGGTTACTTCGTTGGCAAAACCGAAGTTTCGAAGGTAGTCAATCCGTTTTTTGAGCTTTTCGTCTTGACAGACGATTGCACCTCCCTCGAAGGTGGTGAAAAGTTTGGTGGCATGAAAACTGAGTATGGAAAGATCCCCTTCATTGAGGATGTTTTTTCCATTTCGCCGAACACCAAAAGCGTGGGCGGCGTCGTAAATGACGCGCAAACCATACGTGTCAGCAATAGCCTGGATTGCATCAGTTTGGCAAGGGTAACCATAGACGTGGACGGCAAGAATAGCAGTCGTTCTTGGGGTGATGAGAGCCTCAATTTTGTTTGGGTCAATGGTGAAGGTTTTTTCTTCAATGTCGCAGAATACTGGAGTTATGTCGTTCCAGCGTAAGGCATGTGCGGTGGCTACAAAACTAAAAGGTGTAGTGATAACCTCACCAGTGATTCGTAGCGCTTGCAGAGCAATAACGAGTGCTAAAGTACCGTTTGCAACTAAGCTGGTGTAGGGAACTTGGAGGTAACGTTTCAAGGCTTCCTCGAATTGTTGATGGAAAGGACCATTATTGGTGAGTACTTTACTTTGCCATATCGCTTCAAGGTATGGCATAACCTTTTCAAGTGGGGGGAGATTGGGTTTGGTAACAAAAATTGGTTTTATAATTTCCCTCGGTTTTTCTTCTCGGATTGGTAAGGTCATCTCAAAATGCCTCACTTCACGGTCTTTTTGTTTTTCATGATAAATTTTTTTGCCAATTCCGCCATATTTGGGAATTCAGATATCGCCTTGGTGGAAAAATTTATCCACGGTTGCCAAAGGTTGAAAATCATGCTATATATCCCTGAAAGGGGGGTTCATTTTGACGATACGAGGTGTGATTTTAGCCGGAGGAACGGGGTCGCGACTCCATCCACTCACCAAGGTGACCAATAAGCATCTTTTGCCGGTGGGGAAATACCCGATGATTTTCTATCCCATCTTTCGTTTGAAACAAGCGGGGATCCGGGAAATTCTCATTGTGACCGGCAGAGAACACATGGGAGACGTGATCGAACTCTTGGGGAGTGGTAGGGACTTCGGGGTAGAGTTTACCTATCGGGTTCAGGATGAGGCGGGAGGGATTGCCCAAGCTCTGGGTTTAGCCAAAAATTTTGTCGGGGGAGAGCGGTGTGTGGTGATTTTGGGAGATAACATTTTCGGTGAGGACCTTGCTCCTTTTGTGGAAGCCTTTCGGAGGCAAGCTGAGGGGGCCAAAGTTCTCCTCAAAGAGGTTCCCGATCCAGAGCGCTTTGGGGTAGCGGTTTTTGAGGGAGAAAAAATTATCGCTATTGAGGAGAAACCTGCCAAACCGAAGAGCCGCTATGCGGTGACCGGAATCTACATGTACGATGCCGAGGTATTCGAGATTATCGCTACCCTGAAACCTTCGGCACGCGGAGAGCTTGAGATTACCGATGTGAATAACGCCTATTTACGTAAGGGTACCCTCACCTACGGCATTTTATCCGGCTGGTGGAGCGATGCGGGGACTCCGGTTTCTCTCTATACCGCAAATACCCTGGCCAAAGATATGATTCTCGATTTCGAAGGCCTATGAGGGTGATGGTTTTAGGAGCGAAAGGACAGTTGGGAGGTGCCTTCTGTGAGTTCTTGCGTCCGCAAGTCCATGTCTACCCCTTTTCGCGGGAAGAGCTCGATATCACCGATTTAGGGGCACTCATGCGGATGTGTTCAGAGCTTTCTCCTTCCCTCATTCTCAACTGTGCGGCCTATACTCAGGTTGACCGAGCAGAAGAAGAGAGAGCTCGCTCCTATCTTGTGAATGCCTTAGGGGCGCGGAATGTCGCTTTTTGTGGGTACAAGGTGGGGGCAAAGGTGGTGTACTTCAGTACTGATTATGTCTTTGACGGAGAGAAGAGAACCCCTTACACCGAATTCGATCCTCCTTCTCCTCTCTCCGTATATGGTCATTCTAAACTGTGGGGGGAGAAGTTCACTGCTCTCTTTAACCCCGATCACCTCATTATTCGGGTGTCCTGGCTCTACGGGAGGAGGGGCAAGAACTTTGTGAAAACTCTGGTACGCCTCGTCAAAGAGGAAGGGAAGAAGACGCTGCGGATCGTTGTAGATCAAAAGGGAACCCCTACTTATGCAGAGGATGTCGTGGGGAAAACTTGGGAATTAGTGGAGAGAAACGCGGTGGGCCTCTATCACGTAACAAACGGTGGAGAAACAACGTGGTTCCATTTCGCTCAAGAAATCGTTCGTCTCCTCGATCTCCCTGCCGAAGTAGTGCCGATTGAAAGTAGTGCGTATCTTGCTTTGGCGAAAAGACCCTCCTATTCCGTTTTGCATAATCTTATGCTACAGTTAGAGGGAATTCCGCTTTTGCGGAATTGGCAAGAAGCTTTGGGCGAATTTTTGCATTCTTGGAGAGAGGGTATTCTCCATGGATAGAGTTACCATTCTTGTGACTGGTGGGGCAGGTTTCATTGGCTCTTGCTTCATTCACTCCTTGAGGAAAACACGCCCTGATTACTCCATTATCAACGTAGATAAGTTGACCTACGCCGGGGATTTGCGCAATCTTGAAGGAATCGAAGAAGGCAAGAATTACCATTTTGTCCGGGGTGACATTACCAATCGAGAGCTCATGCGATACCTCTTTTCCGCTTTTCGACCTCGATACGTGGTCAACTTTGCTGCCGAGTCCCATGTGGACCGGAGTATCGCCGGACCAGAGATTTTCGTCCACACCAATGTCTTAGGGACTCAGGTGCTCCTTGAGGCTTTTCGAGATTATGTCGGCCAAGGCTCTCATGAAGCTCGGTTTTTGCAAGTGAGTACTGATGAAGTATACGGCGCTCTCCCTCTTGAGAGTGAGGAACGATTCTCTGAAAATTCGCCGCTCCGGCCGAATAGTCCTTATGCGGCTTCCAAAGCGGCGGCGGATTTATTGGTGCGTTCTTACTGGGTTACCTATCGTTTACCGGTCCTCATCACCCGTTCTTCAAATAACTTTGGTCCGCGACAGTACCCGGAGAAGCTCATCCCCCTCATGATTACCCACGCCTTAGAGGGGCAACCGCTCCCTGTGTATGGTGATGGGCAGAACGTCCGTGATTGGCTCTATGTCGAAGAGAACTGTCGAGCCATTGATATGGTCCTCCACCGGGGAAAACCGGGAGAAATCTACAACATTGGCGGGAGAAACGAGTGGCGTAACATCGATTTGGTGAGGCTCCTCTGCGACCTTCTCGCCGAAGAGACAAAGAGAGAGGCCGAAGAATATCGGAAACTCATTACTTTTGTCCCCGATCGTCCTGGACACGATCGTAGGTATGCGCTCAATACAGAAAAGATTTACCGGGAACTGGGATTTCAAGCGCAGGAAAATTTTCGCGAGGCTTTGCGCCATACGGTGAGGTGGTACATTGAACGTCATGGAAAGGTTTAGCGTGCGGGAAACTCCTCTCCCTGGAGTAGTACTCATTGAGCCAAAGGTTTTTGAAGACGAGCGGGGTTTTTTCCTCGAAACCTATCGGTTACAAGACTTTCACTCTCTGGGTGTCCCCGGACCTTTTGTACAGGACAACCACTCCCGTTCCCGTAAGGGTGTGCTGCGGGGGCTCCATTTCCAGAAAAATCGCCCTCAGGGAAAGTTGGTGCGGGTCGTGAGGGGGCGGATCTTCGATGTTGCCGTGGACATCGCCCCCCACTCTCCCACTTTCGGTCAGTGGTATGGAGTAGAGCTCTCCGAGGAGAATCACTATCTCCTCTACATTCCTCCTTCTTACGCTCATGGGTTCTTGGTGCTCTCCCCGGTTGCCGATGTCCTCTACAAGGTGACCGATTACTATGCTCCCGAGGACGAGGGAGGGATTCTTTGGAACGACCCCGATCTCGGTATTGCCTGGCCCCTTGAAGAAGTAGAGGAGGTCCTCCTCTCTCCTAAGGACAGAAAGTGGGGTCGTTTGAGAGACCTTCATTTTGAGCGCCATGCCTGAGCTTCCTGAGGTGGAGGTAGTCCGTCGCTCTCTCATAGGGTTTGTGGAGGGGTTTTCTATCCTCGCCATAGAGGAACACACCCCTCACTTCCCCCTTTCCCAAGGAATTCTCTCCCAGAGGATAGAGCGTTTCTCTCGCCATGGCAAGTGGCTTTTCTGGGAATTCTCCGCTCAGGACGCTTTGGCCATTCATTTGGGAATGACCGGAAGACTCCTCGTCCGTGCTCATAGAACCTCTTTCCCCCACGAACACCTCTCCTTTTTCTTCTCTTCCGGATACTGGATTTCCTTCTGTGACCAGCGGCGTTTCGGAGAGATTCGCTATCTCTTGAAAAGAGAGAAAGACACCCTCCTCCTTCGTTTGGGTATCGATCCCTTTTCTCCCTCTTATACCTTTGAGAGGGTGAGAGAGCTTTTGCGGGGGAAGCGCCGCCTCAAGGATTTCCTCCTTGATCAAGAAAAAATTGCTGGGATCGGCAATATCTACGCAAGCGAAATCCTCTTTCGGAGTAAGCTCCATCCGGAGCGAAGGCTCGATACCCTTCGCGAAGAGGAAAAACAAAGGCTTTTTACCCTCATCCCTCAGGTTTGTGAAGAAGCCGTTCGTTGTCAGGGGACGAGTATCCGAGATTTTGTGGGGGGAGAGGGAGAAAAAGGAACCTTCCAGGATTGTCTTTTTGTCTATGGACGTGCAGGACTTCCTTGTAGGGCGTGTGGGACGGTGATTATCCGCCAAGTGATCGGGGCAAGGAGTACCTATTTCTGTCCCCGGTGTCAGAGGTAAAAGCCTCCTCGCAGTGACCCTTCCTTGTCTTTGCGAGCCTCGCTTTCTCGCTTGGCGAAGTAACCTCATAGTTTTTCCCTGAAGAGACAGAAAAAGATAAGACCGCCACGGCACAAGATGCGCGCCTCGCAGTGACAAAAAAACTCAAGCATGAGATACCCATCTCGCGATGACAAAAAGGAGTCATTCCGAGGGTCTTTTTTCCGTCTCCCGTGGGAATCCGGCTGAAAGCCGTCGCGATGACCAAAGAGCCAAGTCGTGAGACTACCACGAGATTCAGAAAAGAGTTCCGGGCGGTGGCAAGTTAAGGCCGCGGTGGTGCGGAAACGTGCCTTGTGGTGCAGGGAGGGCAATTTGGCAAAAAATTTTATGAGAGATCTATAAAGTTTTTTTACCTTTTTCCGATAATGAGAATGAGAAAGAGGTGAGAGTATGCCTGTCCGGATTATAGAAGACGTGAAGAGCGGTGGGGAGGTCTGCCTGAGTGAAGAGTTGAAAAAAGGGGAAGCCTTTCTCTCCCAAGGGAATCTCGACGAGGCAGAGAAGTGTTTCCGGAGCATGTTGCAGAGAGACCCTCGTCATCCCTCGGCATACGGTGGCTTGGGATTGGTTACTTATTATCGCAAGGATTATAAGGAAGCGGAGAAGTTCTTGCGTTTAGCGGTCCAATACGACCCTGAGTATGCCGCGGCGTGGAATAATTTGGGGGGAGTGTTCATTGCCCGGCAAAAATACTCTGAAGCCAAAGAGGCCTTGGATCGAGCGCTCTCTCTCAAACCCGATTTAGAAGACGCCCTCAACCAGCGTTTTTGGTTAGAGGAAAAAGTGTATAATCCCACTGGTGATTACCGCCATGGGCGGTATCCCACTGTGAGCCTGTGCATGATTGCCAAAAATGAAGAGAGAAATCTCCCTCGTGCGCTTGCCTTGGTGCAGAATGTGGTCGATGAAATGATTGTGGTTGACACCGGCTCCACCGACCGGACTGTGGAAATTGCCCGCTCGTTTGGAGCACAGGTGTATTCCTTTCCCTGGTGCGATGATTTTTCGGCGGCGCGCAATGAATCGCTTCGCTACGCTACCGGTGAGTGGATTCTCACCATGGATGCCGATGACGAGATGCGCGAAGAAGACCTCAAGAAGCTCAAGCTCCTCTTGCGGGTGACCGATTATACCGCTTTTGAAGTTTTGATTCGCAGTCCGCTCACTCCGACCGGGAGGAGGGAAGAGATGAACTATTTGATACGGGTATTTCGCAACCATCCTGCCATTCGCTTTCGTAACCGGATTCACGAGACGGTGACCCAGTCGGTAGTAGACCTGGGAGGGAAAGTGGGGAGATTGAAAACGCTTGTCGTTCTCCATCATGGGTATGAGAGTGACTTGCGGGTATCACGCAAAGTACACGAGCGAAATCTCCAGATTCTCCTCAGAGAATATGAGGAAAACCCTGAGGATTTGAGGGTGATGTACTACTTGGCTTCCGCCTATCTTCCTCAAGGGAAGAGGGAAGAAGCCAAAAGTCTTTTCCTCCGCCTCCTTGAGCGCTCTCGGGAACTTCATGTGGGTGCGCTTGTCCTTTCCTGTATACAGCTTGCCCAGATGTCCTATGGTGAGGGTGGGTATGAAGAGGCGGTGAAGTATCTCGAAGAAGCCCTGGAAAAGGACCCCTTCCTTCCCGATACCTACTATTGGCTTGGGCGGGTATTCCACAAAATGGGTCGCTACGAGGAGAGCTTAGCGTATTTGGAGAAGACCTTTCAGGTGGATTACGGAAAGACTCTCTCCCCATTTGTGTTCATCTTTTTTGATGAGGTAGATGCCTACTGTCGTATGGCCGACTGTGCGTACCGTTTGGGTAAGGAAGACCTTGCGCAAGAGTATTGGGCGAAGCTTACCGAGCTCACCCACAATGATCCTGATGGCTTGCATAGTCTTGGAAAGACCATGCTCGATACCGGTTGCCTTGAGGAGGCAGAAATGTGCTTTCGCTCAGCGCTCACTCTCCATCCCCTCCATCGTGAGGCGCGAAATCACCTCCTCAATCTTCTCCTCCGCCAGGGGAGGCTCGAAGAGAGTAAAAATTTTCTCCAGGAATTGCGGGAATCCCTCTAAAGTTTTGGGGGGAGAGACCGATATTAAGGATAGGAAACGAAAGTGAGGAGGTGACGAGAGAGGATAAGTGATAGAGGAGAAGTCGGGTTTTTGGTTTTCAAATCGTGTGGGAGAGTGAAGAAGGCATGGATGCCTCAAGAAAACTTTACGGAGGAGGTTGACCAGAATGGGTTTACGAATTAACCAAAATATTACTGCGCTCAATGCGCATCGGAGTCTCACCCAAACGGATAACGCCCTCTCGAAGTCTCTGGAGAAGTTGTCTTCGGGTTTGCGGATTAACCGTGCCGCTGATGATGCGGCGGGGTTAGCTATCTCGGAGAAAATGCGCGGGCAGGTTAAGGGATTGGCGCAAGCGACTAGAAACGCTCAAGATGCCATTTCTCTCATCCAAACCGCAGAAGGGGCGCTCAACGAAACTCACTCCATTTTGCAGAGGATGAGACAGCTCGCCGTCCAAGCGGCGAACGATACCAATACCCAGGAAGATCGTCAACAGATCCAGCAGGAAATTACTCAACTCATCGCGGAGCTTGACCGTATTGGTGATACCACCCAATTTAATACCAAGGTGCTTTTGAGTGGTGATTTCGCGACCAACACTTTGACCTTCCACATTGGTGCGAATCAAGATCAGGTTATTGCTCTCAATATAAACGATATGCGAGCTACAGCTTTGACGGTCAATGGAATTGATGTAACCACTCAAGCCGGTGCCGAAACAGCCATTGCTTCCTTAGATGTGGCTATTAATGCTGTCTCCACCGAACGCTCTAAACTCGGTGCTTACCAGAACCGTTTAGAGCACACCATTGCCAACCTGGGTGTCGCGCAGGAAAACCTCACTGCGGCGGAATCCCGTATCCGCGACGTCGATATGGCCCAGGAAATGATGGAATTCACCAGGGCACAAATTCTCTTACAAGCGGGTACGGCAATGCTTGCCCAAGCAAACACCCTGCCGCAAGCGGTGCTCCAACTATTACGATAGAAAAAGGGGGCGGTTTCGCCCCCTTTTTGAGAAGGGATGGTAAGCCGTGAAGGTGGATTCTTCGATGACCGCCAAGGGGTTAGAACAGAGAGTTACTTCCTCTCTTCAAGGAGAGGGGGTTTTCTTACGTCCCCCTCGTGAGGAGGAAACGCTCCGAGAGAAGCAAAAGAAGGAAAAAGAAAATTTTCTCGACCCAGAAAAAACCAAAAATCTTACCGAGGCTCTCAATAATTTGTTTCAGGCTTTCAATTTGGAGCTCCGTTTCTCCATCCATGAGGGGACCCGTGAGGTGATTGCCCGGATTGTCAATCGCGAGACCGGGGAAGTGATTCGGGAGATTCCCCCGGAAAAGTTTTTGGATATGATTGCTAAACTACGGGAACTCGCCGGTCTTTTTATCGATGAGTTAGTGTAGGAGGGTGTCATGGCCAGCACGTTGAGTATTAGTGGTTTAGTTTCCGGTTTGGACACGAACAGTATCGTCAGTCAACTCATCGCCCTTGAGCGAACCAAAATCACCCAGCTTGAGGAGAAAAAGAGTACCTACGAAACGAAGCTCAATTTGTGGCAGAGTTTGAATACCCGGCTTTTAGCCTTAAAAGAGAGTATCTCTCGGCTCTCTTCTCCTACTGCTTTCCGAGCCAAGGCGACTGCGGTGAGTAACGAGAGTGTTTTATCCGCGGTAGCGACCTCAAGCGCGCTCACCGGGAGCTATCGGCTTGAGGTGCAGCAGCTCGCCTATGCCCATCAGATCGCAAGTAGCACTTCTTACGAAAACTATGACACCCTCCGTTTTGGAGAAGGAACCATTACTCTCCAGGTCGGTGGGGGTGCGGTGACCGAGATCACCATTGATAGTACTAGCAACACCTTAGAGGGGATCAAAAATGCGATTATGCTTGCGCAAGCAGGGGTTAAAGCAGCGATGGTGAGAGACCAAACCGGTTATCGTCTCCTTCTCACCAGTAATACCACCGGCTCCCAGGGGGCGATTACCTTCACTGCCAACCTCACCGGAGGAGATGCGGAACTTTCGGGGATGACCGAACTTCAGTCGGCGCAGAATGCGCGAATTCTTCTTGGAGTGACGAACCCCATCGTCTATGAATCATCGTCAAACGTAGTGAGTGGCTTTATCCCCGGAGTAACTCTGACCCTGAAGAGTACCGGAACGGTGAATTTGACCGTTGCGGAAGACAGAGAAAGCATAAAGAGCGCCCTCCGAGATTTCATTGAGAAGTATAACGATCTCGTCGACTTTGTGGATGAGAATGCTTCCTACAATGTGACTACGGAGAGAGGTGGCGCCCTCTTAGGTGATGCGAATCTCTATCGCGTGGTGTCGGGGGTAGCTAATCAGGTTTTGGGACGAATTTCCTATACCAATTCGGGCTACGATAGTTTAGCTATGGTTGGAATTTCCGTGGATCGCTACGGAAAATTGTCCTTACAGAATGAGACGAAACTCAACGATGCTCTTGAAACGAACTTCGAAGCGGTACAGGGGCTTTTTGTAGGGGGCGGTTCTGCGAGCGAAAAGGGTTTGGCAGTGCTCCTTAAAGAGCATCTTGCTTTTGCCACCGATTCCTATCAAGGGACGGTAAAAAGGGTACGGGATTTCTATAGTAACGTCATCAAAGACATTGACGAGCGGATTGAACTCATGGAAGAACGATTAGAACGGGAAGAAGAGCGCCTGTACACCCAGTTTGCCGCCTTGGAAAAAGTGCTCGCCACCTATCAAACCCAGTCGGAGTGGCTCACGCAACAGATTGCTAACCTATCGAAAAATTGGCGATCGTGAAGTGGAGGTTAACCTATGAATACCTATAGTGCTAATTTGGTGCGCAATTACCAGGAGAATGCGGTGTATACCGCTTCACCGGTGAAACTCATCGTGCTCCTTTACGAGGGGGCAATTCGCTCCTTGCGTTTGGCAGAGCGTCATTTCGCCGAGGGTAAGCTCGAGAGAGCCCGAAGCGAAATTTTGCAAGCGGAGAAAATTCTCTTAGAGCTCATCAATACCCTCAATTTTGCGCAAGGAGGCGATATCGCCAAAAATCTCTTTGCCCTCTACCAGTTTATTCTGCGGCAGTGCGCTTCCCTTTCTGAAGAGAATACCCCCGAGATGATTCCCCGACTGGTAATGCTTCTTGAAGGACTCAAAGAAGCGTGGCAGGAACTGGCCAAAAATGCCGCTCACTAAGGAGGAAGTTTTCACCCTCTTAGAGCGTTTAGAAAAAATTACCCTCCTCATGAGGGAAGAGGTAGCGCAGGGGCGGTGGGAGAACCTGTTACCGTATTTGCAGAGTCGTGGGGAAATCATGGAGAAGCTGGGGGATTTCCATTCCCTTCTTGAAGAAGGAGAGAAGCAAGAGGTTATTGCTCGTTTCCAAGAAATGATACGCTTAGATGAGGAGACCTGTGCCAAGGTAAGAGGTATTTTGCACCGTGACCTTCTCCGAGCCAAAGAGGCGCAGGAAAAGCTCTCGGCGCTGCGCCGTTTCCGGGAGAGTATGACCGGTCCTTCTCCCCATCGGTTTCTCGAGAAAGAGGGGTAAGTCTTTTTTCTTTTTCTTGACAATCGTTCCCTGCTCCTCTACAATGTCTCTCTGGAAATATACTTCTTCAGGGCAGGGTGGAATTCCCGACCGGCGGTGAAGAGCGTTATGCTCTCAAGCCCGCGAACGATCTCGTGAGAGATTGCCGATCCGGTGTGAATCCGGAGCCGACGGTATAGTCCGGAAGGGAGAAGAAGGTCCATAGTTCTCCATAAGCCCTGAAGGTTCGCCTTCAGGGCTTTTTCGTCCTGAAGAGGAAGAAAGGGAGGTATAACGATGCACAGTCGGCGTTGGATTTACCTTGGAGTATTGGGAGGGTTATCGTTAGCCATGAGTCTCCTCGTTCACTTTCCCCTCATTCCTCAGGCTCCGTTTCTCCTCTACGATCCGGGAAACGTTCCCATTCTCGTGGCGAGCTTTAAGTTTGGTCCGGGGTTAGGGGTTCTCTTAGCAGGAATCGTTTCCGCACTTTTCGCTCTCCTCACCGGTGAGGGAGGTCCGTGGGGAGCGCTCATGCATTTTGTCGCGACTGGTACCTACGTTGCCCTGGCCGGATGGCTCTATGCCCGACGGAGGACTATCCAAGGAGCTCTCCTTGGGTTAATCATCGGACCATTGGCTATGACCGCGGTGATGGTCTTTGCCAACTTGATCGTGACTCCCATTTATTTGGGAGTGGGGAGAGAAGTAGTATGGGGGATGCTCCTTCCCGCTATTATTCCTTTCAACCTCTTGAAGGGAGTCATCAATGGGGCGATTACTTTCTTCGTGTACAAAAGGATCAGTGTTTTCTTAGAAGAACCACTCTCAGCGCACCTCCGAGGAGAATCTCAAGCCCGAGCCGAATGTAGTTCCAGAGAGAGGAGGAGGACTTTATAGCGCAGTCCTTCTCCGTATCCCCCGAGGGACTCTCGGGCAATGACCCGGTGACAGGGAATAAGGAGGGGAAGGCGATTGCGTCCTAAGGCTCTCCCCACCGCCCGGAAGGAATGAGGATGGCCGATTGCGCGGGCGATCGCTCCGTAATTTGTGAGGACTCCGTAGGGGAGAGAGGCGATATACTCAAGAACCTGCCGGGTGAAGGGAGTATACCCCTCCAAAGAGAAAGGGTAAAAAGAGAAATGCACCTCTCTTCCCGCAAAGTAAGCCCCAAGGTCCTCTTCGATCCCGAAGGGATTCGCGGTTTTCCGCTCCAAGTGTTTCCCCCAGGCGCGGCACTGTTTTTCGAAGCGTGCGCGTGCCTCTTCTTGGGTACGCTGGGGGAGGATGAAGGAGAAAAGCCCGGTGTCGTTCCAACTGAAGATGCTCCAACCGAAGCGAGTTTCGATCTCTTGAAAGAAGACTCTCTCTGTCACGGGAGTATTTACTTCTCCTTTTTTGTGCGTATAATTAATTATAACTTGGGAGAGGGAAAGTGAATAGGGAAGCCGAGGAAGGGAGAGAGTAGTCCTTGTGGCAGACTCAAGAGAGCCGGGGGAGGTGGAAGCCCGGTGTTGTGCGCGAGGATGAATGGGTCTTGGAGGCGTCGGCTGAACAGAGTAGGCACGACCGGTTTTTCTCCGCTACAGGAAGGGAGTGGAGCAAAGAGCTCAAGAAGGGTGGTACCGCGGGTTACCCCTCGTCCCTGAGGCGAGGGGTTTTTTGTTCGATACCAATTTCAAGGAGGCGAGAAGCGATGAAGAGAATTCTTTTCGTGGGGTTGGTACTCTTTCTGGTCGTGTGGCTTGGGTTTGCGGGGAGTGCCGAAGAGAAGATTCGCGTCGGTATTATGCAAATTGTAGACCATCCCGCCCTCAATGCTACCCGCCAAGGACTCATTGATGCCCTCGCCGAGGTCTACGGCTATGTGGAGGGGCAAAATATCGTCTATGATGCTCAATCCGCGCAGGGAGACGTAGCCACGGCGAACACCATCGCCCGAAAATTTGTAGCCGATAAGGTTGACCTCATCGTCTCTATTGCTACACCCACCTCTCAAGCTGCGGTGAACGCCACGAAAGACATCCCCATTGTCTTCAGTGCAGTGACCGATCCGGTGGCGGCAGGATTGGTGAAAGATTTGGAGAAACCAGGAGGGAATGTCACCGGTATTTCCGACCTCACTCCGGTAGAGAAGCAAATCTATCTCATTAAGTTCCTCTTCCCCGATGCAAAGAGAGTAGGAACGCTCTATAACGCCGGAGAGGTGAATTCGGTGGTAACGAACGAGATGGCCAAAGCCGCCTGTCAAGAAAACGGCTTAGAACTCGTGGAGGCCACGGTGACGAGCACCGCCGATGTGGCTATGGCTGCTCAGTCTCTCATAGGAAAAGTGAACGCCGTATATGTGGCAACTGATAATACGGTGGTGAGTGCCCTTGACGTGGTGGGGAAGGTGTGTGTGGACAATAAACTCCCCTTGGTCTTAGCTGACCCGACTACCGTGGGTAAGGGAGCCTTGTGCGCCTTGGGCTTTGATTATTACCTCCACGGTCGGCAAACCGCCGATATCGTGGCGCGCATCCTCAAAGGAGAGAAACCCGGAGAGGTACCGGTCGAGTTTGCCAAAAAATTAACCCTCCTTGTCAATACCCAGGTGGTCACCTCCTTGGGGTTAGATAGCGCAGCAACTAAAGCGCAATTCGAGCGCTTTGTGGAGGAGATGAAAGGAAAAGGTGTAGAAGTCGCGCTTCAATTCATAGAGTAGTAAAGAAAGGGGGGGAAGATTCCCTCCCTTTTTGAGGAGAAAGGGGGCCAAACCATTCGCGATTTTTTCCTCTATAGTGCGCAAGAAGGACTCCTCTTTAGCCTTTTAGCTTTGGGGGTATTTATCACCTTTCGCTGTCTCAATTTTCCCGATCTCACCGTGGATGGGAGTTACCCCTTGGGGGCAGCAGTATTGGCGCTCCTCATGTATCGGGGATACGGGGCTCTGGCGGGTATCGTGGCGGCGTGTTTGGCAGGGGCTTTGGCGGGTTTATTCACCGGAGTACTCCACACCTTTTCCCGCATTCCTGCGCTCCTTTCCGGTATTCTCACCATGATTTGCCTCTATTCCATTAATCTCCGGGTGATGGGAAGACCCAATATTTCTCTCTCCGAAAATTTGGGGCATCGCACGGTGTTTGTCCTCTTGCGGGACGCCTTTCCTCGGGTTCCGGAGGTTTACCTCCGTTTCATCTTCCTCTTTCTCCTCGTGGTCTTGGTGAAGGTCATGGTGGACCTCTTCTTGCAAACCGAAGTGGGTCTCTCCATCCGTGCGACCGGCGACAATGAAACCTTGGTTGCTACTCAGGGCATCGATCCCAACTGCATGAAATTGATCGGGATTTCCCTTTCCAACGCTTTGGTGGCCTTGGCGGGGGCAATGTTTGCCCAGTATCAGGGTTTTGTGGATATCAATATGGGTATCGGTATGGTCATTTCTGGGCTCGCCTCGGTGATCGTGGGTGAAGTGCTCTTACGGGGGAGAACCATTTTTATGGCTACTTTGCAGGTCGTTTTGGGTTCGGTGGTATACCGCCTGGCTACTGCTATAGCCTTGAACTGGGGATACAATATCGGTTTCAAGCCCTATGATTTGAAGTTGTTCACCGGGCTCCTCGTGATCGTGATTCTCTCTTTCCCGATCTTGAAAGAAAAGTTGGGGAGGGTGAAGTAGTGCTCCGCTTAGAACGAGTCAACAAGTACTTCTTTCGCAATTCTCTCGATGAGCGTTGGACGATTCGGAACCTCACCCTCCAAGTGCAAGAAGGAGATTTTGTGACCGTGGTGGGGAGTAACGGAGCAGGGAAGACCACCCTGCTCAACTTGATTAGTGGCGCCTATTTTCCCGATGAGGGGCGCATCGTGATCGACGAACTCGACGTGACCGAATTGCCTACCCACCGGCGGGCGCTCTATCTGGGGCGGGTATTTCAAAACACCTCCCAGGGTACCGCTCCCTCGCTCACCATCGAAGAGAATCTGGCCATTGCCTATCTCAAGGGGAAACCGAAGGGGATTCGCATGGCTTTAAACGAGAGAATGCGGGCGATATTCCGCGATAAGCTCGCCGAGATCGGCCTTGGCTTAGAGAAGCGCTTGAAGGATCGGGTGGGCTTACTCTCCGGTGGACAGAGGCAAGCCTTAGCCCTCCTCATGGCCACCTTGGCCAAACCCAAGATTTTACTCCTCGATGAACACACCGCTAACCTCGATCCGAAAACGGCGGAAATCATTATGGAGCTCACCGCCCGTTTAGTGGGGGAAAACCATCTCACCACTCTTATGGTCACTCACAATCTCCAGGACGCCCTTTCCTTTGGCAACCGAACTTTAATGATGGATGAAGGAGAAGTGGTGCTTGACGTAGCCGGCGAAGAACGCAAGAAAATGACCATTCAGGAGCTTCTTGAACGTTTTACGCTCCTGCGTCATAAGAAGTTTGCCGAAGACCGAGTGCTACTCTCATCTTCATAAAAGAAAGGAGGAACGAGTATGGAAGAAAATCGCATTATCCTCAATGCCCAAGAGATGCCCACCATTTGGTATAACATTCTCGCTGATTTACCCCGCCCCTTGGATCCCCCTCTCCATCCTGCCACGATGCAGCCGGTGCAACTGGAGGACCTTGCGCCGATTTTCCCCCCGAGCCTCATCGAGCAAGAGGTGAGTTCTACCCGGTTCATCGATATTCCCGGCGAGGTCCTCGATATCTACCGTTTGTGGCGGCCGACTCCCCTCATCCGTGCCCGGAAACTGGAAAAGTTTTTGCAAACCCCGGCGCGCATTTACTATAAGTATGAGGGGACGAGCCCTGCAGGGAGCCACAAACCGAATACTGCAGTGGCCCAAGCGTATTACAATAAGAAGGATGGGACCAAGCGTCTCACTACCGAGACAGGAGCCGGACAGTGGGGTTCGGCATTGGCCATGGCTTGTCAATTCTTTGGTTTAGAATGTACCGTATACATGGTCAAAGTGAGTTATGAGCAGAAACCCTACCGGCGGGTTCTCATGCAGACCTGGCGCGCAGAGGTCTATCCCAGTCCCAGTACCCGCACCAAGGCAGGAAGAGATATCCTGGCGCAGGATCCGGCTTCACCGGGGAGCTTGGGAGTGGCGATTAGCGAAGCCATCGAAGACGCCGTGACCACTCCTCATTCGAAATATAGCTTGGGGAGCGTATTGAACCATGTTTTACTCCATCAGACCATTATCGGTGAAGAAACCAAATTGCAGCTTGAAAAGGTGGGGGAGAAATATCCCGATATCGTGGTTGGCTGTGTGGGGGGAGGGAGTAATTTCGGCGGAATCGTTCTTCCCTTCATGCGCGATAAGCTCGCCGGCACACAACAATTCCGTGCGATTGCGGTGGAGCCGACCGCGTGTTCTTCGCTCCTTCGTGGACGCTATGAATATGATTACGGAGATGTAGCCAAGAACACCCCGCTCCTCAAAATGCACACCTTAGGTCACAATTTCATTCCCCCTGCGATTCATGCCGGAGGTTTACGTTACCACGGCATGGCTCCCATCGTGAGCCTGTTATACGATCTCGGGTTCATTGAGGCACAAGCCTACAAGCAAAACGAAGTTTTTGAAGCAGCGGTGACCTTTGCCCGTACCGAAGGTTTGGTGGTAGCACCGGAAACCGCCCATGCGGTGAAAGCGGTCATCGAGGAAGCCAAGAAATGTGTTCTCAACGGGGAAGAAAAAGTGATCGTTTTTAACTGCAGTGGTCATGGGTTCTTGGATTTAGGAGCGTATGATCTCTACATCAACAATCACCTTCCCGATGTCAACCATAATAGTTGAGCGAAGGCATGGTACAATGGAAGAGAGGAAAACGGAGTAGGGGGTGAAAACGTTGTACCTTTTGGGAACTGATATTGGTACACAAGGGACCAAAACCGTTATGGTGACTGAGAAGGGGGAATTCGTGGCTGATGCTTTCACCGAGTACGATGTCATCACGCCTCGCCCTTCCTGGGCAGAGCAATGGCCAGATGTGTGGCTCGAAGCGGTGGTGGAAACGGTCGCACGGTGTGTGGAGAAAGCAAGGGTGAAACCTCAAGATATTGCCGGACTGGCTATAAGTGGCCTCTACGGTGGCTCGGGTGTTCCGGTGGATAGAGACTTAAACCCCTTACGTCCCTGTCTCATCTGGATGGACCGCCGTGCCCGTAAGGAAACGCAGTGGGTGAAGGATAACGTTCCCTTAGAAACCATTTTTGGAATCACCGGAAATTACGTTGACTCTTACTATGGCTTCACCAAAATGATGTGGATTCGCAATAACGAACCGCAAGTGTGGGAGAAGATTGGGCAATTCGTCACCCCTAAGGATTACGTCGTGCATCGTTTGACGGGAGTTTTGGCTACCGACTACTCCTCGGCAGGGAATATCGGTGGGGTTTTTGATATTCGCAAGCGTACCTGGTCGGAGGAAATGTGTTCGATTTTGGGTATTCCTCGACGGATGCTCCCCGATACTATTTTCAAATCTTCAGACATGGTGGGTAAACTCAACCGACAATTCGCCGAACGAATGAATCTCAAGGAGGGGACTCCCGTTATTGCCGGGGGAGTCGATGCACCGGTAGCCCAACTTGCAGCCGGAGTACTCACCATGGGTGAACACGTAGCCATGGCGGGGACCTCCATGTGTTGGGGAACGGTGCATGAAGGGCAGTACCTCACTCCTTTCTTGGTGAGTTTCCCCTACGTGGTCTACGACGACAAGCTCATCTATACCTTTGGAGGGAGCGCCACCTCCGGAGCCTTAGCGCGGTGGTTCCGCGAACAATTCGGAATGTACGAAAAGGAAGTGGAGAAGAACACCAAAATTCCTGCCTATACCCTCTTAGAACTCCAAGTGCAGAACATCCCTTCGGGAAGTGAAGGGTTAATCGTGCTCCCCTACTTCATGGGAGAACGCTCTCCCATCTGGGATCCCGATGCGCGGGGGACGGTTTTAGGCCTCTCTCTCTACCATACTCGCGCCCATCTCTATCGGGCGATGCTCGAATCAGCAGCATACGCTCTCCGTCACAACATGGAGGAGGCGATGAAGACCGGGATGAAACTCAATCCGGAGTGCTGGATTGTGGGAGGCGTAGCTCGTTCCTCATTCTGGGTGCAAATTTTTGCCGATATCACCGGATTCCATATGAAACGTCTCTCCAAAGACGTAGAGGCCCCGTTTGGGGACGCCTTTTTGGTAGGCTTGGGCACCGGGATCTTCTCTTCTCCCGAACAGATTAAAGAGTGGATCAGTTTCCGCCCGGTCATCACCGTGGATGAGGAGCGCAAGAAAGTGTACGACAAATATTACGCCCTCTTCCGAGAACTCTACGAGAATACGAAGGGCATCATGAAAAAACTCGCCGATCTGTGAGGGAAATCTGCATAAGAGGCGTCTTTGGCTCTTTCTGGAGAATACCCTTCCCCTCCTGGGGGAGGGTATTTTTGTGGAAAACGCAAGACTCAGAGCAATCTTCCTAAGAATGGGCTTTTTCTCCAGGGCTATGGGGCTTGCAAAGGCTAAAAGAGAAGCCGCTGCAAGAGTCATCTTTTGGAGGTTTGTAGCGATCGATTGAAGAGAGAGTTTTTCCCGGTGTTTCCCAGAAAGTACTTGCGAAGGAAGTGTTTTCTTCGCCTTGTGGTGTGGAAATAAAGAGAACGAGGAGGGGGTTTGAGAAATTAGGCCACAGTTTCTTGTGGCTTTGTTGATGGTTTTGTTTGTTATAATAGAAACGAAGCTAACACTCGTAGGAGGAGGAACAATGGCTTTCTTTCAGAAGCAACCTTTGATGCGCAGAGTCCTCTATGCTCTCCTTCCCATTTACGCCTTCGCCTTCTTTCTCTACGGTCTGCGGGTGTTGTGGCTCAGCCTCGTTATCTTCACTTTGGGTATTCTCACCGAATACCTCATGGAGTGGAAGAAAGGGAAGAAGGTGAGCGAGGCTGTTTTAGTCACCTGTTCTCTCCTCACCCTTTCCATGCCTCCCCAGGTCCCCTTATGGATTGCGGGAGTAGCGAGCTTCTTTGGAGTGTTTGTGGCTAAGGAGATGTACGGTGGTTTTGGGAGGAACGTGTTCAACCCGGCGATCGTGGGACGTCTCTTCGTGTTCATTACCTTTCCGGTGTACATGACGACCGGTTGGATTATGCCGAGAATCCATGCCGTGACCTCGGCGACTCCGCTCAACATTCTGCGGGCGAATGAGCCCTTAGAACTATGGAAGTTGCTGGTGGGTTTGCGGGCTGGTTCGCTTGGGGAGAGCCCGATTCTCTTAATCCTTGCGGCTGCAGTGTACTTGATAGTCACTCGAACCGCAAGCTGGAGGATTATCCTCTCTATCATTTCTTCGGCGTTCCTTTTCAATTTTTCCCTCAACCTCTTTGGGGTGGGGTTGTCAGTACTCCCCTCCCTCCTTTCGGGGAGTTTCCTCTTTGTCGCCGTATTTATGGCCACTGACCCTGTTTCTGCACCGAAGAAGCCTCTTGCCCAGTTTTGGTATGGAGTCGTCATCGGCTGTGTCACGGTGATCATTCGAAATTTTGCCCTGTTCTCCGAGGGGACGAGCTTTGCGGTTTTACTGGGCAATACTTTCTCTCCTCTCCTCGATGAGGTGAAAGGGAAAGGGGTGAAAAAATGAATAAGGAATCGAGGTTTGCTACCATCTTTTACACCTCGCTCATCACCTTTGGTTTTGTATTGGTGCTCTCCTTGATCAATTTTGCCACCCTCGGTAAAGTGAAGCAGAACGAGGAAATCTTCGCCGTGCGGGCACTCCTCAACGCCTTTGGGATCGGCTACAAGAACGACGCCGAAGCTTTGAAAATTTATGAGGAAAGGGTTTCCCAGTTCGCCATCGATGATTTCACCGTGTACACCACTACGGTCGATGGTGAAGAACGAGTGGCTTCCATTTTCACCGGAGATGCCCTGTGGGGGAGTATCCGCTTCGCGATGGCCTTCGACAAGGAGGTGGAGAGGATTATCGGGGTAGATTTCATCGACCAAAACGAAACCCCGGGGTTGGGAGGGCGGATCACGGAAAAGTGGTTTCGCGACCAGTTCGTGAATAAGAGGATTCCGGAAGGGGGTTTAACCCTGAGGGTAGGTGGCACGGGAGATTACGATCCCGAGAGTGGGAGGTTTGACGCCATAACCGGTGCGACCTCGACCTCCAAATCGGTGGAGAGGATCTTCAATAGAGCAATTGAGGAGATGAAGAGGAAGCTTGGAGGTGGTCAATGATGAACGATTTGACTAAGATCGCGAAGAGAAACATTCTCTTAGAGAACCAAATTCTCGTGGCCACCTTAGGGATATGTTCGACCCTGGCGGTGACCAACAATCTCTTCAATACCGTAATCATGTCTGTGGGGGTGATCTTGACTACCGGGTTATCGAATTTTACCGTCTCGCTCCTCAAGGATTTCATGTCCCGGAAGTCGAGGATGACCCTTGAGACCCTGATTATCGCCTCTTACGTCATCATTCTCGATCTCTTCCTCAAGGCGTACCTCCCCGATGCCAGTAAAACCTTGGGCCCGTATGTGGGGCTCATCATCACAAACTGCATCATCATGGGGAGGGCGGAAGCGTTTGCCCAGTCCAATGGTCCTCTCCTCTCCCTGTGGGATGGATTGACTGCCGGGGCGGGATACATGTTGGTTTTGGTGGTCATCGCCCTGGTGAGGGAATTCCTCGGTTTCGGAAGTCTCTTAGGAGTGCGGATTATGCCTGAGGGTTTCACTCCTTGGACGATCATGGTCATGGCCCCCAGTGCCTTCTTCCTTTTGGGAGCGTTCCTCTGGATGTTCAATGCTTTCCTCATGAAGGCAGGTGAGAAGAAATGAACGTTGACCCTATTTTGCTCCTCTTTGCCTCCATTTTCACGAGTAACGTGGTGTTGACTAACTTTCTCGGGATGTGCTCTTACATTTCCATTTCTAAGGATTTGGTCTCGGCGAGTGGATTGGGCATGGCGGTCACCTTCGTCATGACGATCACTACTGCACTCAATTGGTTTGTCTACCATCACATCATCGTTCCTCTAAACATTGAGTACCTGAGATTCATCATCTTCATCATCGTCATTGCCTCGGTGGTGCAGATTCTCGAGATGCTGATCGATCGGGTATCACCTGCGCTCTATATGAGTTTGGGAATCTTTTTGCCCCTCATCACCGTAAACTGTGCTATTCTCGGAGTAACCCTGTTCATGCAGATCAGGAACTATAACTTCATCCAGTCTCTCGTGTACGGATTAGGTGGGGGTCTGGGCTGGTGGTTAGCCATCGTTTCCCTGGCGGCGATCCGAAAGAAAATCGATAATAACCCGGTTCCTCCCGGACTCAAAGGGACAGCCCTCACCATGGTGACCATCGGCATCATGGCCATGGCTTTCATGGGATTTGCGGGAATGATTCGGGTGCAGTGAGGTAAACTCGATGCAGATTTTACTTGCTCCCCTTGCCGTGAGCGTAATCAGTGGCGTTTTGGCGGCCTTGATCGTTTTGGTGGACGCTATCGTGAATAACTACGGTGAGGTGACGATCACCATAAACGGGGAGAAGACCATCAAGGTTCGTGGCGGAGCACCGCTCCTTTTCACCTTAGGTTCGGCGGGAATCTTTCTCCCCTCTGCCTGCGGGGGGAGAGGGAGCTGTGGGGTCTGTAAGGCGAAGGTGGTATCGGACGTGGGGCCGCATCTTCCTACCGAGATCCCTTACATGACTCAGGAGGAGATCGCAAAAAATATCCGCTTGACCTGTCAGATTAAGGTGAAAAGGGATTTGGCCATCGAGATTCCTCCTGAACTTCTCTTCGTCAAGAAGTTTAAAGCCTTGGTGGAAAAGATTGTTGACGTGACCTACGATATCAAAGAGTTGACCTTGAAACTGATCGAACCGAACGAAATCGAGTTCAAGGCGGGGCAATACGTTCAGTTGCGGGTACCACCTTACGATACGATCAAGGAACCGGTTGAGCGAGCCTACTCTATTTCCTCCTCCCCGAGCCAAAGAGATCGCATTGAGCTTCTCATTCGCCTCGTTCCGGGTGGTGCGTTGACCACCTATATTTTCCATCACCTGAAAGAAGGGGAAATTCTCGAATTTCCCGGTCCCTTCGGTGAGTTTTACGTCCGCGATACCAAGGCGACCATGATCTGTGTTGCCGGAGGGAGTGGAATGGCACCAATCAAATCCATCCTCTTCGATTTATATGAGAAAGGGGTGAATGACCGAGAGATATGGTACTTCTTTGGTGCTCGTTCGCGAAAGGACCTCTTCTATGTGGAGATGTTTCGGGAACTCGAGGAAAAGTGGCCCATTTTTCACTTCATTCCTGCTCTCTCCGATCCTCTCCCTGAGGATGAGTGGGATGGCGAGGTGGGCTTGATCACCCAAGTACTTGAGAAGTACTTCCAAACCGTTATTCCTACCGATAGCGCCAAGGAGGGGTATCTGTGTGGGAGCCCAGGGATGATCGATGCAGCGGTTAAGGTGATGACTCAGTGCGGTGTCCCTGAGGAGAAGATTTATTACGACAAGTTTGCGTGAGGGGGTTGGTGGCGATGAAGATGACTCCTCAGTACATCGAAGCTCAACGCAACATGCAACCGGGAGTCATCAGTTTGGTCGGGTTTTTGGGCAACGATGCGAGGAATCTCCTCGAAATCATCACCGCAGACGAGCGGGAGATGGCTGCACTGGGGTTAGATTTTCAAGAAGTGGCCGAATGGTTGAAGAAGATGATGCAAGAGGCGGAAAAGGGCCTCGGAGAGCCAGTGGTCTTCGATAAATGGGAAGTGCAACTCTTCGAAGCACGGGGGTTTATCCCCTGTCCCTTCAAGGATGGTATTTTTCAAAAGCGGACCATGCAGGTGAAGAGGCTCAATAAGGAACTCACTCCCTCGGTGAGTGAACTCTCCATCCATCTCCTCGAAAAACACCATTTCCTGCAGGGGAAGGGTTCTCCCTTTCGCATCGAACCGAGGGTGCTCAAAGAATTGATGGAATAGAGGAGATTCGGCACGCTTCGCTTGCCTTGGATGCTTTCATGGGGGTAAAAATCCTTTGACACCGCGACGGCGCGAAGTATGTATCTTGGGATAGCTCCTCTTTTCGATCTTCGTGAGCCTCGCTTTGCCGTCTGGCGAAGTAATCTTGCAGTTCCTCTATGAGGGAAGAAAAGGCGATCCTGCTCCGGGACTTCTTCAAAGTACCCTGGAGTGATGATTAGGATTGAATCGTAAGACCACCCAGGGCTTCCTTTTTTGAGGTTCCTTGAGTTGATGGAAAAATCGAACCAGAGACTACCAAGACTCTTCGCGAGTAACTTTGAAACTCCTCGGAAAGAGAAAAGCAAAAGTCCTCTCTATTCCCAGTAGTCTCGAGTAGGGAGGGAATCGTATTCGTATTCTCTTTTGAGTGTCTCCGGATAGGGGGAGAAAAACGCTTGCGAAGCGAGGTATGGTTCCCCAAATCGCTCGATCCAAGAACGGAGGAGAGTGGTCAAGGCAGAAAAGGGGATGACCCCCCGGCGGAACTGTTCCACTGCGTGGAGGAAAAAGCGTTTCTCTTGGGGGGTGAGTTGCTCTTTGAAGTATCCCAAGGCGTGGTAGAGGACGTTGGTCGCTAATTTGCGGTTCATTCCTCGTTTGAGCGCTTTGTGGAGGTGTTCCTCGTATTCCTGGAAGAGGCGATGAGGGTCCTTTTTCTCGTGATTGGCGACGATAGCCCCGAGAATTTTGGTTTCTACTTGATGGTGGGCCATGAGGAGGAACTTGTAGCGAGAATGGAAGTCGACGAGCGCTTGGAGAGAGCCCTCTTCTTGGTGCTTGTCGAATGCGGCGAGGGTGAAAACCTTGGTGAGGAAGTGTTCGTAGATCGCCGAATTCTCTAAGCGTTTTTCACTCTCTATGGCTATGTGCGGGAAATGGGCGATCACCTGGGAAGCGAAAAGACCATTCCCCCGCGAGAGGGTGTGCCCGTGGGGGGAGTGGATAGGCACGTCTTTCAACCCACAGGAAGGGGATTTCGCCTTGAGGATAAAACCGTGAACACGGAGGCTCGCAAGGAAAGTTTGGGCGAAGTGATGCATAACTTCGGTGAGATCCTTTTTGGTAGTTTCCTGCACGAGGCGCAAAGACTCACCTTCTTTCACCATTCGGATGGGTTGGCGGGGGACACCAAGACCGATAGCTACTTCCGGACATACCGGAATGAATTCCACCACCTCTCTCATCTTTTCTACAAGCTTATGAGGGAGGATCGAACCGTCGTACCGACAGTGATCGAATCCTAAGCATTTACTCACCCCGATCTGTGGCTTAGGGAAAGTCATGGCTCAACCTCGCTACTCTCTCGATATAGGAGGAAAGAGGGAATTTTCTCTGTAGCCCCTCTTTCCCCATATATCTTACTTTACCAAAAATAGGTCGTTCAGGGAAAGCTCGATCGTGTTTCCCAAAGCACCACGCCACGCCGGCGAAACTGTTGGGATCGCGTCCGTCGAGAGAATACTTATTATTGAGGTAGAGGGCGATACGGAATGCTTCTTCAGGGTCTTTGCTCCACTCTAAGATTTTCTTTCCCCAATACATCCGCAGGTAGCCGTGCATTTTTCCGGTAAGGACCATTTCCTTTTGCGCAGCGTTCCAGAGGGAATCATGGGTTTTCGCTTTCTCCAGTTCCTCGAGATGGTAGAGGTAGGTACGCCTGTCTTGGGCGTGAGTGAGTAGGGTTTCTTGCGCCCAGGAGGGGAGAGCAAGGAAAGAATCGTAGTGAGGATGGTAAAAGACGAAATTCATCGCTAACTCTCGCCGCACGATGAGTTCTTCAAGGTAACTCTCCTTGGCGAGGTCAGGACACTCGGCTCTCTGTATCTCAAAAGCGATATAGAGGGGAGAAATTTGCCCAAAGTGGAGGTAGGGGCTCATGCCGGAGAGGTAATTCTCGCTCGGATCGTTTCGCTTCGTGTGGTACAAGGGGAGTTTCTCGGTGACGAACTCGGCTAATTGTTCTTTGGCTCTTTCCGTCCCTCCGCGGAGATTGACCGGGGAGACAGAACGGTCAAGGTCGAGTTGGGTGAGGAGCTCGTCAAGGGAAGAGAGGTCGAGTTCCCCAGGGAAAGGGGGAAGGAAAAGAGAGGGACGATGCACCTTTTTTTCTTCTATGGACTTGAGGAAGAGGGGGAGGAGCCTCTTTATTTTGGGGCGGAGGGTGTAGGCACCATACTCTTCATGGGAGGAAGCCCTCTCAACCGGTACGATGACCTCACTCTCTACCTCGAAGAAGGGGCAAGGAATCCGCTCGGCAACGTAGGTGCGCCACTGTCTCTGAATGCGGAGATACCCTCGATCGGTCACGCAGAGGACGGCATCCTGAGCTACCTCTAAGACCCCTTTTTCAGGTGAACCATGGCGCACGACCATTTTGATGCCCCGCTTTTTGAGTGTTCTCTGGGTTTCTTGGAGCCCCTCTAACATGAATCGGTAGTGGCGCAGGTTGGCTTCTGGGAAGCGGTCGGTGAGTCCGAAGAAGACAAGGAAAGGTTTCCTCCGCTCATTGGCGCAAAGAAGAGCGTACTCTAAGGCGTGGTTCCACTCCGCCCGCTGCGAGGCCTGCATCCAGTAGAGGACGTATTTCCCCTCTTGTGGGGGGAGGTCCTTGAGGCAACGAATGCGTTCTTGGGGAATCATGGATGCACCTTCTCGGGGAGGTGCTCGGGAAGAGAACGTTCCTTGTGAGAGTGGACTCTACGCCACTCTTGAGGGGTGAGCCCGGTGTTCTTGCGGAAAACCTTCGAGAACTGTCCGGCGTTACCAAAACCCAAGCGCAGAGCAATATCGTTAATTTTATACTCACCGTGGAGGAGCATGCACTTACTCCGTTGGAGTTTGAGGGCGGTGAGGTAAGCCTTGGGGCTTTTCCCCACGTAGCGGCGAAAGAGGTCCCGGAAGTGTTGGGGAGAGAAGCCTAATGATTCGGCAAGCTCCTTCATTTTGAGATTTTCGTGACTCCTGTGGTGAATCACGGCGAGTGCAGATTCAATCGCGCGCTGCTGTTCGGGATTGAGATAGGGTTCTTTCCCCCGCCTGTGGCTCCGCAAGAGGAGGACCACGATTTCTTGGAGGAGCGCCTGGCACTGTAATTCACTCCAGGGAAGACCCCCCGCACATTCCCTCTGGAGCTGGTGGACTAAGTCGAGGAACAGGCTCACTTCCAGGGGGAAAAGGGTAAAGCGACCGATGGGAGGCGTGTTCACGAGTTCAGCGAGGAGAAAAGGGTGGAGGGTAGTGAATTGAACGACCACAAACTCTACCTCCGAGTCGGGAGTGGTCCAAAAACCGTGGGGGAGAAGGCTGGGGAAAAAGAACACCTCATGGGTAGAGAAAGCATACTCGCCATGAGGCAAGGTGAGGAAACAACTGCCCCTCTTCACCAAACCGATTTCGTGCACCTCGTGTTGATGCGGTGAAACCCGCCACTTGGGTGGGTAGGGCGGTTCACTGATCACCGCGTAGTGACTCACTGGAGAGGGCATTTCCCCTTCGTTCATCTACTATCTCCTCGCCTTTCTTTTCCTTTCCTTTTTGACCATAAAAACAGCGAAACAAACATTGTCATTTTCTTGCGGGACTACTTTAATAGTAGCAGATGAAAAGTAATTTTTCCAAGAGTGGAGAGGTAGTGTATCGTATTTTGGGTAGACATCCGAATAGAAGAAGAAAAAAAAGACCTCCTGATCG
>OGCI01000352.1_pt1 | contig 56581 bp, 42 predicted proteins | sample 1570021 | NCBI WGS metagenome assembly OGCI01 (sample SAMN06264664, study PRJEB24512) | hot springs metagenome | isolation source: Hot spring water | place: South Africa: Tshipise | collected 2015-06-21
GCGCGCGCTGGCCGCCTGCCCGCCGATCATGCCCAGCACGCCGCGCTCCGGACTGAGCACGCCCAGCGTATTGGGGCCGACGAACTGCGCTCCTGCCTCTGAGGCGGCTGCGGCGATCTCCAGCACATCATAGAGCGGCACGCGGTCGGGGACGATCACCAGCAGCCGGACACCGGCAGCGATCGCTTCCAGCGCCGCGCTCTTGACCAGGGGGGCCGGGATGAACAGCACACTGATGTCAAGCGGCCCGGCTTTCTCCCACGCTTCGCCGACCGTGTCGTAAACGGGCACGCCTTCGACCGTCTGCCCGCCCTTGCCCGGCGTGACACCGGCGACCACCTGCGTCCCATAAGCCCGCATGAGGCGTGTGCGGGCCATCCCTTCCCGCCCGGTGATGCCCTGCACAAGCACCCGCTTCGAGCGGTCAATCAGGATCGCCACGGGTCACCTCCTCGCCTCTCATGGGCTGAACCGCATCCAGCCCAGGGATCGGCAGGTGCACATAGCCCCCCTGGTTGCCCTCAAAATAGCACTCAATCTCGCAGGCGAGGCACTCCACACAGCCGCCGCGCTCTGCTTCCTGGCGGGTGATGTTCAGCACGGGCACGTCCCCCTGCAGCGACAAAATCTGCGGAGCGCACGTGCTGATGCAGACCTTGCTGACGCAGTCGCGGCAGCGCGCGTGATCCAGGGTGACCGTCCCACCGCTGACCGCGTTGAAGCTGTAGGGACTGGCTGCCGGGCGCGGGCCGTAGTTCGGGCGTGTTTCCTGTAGAGGGGGGGTCTGGGCGATCAGCTCGCGCAGGCGGGCCGCACAGAAAGCGGGCGGATCGTCCTTGCCATAGGCTTCGACGGGAACCAAGAAGTGCGGCTGAGCGCGCCGCAGGATGGCAATGGCCTGCTCCTCGGCATTGCCGCCCAGGCGAACAACCGCCGGAACGGTCAGCGGCGCTTCCAGAAAAGCCTTGACCAGTGCGCGCGCCGAGTGGTACTGCTCCTGGCTGGCCACGCCGCTACCGCTGGCGAAGTAGCCGTCAAGGCCCGGCTGACTGAGGATGATCCGCGCCGCGCGGTAGACCTTGCTGGCAGGGGGATTACCGCTGGTGTCCACGAAATCGGCGGGGCGCAGACCCTGCGCCGCCAGCGCGTCCATGCTCATCATGCTGCCGCCGCCGCCCGCCCCATGAAAGCCGACGAACCCTTGCCCTCGCGCAATGTCTCGCGCCATCTGGATGAAGAAGAACGTACCCCGGTAATCCCCGCGCTCGACTTCCCAGGCGATGCGCTCCAGCGGCGTGGGAGGGCGATCCAGCTCGCGGGCGAAGGTGATCCCCAGGTCGGGTTGACGGAAAACCGCGTTGTCGTCAATGGTGAAACGGCAGTCGGCGGCGATCAGCCGCCCATCTGCCGTCAGCACCAAGGGGTTGATCTCGGCGGCGCGGGCATCGAAGCGGCGCGCTGCCTGGTACAGCCGGGGCAGAATATCCCCGATCTTGACCAGCAATTCGCCGCGCAGCCCGGCCCGGCGGGCCAACTCGCGCGCCTCGAAGTCGCGCAGGCCCAGGCGGATGTCTACGGTGTGACGGGCGACGCTCTCCGGATGTTCGCGGACGATCTCCTCCACACCCGACCCGCCGCGGCTGCTGAAGATCAGCACCGGTGCGCGCGCCTGATCGTCAATGATCACGCCAGCATAGAACTCGCGGGCGATGGACAGCCTTTCGACGACCAATACCTGCTCCACCGGATAACCGCCGAGCTGCATATGGAGGATGGCAGCGGCGGCCTCTGCCGCGGCGTCGGGATCGTCTGCGAACCGGATCGCCCCCAACGCCGCGCGTCCGGTCACCCAAGCCTGCGCCTTGACGACCACCGGCCCGCCGATCTCCGCGGCGATGCGGCGCGCCTCGTCCGCTGTGACCGCAACCTCGCCGCGCGGCACAGGGATGCCCACCTGGGCGAGCAGGGCGCGGCCTTGATACTCGTGCAGTCTGGCCATCGGTCAACCCTCTCTCGGCGGTGCGAGCGGGCTGATGCGCACGCCCTCATAGGCAGTGTGACTACCGTGCCAGGTCGAAAGCCCGATCTGTCCGTGCAGGTAAGGCGCAGGATCGGCCCAGGTCAGGGTCGCGCGTTGATCGCCGCTCGCGGCTTCCAGGGTCAGATGAGGGCCTTGAGCAATGAACCGCAGCATTACCGGTTGCCCGTGCTGCCAGGGGAAAGAAGTCGAGACGACCGGCGTGTCGTCCTGGCCATTCTTGCGGTAGAGGGCCAGCGTGCCCTGTGGCCCCAGTCCACCGGCGTAGGAACGCAGCGCGCCCTGTACGCGGATGTTGAGGTTATGGTAATCGCCGATCAGGGGGATGACCCGCGCCTCCAGGCAATAGTCTTCCCAGGCGATGTCGCCCGTGTACGTTTCGCACAGACCGGGGCCGCTGCCGTGATAGCGCGCGTCGCCTTCTAACCGCCAGTAGCCGCGCAACTTCGTCCACTGGCTGATGGCGTTGCCCTCGGCGCGCTCGCGGGCGAAGTCGAAGCCGTAGTCGGGCGTGCCCGACCAGTCGAGCGCCTTGAGATGCAGAGCGCCGACCTCCCAATCCGCGCCCAGGTTGCGGATAACGACACCAACCTGCGATAGACAGACTCCATCCAGGCGGGGAATCTGCCAGGTGAGCGTTTGCCATGCGCCCGGCGTTAGCGCCTGCCCGACCGACTGATGGCGCTCGCCAGCGTGATCGTCGAAGACATAGAGGCTGGCCTGGAGCGTGGAGGGCGCATCCGCCGGCAAATAGACCTCTGCCCTGACAGTCTGGCCAGGGAAGATCAGGGGCGTGAATGTCGCGCCGTAGTAGTTGCCGCTGAGTTCGGCAGGCCGGTAATAGGTGCGCGTGAACAGGCGTACCTCACCCTTCTTGCCCAGCTTGCGCACGCTGACCTGCAACGTCCCCTCATGGCTGACTGCGACGGACTGCCGCGTCTCGATCACCCGTCCGCCCACCCCCTGCGCCTGGAAATTGCAGGTCGAACCCCGGTAGCGGAAATGGTAGCGCGGGCGCTGAGCGACAGTCTGCCCGGCCAGCGCACGCCCCAGGGCACAGAACAGATCGGCGCATTGAGGGATAGTCAGCAAGTTGCGCGTGCCAATCACACTGGCGGCGATCAGCAGGTCGTTGAGCGGCTCGCGCCAGCGCCACTCGATGCCGTCCAGGCCGACCGCCACGCCCATGATCGCCCCGACATTGCCCACGTTGCAGTCGGTGTCCCAGCCGGCCATGTTGGCAATCTGGATCGTGCGGGAGAAATCGCCCTGCCCATAGGCCAGCGCCATCACCACCACCCCTGCGTTGGGGATGATGTGCACTGCACCGGGATAGCGGTCGTAGCCGAAGTTCGCCTGCAGAAAGGCCATGCAGGCGCGCCAGTCGTCGTCGGGGTGCTGCGCGTGGAAGTCCAGCACAGCGCGCACCACCCGCGCGTACTCGCTGTCACGAGGGATCAGCGCCAGGCCGGTGGCGATCAGCGTGAGCGGGTCAGCTTCCTGAAAAGCCGCGCTGACCAGGGCGGCGATGAAGCGCCCTCCCAGAACACCATTGCCATCGTGCGAGACGCTCGACGCCCGCGCGGCCAGGTCGGCGGCCAGGGCGGGGTTGCCCGGCACGACCAGCCCCCAAAGGTCGCTGAAAATCTGCCCGCCGATCTGCTCGGCCACGATCGCGCCGTTTTGCGCGATCGATCCGCTGCGCGGCGCGGGGATGCCACTGGCCAGGTTCAGGTAGGCGGTGTGCTCGGTCGAGACGCCGTAGCCACCCCACCACAGCGTGCCTTGCTGATCGCCAAGGTAATTGAGCCAGGCGTCAGCAATCTGTTGGGGCGATAGATCGTACCCCGCAGCGGGGTGATCCTGCAGCGCCCGGATGAGGATCATAGGAAAGGCGGTGTCGTCGTCGGGTTTGAAGACCTTGCCCGGCGCTTCGTTCAGGTAGCCGTCAATCTCGCCCACGTTGCGGCAGATGTCATCGTAAGTCCAGCCTTCGAGCGGCGCGCCGAAGCGCACGCCGATACATTTGCCCAGCCATCCGGCGTAAACCCGTTCGTCGTAGTCAGGGGGGATCGTCACTAGGGTCATATTTCACCTTGCTACCAGATACCAGTGGGCTTCCGGCCCCTCACCAGGGCGAGGGGCCGGTATGCGAAGCACAGAGAGCTTAGCCTATTCGCCGTAGCTATCGTCCAGGCAGAACTGCGCCTTGGCTGCTTCCTCGGCCAGTATCGCTTCCAGGTCGCGCTCGCCGTTCTGAATCCAGCGCACGCGCACATTGTCGAAGGCGGGATAGACGCAGTCCCAGAAGTATTGCGAGCGCAGATAGTTGGCGACGCGCGTTTCCTTCATCAACTCGGCATAGGCCACGCCCAGGATCGGGTCTTTGTCCCAGCCAAGCTCCTGCCAGATTTGCGGACCGTTGGGCGGCCACACGCCAGCTTCGGCGGCCATGCGCTGAGCCTCTGGCCCGCTCAGCCACTTGAGGAATTCCCAAGCCGCTTCCTTATGACGGCTGCCCGACCACATGTAGTGGGCGTAGGCATCCGTCCAGGCGATGCCCTCGCTGTTCTCGTCATAGCGCGGTGGCTCGACCACACCCCACTCGAAGGTGGCCTGCTCCATCAGCGCGGGGATTTCCCAGTTGGAAATGGACTGCATGGCCACTTTTCCAGACAGAAATACCAGCTCACCATACTGGTCTTGCAGTTCAGCGGGCGCAGCGACCTGATCCTCAGTCACCAGTTCCAGGCAGAAGCGCCACGCTTCGGCGGCGGCGGGCGTATCGAAGTAACCGACCACCTGACGCCCATCCGGGCTGACGACATCTGTGCCCAGGTTGAAAGAGAACGGCGACCACAGCATACAGCCCTCACCGCCGACGATAGCCCCAACGCCATACTGGTCTTTCTCGCGGTCGGTCAGTTGCTTGGCCAGCGCGCGGTACTCGGCCACAGTCCAGCCCGGCTGCGGATAGGGTACGCCTGCCGCATCGAAGAGGTCCTTGTTATAGGCGATGAAGCCCGCCGAAGCATCGCGCGGGACACCGTAGTAGCGCCCCTGGTAGACCGTGCGCTGTTGCCCGATGGGGAACCAGACTTCCTCAGGCTTGAGGCCCGACGCCTCCATGTAGGGAGTCAGGTCTTCCAGGAAGCCCTGGGTCGCAATGTCCGCTGCGTAGTAGGTCGTCCACACGTCGGGGCCTTCGTTGCCAGCAATGGCCGTCGCCACGCGGGTGTTGAAAGCCCGACTGGGGAAGAGCGAGATCGCCACGCGGATGTTGGGATTGGCGGCCTCGAAGGCGCGGGCGAGCTGGAAGTGCAGATCGCGCGTCGCCGCCGTGTCGCGGCCACGTTCTGTGCTCCACCAGGTGATGGTCACTACCTGCTGGTCTTGCGCCTGAATGGCACCCAGCGGAGCGAGCATTGCCACGACGAGTACCAGAATGATCCATATGCGCTTGTTCATTGCCTGTCTCTCCTAAAAAGAAACTCACCAGAGGATGCGAAACGGTTGTTGTCGCCAAGGGGGAATATCGCTTACGGCACACCTCCTCTCAGGGCAGAAGCCTGCTTGCAGTGCAAAGGCGGCTATCCTTTCAAGCCTTCCACAGAAATCCCACCAATCAATTGCTTCTGAGCGAAAAAGAACAGGATCAGCGGGGGAATCATCGCCAGGACAGAACCGGCCATGAGCAAATTCCAGTTGGTCTCCCGCGCGCCCTGGAAGAAGCTCAGTCCGAGCGACACGGTGAACATGTCGGGATCATTGAGGTAAATGAGCGGTTGCAGAAAATCGTTCCACACGTCAATGAAAGTGAAGACGATCACCAGCATCAGCGCAGGGCGGGTCAGCGGCAAAATGATGCGCCAGAACACATCGAAGCGGTTGGCACCGTCAATATAGGCCGCCTCGTCCAGATCGAAGGGGATGCTCATCATATACTGGCGCACCAGAAAGATCAGGAAAGGGCTGCCAGTGAATGCGGGCAGGGTGAGCGGCCAATAGGTGTTGATCATGCCAAGCTTGGAAAACATAATGAAGCGCGGCACCAGCGTCACATGGTAGGGGATCATCAAGGTGGATAGCATCACCAGGAACAGGATGTTGCGCCCTGGGAAGCGCAGCCGCGCAAAGCCGTAGGCAACCAGCGTCACCGAGATCAGGTGCCCCACGATATTGACAAAGGCCAGGAAAAAAGTGTTGAGATAGAAGCGGCCAAAGGGGACTTCTTGAAAGACCTTGGAGAAGTTGTCCCATTGAACAGGAGCAGGTATCCATTCCGGCGGGATGGCAAACGTCTGCTGGGGCGACTTCAGCGCCGTCGAGAACATCCAGTAGAGCGGGACCATGAACACCGCCGCCAGCACCATCAGCACGGTATAGCCGGAGACATTGTTGAAACGGCGCAAGCCACGCAGTCCCAGTCGGGGGAAATGGCCGCTGATCGTTGTCATGGCGTCCTCTTGCGTTCAGCCTCGTAGTAAACCCAATACTTTGAACTGCGGAACACCAGCACAGTGAGGATCATGATGAAGACTGTCATGATCCAGGCCAGCGCCGCCCCATAGCCCATGCGCATGGACTCGAAGGAGCGGTTGTAGATGTACAGCATGTAGAACAGGCCAGATTGCAACGGCCCCCCACTGCGCCCGGCAGCGATGAAAGCCGGCGTGAAGGTCTGAAATGTGCCAATCAGCCCCAAGACAAGCTGGAAGAAAATGGTAGGAGTGAGCATTGGCAGCGTGATGCGTACGAATTGCTGAAGGCGATTGGCCCCGTCTACGGCGGCTGCCTCGTATAGCTGAGCAGGGACGTTTTGCAGCCCCGCCAAGTAGATCACCGCGCTGCCACCGACGCCCCACAGCGCCATCATGACGATACTGGGCAGCACCCAGGCCGGGTCGGAAAGCCAACTCGGCCCCTTGATGCCGAACCAGCCCAGCATGGTGTTCAGCAGGCCATAGCGGGGGTTGAGCACCCACACCCACACCAGCGAGCTAGCCACCTTGGGCACGATATAGGGCATGTAGTACAGCGTTCGGAACACCCCGATACCACGCAGCTTCTGGTTGAGCACCACGGCGATCAGGATGCCGAAGACGACTTCCAGCGGCAGATAGAGCACGGCATATTTGAGCGTCACGGTGACCGCTTTGCGGAAGAAAGGGTCTTGGGTGAAGATGCGCTCGTAGTTGGCCAACCCCACCCATTGCGGGCTGCCCACGATGTTCCAGCGGGTGAAGCTGAGCACGAACGAAGCCACGATCGGCCCGAAGAAGAACACGATGAATCCAACCAGCCAGGGCGAAATGAACAGATAGCCGGCTAACGCCTCGCGCCGCTCGCTGGCAGAAAGCTGTGTCCAGGATCGCGACAGGCGGGTCAGCGCAGTCATTGACTGTCTCCCCCGACAGGTTCAGCCGATAGCACCAGATCAACCAGCGCCTCGGCCAGGTTGAGCACGTCTTCGTTCCGGACAAAGCGCAGGCTCACGCCGCTGGCAACGCGCACCTGCTGTACCCAGCGCTCAGGAATGACGGTCAGACCATGCAACGCCCCGGACAGCGCCCCGCAGATAGCCGCAATGCTGTCGGCGTCTCTGCCAAAGTTGGCGGCCCAGAACATCCCCTGTCTGAAGTCACCTGCCGTCAGGCGGAAGATGGCGAACACCTGAGGAATGGCTTCCGCGCTCATAGAATGTACGGGAGTCCACAAGGCAGTGTGCAGGTCTTCCCAGGCACTCAGTATGTCACCGGCCCGGTCGCAGATATCCATTGCCCGGTCGAAGGCGCGACCAAGCCAGCTATCGTCGGGAATATAGCGGCGCGCGGTCTGCACGATCGTCTCCGGCGAAGCGTCCACCATGGCGACGGCGACGGCTGCGGCGACGGCCTGCGCCGCCCATACGCCATCCGCGTGATGGCTGATCTCGGCGTCAATGCACGCCATTGCTGCAGCGCGATCCGGATCGCCCGCGCAGAAGATGCCGATGGGGCTGATGCGCATGGCCGCGCCGTCGTCGTTGTTCTGGACGTTGTCAATGCCGCTGAGCGGAGGGCGCATCCCGCGCTTGATATTTTCGACAGCCCCATGGAGCGGCTTTCCGGCGCGTTCGAAAACGCCGCCCTGCTCGATGATGTGCTTCTGCCAGGCAGTCAACACCGCCTCGGAGGTCAGATTTCCCCCACAGTCGAGCAATGTTCGCGCAGTGAGCAGCCCAAATTCCGTATCGTCTGTGCTCCTGGCCCCTGGATAGAGGTCGGTGATGATCCCATAGCGGCTGCGGTATTCAGGGCTGCGCCCCAAGTCGCCCATGGCATCGCCAACGGCGAGGCCGATCAGGCACCCCGTTGCTTTGCTGACAAATAGCTCTCTGTCACGGAGCAGGTCTACCCGCCTGCGCATGATCTTGTCCTTTCAGTGTTGGCCGCTAGTGGGAACGTTCCCACAAGTGTCGATAAAAACACTACTTCAGGCCGGGGCGCAAGTCGTCTCGCGCACTCGCAGCTCTCCCCGGAGCCACAGGTGACACGGCCCTTCCGGCCCCGACCCCTGGATGCGCGCCAGCAACAAATTGGCCGCCTGGACGCCAATGTCGTACTTGGGCTTGGCTACTGTTGTGAGAGGGGGAGAAGTTGTGCTCGCCGCCTGGATATCGTCAATGCCGATGATAGACACATCCCTGGGGACGATCAGCCCGGCCTCTCGCGCGGCGATCAGGGCACCGATGGCCAGAATGTCGTTGCCCGCCAGCACAGCCGTCGGCGGGTGCGCCAGGCTCAAGAGCCGATGCATAGCCTCCACACCCCCCGCCTGCGAGTAAGGGCAGCGCACTATAAGGTTTTCGTCGAAGGGCAGCCCATGGCGCAGCAGCATCTCAACATAGCCGTGATAGCGCGTATCAGGGCGATCGCGCTGTGAGATACCGGCGATCAACCCAATGCGCGTGTGCCCCAGCGCGATCAGGTGTTCGAGGGCCGTCGTGACGGCCCCTGCCGAATCGCTCCCCACCGAATCGAAGTCGGGGAAAGCTTCGCCAGAACCGAGCAGCACCGCCGGTGTCTTGAGCGCGCGCAGCTCGGCATTGGTAATGCGGATAGGATTGATCAGCAGGCCATCGAAGCGATTGCGCCGTACTGTTTGCAGGTGCGCGATCTCGCGCCGAGCGTCCCAATCGCTGTTCAGCAAAGCCACGGTATACCCCTGGGCTTCGCAGGCATCCTGCACACCGCGCGCGACTTCCGGCCAGAAGGGGTTAGTGATATCTGGAATGGAGAGGGCGACCATGAGCGTCTGGTCGGTGCGCAGGCTACTGGCAACAATATTGCGCTCGTAGCCCAGCATGGCAATAGCAGCCAGGACGCGCTCGCGCGTCGCCTCGGCCACACTTTGATCTTCGCCGTTGATGACGCGACCGACGGTGGTCTTGGAGACGCCGGCAAGGCGTGCCACATCTTTGATGGTTGGCTGCTTGGCTTTTGCCATGATCTTCTCTACTTGCCTTATAGGGAACGTTCCCACACATCGTATCAAGTTTTACCGGCGTTGTCAACCAGGATGAGGAACTGAGTGCGGGCAAAATGTGACAGGCCGTTGGCCGCAGTCCGCTGCCCCCCACCCCCAAATCCCCTCTCCCTGGCGACTGCGTCGCGTGGCGCGGGGACTTGCTGTCTCTGGCGCGAGTGCTCCCCTTCTCCCGCAGCGTGGGAGAAGGGGCCGGGGGTTGAGGGTCATCAAGTGGACAAAGCCGCTCTCACATGCGCGCTCAGGGCGGCGACATCGTCAACCTGTCGCCTGGTGAATATACGACCGCCGGCCCGGCAGAACCCCTACAACATCCACACATCGTCTTCACAAGTTCCACATATTTCTAGCGCATGATCGGGATGCTTGAACAACCAAGCCATCGTGATCAGGAGGACTACACCATGCTTCAGAAACTCTTTGTCGGACTACTGGGCCTCACCGTCTTTGGCGCGGCAGGCGTCGGCATTTATGACTCGACTCAACGGGACACCAATCACGCGGACGCCGCGCTTCTGGTGGACAACACACAAACCAATCCTGTCAGCGTGCCAGTGGAAGCGCCGCAAGCCGTGGCTCAGGCCGTCCCTACGGCTACCCCGGCAGCTCCGGTCATGCAGGATGGCACCGCGCCGGTGCAACTCCAGCAGCAGCAGGCGTTGGATATGGTCGGCGATCCCTGGACGGCGACGGGCACGATCACCGCGTTTGACACGGCTGGCATAACACTGGCGCTCAGCGACGGCAGCACGATCTATGTCGAGCTTGGCCCGTCTCACTACTGGCAGGCGCAGCCAGTCACCCTGGCGGTGGGCGATGTTGTGACCGTGAGCGGCTTCTACAATGGTGACCAGCACCACGCCGCAACGGTGACCAAAGCCGACGGCTCGCAGTTGGTTGTGCGCACCGCCGAAGGGCTGCCATTGTGGTCGGGTGGCGTGGATGGCGGCCAGAATCGCCAGGGTGGAGCCAATAGCACCGCCGCCGGACAGACGGGGGAGCCGATGGTCGTCCCTGAGGATTGGGTAACGCTGAACGCCACCGTGACAGCGGTCAATCGCTCGACCCTGGAAGTGCAAACCGAGGCGGGCGAGACTCTCTCGCTCCAGCTTGGGCAGGCGAACTTCATCCAGTCGCAGGGCGTGACCTTCGCTGTCGGCGACGCTCTCTCGATCACCGGCTATTGGCAGGGCACTACCTTCCGCGCAGGGGATATCACCAAACTGGCCACCGGCGAGCGTCTGATGCTGCTCGACCCCAACGGTCGCCCGCTGTGGGGTGGACCTGGTCGGAACGGCGCGCAGGGTCAGGGTGGCCAGGGCCAGGCCAACGCGGGTGCTCAGGGTCGAGGGAACACAGGCGCGCAGGGCCAGGGTCAACCCGCGACGGGTACCCAGAGCGGCGGTAATGGCAGAGGCTATCGCGGCGGTCGCGGCTAGGCTGCCCCATGTAACCGGCGGGGCGAGCATTGAACTCGCCCCGTGTATATCCCCCATAGGAGACTCACCCCATGACCATCCAAGACCCTCGCCCCGACAGCCTGCCACGGCGTGTATGGGAGTCGGTTCAGCGTGATGAACTGCCGCCCCAAACAGACCAGGGCCGCATGAAGCTTGTGATGAACAACCTGGTGCTGCACATCCACCCAAGTAAAGTCGCCAAACCAACCCTGAAATTTACCTACACCTGGGGGCTGGGTGGGCTGGCCATCCTGCTGATGATGATCCTGGCGGTGACTGGGGTTATGTTGATGTTTGTCTACACCCCCACACCGGACAGCGCTTATAACGACATGTTGGCCCTGAAGACCGAAGTGTGGTTCGGCCAGCTAATCCGCAATCTGCATCATTGGAGCGGCAACCTGATGATCGTGGTGGCCTTCCTGCATATGCTGCGCGTGTTCTATACGGGCGGTTTTCGCCCTCCGCGCGAGTTCACTTGGGTGCTGGGCATCGTCTTGCTGCTGCTGGTCGTTGCGGCCAACTTCACCGGCTATCTGCTGCCCTGGGATCAGCTCGCCTACTGGGCGGTGACAGTCGGCACCAGCCTGTTGGACTATGTGCCGCTGATCGGCCCGGCCATCAGCCGCCTGATCCTGGGTGGGCCGGAGGTCGGTGCCCCCACGCTCACCAACTTCTTTGGGCTGCACGTGGCGATCATCCCGCTGACCATGATGGGCATTATCTCCTTTCACATCTGGCGCGTGCGCAAAGATACGCTCTCCATTCCGCGCAACCTGGACGATGCACCGCTCACGCGCGTCGAAAAAGTGACTACTGTGCCTCACCTGGTGTCGATTGAGTTCGTCTTCGCCCTGGTGATGGTCGCGCTGATCCTGCTGTGGTCGGCCTGGATCGACGCCCCGCTAGAAGAGGCCGCCAATCCCGATCACAGCCCGAACCCAGCCAAAGCCGCATGGTATTTCATGGGTCTACAGGAACTGCTGTTGCACTTCCACCCAGTCTTTGGAGCGATCGTGGTGCCTGGGCTGGCGCTGGCGAGCCTGGCGATACTGCCCTATCTGCGCTTTGACCTGGACGCCGAGGGCATCTGGTTCCGTTCGCGCAAGGGGCGGCAGACGGCGAAGCTCGGCGCGCTAGTGGGGCTGATCGCCACACCTACCCTGGTGCTATTACCTGATCGACCTGCCCGAACTGCTACCCAGCCTGCCAACCATTATCAGCAACAGCTGGGTACCGCTGGCGGGCCTGTTGCTGATGCTGATAGCCTACTACAAGCTGGTGCGACGCATCTTTGGCGCGTCGGCGTGCGAAGCCCGGCAGAGCGTGTTCACGCTGCTGGTAGTGGGGTTCATAGTGCTGACGGTGATCGGCGTGGCCTTTCGCGGCGAGAACATGGCGCTGATGTGGCCCTGGGAGGTGCTCTAGCATGGACGGCACACAGCAGTCACAGGTTTCGCGGCGCGGGTTCCTCAAGCTGGCCTGGAGCGCGGCAGGGCTGGCGGTCTTGGGTGAGGCCGGCTGGCTGACTTACCGGTTTTTGTCTCCGCGCGTCGTCGAAGGCGAATTCGGCGGGGTGTTCGAGGTGGGGCCGGTGGACAACTTTCCGCCCCGCAGCGTGACGCCGGTCAACGCTGGGCGCTTCTATCTGGTGCGGCTGGAAGACGGTGGCTTCCTGGCGCTCTACCGCAAATGCACGCATCTGGGCTGCGCCGTGCCCTGGGACCCGGCCAGGGATCAGTTTGTCTGCCCGTGCCACGCCTCGGCGTTTGAAGTGGATGGCGAAGTGCTCAACGCGCCCGCGCCGCGCCCACTCGACCGCTTCCCGGTGAGCATCGAGAACGGGATGGTCAGGGTGGACACCGGCACGGCCATCCAGCGCGACCGGCCAAAGCCCAGCGATATTGTGTACCCACAGGAGCAGGGATGATGACCCGCGAAATGACCTGGATGGGGTTTCTGGCGACGGTGTTGATCGCGGTCGTGCTGGCAATTGCTGCCGCACGCGAACCGGATCGCCAGCAACAGGCCGCGATTGACCTGCGCATCGAGTCGGTGATTGCCGGCATTAACCTCTACGCGGAGAACTGCGCCGTGTGTCATGGCGCGGCGGGGGAAGGTTTGGGCACCACGCCCGCGTTGAACAACGATGGGCTGCGAGCGATGGACGCCGAGACGATCGCCAAGACCATCGCGCGTGGGCGCTACGGTACCGTGATGGCAGCCTACAACGTGGACGAGGGTGGCGTCTTCACCAATGCCGAGATCGATCAACTGGTGAGCGTGATCCAGGATGCCAATTGGAAGGCAGTCGCCGCGCGGGTGGACGCACTGGGCCTGACCCCGCCCGAAGCGGCGACGGTTGAACTGACCGAGGAAACGCTTGCTTCGGTGCGCAGCCTGCCGGACGGCGAGACCCTGGCGAACGGCCTGCAAATCTACGCGACCGAATGCGCCGCCTGTCACGGCGCGAACGCCGAGGGCACCAACATTGCCCCGGTGCTCAACAGCGCCGACCTGCGCGCAACGTCTACTGATGACGACCTGGCACGCATCATCGCGCAGGGCGTGCCTGGCACTCTGATGGCCGGGTGGAGCCGCACCCTGACTAGCGAGGAAATCGCAGAGGTGGTGATGCTGATCCAACGCTGGCCAGAGCTGGAATCCGCTGGCGTGGGGATTCCTGTGATCGAGGCCGCGCCCGTGGATATGAGTCCCGAAGCCATCGCGCTGGGCGCGCGGTTGTTCTCGCTGGCGTGCGCGCAATGTCACGGTGCCCAAAGCTATGGCACCCCGATGGCCCCGGCACTGAATAACCAGACTTTTCTGGAAGCGACCTCGGACGCGGCCATCGGGCAGATCATCGCGGGCGGCGTGCCGGGCACCGTCATGCCAGCCTGGGGTGGACGCCTGAGCGAAGCGGACATCGCCGCGCTGACAGCATTCCTGCGCAGCCTGGAAACGACCGCGCCCGCGATTGCGCGTCCCTGAGCCGGGATGGTAGGATTGGAACAGCGGAGGAGCGAGCATGGGCCGGAAAATCCTCATTGCGGACGACGATGCCCAGTTGCGCCGCACGGTGCGCGCCTACCTGGAAGAAGCGGGGTTCACTGTGCTGGCGGCGGAGAACGGCAAAGATGCGCTGTTCAGCGTGCGCCACGAGCAGCCCGATCTCGTGCTGCTGGACGTGATGACGCCAGAGATGGACGGCTTCGAGGCGGCGCGGCTGATCCGCAAGGAGAGCGCCGTGCCAATCATCATGCTCACCGCACGCGACGACGAGGCCGATCAGACCGTCGGGCTGGAACTGGGCGCGGATGATTATGTGACCAAACCCTTCAGCCCGCGCGTGCTGGTGGCTCGCGTAAAAGCGGCGCTGCGCCGCGCCTATGGCGACCTGGCCAGCGAGCCAGTTGTGCTGCGCGTGGGCGGGCTGCGGCTGAATGAGGAGGCGCGCGAGGTGACGCTCGACGGGCAGACGCTCGACCTGACCCGCTCGGAGTTCGATCTGCTGGCCGCGCTGATAGCCCGGCCTGGGCGTGCCTTCACCCGCATGGAGCTTTTGGAGCGCACCCAGGGCGAGGCCTTCGCCGCCTATGAGCGTACCATTGATGTGCACATCAAAAACCTGCGCGCCAAGTTGGGCGCGGCGGGCGACCTGATCGAAACTGTGTACGGCGTGGGCTACCGGATGCGCAGCGATGAATAGGCTCTGGGTACGGCTGACAGCGGCATTTTTGGTGGTCGCCCTGGTCGCGGTGGGATCGGTGGCAGTGGTGGTCAACCGCACCACGGCCAGCAGCTTCCGCAGCTACATCGGCCAGCAGACCAATGCCAACGCCAACGCCGAACTTCTCCGGCAGCTTCAGGATCACTATGCCAGTACCGGCTCATGGGATGGGGCACAGGCGATCCTGGCGCAGGCGCGCAGCGGTCGCGGAGCGGGCCAGGGACAGGGTCATGGCGGCGGTACAGGAGCAGGCGGCGGAACGGTGTTTCTGCTGGCCGGGACCAATTACACCGTGATCGCGGCCAGCAATGAGCAGCACATTGGCCGTGCGCTCGACGAGGCCGAGCGCCGTCAGGCCCTGGCCATTAGCGTGGACGGCCAGACGGTGGGCTACCTGTTGCGCGAAGGCGCGGGCGTTCAAGCCCTGGATTCGACCCAGCAGCGCTTCCTGGATGACGTTTCAAGCGCGCTGACCCTGGCTGCTGCCGGGGCAATTGCCCTGGCGCTGATCATGGGGTTGGCGTTCGCATGGCTGCTGGCGCGCCCGCTGCGTTCGCTGCGGCAGTCGGCGACAGCCATTGCCCAGGGCAGACTGGGCATCCAGACGCCAGTCGTGGGTACTGCCGAGTTCCGGCAGGTTGCCTCGGCCTTCAACCACATGTCGTCGGCGCTGGCCGAAAGCGAAGCTACCCGCCAGCGCATGACCTCCGACATCGCTCACGAGCTGCGCTCGCCGGTCAGCGTGATGCGCGCGCAGGTAGAAGCCATGATGGATGGCGTCTTTCCGCTCAATGCGGAGCAGCTAGCCATCGTCTATGACCAGACGCTGCATCTGAGCCGCCTGGTTGAAGACTTGCGCACCCTGACGCGCGCCGAGGCCGGGCGTCTGCCGCTGGAGATGGCCTTGCTCGATCCGGCGACCTTTGTGCAGCGCGTCGCCGCCGATTTTGCTCCCCTGGCTCACGAAGAGTCGATTGCCCTCACCACCGAAATCGCGCCAGCCCTGCCCCAAATCCAGGCCGACGCCGACCGACTGCGTCAGATTTTTGCCAACTTGCTCGCCAACGCACTGGCGCATACGCCCGCCGGTGGCAATATCACAATTCGAGCAGACTACCGCGGCTCGGCGGTGCGATTCGCGGTCGCGGATAGTGGGCCGGGCCTGACCGCCGAGCAAGCCGCGCATGTCTTCGAACGTTTCTACCGCACGGATGACGCTCGCCAGCGCGACCGGGGCGGCTCCGGCCTGGGGCTGGCAATCACTCAGGAGTTGGTGCGATTGCACGGTGGACGCATCTGGATCGAGAGCGCGCCGGGTAAGGGCACCGTGATAATTTTCGAAATCCCGGCCAAGGAGGCCAGGGCGATTCCGCGGACTGATATGTAGAGGGCCATGAGGCCAGCTACCGCGTGATTTTCCGCCCAAAGGGACGCCCCACCCCTCCTTCAACCCCTGAGGCAAAGATGGCACCTGGATGCCATCGTTGGGCAACTTCCATTCTAACGAGGACAGCACGAACCTCTTCAACGAGCAATCAAGGTGGCTGGCTCCTTGGTCTGCTGCTGAAACCTCACCCCCCATAACTTACAACCTATCCGTAAATTCCTGGCGCGCAGCAAGCAGCGCCCCTACAGAACCGAATTTACGGATAGATTCGCGCCCCCTCAGAAAATCGCCCAATTTGCCGGTTGCTTTCTGCGCAAATAGTCGTTTATAATAGAACTACTAGTTCGAACTAAAACTACCTGTAGCCGCCTGTTGATGGCGGAGAGGTTGGCCATGGAAGAAGAAGCTCCTGCACCCCCACCCCCTGACGTCCCTCTCGCCTGCCGCATACCATCGAGCACGCCGATTTCGACTACCATTCCCGCCGCGATCCTCACCGCCGAGCCTCCGGATTGGCGGACATCATCCTTGGAGGACAGGACGGTCTGGTGAATGTGCTTGGCGTGATCCTGGGCGTGGCAGCCGCCACCAGCGACACACACATCGTGCTGGTCGCGGGTCTGGCAGCCACCTTCGCCGAGTCCATCTCCATGGGAGCGGTAGCCTACACCTCTACACAGGCTGAAGCGGCCTTCTACGAAAGCGAACGGGCGCGAGAATATCGTCACATTGCACGGGTGCCGGAGCTGGAACGGCAGGAGATCTACGAGATTTACCAGAAGAAAGGCTTCGGTGACGAACTGCTCGATCACATTGTGCAGACCATCACCGCCGACCAGGACACCTGGGTTCAGGTCATGATGGCGGAAGAGCACCAACTGTCACCGACCGACCATCAACACGCGCTGCGCGCTGCGCTGATTGTGGGATTTTCGGCGGTGATCGGTTCGCTCATCCCATTGCTGCCGTTCATCTTCCTCTCGGTCAAGGTGAGCATCATCATCTCGATCCTGCTCTCGGCGCTGGCGCTTTTCATGGTGGGGGCATACAAAGCTCACGTCACTGTTGGGCGGCCAGGCAAAAGCGGGCTGGAAATGGCCATCATCGGCACAGTGAGCGCCCTGGCCGGTTACCTGGTGGGGCTGCTGCTCAAAGCGCCGACGTAATCGGTGTGGGCCGCCCCAGCCCTGAGCGTTCCCCTGGGAAAAGACAAACGGTTGGCGCGCGCTCCGTGCCAACCGTCTGCCGTCGAGCCTGGCTTCACTCAGTCTCCCAGGGCAAAGTCCAGTCTCAAAGTGATGATACGCTTGGGCGGAACCTGTAACGCCACACGACCTTCTGCGTCCACTGCCAGTGTTTCGCCGGTCGGCTCCTCCAGCAGGTTGGCGAGTTTGACCTGCGTCACTGGCACGTCGAACTGAAGCATCCCTGTCACGGTCTCCTCGCTGCTGTTGTAGAACCGGGCGACGATCCCCGCCCCCTCCTCGGCGGGCTTGAGTGCCGTCAGCACCAGTTCGGGCGGACGCAAGGTGAACAGGGTCAGCGCTGGAGGTAGTGTCCCCTGCGCTGTCTCAACGGCCACACTGCGCAAGGGAGCGACAAACGCATAGGCCAGGTGCGCGGCCTGATCGAGATCGAACGCGCCGCCGAAAGCAATGAGGCTGTATTCAAACGCCGCCGGGCCGAGGCATTGTGCGCCGGGCGTAGGCCGTTTAGGCCCCGCATGTCCCGGTCGGCAGGTCAGATCGTCCAGCGAGAGCCAGCCCACCGACCGCAATAACGTCACGGCGATAGTGGCCTGCGCCCCCTCGTGAAGCAACTCGTATTCGGGCAATCCGCGCGTCGCCACCAGCAACCCTTGCCCGCCTTCTTCCACCGCCGTGAAGACACGCTGCGCCGCAGTAGGGGCCGGTTGCTCGGCCCAGCCAGAGGTATCAGCGGGTGGCTCGAAACGGCGCTTCAACCGGTCGAAGTGCCCGTCCACGATAGCCGTGTCACTGGCACAGCCAGTTGGGAACAGGACGCGCAACCGGTGATTCACAGCCTGGTTGTCCAGTTCGGTGCGCACGTCCACGCGACGCACGCCGGGCATGACTCGCACCGTAGTCGTCACCGGCAGCTCAACCGTCTGCGCGCTGCGCCCATCGCGATCCGGCGTCAGGTCAGCGGGCAGCGCATAGACAGAGCGAATGACCAGACATTGCCCAAAGGGGCCATCGTCCAGATACTCGACCAGCGAGGGGCGCAGCGGCGCTGTGATCCGCACGTCGTGCGCAGGGGGACAGTAATCGTACTCGTCGCCCCGGTCTCCGCCGTCTTCCAGGCCGTTCAGCCCGCGCAACACGCGGTTCGTGCCCTTCTCGACCAGCGTCAGCGTGCCATCCGGAGCCGCCTCGACGCGGAACCACTCGTTTTCGATGGCCGGTGGTTGAGCAGCGTCCGCCGGACGCAAGGCAAAAGTGCCCGAAGCCATTGCCTGGGGCACGGCAGTCAGCCGATAGCACGTATAGCCCACACCGGCGACATCAGCCGCCACGAAGGACAGCCGCTGATTGCCCACCAGGTGTGCCACGATCTCGAAACGCTGGCAGCCCCGCAGACGAGGCTCGCCGCGCAGTTGCCGCACTAGGCCCGCGAAGCTCCCGATCTGGCCTGTGTGGTATTCCGGCAATTCCATTTCCAGCCGCACACGTCCGTCGCCCAGCCATACCCGCACATTGTTGATCAGGCGGCCTTTGTAGAAACCAACCTCGATCCTGTCTAGCAGCGCCTGCCACTCCTCCGGCCCGATCACCATTGTCTCAGAAGACGACTCGGTCTCGTCCACCACCCGGTAGGGCACGGCTCGCCCTTGCCCATCCAGCAATTGCCACCCCATCCCTGGGCCAGGCCAGGGAATAGTCACTTCCACCGGGCAGGTTTGCGGCTGCGCCAGAGGGTTATATACCAGCACCACGTAGTCAGACTTCGCCGAGATAGCCGCCAGGGTCGGCGGATCGGGTTCGGGGTAGTCAGCCAGGCGAGGCAACTGTGCGGCGTCAATCTGCCGGGCCAGATGGTACAGGCCCGCCTGGGTGACTTCGTGGGCGATCTGTTCGCTCCAGGCGAAACGGATGCGCATCTCCTCGTGCACCTGATCCACCGAGCAGCCGCAGATCGAGTCGTGCGGGTGATTCTCGATCAGGTAGCGCCAGGCGCGCCACAGTTCCCCGCGCCGGTCGCGCCCGCCACACAGCCACGCCAGAGCGCTTACCGGCTCCGCGTAGCGTTCCAGCGTCGTCTCGCAGGCGTGATTGCGCTGCTTGATCCACATGCGCGCCGAATAAACCCCTGGCAGCACCGGTGAACGCTCCGGCGAGCGCAGTTCGCCCCGCACTACCGGAATATCAGCGCCGTCGCCCAGGTGCGCTCTCACCCTGGCGATATGATCTGGCAGCGTGCCATGAACCAGCACGGCGCGCCCGGCCAGGCGCTCGTTGGCTACAGCGATCAGGGCGGGCAGTTCGGGTTGCGGCATCATGTGATCGGTGCCGTTCAGCAGCAGCAGATTCGGCGTGTGCGCGTGCGGAGCCAGCCGTTCGATCTGCAGTTCCACAGCGCGGGTGAAAGCCTCCGGCGTGGTCGGTGCCCAGGCCAGGTTACCGTAGCCTTCGCGGAAGTAGATGGTCAGCAGGCGCGTGCCATCGGGCGCTTCCCACCACAGTTCGGTTGGCCTGTCGCCCAGGCCACGCTGCAACGCTGCCGCTTCCAGACCGCACCCCGCCAGGATTTGCGGCAACTGACTGATATGCCCGAAGGGATCGGGCGTGTAGCCGATGGGCAGCCGCGCCCCAAAGCGCGCGCAGACCTTCGCCCCCAGCAACAGATTGCGCACCGTCGCTTCGGGGCCGACCAGAAACTCGTCTGGCAGGATATGCCAGGGACCGATGAACAGGCGGCCAGCCGCGATGTGACGGCGCAAGTCAGCTTCCCGCTCAGGGCGCATTTCCAGGTAGTCTTCGAGCACGATCGTCTGCCCATCCAGCAGAAAGCTGTGGTACGCCGGATCGCTGTCGAGCAGATCGAGCAGGCGATCGATCAACTCCACCAGGCGGAAACGAAACACCTGGAACGGCTGATACCACTCGCGATCCCAGTGGGTGTGCGAGACGATTGTTATGTGATAGGGCGCTGCAGTCATAGCGGATCATCACTCACTTCAGGTAGAGGGGATTTGTCAACGCACAGACGACGTTTCCTGTCGGCTCATCCTCCACGACCTGTGCCCGCACGTAAGGCGTCTGCGCCACTGGCACGGTCGCGTCAAAGGCTTGATCTTGCTCAGAAATGGCAATTCGCGCCACTACACCCAGGGCTGTGCACACTTCCAGAGACAAGCCGGCTCCGTTCACTACGCGTATCTGCACGGTCAGCCGCCCATCGGGCGGGCGCTTGATGATGTCGCCCATCATGGCGTCTGCGCTGGAAAGGTACACGCGCACACCATCGGGGGCATTGCTGATAAAAGCATGGCCCGCCCGCAATCCCGCCAGCAGCGCCCTGGCCGTAGGACGCTCCGGGCAGTGAATCCAGGTCGTAGGGGTGCCGATACGCGCAACGTGCGGCCTGTGCAGGAAGTGCGCATCACTCCCGCCCACAGCTACCAGCCGTTCACCGGCCCGCAGACAGCTCTCCCAATAGGCCAGTGCTTCGTGGTTGAACAGTTCCCAGGGGCCATTCCAGACCTCGATACAATGCTGCCCCCTGATTACCTTGAATTCCCACGGCGGGCCAGCCGTGCGGGGATGGTTGCAGGAGGTCAGGTAGCCCAGTTGCACCGCCCGGCGGATGGACTGTTCCATCAGCGCCGGACTGAGCGTGCGAAAGTCAATCCACTGATCCAGCCCCCAGACGTTCCAGTGGCCTTTGTAGGTAGTCACCTCGACGCCAGGGATCAGGATCAGGCTCCCAGGATCGAGCCGGGCCAGCGCGGCCAGGTGGCTGATCGAGTTATGGTCGGTGATCGCCAGGAAGTCCAGCCCCAGTTCCTGCGCCGCAGCCACAATCTCGCGCGGATCGGCGTCGCCGTCGCTGTGCCAGGAATGGCAATGCAGTTCACCGCGGTACCAGCCGTCGGGCCGTGCAGCGGGCGTGCCCTGCCGGTCGTCCAGCCCCAGCAGGCGCGGGAACTCAACCTGCGTCGCAGGCCCATCCCCGATCAGAAAACGGAGCGTGATTTCATAGTGACAACCGTCTGGCGCGCTCTTGTAGAAGCCCAGCGAGATGTGCCAGCGCCCCGGTTCCAGCGGGCCAGGCAGGTAGCCCGGCGTGGCCTCATCCGCCGTGATGAAGAACTCCCGCCTTGCACTGCCCGTCCACCCCCGAAAACCAGCCCCCGGATATTCAGCCCCGCGCTGATCGAACAGGCCGATATCCAGCGTGTTACCCCCGCTCAGCAGGGGATCGGAGGCAATTGCCTGACTGTAGGTATAGCTGACCTCCAACCTCTGCACATGGGGAGGCATGTCGAACGGCACATTGTAATACTCGCCCACCTGCTCAGGGGAGAGATACCCCTGCAATACCTGGGTAGACCACTGTGACTGACTCATTGGAGCAACTCACCGTCGCTGCCATAGAGGAATGTCCGCGCCAGGTCAAACCGCAGCCAGACGGTCTCCGCCAGCGGCGGGGCTTCGTCCTGGAACAAGCGCACCGAGACCAGCTCGCGGCCTACCTGCGTCACGACCAGCCACTCGCCACCCAGCGGTTGCACGGCGTAGACCTGGCTGGGTATTGTGCCAGGCAACTGTGTGGGGCTGATGGAGATGTGCTCCGGGCGGATGCCCAGGGTGAACTGTGGCCCATTGCTGATCGCGGCGCTCCAGCGCTCGCGGTGTGCCGCGATGTCCAGCATGTAGTCGTCATCGAAGATGATCTTACCCGCCGCCAGGTCTACCCGGCAGGGCAACAGATTCATCGGCGGATTGCCCATGAACGACGCGACAAAGGTGTTAGCCGGACGGCTGTACACCTGCAAGGGATCGCCAATCTGCATGATCTTGCCGTAGTTCATCACCACAATGCGGTCGGCCAGTGCCATGGCCTCTGCCTGATCGTGCGTCACATAGACCGCCGTCACGCCGACCTCGCGCTGCAGGTGCTTCAGGAAGGCGCGCGCCTCCAGGCGCAGCTTGGCATCCAGGTTGCTAAGGGGTTCGTCGAAGAGGAACACCTGTGCCTGATGCACCAATGCCCGTGCCACCGAAGCGCGCTGTTGCTGCCCACCCGATACCTGCGCCGGACGCCGCTGCAACAGGTCACCAATCTGCAGCTTCTGCGCGACTTCGGTCACCCGTCCCACCATCTCCCGCCGCCCTACTCCGCGCACCTTCAGGGGATAGCCGATGTTGTCCAGCAAAGTCATGTGCGGATAGAGCGCGTAGTCCTGGAAAACCATCGCCACGTCGCGTTCGCGCGGGGGCAGGTGTGTCACTTCGCGCTCGCCAATCTGAATGCGCCCGGCGTTGGGCACTTCCAGACCAGCGATCAACCGCAAAGTGGTCGTCTTGCCGCAGCCAGAGGGACCGAGCAAAGCGACAAATTCACCATCGTGCACTTCGAGCGTCACATCGTTGACTGCTATCAGTTCGCCAAAGCGCTTTGTCACGTGTTCGAGCAGTATCTTGGCCATGAGAGGTTTTGTCCGGAATCAGGATTTGATGCCGCCAAAGAAGCGAAAACCAAAACGCCAGTTCACCAGCAGGTAGAGCACCAGCACCGGAATGCCATAGAGGAACGCATAGGCCGCCACCAGGGTGTGAATGGGCGTCCCGGCCTCGCTGTAAAAGGAATACAGCGCCACCGAAGCGGGCATGTTCTTGGGATTGCGCAACATCACCACCGGGATCAGAAAAGCGCCCCAGGCGTTGACGAATGTCCAGATCGCCACCACTGCCACCCCTGGGCGGATCAGCGGGAAGGCGATGTCGCAGAAGATGCGCAGCGGGCTGGCCCCATAGACGATCGCCGCTTCCTCGTAAGAGCGCGGAATGGACTCGACGAAGTCGCGCATCATGAAGATGGCGGCGGGTAGCAAGCCACCCGTCAGTACCAGAATCACACCCAGGTGTGTGTCAATCAGATGCAGGTTATGGGCCAGCAAGAACAGGGGCACCATGGCCGCCGTGCCTCCCACCACCGACGAGAACAGCATCAGCACATAAACCAGGGTGTTCTTGCCCGGCAACCGCGTGCGCGACAGCCCATAGGAAGCCAGCGTGGCCACCGTAGAAACCATCAACATGGCCCCGCCAGCGATGATCAGGTTGTTGCGAAACAGCGCCCGGATAGCAAAGCTGTTGTCGAACACCCTGCGGAAGTTCTCCAGGGTGGGGTTAGCTGGAATTTCGACGGCCAGAGTGGTCTTGGGCGTGAAAGGTGCCGTCAACAGCCACAGCAGCGGCACGGAGAAAAACGCCACGCAGACCAGCGAAAATACGATGATGAATGCCTTGCTCAAGTGCGATTCATACTCTCTCATGAGGCAACCTTCTGGCGTCGCAACATGATCAGGTAGCCCATGGCCAGGGTGAGATTGATCAGCATCATTACCACCGCAATAGCGCTACCTTTGCCGAATTCGAAGAACTTGAATGCGGTGCGATAGGTGTAAATCGAAACCAGCTCAGTTTTGAAACGCGGCCCCCCGCCTGTGAGCAGAAACGGCGTGAAGACGTTGAACGTCCACAGCGTGATCAGGATCAGATCGGTCAGGATATGCCCGCGCATCAGGGGAAAGAAGATGTCGCGGAACTTACGCCAGCCGGAGGCTCCGACGACATCGGCAGTCTCCACATAGGAGGGCGGAATCGTCTCCAGGGCCGACGAAAAGAGCAGGATCGAAAAAGCTGACCCACGCCAGGTGTTGAAGATAATGATGGAAAGCAACGGATGGTCGAAAAGCCAGTCTGGTTTGCCCAGTCCCAGCGCCGCCAGAATTGTGTTCAGCGTGCCCCGATCAACATCCAGAAAGGCGCTCCAGGCAAAAGCCACCACCACTTCGGGGATGATCCAGGCCAGCACCGCCGTCGTGAAAACCAGTTCGCGCAGAAAACCCTTGCGCCGGTAGAAGAACCAGGCGATGGTCAGCCCTACTACAGCCTGTCCCAGGATAGCCGATCCCAACACAAAACGGGCCGTGATCCACAGTGCATTGCCGAACTCGCCCAGGCGCATCCAGCGATCAGTATCGAAGAGGCGCTCGTAGTTGGCCAGACCCACGAACTCCGGGTGCGCCGCCGTGATGCCCGTCAGTGTCCGGTTGGTGAAGCTCAGATAGAAGATCCAAAAGAAAGGCAGTATCAGAAAGATGGCTACAAACACCAGCGCCGGTGCCAGGAAAGCCACACCTATTTTGCCTGAAAATATTCCTGGCCGTTTTTCCACGTCGTATCCCTCCGTATCGGATACATAAAGGGGGCCGAACTGCACGGAGTCCAGCCCCCACGGTGCGACAGTGCTACTCTAGCGGAAGACGAATGACGTTTTCCTCACCGACCAACTCAGTCACCGCCTCAGCGTAGGCCTCCATAGCCTCCTCAGGCGACATCTCACCGGAGACTACGCGCTCAGTCATCAACTGGACTTCGTAGGAAATCTTGGGATAAGCGGGCAGCATCGGCCGAACAGTCGTCAGCGGCAGCAAGGCATCAGCCATGGCCGACATGACCTCGTCACCAGCGACCGGAATATCGTCGCGGAAGCTGATGCGCGGGTTAACCTGTTGCCAGAGCTGTTGCATCTCATAGCTCGACATGTGCGCCAGCAGCGCCCAGGCCTCTTCGGGGTGTTCGGTGTTGGGATTCAGCACCCAGCCAGTGCCACCGGAGATGGTGACGAAGTCCTGACCCTTGTACCCCGCACCTGGCTCTTTGGCGGGCATCTTGGCCCAGCTCACCACAGCGTTACGGGTCTCCACGTCCACGTGATTGAGGATCGCCGAACGCCAGAACCAGTCGCCCTCGACCAACATGGCGATCTTGCCCTCAGCGAACGCGGCGAACGACCGATCGCGGCCATCGGCCAGCAGTTGCAGGCGAGCATCGCCCAGTTCCTCGTCCACATAGACGGTCTTGTAGAACTTGAGCGCGTCCAGGATGGCCGGGCTGCTGACGATCCACTTGTTCTGCTCGAAGTCGTACATGTGATGGCCCGCGCCCAGCAAGACCATGAACCAGCCCTGCATCGTCGTGGCTTCGCCCATGGCGGTGCCAGCGTTGATCTGCAGCGGCGTGTCCACGCCAGCTTCCTTCAGTTTGCGGGCGGTCTCCAGCAACTCTTCCCAACTGGTGGGCTGCCAGGGCACTTCGATGCCGGCCTGCTCAAAGACATCGGTGCGGTAGAAGATTTCGCGCACATCGGTGCCCGCCGCAATGCCGTAAATCTTGCCCTGATAGCCGAGAATGGCCTGGATACCAGCGGGAATGTGGCCCCAGCCTTCCCACTCGTTGACTACCGGCCCCGCGACCTCTTCGAGCGGCTTGAGCAGCCCCGCGTCCACGAACTCCGGCACCCAGAAACCATCGAAAGCGAACACGTCATGGCCAGAGCCAACGCCCAGATCGAGCGCGTACTGCTCCTTGAGTTGCTCATCGCTGCCGCCGAATTCGACCAACTCAACCTTGACGTTCTTCCCTTGGGCAGCCATGCTCTCTTCAAAGGAGGGGATGACGCTCTGGTTCAGCCAGTCAACCAGGACAGCATTGACGCCACCGGCCACACAACGACAGGTGATCGTCAGGCGGATTTCCCCTTCCTGGGCCAGCACCAGCGAGTTGCTCATGCCCAGCAGCAGAGCCAGCACGCCCAACAAGACCAGGAACTTTCGCTTGGACATTTCTTTTCCTCCTCAGGATCACTTCACTTATTTGGGACAAAAATCAGGCTTTCTTGAGGGAACCAGACAGAAAAAAGCTACAACGAACAAGCCTCCTTTCCTATGTGCTTGGCGGAGCAGATGTAGACGCCCGGACGACCAAATGCACGGGCACCAAGGTGTAGATTTCCTGGGGCGGTTCGCCCTCGATGAGGGTGAGCAGACGCCGGGCCGCTTCACGCCCCATCAGCGCCGTGTTCTGCGCGACAGTGGTGAGAGGAGGGTCGGTGTGAGCGGTGAATTCGTGGTTGTCGAACCCAATAATGGATAGCTCACGGGGGACGTGCAAACCGATTTGATGAGCCGCACGCAGAACCAGCAGGGCTACCAGATCATTCATGGCGAAGATGGCCGTAGGTCGATCGGGCGCTCTCAGAATCTGAGCCAGGAGACCCACATCTTCGTTCTCGGCAGTTTTCTGAGCAAACCGCTGGTAGTTGACTGTTTCTATTGGCTCGCCCAGGGTGATCATGGGCAGCGGGGCGAGGTTGGCTTTCATCATGGCGTCTCGATAGGCCCGGTAGCGTTCTGCCACAGGCAACAGGTCTTCTACCGGTGGCCACGCCGCAAAGGCGATACGCCTGTGCCCCAGACTCAGCAAGTGAGCCATGGCCTGCCAGGCCCCGTCATAGTTCTGGCTGGTGACACACGGCAGGTGCAGCCCGCGGATGGGGCGGTCGAGCAAAACGACGGGCACCGAACAAGACGGGTTGGCCACGAAGCGCTGATAGGAGCTATCCGCCACAGGCCAGAGCAAAATGCCCGCCACTCCCTCTTCACACATGGTGCGGATCAGGCGGTTTTCTTCTTCTACACGGCGTTCGCTCTGGGCGAACAGCAGGCGGTAGCCCCTGGCCTGCAGAATTTTTTCCGCACCGTCCAGCAGATGCCCGTCAAACGTGTAGCGAAACTCGGCAGCGATATAACCAACAAGCCTCATCGGCGAAGAAGCCGAGCGCACTTCTGCCACAAAGGTGCCCTTCGCCGGAACACGGTAGATTAACCCCTCATCGAGCGCCGACTGCCAGGCCCGTTGGACGGTTGAGCGGCTGATGCCCAGTTGGGCCGTCAGGACATACTCGCCCGGCAACTGCTCATGAGGCTTGAGTTTGCCGCTGAGGATGGCGTGACGCAGTTCATTGAGGAGCTGCGTATGAAGCGGGATGGGGCTGTCTTTGGAAATCGTAAACATATCTTGTCATATCTTGTCCGGACAAGTACGCCGTACTCAGCATAGCACAGTCTACCAGTGGTGTCAAGCCGTTCGGCAGACAAGGGAATTGCATCAAACCGCTTGCCGCTTTACCTCACCCCCAGCCTCGCTTCGCTCGGCCAGGCGTGCGAGCGCCGAGCGGGGGTGAGGTCAACCAGAAGATCACACCTGAGCTTATTTCTGCCCATGATTCTGCTGGCTGGTTTTGATGCACTTACCCCGACCCGCACCCCTGACAGGTCTTGACTCCCCCGCAAAACTGTTGTAAGCTGATTGCAAGCGCTTACGATAGACTTTCAAGATTGCTCCCTGCGCTGCATCGTCGCTCTGACCCTGACGGGACCGCTGTCTTTATCTGCTCCATTGCGAGGTCTGCCGATGCGACCGAGCCTGATCGAAATCGCCGAGCGTGCCGGCGTATCCACCGCCACGGTGTCGCGGGCGCTGAACGATCGCCCCGGCGTCAATGCAGAAACGCGCGAGCGCATCCTGCGCATTGCCCGCGAGATCGGCTATGCGGCCAACAGCGCGGCCAGAGGGTTAGCCACCTCGCGCACCTTCACGCTTGGATGCATCAATTACCGCCGCGATCCGCAGCCGATCTCCAGCTACCACGTGCAAATTGTCGAGGGCATTGATCACGAGGCACGTCAGCACGGCTACCATGTCATCACCACTTTTGTAGACGCCGCCGACATGGCCGACGCCGCACAACTCAGCCTGATCGCCGAGCAACGCGTAGACGGCCTGATCCTGGTTGGCCCAGCGCTCAAACCTTCTTTCATCATTCAGTTGCGCAACTCCCACATACCCCTGGTGCTGATTGATAACCTGCTGGAAGAGACCGACATTGATGCGGTCGTCTGCGACAACGTGGGTGGAACCTATCGCGTCACGCGGCACCTGTTGGAGACGCACGGTCTGCGCCGCCTGGTTTTCCTGTCTGGGCCGGCGCATTGGTTCAGCAGCCGCGAGCGCCGCCAGGGATACGAAAAAGCCATGCGCGAGGCGGGCCAGGAGCCATGCGTGGTCTATATGCCGGATACGACAGTGAACACCGGCCAGGCGGCCACGCTGGAGGCGCTGGAACGCCATCCCGATCTGGAAGGCATCGTCGCCGTTAACGACGCCACCGCCCTGGGAGCCATCCGCGCGTCCAAGAAGCGGGGCCGACACATTCCCGCTGACCTGGCCGTCGTCGGCTTCGACAATGTGACCTGGGGACCGTTACACGATCCACCCCTGACTACTGTGCGCATGTTCAAGTACGAGATGGGCATCGAAGCCGCTCGTCGGCTGATGGACATGATCGAGCGCGGCCCTCTGCCCAGTTTTGTCTTGCGTTTAAGCACAGAGGTGATCGTGCGCGAATCGTGCGGGTGCAAATCCTCCGACGAGACCCATTACGACGACTACGGTAGCTGACAGGGGTATGCAGTAGAGCATCGCCTGCTAGAAAGGAGACTTATCCCCCAACTCACGAAAATCCGTCATTCCGCCATATTGCCCAACTTCGGATGTCCTATCGCATCGAACAGAGTTAATGTTCAGGAGAGCGAAGAAATGAAGAAGTCCTTGTACACCCTGGTTCTGGCCCTGCTGGTGCTGGCGCTGTTGCCCTTACCGGTGCTGAACAGCAGTGCTCGCGCTCAGGAAAAGGTTACCCTGCGCGTGACCAACTGGGCTGGCGTGCAGGAAGCCGCCGAGTTCCAGGAGATCGTGGACGCGGTCAACGCGGCTTCTGAGACGTTCGAAATCGTCTACGAGCCGAAGCCTTCGGATTACTACACGCAACTCCAGACGGCCCTGGCTGGCGAGACTGCTCCCGATCTGTTCTGGCTCGACCAGGATCACATGGCCTGGGCCTATGAAGGCGTGCTGTTGGACATCTCCCCCTACCTGGCCAACGACACGCGCGACGTAGCCAACCCGGACGACTACTTCCCCGGCGTCTGGCAGACTGTGGCGCTGGCAGGTGGAGTATATGGCCTGCCCTGGATCGCGCAGCCCGTCGTGCTCTACTACAACAAAGACATCTTTGACGAGATGGGCGTCGAGTATCCAAACGCCGACTGGACGTGGGATCAGTTCAAAGAGGCGGCCATCAAGCTGACCAATGAAAATCACTACGGCTTCACCATGAATGGCTGGCCGCCGATCCACATGTTCATCTGGTCCTTCGGCGGCGAGGTGATCAGCGAAGACCTCAAATCCTCGCCTATTGACACGCCCGAAGCGATGGCCGGCGCGCAGTTCTACGCCAGCATGATCTGGAACGAAGAGTGCTGCCCGTCGGAGCAGACCATCGCTGAGCAGGGCTTCGCCGAGATGTTCAAGGCGGGCAAAGTAGCGATGTTCATGGGTGGCGCGGCGGATGACCTGGATCGCGTCGAGGGCCTGAATGTGGGCATTTCGCCCGTGCCCAAGGGCGTGAACGGCGAGAACGTCACCTTCGCCTGGACGGCAGCTACCGTGATCAACGCCAAGACGCAGTACCCCGAACAGGCTTACGAGGCGCTGATCGCCCTGACCGAGGGCATCCACAACTGGAAGATCGTCTCGCCGCGCGTCTCGCAGGCCAACGTCGAGCATCTGGTAGCCTCCGAACCGCGCAAGGCAGCCAACGCCGAAGCGATCATCGCGGCGGTACCCTACATGCGTGCCTTCCGCATCATCCCGCGCTTTGGCGAATGGAGCACCATCTTCTGGGAGGACTTTCAGGCTCCGCTCTTCCACGGCGAAGATACGGTCGAGAACCTGGCTGCTGACGCACGCATTCTGCTGGAAGACGTGCTGCCCAAGTAGTCGGGTGCTGGTTCGCACGATAGCAGGAGCGGTGATTCGCATCGCTCCTGCTATCCGACCCTGGCGCTATGCCCCGCGGGAAGGAGGTGCGCCTTGACAGGCGACCCCGGCGCTTTCGCCACTTATTATCCAACTCTCCTGCGCTACATTGCGGTAGCAGTGGGATTAGCCGCCCTGATGTTTGGGGTCTACCGCCTGCTGCGCCGCCTGGGTGTGAAGCGAGAACCGGCGACCGGTTTTGTGCTGGTGTTGCCCTGGATCGTCGGCTTTCTGGCTTTCGTTTTGTTTCCTATCGGGCTTTCCTTTTACCTGAGCTTCACCGAATATAACGTTTTGTGGGATAAGCCTCGTTCATTAGAAGACCCGCTGTTCAATTACAAACGCGCTTTATCCGTCAAGATCGTCGAGTTGCCAGAAGGGCAACGCCCTTTGCAGGCCCTGGGCGTGCTGGAATCGCCCTCCCCCGAAACCGTGCGCTTCCGCGAGCTGGATCGCTTCCGTTGGGGCAACAAGACCTATCTGATCGGCGCAACCGATCCGTTCTTCCTCAAGGCGGTCTGGCTGACGCTGCGCTATGCGCTTTTCAGTATTCCGTTGGGGCTGGTAGGCGCACTGGGAGTAGCGCTGCTGCTGAACCAGAAAGTGCGTTGGGTGGGCTTCTGGCGCACGCTGTACTACCTGCCCGCTGTGCTCCCTGCCGCAGCGGTCGCCCTGCTATGGTTCTGGCTCTTCGCGCCCACCAGCGGCCTGATCAACAGCCTGCTCAAGCCTGTCTACCAGTTGCTGGATATGCAACCGCTGGGCTGGTTCACCGACAAAGACCTGGTGCTGCCCTCCTTTGTGATCATGGGTCTATGGGGCGTCTTCGGGGCCAACACCGTGATCCTGTTGGCCGGGCTGAAGAACATCCCCGCCGAACTGTATGAGGCAGCCGCCATTGACGGCGCGGGCAACTGGATGAAATTTCGTCACATCACCATCCCCATGCTCAGCCCGGCGCTTTTCTACAACCTGGTCACCGGCACCATCGCCGCGCTGCAAATCTTCACACAACAGGCATTCATTCCTACCAACCGTGACGATGGCTGGTTCGTCAATTGGTTCGTCTACAACGAGGCGTTCAACTTCGGGCGGATGGGCTATGCCTCGGCGCTGGGCTGGATGCTGACTCTGCTGATCGTGCTGCTCACCCTGCTCATTTTCCGCTCCTCATCAGCGTGGGTCTTCTACGAAGGGATGCGGCGCGACAGAGGAAAGGGCTAAACGATGGCGGCAGAAACCTCAATCGGTCGCGCCCAGGTGCGCGCAGAACGTCTGCGGCGCGAGCGGCAGCTACAACACCTGATCCAGCGCGCCATTATCTATGCGCTGTTGCTGTTGGGAGCCTTGATCATCCTGGTGCCGTTCTTCTGGATGGTCTCGACTTCGCTGAAAGTTGAGAAGCATCTCTTCGACCAGCCCCCACAGTGGATTCCCGACCCCATCGCGCCGGAGAACTACATCGAGGCCTGGGAAAAGCTGGCCAGTATCGCGCCCGGTCTGACGTTCTGGCGCATCATGGGCAACACCCTTTTCATCACCGGCCTGGCCATGTTCGCCGAGATGTTCAGCGCCTCTATTGTCGCCTATGGCTTCGCGCGGTTCGAGTTCAAAGGGCGCGATGTCATCTTCTTCATCATGCTCTCTACCATGATGATCCCGGCCACGCTCACGCGCGTTCCCACGTTCCTGATCTGGAAACGGTTGGGACTGCTCAATACCTACGACCCCATGACCGTGCCAGCGTGGTTCGCCTGGGGGCCGGCCTACGTCTTCCTGCTGCGACAGTTCTTCCTCACCATCCCCCGTGAGATGGAGGACGCCGCCGCCATAGACGGGGCCAACCCCATTCAGACCTATTTCTACATCATGCTGCCGCTGGTCAAGCCCGCCTTCCTGGCCATCGGGGTGCTTTCGTTCCAGGCCAACTGGAACAACTTCGAAAGCCCGCTGATCTACCTCAACACGACGCAGATGTTCCCGCTGATCCTGGCCATCCAGTTCTTCCAGGAATCGCTTTCCAAAGAAGCGCCCAAATGGCACTACATGATGGCCATGGCTACCATGATGGCCGTGCCCATCCTGGCGCTGTTCTTCGCCGCGCAGCGCTATTTCATCGAGGGGCTGACGGTCGGCGCAGTGAAGGGCTGAGAGCAACATGACTGCGAAAAAACCAACGCGATACCTGTGCGGACTGCTGGGATCGGTGGCCCTGCTGATCGGAGTCGGTGCAATGTCAGTGAGCGGCCAGGAGGATACAATGCGGGCGGGCCTGATCAACCTCGACCATCTGCGCTTTCTCACCGAACCAGTGCGCTTCGGCGAGAAGTCCCTGGCTATTGTCCACATCTATTCCGAATACCCCGATTACGAATGGGTAGATGCTGCTGGCGAGGGCATCGCTGCCGTAGATGATGTGGCGCGGGCGGCCATCGTGTACCTCTGGTACTACGAACAAACCGGCGACGAGCGCGCCCTGGAACAGGCCCGGCTGTGCCTGGAATTCGTGCGCTATATGCAAAACGACGATGGCACCTTCTACAACTTTGTGCTGGACACGGCGGGGACGATCAACACTGAGGGCAAAACCAGCTACCGGTCGCTGGGCTGGTGGGCCATGCGCGGTCTCTGGGCGCTGGCCGAAGGGTATCGCGTCTTCAGCGGTGTTGATCCCGCTTATGCCACCGAACTGCAAACGAGCTACCGTCTGACCGAAGCCGCCCTGGCAGCAGCGTATACGGAGCACTACGGCGAATACAATCTGTTGCATGGCCTGCGCGTCCCCGCCTGGATTCCCAACGGCTCGGCTGACGAGGCGTCCGTGGGACTGCTGGCGCTGACTGCCTATTACCGCGCCAACCCCAACCCGCAAACTAAAGCGTTGATCGAGTACTTCGCCGACGGCATCGCCCAATATCGCCTGGGCGACAGCCTGACCTACCCCTTCGGGATGCATCCGGTGACGACCAATGCCCCCGGCTACTGGCACGCCTGGGGCAGCCATCAGGTACATGCCCTGGCCGAGGCAGGCGCAGTGCTGGGTCGGCAGGACTGGATCGCTTCGGCGGCAGCAGGAGCCGATGTCTTTCTCATCCGGCAGCTTGTCTTCGAGCGCATCCGCGAAATTGGGGTGCTGCCCCGCCGCCTGAATCAGATCGCCTATGGGACAAATATGCTGGTGCAGGGCTATATGGCGCTCTACCAGGTCACCGGAGAAGAACGCTACGCCCGCCTGGCCGGGCTAGCCGGGTCGTGGTATTTCGGCAACAACATGGCCAGCGTTCCAATGTACGATCCGGAGACAGGGCGCTGCTTCGATGGGCTGCTGGGGCCGGTTGAGTGGCGCGTCAACCGCAATGCCGGAGCCGAATCCACCATCGAGGCGCTGATGTCGCTGCTGGCAATTCATCGCAGCCCGCTGGCCGAGCGCTATCTAACCTATCGCGAGGTCGAGGTGCGGCCCTATGTGGTGGTCGAGGCGGAGCAGGGCCGTCCTGCTGGCGGCAAACCCGATCTGCGCACCCGCGACTGGACAGGCGAAGCGTACTTCAGCAATGGGCAATATTACAGCCTGGGCACCGGCGATGCGCTGACCATCCCCTTCCGCGTGCCGCTATCCGGCGACTACTGGCTCTACGCGGCCTATCAGCGCGAAGCGATCGCCTCGCGCGAGCTGCAACTGGTGGCGTTGCGGGCCAGCGCACCGGTGACCATAGACGGCGTGCTCGACGAGTGGGAAGGTGTCCCATCCTTCGCGGCGAACACAGCCCGTCAGTTCCTGCGCGGGGCGGCACTATGGCGAGGCCCGGACGTAGACAGTTTTACTGTGCAATTCATGTGGGACGACGAGATGCTCTACCTGGCTGCTACGGTGCGCGACCCCGTGCATCAGCAGGAGTCCATCGGGCCGGGAGTATGGCGGCAAGATGCCCTGTGGGGATATATTGATGCGACGGGGCGCGGCACGCGGCTGAGCGCCAAGTTCACCCTGGCCCAGACCCCGCAGGGGCCGCAGGTGTGGGACTGGATCGCCAGCACCTGGCTGCCCAACGCCCGCCTGGCCTGGCAACCGTTCGAGACCGGTGACGGCTACATCTACGAAGCTGCTCTGCCCTGGCGTTCTCTGCGTGTGGATACGCCGGAGAAAGGCAAGGTGATCGGTGTAGAGGTTGGGCGTGGCATAGGCGGTGATTCCTTCCTCGACCTGACCGGTGCTGATCCGGACACAGCGGCCAATCTGGCCGACCTGATCCTGATCAACGATCTCAGCGACCTGGATGCCCTGGGTGGAGCCGAAGTAGTGCTGGCAGGAGGAGAGCGGGCGATCGCCCTGGGCGTGGCAGTAGATGATGGCGAAACCCTGATCTTGCCCGCTGCCACCGCCCCCGACCGCCGCTACCTGTGGCTGGATCGGGTCAGCGATGCGCCAGTCTACCTGGCCGAAGGCGAACACACGCTCCGTGTGACCTACGCGGGCACCGAACCAAGCCGCCGGGTGGTGGTGGACGGCTTCCTGATTCAGCCCGTGATGGCGCGGCGTGTCTTCGCCGGGCCGGACGGAGGGCAGCTTACCCTGACATTCGACACAGTGACGGGTGTGAGCACGCTGTTGGAAGAGTGAGGCGTCCCTGTGCAGGCTGCGCTGGCAGTGATCTGGGAGACTCTAAGGGATTGGTGGGATAGCATGGTTGGGCTGGCGACCTTCAACCTGGTCTGGCTGGGCCTCAGCCTGACCGTGCTCCTGTGCCCGCCTGCCACCGCTGGTCTCTACGCTGTCACCAACAGCCTGGCGCACGGCAAAGGGCAGCGCCTGGAAGATTTCGTCGAGGCGGCGCGGCGCTACGCCTGGGTAAGCTGGCGCTGGGCGCTGATCAACCTGGTCATCGGGGCGTTGCTGGCGGTGAACTTCGTTTTCTACGGCTCGATCGAGGCGACAGGGGCCTTCTTCATTCAGCTTGGGCTGACGGTCGCCGCGCTCTTGTGGTTGGTGATGCAGTTCTACGTGTGGCCGTTTCTGATCGAGCAGGAGCAAAAGCGCCTGCGCACTGCCCTGCGCAATGCGCTGTTCCTGGCCCTGGCCAACCCTTTGTACACCTTGCTGTTGTTGCTTGTAGCTGTAGTGGCTATTGTCTTCAGCCTGGTGGCCATCCTGCCACTGGGTTTCTTCACCATGAGTTTTTTGGCGCTGCTGAGCAACCGCGCCGTCGTCGAACGGCTGACGCACTACGGCAAGCTTCCGGCAGCGGACATCTCTCACGCTTCAGGAGACGACCTATGACCCGGCCCATCACATTGACGCGCTACTCTGGCAATCCCATCCTGGTGCCATCGCCCCATAGCCCCTGGGAAACAGACAACGTCTTCAACGCAGCGGTCATTGAGCGCGACGGTCTGGTTTATATGCTCTACCGGGCGCAGGGACTCGACCGTATTTCGCGCATCGGGTGCGCCGTCAGCGTGGACGGCTATCACTTCAACCGGCTCAGCGAACCTGTGCTGCAACCGGCGAACGAGTTCGAACTGTTCGGCGTTGAAGACCCCCGCGTCACGCAGTTAGACGGCGTCTACTACATGCTCTATACAGCCTACTCCCCACACGGTGTGCGCGTTTCCCTGGCCCGCAGCACCAACCTGATCGCCTGGGAACGCCTGGGCATCGTGCTGCCCGACGAAGACAACAAAGACGCCGCCCTGTTCCCACGCAAGATCGGCGGGCGCTATGCCATGTTCCACCGCCGCCCGCCGGATATCTGGATCGCCTACTCCGACGACCTGCTGCACTGGACTGATCATCAAGTAGTCATGAGTCCGCGCCCTGGCACCTGGGAAAGTGTGCGCATCGGTGCGGGCGGGCCGCCGTTCTATACCGAACATGGCTGGCTGGTGTTCTATCACGGCTACAACGAGCAGCGGGTCTATTGCCTGGGCCTGGCCTTGCTCGACCTGGAAAACCCGACCAGAGTGCTCAAGCGCCAGGATGCCCCCATCCTGTGCCCCGACGCCCCCTGGGAATACTGGGGCGATGTGCCGAATGTGGTCTTCACCTGTGGAGGGATCGAGACGGCAGACGAGTACCGCATCTACTACGGCGGCGGCGATCACGTCATGGCCGTGGCGTCGGTCGGCAAGCGGGACATCCTGGCCTTCATACAGGAGTGACGGGCGCTGCACTCACCCAGGAAGCCGATCCACAAGGCAGGGGCGCGCTGTACTCAACGCCCCTGCCCCGCTGCTTCTCCTCTGGTGTCAGCCCGCCCGCTGACGCCGCTAGCCGCCCAGGTAGGCGCGCTGTACCTCGGGGCTGGCGACCAGTTCCTGGCTTGGCCCGGCCAGCACGATATTGCCAGTCTCCAACACATAGCCCCGATGGGCCAGCTTCAGCGCCATGTGCGCGTTCTGCTCCACCAGCAGGATCGTCTTCCCCTGACGGTTGATCTCGCGCAGAATCTCGAAAATCTGCTGCACGAGGATCGGGGCCAGCCCCATAGACGGCTCGTCCAGCAACATCAGATCGCCGCCTGTGACCAGGGCACGACCGACGGCCAGCATTTGCTGCTCCCCGCCCGAAAGCGTGTCGCCCAACTGATTGCGGCGCTCTTCAAGGCGCGGGAAGTAGCTATAGACCCGTTTGATACGCTCTTCCAGCTCGGCCCGGCTCAACTGAAAACCGGCCAGGCGCAGGTTCTCGTAAACGGTCAGGTTGCCGAAGATACGTCGCCCCTCCGGCACCAGCACCACGCCGCGCTTGATGATCTCATGGGCGCTCATACGGGCCAGATTGTTGCCACGATAGACGATCTCGCCCTGAGTGGGGTGTTGCAGGCCAGCGATGGTGTTGAGGATGGTAGACTTGCCCGCGCCATTGGCACCGATCAGCGTGACGATTTCGCCCTCTTCCACATCGAAAGAGACCCCGTGCACGGCCTTGATGTTGCCGTAGGACACATGCAGATCGCGAACGCTGAATAGCATCAGTGCACCTCCGCCTGCTCACCCAGGTAGGCTTCGATCACCTTGGGGTTGTTCCGGATTTCCTCAGGCGTGCCATCGGCAATCGTCGCCCCAAAGTCCAGCACTTTGATCCGCTCGCAGATGTTCATCACCAGGCGCATCTGATGCTCGATCAACCAGATCGTCAGGTGAAACTCGTCGCGTATCCAGTGGATGAACTCCATCAGCGCGCCAATCTCGCGTGGATTCATGCCCGCCGCCGGTTCGTCGAGGAGCAGCAGTCGGGGCCGCGAAGCCAGCGCACGCACGATCTCGACCCGACGTTGCTCACCATAGGGCAGGTTCTTGACAGGTTCGTGAGCGTACCGCTCCAGCTTGAAGAGCCTCAGCAACTCCATCGAGCGCTCTTCGATCTCGCGCTCCTGATGCCGGTAGCGCGGCAGGTGCAGAAAGGCTTCGGCCAGGTTGTAACTGATGCGGCTGTGATGAGCGATGCGCACGTTGTCCAGCACCGACATCATGTTCCACAAGCGGATCGTCTGGAAAGTGCGGCTGATGCCCAGGGCATTGATCGTATGGGGCGACTTGCCCACCAGACTCTGGCCCTGGAAGATGATGTCCCCCTGAGTAGGCCGGTAGACGCCGGTGACCAGGTTGAAGACAGTGGTCTTGCCCGCCCCGTTTGGCCCGATCAGCCCGATCAGTTCGCCTTCTCGAATCTCCTCGTTCAGGTTATCGACCGCGAGCAGGCCGCCGAAGTAGTGCGAAAGGTTCTTAATCTGCAGCAGCGCCATCGCTCGCCTCCTTCAGTACAACCGCTTCGCCCTCTTCCCTGACTCCGCGTAGATTGAGCGAAACCTCGCGGAAACCGAACAGTCCCTGAGGCCGGAAGAGCATCAGCAAAATCAGGATCAGGGGCACGACCACCCACTTGAGCACGGCCAGCGGGCGGAAGGCTTCGATCAGGATCGTGAACAGCACGGCGGCGATCACCGAGCCAGAGATGCTGCCCATCCCCCCCAGGTAGACCATCACCAGCGCCTCGGTAGACTTGAGGATGCCAAACACGCCGGGGTTGACATAGGCCAGTACGTGTGCGAACAGGCCGCCGGACATGCCCGCGATGAACGACGACACCATGAAGGCGACCAGCTTCACCTTGCGGGTGTTCACTCCCATCAGTTCGGCGGCGATCTCGTCTTCGCGGATGGCGACAATCCCTTTGCCAAAAGTGGAGTTGACCAGGCTGTGAATGGCGAACACCGACAGCGCCGTGAGCAGGAAGACCCAGCGCAAATTCGTCCACAGAGGAACGCCGTTGAGACCGCGCGGCCCACCAATCGCCTCGATGTTGTTGATGATGCCCGTCACGATAAAGTTGACGGCGAGCGTCACGATGGCCAGGTAGTCACCGCGCGTGCGGAACGACGGAAACGCCACCAGCAAACCGGCCAGCGCCGCCGCCACGCCCCCAGCGACCAACGCGATCAGAAAGCCGATCGGCAAGGCCCAGTCAGGCACAGAGAGCATAGCTTCGCCGAACACCGCCTCGTCTACGAAAAGCCACATGGTGAGGATAGACGAGATATAGGCTCCCACCGCCATGAAGCCCGCGTGACCGACGGAGAACTCGCCCATGTAGCCGTTGACCAGGTTCAGGCTGATCGCCAGCATGATGTTGACACCCATGTAGATCAGCACCAGCTCGCGGTAGTCGTTCAGCGCGCCCCACCGCGACACAGCCCCGTAGAGCACGACGATCTGCAAGGCCAGTCCGGCCCAGGTTGGCAGCCGCAGCAACAGCCAGTTGCCCGGCCTGCGCAGCAGCAGAGCGACTATCAGCACTGGGATGATGAAGATCAACAGGTCGTATTCGACGACGTGCAGCAACACCTTGAAGAACCCTGGCTCGCGCGGGCCGTGCGAGGTGAGCGCATAGACGAAATCTTCGCCAAGCTGACGCAGAGCTTCCCACGACGACCGCAACGGTGCATCGAAGCGATCGGTGGGCGATGGGAAGAAAGGCGCGAGAATGCCGGAGAAGTCCAGCTTGGAGAACGGCTCCAACAGTTCAGTGCTCCCGAACAGGCCAGGAACCCGGCGGAAGCCCAACAGCCGTGCCAGAGTCTCACCCTCTCGCCGCTCCAGCTCAACAGCCGCTACTACACCCAGCAGATAGGCCAGCACCGGAATGCGGCTGAGCTGCAGCGAACGGATTGCCTCCCGCACCGAGCGCCTCAGCCAGGCGAAGGGCATTCGCCAGCCCCGCGGCAGGGGCAAGGCAACCGCCTCCGTGCCAGGGTTCGCGGGAACGCGCAGGGCCGCCCGCTGTAGCGCCGTCAGGACGATCAGGAGCAGTCCGGCGATCAGCGCGACTACGAAACCGCTGCGCACATAGTCTGTCGCTGCAGTCCTGGCGTTGACATGATCTTCGTACAGAAATGTGCCATAGTAGTAACCGACGAGGATGACTCCCATCAGCAGCGCCAGCGTGGAGATGGCTTTGCGCTGCTGAGGTGCGGCCAAGCTCCACAAGGCCAGCGCTAGCTCGACCAGCGCCGCCAGCGGCACGATGATCAGAAAGGTATTGGTGATCCTGGCCGGCACATCGAGCGATTTGCTCAGCAGTTCATAAGCGGTGGCAGTAGCCCCATCTTCGAGTGCCAGCCAGGGCAACGCGAACACGGCGATCAGGATCACCAGAGCGCAAGCCAGCGTCACCAGGCTACCGAGAGAAAATGAGCGATTCGCGGTACGGATCATGGTGTCGCTTCCCCTACACTTTCTGACGACGGGCCACGCCGAATAGGCCGGTAGGACGCACGACAAGGATGATCAACAGCAGGCCGAAAGCCACCGGATCGCGCCAGGTGGAGGAAATGCCAATGCTCTTGCCGTAGGCTGGCACGAATATCTCGATGAAGCCGAGCAGCAACCCTCCTACAGCAGCCCCGCGGATGTCGCCAATGCCGCCGACCACCGCGGCAATGAAGGCTTTCCAGCCCACGCGCAACCCCATATAGGGATTCAGCACGGGGAAAGCCACCCCCCACAGGATACCCCCTGCTGCGGCCAGGCTGGTGCCCAGCAAAAAGGTCAGCGAGATCACCTGATCTTGTGAAACGCCCATCAGCGGCACGGCGAACTTGTCGTAGGAAATGGCGCGCATGGCCATGCCCCACTTGGTGCGCTGCACAATGGTATACAGCCCGGCGAAGAGCAGCGCCGCCAGCACGATGATGATGATCTTCACGTTGCTGATGCTCACCCCGCCCAGATCGTAGACTTTGGTGGTGACCAGGTCCTGCGGGTAGCTACGGGGGTTGGCTCCAGTGAGGGCCAGCAACCCGTTTTCCAGCAGCAGCCCCACCCCCAGCGCCGTGATCACCACCGACAGACGCGAGGCCTGTCGCAACGGTTTGTAGGCCACGCGCTCGATGGTCACCCCCAGCAGGCCGGTCAGGATCATGGACAGCAGCAGGGTCGGCACAAAGGGCAACCCCAGCGTGATCGAGCCGAACACGCCGAAGAAGGCCCCCATCATGAAAATGTCTCCATGCGCAAAGTTGATCAGCAGCAACACCCCGTACACCATCGAATAGCCCAGGGCGATCAAGGCATACAGGCTGCCAAGCTGCAAGGCATTGAGGAATTGTTGCACAAAGAATTCCATCGGAGCTTCTCCGCTCTATTGCGACGACGCCAACGATACGTCACCTTCTGCTGACACAGCTCCTCAAAAGCGAAAAAGTGCCCCATGTTCCCATGGGGCACACAGTCAGCGGTCAGGGGCCATTATTCGGGCGGGAAGCCCGCCGGGCAGGCCGAATCGTAGTAGGTGAACGCTCCATCCTTGATCTGAATGATCACCGCGCACTTGATCGGGTCGCCCTGCTCGTCGAAGCTCATCTGGCCCGTCACGCCCTCGAACAGTTCGATACTGGCCAGCGCATCGCGGATGTCGGCCCGCTCCAGCGAATTGGCGCTCTCGATAGCCGTGAAGAGCAACTGGAAGGCGTCGTAGGTCAGCGCGGCCACATCGTCGGGCTTGAAACCATAGCGCTCCTCATAGGCGGCGATGAACTTCTGGCCGACTTCGGTGGCGATGTCCGGCGCGTAGTGCGTGCTGAAGAACAGGCCATTGCACGCATCGCCGCACAGGTCAATCAGGTCGGGCGTGCCCCAGCTATCGCTCCCGACGATCGGGTTCTGGAAGCCCAGTTCGCGGGCCTGTTGCACGATCAGCGGCACCTCGTTGTAATACTGAGGTGTGAACAGCACATCTGGCTTGGCCGCAATGATGTTGGTGAGCTGCGAGCTGAAGTCCGTATCGCCCGTAGTGAAGCTCTCGAACGCGACAATGTCGATCCCCGACGCCAGCGCCGCATCGCGGAAATTCTCCGCCAGGCCCTTGGGGTAGTCGCTGGCCACGTCATAGAGCACAGCAGCGGTCTTGGCCCCAAACTCCTTGGCAGCGAAGCCTGCCACCACCGGCCCCTGGAACGGGTCGAGGAACGCCGCGCGGAATACCCAGGGGCGATCCTTGGTCGTGGCCGGGTTGGTGGACCAGGGGCTGATCATGGGCGTCTCGCGGTCGTTGGCGACCTGACCAGCGGGGACAGCCTGTTTGCTGGCCTGCGGGCCGATGATCGCCACCACATTCTCTTCTACGATCAGGCGCGTCGCCACAGCCACTGCCGACTCTGCCTTGGACTCATCGTCTTCAACGACGATCACCACTTCGTAGTTTTCGCCGTCAATCTGCAGGCCACACTCGGCGTTGACCTCGTCTACGGCCATCTGCGCCGCCTCGACCGTGCTCTGGCCGACCTTGGGAATGTCGCCGGTGAGCGGCCCAATGACGCCGATCACCACCTCTCCCACGAAATCGCAATCTTCCTGCGCCGCAACTGGCAGCGAACCAAGTGTAGCCGCCACGACCACCAGAATCAGACCCAAAGACATGAAGCGCTTGGACATGATACTTTCTGCCTCCTGTGTACACTATTTGAGGACGGTCACATTGCGGTCGGTACGGTTTTGGTCAGCAAAGCCCCACGCATCACCTCCTTTGCAATTGACCAGGCCCACCAGGTCGTAGGATGTTCGGAGAGGAAGGATGGTCGTAGCCCTTGCTGCGTTGACAGGGGACGATGAGGGAAGCAAGAGCGCTCCTGCACCAGATCGGGCACAGCCGATGGGGTAAGTACAGGCGACCATATTTTTCTCTGGCGAAGATATTTTTGCTGCCAAGCTTCGGACAAATGGTATATTTTGGCCGAACAACATAACCCATTATAGGTACAAAACTCTTACATCACAAGCACCCTGCGACAGCGCTATACTATACTCTGCCTGTTGCCTGAGGGTTGTGTGGAAAATACCCGAAAAGGCCCTCGTTTCTCTTGTACTTTGTGAACAACTGCACGAAAGGCAGGCGCGCGGTGTCCCCCCTCACTTACATTGAAGTTGACCTGGATGCCATCGCGCACAATGTGCGTGCCATCAAAGCGCACATCGGCCCGCAGGTGACGCTGATCGCCGTCGTCAAAGCCAATGCCTACGGACATGGCGCGCTGGAAGTGGCCCAGACAGCGCTCCGTCATGGCGCGGGCAGGCTGGCCGTCGCCCGCGCTGAGGAGGGCATCGCCCTGCGCCAGGCGGGGGTCTCCGCGCCGATCCTGGTCATGAATTACACCCCGCCGGGCGAGATCGAAGAGGCACTGAGACATGACCTGACGCTGACCCTCTCCGATCTGGAACCGGCCCGCAGCGTCTCGGCTATAGCCAGCCGCCTGGGGCGCGCCGCGACCGTGCACATCAAGGTAGATACCGGCATGGGACGCTTCGGGCTGCTGCCGGACGAAGTGTTACCGTTCGTGCAAGAAATCGCCGCACTGCCAGGAGTACAGATCGAAGGGCTTTACACGCACTTCGCGGTTGCAGACCTGGCCGACAAGCATTACACCCGCCAGCAGTTTCGCCGCTTCCAACAGGTGCGCGAGCGCCTGACCGCAGCAGGCTATCACATCCCCCTGTGCCATGCTGCTAATAGCGCCGCCACGCTGGACTTGCCGGAAACGCACCTGAACGCAGTGCGCGTGGGCATTGCCATATATGGGCTGCGTCCCTCTGGCGAAGTCGAACCGGCAGTACCGCTCCGCCCCGCCCTGTCGCTCAAGAGCCATGTCGCCCGCGTGCGCACGCTCCCTGCCGGTTCCAGTATCAGCTACGGGCGCACCTACGTCACCCCGCGCGAGATGCCCGTTGCCCTGGTGCCAGTTGGCTATGGGGACGGCTATCACCGCCTGCTCTCCAACCGGGGAGCCGTGCTCATCAACGGGCGGCGCGCGCCGATCGTCGGGCGTGTGTGTATGGATCAACTGGTCGTGGATGTGTCGGCGGCGGGACCAGTGGAGTTGAACAGCGAGGTGGTCCTGATCGGCTCGCAGGGAGCAGAGCGCATCACCGCCGAAGAAGTGGCCGTCTGGGCCGAGACGATCAACTACGAGGTCACCACAGCTCTGCTGCCGCGCGTGCCACGCCTGTACATGAGCACAGAGACGCCAGCGTAATATGCATTACCCACAAGTCTCCCCTCACCCCTAAAATCCCCTCTCCCAACGCTATGGGCAAGGGGACTTACTTTCTCTCGTCCAGGCACTCCCCTTCTCCCGCGCTGCGGGCGAAGGGGCCGGGGGTTGAGGGCCATCGGCTCAAGAGATGTGGGTAATAATAAGCCGCGTGTGTAGAGGGAATTCACGCATGAAGTGAACCTGCCGCTCAGCGCTGCCGAAGTTTTCCCTGAGCGCGGGCAACTTCCTCCGCTCCACGCTCCAGGCCCCGTATTTCTACAAAAAATCATCCCCCAACCTGCTTGACAGCAGACCGAAATCCTGATATCGTGGAATTTGAAAGCGCTACCAATCTATGAGGCTTAGTTCTGCTCATAGAAACCATTCTATGAGCGTAAATTGACCGGTATTGCCTGAAAATATCTTCGGCGGTAACTGGTAGCGTTTTCAAAAATGTTAAGGAAAAAACGAAACATGCCTCCTCGTAAGAATTCGCGCTCGCACAATGTCACTATCCTAGACGTGGCCCGCGAGGCTGGCGTCTCCCCTAGCACGGTCTCTCGCGTTCTCAACAGTCAGGATCACGTCCGGCCCGACAAGCGCGCGCGTGTGCTCACCGCCATGACCCGCCTGGGCTATGTAGTCAATCAGCAGGCGCGCAGCCTGGCCGGCGGGCGTTCGCACGTCATCGGGTTGCTGGTACACGAGGTGGGTGTCAGCTACACCGGCGAGATCATCCGGGGTATTGAGGAAGAACTGGTCGCCGCCCAATACGAGCTGATGCTCTACACCACACACCGCCGCAAGACCAAAGAGTCCACCTACGTCGCCACCCTCACCCGCGGCATGACCGATGGCCTGTTGCTGCTGCTCCCGCTGAATCCCCAGGCGTACCTGGAGTCGCTGCACCAGGAACGATTTCCATATGTGCTGATCGACCATCAGGGTACCAATGAAGCCTGCCCGGCTGTCGCTGCCACCAACCGCCGGGGCAGCTACGACGCCACCTCTTATCTGATCGAACTCGGTCACCGCCGCATCGGTTTTATTACCGGCGAGATGCGCCTAGGATGCGCTGTGGATCGCCTGGAAGGCTACAAGGCGGCGCTGGCCGATCACGGTATCGCCTTCGACCCGGCGCTGGTAGTAGAGGGGCACTTCCTGCAACCGGATGGCTATGCGGGCGCGAATGCGTTGCTCGCGCTGCCCGATCCGCCTACGGCGATCTTCGCCTCCAACGATGTGTCAGCATTTGGCGTGATGGATGCGGTGCGCGATCACGGGCTACGCATCCCTGAAGATATTTCTGTGATCGGCTTCGACGACATCCCAGAGGCAGCGCACGTTCATCCCGGACTGACGACCGTTCGACAGCCGCTGGAGCAGATGGGACAACTGGCGACGCGCATGTTGCTGCGTCAGATCAAAGACCCAGAGTACACAGGAGAACGTGTCGAATTGCCGACCGAGCTGGTCATACGCCAGTCATGTCAGCCGCCCAGAGCGGCCAGGGAGCACACGACAGCACGCCGCAGGCGGCTCAAAGAGGGGTATTCCTCCTGAGGCGGGGAGGCGACCCGGAGCGTGAGCCGTGGCGAGCCTGGCTCCGAGTCGTCCCCTTAAAACAGGAGATACTTTAACCGTCAGAGGGGTAGAGGTCAATACCCCTGCCCCGAAAAGTAATAAGGAGGAAGCAATGAAAATCTTTCGTCGGTTCTTTTTCTTGAGTCTGGTGCTGGTCATGGTGTTGGGCATAGCAGCCAGGGTGCCTGCTTCGGCGCAGGAGAAAGTCACGATCCGCTGGTGGCACATCCAGACCGCCGAAGCCCAGGCTGCCTTCTGGCAACAGGTCGCCGATGAGTTCATGGCGCAGCACCCCAACGTCAATATCGAGATCACCATCCTGGAGAACGAAGCCTTCAAGAGCCGCCTGGTAACCGTCATGCAGGCTGGCGACCCGCCCGATCTGTTCCAGAGCTGGGGCGGCGGCGTGCTGTGGAAATACGCCGATGCTGGCCTGGTGCGCAACATCGCGCCCGAACTGGAAGGCGAATGGAAGGACTCGTTCGCTGCCAAAGCCGCCCTGGAACTCTATGGCCGCAACGGTGAATACTACGGCGTGCCGTGGACGTGGGGCGCGGTCGGCATCTTCTACAACAAAGACCTCTTCGCCAAGGCGGGCCTCGATCCGGAGAATCCGCCACAGACCTGGGACGAATTCCTGGCCGCGGTCAAGGCCCTGAAAGACGCGGGCATCACCCCCATCGCGCTCGGCGAGAAGGACAAGTGGACTGGCCACTTCTGGTGGGTCTACCTGGCGCTGCGCCTCGGTGGCGGGGATGCCTTCCTGAAAGCGTACAACCGTGAAGGCGCCTTCACCGACGAGCCGTTCGTCAAGGCCGGTGAGTATCTCAAACAACTGATCGACCTCGATCCCTTCCCCGAAGGCTATCTGGGGATGAACTACGGCGATCAGCAGACAGTGATGCTCGATGAAGCCGCCGCGATGGAACTGATGGGCCAGTGGGCACCGGGTGCCTATCAGGGCAACAGCCCCGAAAAAGCCGCCGTGCTGCTGCCGAAACTGGGCTGGTTCCCGTTCCCGGTAGTCGAAGGGGGCGCGGGTAACCCTGGCGACGTGCTGGGCGGTGGTGATGGTTTCGCCGTAGGCGCGAACGCCCCGGACGAGACGGTCGAATTCTTGAAGTACATCACCAGCGTCGAAGTGCAGCGCGCCGGCACGGAAAACACCGCTATGGGCATCGTGCCGACGGTCAAGGGCGCTGACAGTGTCATCACCGACCCCATCAAGAAGACGATCATCAAGTTCCGTGACGAAGCGCCATACTTCCAGCTCTACTACGATCAGTTCCTGCCGCCCGCTGTCGGTGGTATGGTGAACGACGCCGTAGAGGCTCTCTTCGCAGGCCAGGCGTCACCCGAAGAAGCGGCTGCCATGATCGAAGACGCAGCAGCGATGGAACTCGAGTAGCCGGGCCGGTCTTCGCCTGGTGGGGGTGTGGAGCACACCGCTCCATACCCCCACACCCCTATCCCAGACGCCGCTGAGCTTCGCAAAGGAACTCTCCATGTCCGCGCTCCGATCCTACGCATCCACTGCCACCCGATCGCAGGCCTCCAGAGACAAGCTGCGCAACAACCTGCGCAAGGCCCTGCTGATCTTCCTGTTCGTCGCGCCCGGCATGGCCATCTTTCTGACTTTCCTGCTGATCCCTGTGCTCGGCTCTGTACGGTACAGCCTGTACAAGTGGGACGGCTTCGGCCCGCTGACCAATTACGTCGAGCTGGCCAACTACGAGCGTCTCTACAATCACAGCGTCTTCCGCCTGGCCGTCCAGCACAGCTTTATGCTGATGGCCATGTCCATCACCATTCAGTTGCCCATGGCGCTGGCTATTGCCCTGCTGGTGGGCCGTGGCGCACTGCCCGGTAGCCGTATCTTCCGGCTGCTGCTCTTCGTGCCCTACGTCTTTTCCGAACCGATCACCGCCATCATCTGGCTCTATGTGTTGCACCCTCAGTCCGGTTTGGCCAACCTCACCCTGGATGCCCTCCTGCCAGGGACAAATCGCGTGGCCTGGTTGGGCGATCGCGATATCGTGCTGTATTCCGTCTTCGGGGTGCTGACCTGGAAGTACTTTGGCTTCTACATGATCCTCTATATGGCTGGCCTGCAAGGGGTCAACAAAGACCTGGAAGAAGCCGCCCGCGTTGACGGCGCGAACTGGCGGCAGGTGTTGTGGAAAATCACCCTACCCCTCATGGGCAATACCATCCGTCTAACCGTCTTCCTCTCAGTGCTGGGTTCCTTCCAACAGTTTGTGACTATCTGGGTGCTCACTCAAGGAGGGCCGGTGAACGGCAGCGAAGTTCTGGCGACCTACCTGTACAAGTACGGCATCCAACGCTTCAACCTCGGCTATGGCAGTGCGGTCGCCGTCGTCCTCTTCATGATCACGCTGGTGTTCTCGCTCGGCTACCAACGCCTGGTCATGCGCCAGGACTACTCCGCCGAAGTGTTCTAGTGCGGGCAGTACAGAGGGACGACCATGGAATCTACACGGACGCTGAAAATGCTCACCCCCTTGCTCAACGAAAGAAGGCTGGCGCTGCTCATCCGCTACGCCGTCTTGATCCTGCTCACGGTCATTGTGGCCGGCCCGGTGCTCACCGCGGTGCTGGGCGGAATGCGCACCAATGGAGAATTTCTCTCCAGGCCCTTTGATCTGCCCCGGCAGGGCATTCAGTGGCAACACTATACCGCCGTCCTGAAGAGTTCGGAGTTCTGGCAAGCGACGCGCAACAGCTTCGTCATCACGGCGGGCATCACCGTTTTGAACGTCAGCCTGGCCAGTCTGCTGGCCTTCGTCTTCAGCCGGGTGTATTTCTTCGGGCGCGGACTGCTCTTCAACATCCTGTCAATCGGGCTGCTCTTCCCGATTGTGGTCGCCATCTTGCCCGTCTTCATTCAGATTCGCGACCTGGGGCTGATCAACAGTCTGTGGGGGGTCATCCTGCCCATGGTGGCCTTCGGTCTGCCGGGCAGTGTGGTGATCCTGCGGAGCTTCTTCATGGCGGTACCCATCGAATTGGAAGATGCCTCCTATATTGACGGCTGTTCCACCTTCGGCTTTTTCCGCTATATTCTGCTCCCGCTGTCGCGCCCGGCTCTCACGGCTGTAGCTACCCTGCAGGTGATCGTCGGCTGGAACGAGTACTTCCTGCCCCTGCTGGTTCTGAACGACCCCAACAAGTGGCCGCTCCCATTGGGGATCATGCGCTACCAGGGGCAGTATGGGACCGACTGGGCGCGGGTGATGGCCTACGTCACCATCCTGATCGTCCCGGCGCTGATCTTCTACGTCGTGGCAGAGAAATACATCGTCACCGGCCTGACCGGCGGAGAACTCAAGGGATGAGTGTTTCCATGAAGCACCTGATCACGCTGTCAACTCTTTGTGCCCTGCTGCTGCCTGCGCTGTACACTGCCTTCGCCCAGGGGACGCGCCCGGCTCCGGTGCCGCCGTCGCAAGGCGCATTCTTCACCGGTGAGTACCGCAACATGCTGAAGGAGTGGGGGCTGAGCGACGAGGAAATCCAGGCCCGCATCCAGGAGACCTGGCATCAGCTCTTCTACGGCGACGACGACACGGAACGGGTCTACTACCCCGTCGGCGACGATATGGCCTATATCCTGGACACTGGCTATGGCGACGTGCGCACCGAGGGTATGTCCTATGGCATGATGATCGCCGTCCAACTGGACAAAAAAGAGGAATTTGACCGGCTCTGGAAGTGGGCCAGGACCTACATGTACAACGAGAGCGGCGCGTACGCGGGCTACTTTGCCTGGCACTGCCGCCCCGACGGCACCAAGATCGATCAGAATCCCGCCTCCGATGGCGAAGAATGGTTCGTGATGGCGCTGTTCTTCGCGGCGGGCCGCTGGGGCAACGGGGAGGGCATCTTCAACTATCAGGCCGAAGCCAACGCCATCCTGCACACCATGCTGCACAAAGAAGACGACCCCCGCGCCGGTTCGACCAACATGTTCAACAAGGACAACAAGCTGGTGGTCTTCGTGCCAAGCTTTGGCCGCGAAAGCACGTTCACCGATCCATCATATCACCTGCCCCACTACTATGAGCTATGGGCGCGTTGGGCAGACAAAGACAACGACTTCTGGGCGGAAGCGGCAACTGCCAGCCGCGCCTTCCTGCGCAAAGCTGCCCACCCGGAGACTGGCCTGATGGCCAACTACACCACGTTCGACGGTGAACCCTATCCCCTCAGCAATTACGGCGAGTACTTCTATGCTGACGCCTGGCGGGTCGGGATGAACGTGGCCGTGGATTACGCCTGGTTCGCCGCCGACCCCTGGCAGATCGAACAGAGCAACCGCCTGCAGGCCTTCTTCTACAAACAGGGGATAGGCAGATACGCCGACAAATACCTGATTGACGGCAGCGAAGCGCTGTCGCCCTGGCATTCGGAGGGGCTGGTCGCCACCAATGCGGTTGCCAGCCTGGCTGCCACCGAGCCGATCGCCTGGGAGTTCATCGAAGAATTCTGGAACACGCCGCTCCCCACTGGCCAGTGGCGGTATTATAGCGGCCTGTTGTACCTGATGAGCCTGCTCCACCTGAGCGGACATTTCAGGATTTACGCTCCTGCGAGCTGAATAATCCCTCAGGAAGCGCTGTTCCTGAAGCAGCGGACAGGCTGGAGCAGACTTTCGCAGCATCCTCAACGTTGGCGTGCGTTGAGGATACTTACCCATAGGAGGAATCTCACGTGTCGCAAGCAACTGGCAGCAGGTTGCCCTACCAGGACCCGGCACGCCCGGTCGAGGAGCGCGTCAGCGATCTGCTGGCGCGGATGACTTTGGAAGAAAAGTGCGCCCAACTGGGTAGCCGGTGGGTCTTCGAGTTGCTGGAAAATCAGCGGTTCTCTCTACCCAAGGCCCGTCAGTTGCTAAGCCAGGGCATCGGGCAGATCACCCGCATCGGCGGCGCAAGCAATCTGGGGCCGAAAGACAGCGCCGAACTGGCCAATACCATTCAGTCGTTTCTGATCCGCGAGACACGGCTGGGCATCCCGGCTATGGTGCACGAAGAAAGCTGCGCGGGCTACATGGCCCTGGGCGCGACTTGCTTTCCGCAGGCCATTGGCATCGCCAGCACCTGGGACCCGCAAGCCGTGGAACAGATGGGCCAGGTCATCCGCGAACAGATGCGCGCTGTAGGCGCTCATCAGGCGCTGGCCCCCGTGCTCGACGTGACACGCGATCCGCGCTGGGGGCGCGTCGAGGAAACCTTTGGCGAAGACCCGTACCTGGTCGCCCGGCTGGGAACAGCCTACATCAAAGGCTTGCAGGGTCACAGCCTCCGCGAAGGGATCATCGCCACCGGCAAGCACTTCGTCGGCTACGGCAATTCTGAAGGCGGGCTGAACTGGGCACCGGCCCACATTCCGCACCGCGAATTGCTCGAAGTCTTCGTCGCACCCTTCGAAGCGGCGATCAAAGAAGCGGGTCTGTGGTCGGTGATGAACGCCTATCACGAACTCGATGGCGTCCCCTGCGGTGCGGCGGGCGAATTGTTCAACGACCTGTTGCGCGGACAGTTCGGCTTCGACGGCCTGGTCGTCTCCGACTACTTCGCCATCGATCAACTGCACAGCTACCATCACGTGGCCCGCGACAAGCAGGAAGCGGCCAGCCTGGCGCTCGGCGCGGGCATTGACATCGAGCTGCCCAGCACAGACTGTTTCGGGGAACCATTGCAACAAGCGGTGTGCGCAGGCAGGATCAGCGAAGAACTGATTGATACAGCCGTGCGGCGTGTGCTGAGAACCAAGTTCCTGCTGGGACTGTTCGAGCACCCCTACGTAGACGCAGGCCGGGCCATCGAGGTTTTCGACACGCCCGATCAACGTGCACTGGCGCATTCGCTGGCGCAGAAGTCCATCGTGCTGCTCAAGAACGAAAGCCAACTGCTGCCTCTACGCAAAGACCTGGCTTCCCTTGCTGTCATCGGCCCCAATGCCGACAGTGTGCGCAACCTGGTGGGCGACTACGCCTACATCGCGCACATCGAGTCGCTCATCGCGACCGCGCGCAGCAACCCCTTCGGCCAACCGTTGCCCGACAGAGTGGACCTGGTAGAACACTGGGTGCCGATGATCAGCGTGCTGGAAGGCATCCGGCGCAAGGTATCCCCGCAAACCCAGGTACATTACGCCAAGGGTTGCGATGTGCAGGGCGACTCGCGCGAAGGATTCGCTGAGGCAATAGCCGCCGCTCAGCAGGCAGAAGTCGCCGTGTTGGTGCTGGGTGGCAAATCCGGCCTGACCGCCGACTGCACCTGCGGCGAGGCACGCGACCGCGCCGACCTCGGTCTGCCCGGTGTGCAACAGGAACTGGTGCAGGCCATCTACGAGACGGGCACGCCCATCGTGGTGGTGCTCGTTGACGGGCGACCGCTGGCTCTGCCCTGGATCGCCGAACACATCCCCGCGGTGCTGCACGCCTGGTTGCCAGGCGAGGAAGGGGCAAATGCCATCGCCGACGTGCTCTTCGGCGATGGCACTCCCGGCGGCAAACTGCCGATCTCCATACCCCGCGCGGTCGGGCAGGTGCCGGTGTACTACAATCACAAGGTCTCCGGGGGACGCTCGCACTGGATGGGCGACTATGTGGAACTGAGCACCAAGCCGCTGTACCCCTTTGGGCATGGTCTCAGCTACACCCGTTTCAGCTACGACCATCTGACCGTTGCGCCGGCGCAGGTGCGCGCCGGTGACACAGTGACCATCGGCGTGACCGTCACCAATAGCGGCGATCGGCTCGGCGATGAAGTCGTCCAGCTATACACGCGCATTCCTGTGGCAAGCGTGACCCGCCCGGTCAAAGAGCTGAAAGGCTTTGCACGCCTCACACTCGCCCCCGGCGAAGCGAAGCGCGTCACCTTTCACCTGCCCGTCAACCTGCTTGGTTTCTATAACCGTTGCACGGAGTTTGTGATCGAGCCGGGCACCGTCGAAGTCATGATCGGCAGCTCGTCGGAAGACATCCGCGTCCAGGGTTCCTTTGAAATTACCGGTCAGACTACCGCCATCGGCTCGGCCAAGACGTTCTTTAGCGCGGTCGAGATTAGCTAACCCCTCTGGCTCCACCTTACCCAACGGTCGGGTGCAGAGCAAAAACGGCCTGGCGCTGTGCGTGTCCGCGACCCATGCTCACAGCGCCAGGCGCGTCGTTGGGGCGAGCACCCAGCGCAGCCCAGCCAGGTGCTTGACAGCCAGTTGAATTATACCCTATAATGAAATCAACTTATTGGGAGCGCTCCCATAACGGCGCTCGTAGAGTTTCTGCTTGAGGGTCTCGCTCGATGACGCCCTTTCGCCCCGGCAACAACCGCTCGTTGAACCTCGAGGATATCGCCGCCAAAGCCGGCGTCTCGCGTTCAACGGTCTCGCGCGTCATCAACAATTCGCCCAACGTCAGCGCGCAGACACGTCAGCGTGTGCTGGAAGTTATCGAGGCGGAGGGCTTTGCCCCCAACCCTGCCGCTCGCGCCCTGGTGACGCAACGCACGCAGGTCATCGGCGTGGTTATCCCTCAGATTCCCGCGGTCGTCTTCGAAGATGCCTACTACTTCCCCACCCTGCTGCAGGGCGTGTCGCGCGTCACCAGTCAGCACGACTACGCCATGTTGCTCTGGTTGGGGCAGTCGGATCAGGACGAAGAGCGCTTCTACAAGCGCATCGAGCGCAATCGTCTGATGGACGGGGTGATCCTGGCTTCCGCTCCCAGTGACGACCCCCTGATCGAGCACTTCCTGCGCACCGATACTCCCTTCGTGATGGTGGAGCGCGCCGAGCGTCACCGCAACCGTATCAGCTACGTCAGCGTGGACAACATCGCGGCGGCACAACAGGCCGTGACCCATCTGATCCACCTGGGACGGCGGCGCATTGGCACCATCACCGGTAAACTGGCCATTCCGGATGGTCGCGACCGCCTGGAAGGGTACCGCCGTGCTCTGTATGAAGCCGGTCTGCCTCTCGACCCGGCCCTGATCGTGGAAGGAGACTTCACCCACCGCTCCGGCTACGAGGGCATGAAACGTCTGCTGGAGCAGCGGGTAGATGCTCTGTTCGCCGCCAGCGATATCACAGCGCGCGGCGCATTGCTGGCGATGCAGGAAGCGGGCGTGTGCGTGCCCGATGACGTGGCTGTGGTGGGTTTCGACGACCTGGCCACCGCCACCCAGGTTACCCCCCCGCTAACCACCATCCGGCAACCGATCGAGGAAAAGGGCGCTCGCGCGGCAGAATTACTCATCCGCCTGATCGAAGGCTCGCTACGTGGGCCACAACAGATATTGCTGCCCACCCAATTGATCATCCGTCAGTCATGTGGAGCGAACAAAAGCACGCCCCGCACCTGACGGGCAGCCTGGAAGGAGCAACTGCCTATGCAATGATTGGTACCAAGAGATCGCGCTCACCCTTGTCGTCAACTGCCCATATTCTTAACGACGCAACACCATTCCTGGCGCAAGTGTTCACTCGTTCGTCCGACTAGATCATCCGAGGTTTTCAAGCAGGAGGTTTTCCAAAAATGTCTCGTAAAGCGTTGCGGCTGATCCCAGCCCTGGTTTTGGTGTTCGCTTTTGTGGTGGGAGCGCTCCCAACGAGCGCTCAGCAACCTGTCAAGGTCGTCTGGTTCATCGGTCTGGGTACTGGCGGACAGCCCGAACAGCAAGAAATGCAGAACAAGGTGGTCGAGCAGTTTAACGCCACCCATGATGATATCGAGCTGGAAATCGTCGTCGCCGACTACGATGTCGCCCGCGATACCCTCAGCACCCTGATCGCTTCCGGCGATAGCCCAGACATCGTCGGCCCGGTGGGCAACACGGGCGCGAATGCCTTCGCTGGCAACTGGCTCGACCTGGAACCGCTGGTGGAGAAGACCGGCTACGACCTCAGTCAGTTCCCGCAGGCTGCCGTGGACTTCTATCGCACGCCAGAAGGCTTGATCGGCCTGCCCTTCGCCACCTTCCCCTCGTTCCTGTGGTATCGTCCCGCCCTGTTCGACGAAGCCGGCCTGCCCTACCCGCCCGCGGCCTACGGCGAACCCTACGCCGACGGTGACCCCTGGGATATGGACAAACTGCGCGAAGTCGCCATGCAACTGACCGTTGACGCCAACGGCTACGACGCGACCGAGCCGGAATTCGACCCGGAGAACATCATGCAGTGGGGCTTCACCATTCAGTGGAGCGATCCGCTCGGCGTCCCGACCCTGTTCGGCGCTGGTCACGTCTATGACGGTCAGGGCAATGCCGTCATGCCGGAGCATTTCCGCACGGCCTGGAAGTGGATTTATGACGGCATCTGGAAGGATCACTTCATGCCCAACGATGCGCAGGTCGGCAGCGATCTGCTGGGCGCGGGCAACCCCTTCGCCTCTGGCAACGTCGCCATGGCCACCACGCACCTGTGGTACACCTGCTGCATCGCCGACACCGAATGGCAGGCCGCGGCCATCCCGTCGTACAATGGCAAAGTGACGGCCAAGCTGCACGCGGACACCTTCCGTATCCTCAAGACCAGCAAGAATCCGGAAGCGGCCTTCGAGGTGCTCACTTACCTGATCGGTGAAGCGTCGCTCGATCTGCTCTCGGTCTACGGCGGTATGCCCGCCCGCGAGACAGACCGCGCTGCGTTCTTCGAGGGTCTGAACCAGAAGTACACGCAGGGCGTCAACTGGCAGGTGGTGATGGATAGCCTCAACTATCCGGACATCCCCAGCCACGAGTCCTGGATGCCCAACTTCAACAAGGCTCAAGACCTGCTGAAGAACTTTGTCACGCTCTATGGCAGCACGCCTGGTCTGGATATGGACGCCGAACTCGACAAGCTGGTTGCCGACTTGCAGGCCATCTTCGACGAAGTGAAATAGCGCGCCACCAGACTCGCTCACGCAGGTGGGGGGGCAGCGTGCTCCGCCGTTGTCCCCCCACCCCCCTCTCATCGTCTGGCGTGTATGCCTGTACCAGGGAGCGGACCCCACTATGACTGCAGGTGAAACCACCACTGTCCAAAAGAAGATCATCAGTCCCAAAAGCCACTCGTTGCAGCGCCAACAACAACTCTGGGGATGGCTCTTTCTCTCCCCCTGGATTTTCGGTTTCTTTGTCTTCACCGCTCTGCCAATGGTGGCGTCGTTGCTCTTTTCTTTCACCAACTTTCAACTCACCCACCCCGAAGACATTCAATTTGTGGGCCTGGACAATTACGCTCGCCTGCACACCGACCCTCGTGTGAGCGAATCGCTATGGGCGACGATCAAGTTCTCGCTGATCGCCCTGCCGCTGGCGATCAGTCTACCCATCGGGCTGGCGTCGTTGCTCAATTCCAGGCATTTGCTGGGCAAAAGTCTCTTTCGGACTCTGTTCTATATGCCTTATATAGTTCCGGTTGTCTCGGCGGTATATATCTGGTCAGGTGTGCTAAACCCGGAAACTGGCTGGATCAATCGCATCCTGGAAGAATTCCTCGGCATCAAAGGCCCCGACTGGCTCAACAGCACCACCTGGATTTACCCGGCGCTCAACATCATCGGTCTGTGGGGCATTGGCAACGCCATGCTCTACACCCTGGCGGCCATGCAGGGCGTGCCCACCGAACTCTACGAGGCGGCGCGCGTTGACGGGGCAGGCTGGCTGAGCGCCTTCCGCCATATCACCCTGCCCATGATTTCGCCAGTCATCTTCTACAACCTGGTGCTGAGCGTGATCGGGCTGTTCCGTTACTTTGAAATTCCCTACATCCTCAAGTCCGGCACGGGCAACCCTGCCGGGGCGACGATGTTCTTCAACATCCATCTCTATAAGACGGCGTTTACCTTCCAGGACATGGGCTATGGCGCGACGCTGGCCTGGCTGCTGTTCGCCATGGCATTCGCTGCGACGTTGCTGCTCTTCCTGAGTGCTCGCTATTGGGTCTACTATGCGGCAGGGGAGACGTTCTGAGATGGCCACGCACACAGCCTACGCCCGGTCGGTGCTTGCCTCACCGTATTTCACCAAACAACTGCGCAGGTTCACCGCGGTCTCGCTGGTCACATTGTTCGCCTTCATCCTGTTGTCGGCCTTTCTCACGCCGTTCGCCTATGGTTTTGTCACCGCGTTCAAGGACAAAGAACAGATCGTGCGCAGCGCCAAGGGATCGATCCTGCCGATGGATCCCGTGCGCTACCGCTATCCCACCTTTGAATACGACGGCGAAACGCGCGAAGTCTACGAAGTAGTGATAGAAGGCGAGACGCAGCAGTGGGCGCTGATCGGTCGCAATGAGGTCTCCGGCCAGAGCACCTTTGTCAACATTGCGCAGCCCGACGAACCGA
>OGCI01000354.1_pt1 | contig 56474 bp, 44 predicted proteins | sample 1570021 | NCBI WGS metagenome assembly OGCI01 (sample SAMN06264664, study PRJEB24512) | hot springs metagenome | isolation source: Hot spring water | place: South Africa: Tshipise | collected 2015-06-21
GATACGCCCCGACGATGGGAGCTCCAATGACTCCCGCGATCCCTGCCAAGGCCATCCCCAGCAAGAAGACCAGCGTGCTGACCAGGCCGTAGTTGATGCCAAGAGCAACGGTCATCTCCCGGTTGTCCATACCGGCGCGGATGATGGCGCCAGCTCGGGTGCGATCCTGGATGTACCAGAGGAGGCCCAGGATGAGAAGTCCTACCCCACACACGAAGATGCGGTAGATAGGGAAGCTCAGACCTCCGATCGTTATCACGCCCGTCAAGAACTCGGGCGTCTGCATGATCTTGGCCCGTGGACCCCAAATCCATATCACCGCATTCGCAACCATGTAAGAAAGCCCGATGGTCAAGATGCCCTGCTCAGGCACCTTGCCGTGGAGCTTGCGCAAGAAGAACCAGTACAGCCCAAAACCGATCGCGGCCAACGCTATGGCCGCGGCGACCACGGCCATCCAAAAACTCTGAAAAGAACTGATGATCTGCAGACCGACGTACGCTCCGAACATGTACAGGGCGCCGTGGGCAAGGTTGAGGACACCCATCACTCCGAAAGTGAGCGAGAAGCCGGCAGCGAGCATGAAGAGGATGAAAGCGTAGGACAGTCCATTGAGTCCCGTGACAAACGCTTGGTTCATCGTCCCCCCAACCTCGTTTCTCCCGCTAGCAGCCGCCGCCAGCAGCCAGGGTAACACGTGGAAGCCGATTCCTGCGCGCCTACCCTAGCCGCAAACGTCTATCCAGCGCCCTCCCCCGCATAGGTCGTCACGTTCAGCAACCGCGCCTTGGCGCCGACAGCAAAGTTCACCGGTCGGAGATCGCCTTCCCGTTCGGAGCCTTGGTAACCGAAGATCTTGCCTGCGGTCCGCATCGCCCGCAGGTCGATCAGCACCAGCCCCAAAGTAGGGATGATCTTCTCTCGCCAAACGAACAGATAGAGGTCGGCCGCCACTTTGAAGTAGTGGCAGCGGTCGGTGTCCGCCAGCCCTTTCTCAACACCCTCCAGACAATGCCTGGTGTAGAACCGTTCGTTCAAGTAGATGTGCTCGTACCGCTCAGTCGGGCTGTAGGTGTACTCGACCCTTCTTCCTATCAGATCGAGCGTGGGAAAGTGGCGGATCGTCTCGGCGGTGAGCGGGGTACCTATCGCCGCGCTCAGGAATTCGACCGCTACAGGCGTGAGCTCCAGCCCAGCCGTAGCTCGTTCCGCCAGAGAGCCCACAGCCCCGGGCCCCGGCAACCGGCCTACTACCACCGTGGCGGCCCTTTGCTCAAGATCAGCGACCGTGGTCACACTCACGGTCGGGTCTTCGCTTCTCAGGTAATCGATCAGGTAGATACCCTCGCGGACGGAGTACACCGCGACGGTCTCGACGCTGCTCTTTCCTTGGATCGACCCTTGGCGGACCTTCCACTCCAGTCTGCCCCCTGGCAGGAAACGATACTCGTAGGCCGTACCGTCTTCGAGAAAAAGGGCAAGCGTCTGACCTTCGAGAGCAGGGGTGACCAGAGGCGCATGACTTCCGGGCACAAAGGCCTCGGCCAGCGCTCCCACACTCACCCAGGTATCCGATCCGCTCATCGCCCCCCTTTGCTCTTTGCTTGCGCGCTTGCCGCCTGGTCAGTATTCGCGCAGGATGTCGATCAAGATGTCGGTCGCCTTGATAGCGTACTCACGAGGCACGGTCAGCGGCGGCATGAAACGAAAGACATTGCCGTAGCGACCGCAAGGGGTCATTATCACGCCCCGGTTGAGCAGCTTGAGGGCGATCTCACCGCACTTGGCGGGACCTAGGGGCTCTTTGGTCTTGCGGTCGGCCACTACCTCCACGCCTATCATGAGCCCCCGCCCCCGTACGTCACCGATGCACTTGACGTGGGACATGGCGTCGAGGAAACGGCCCTTGATTTCTTCCCCCAGCGCGGTCGCCCTTCCTAGCAGGTCGGCTTCCGGGTCAGTGATGATATCGATGTTGGTCATACAGACCTCGCAAGCCAGAGCGTTGCCGGCAAAGGTGCTGGGTTGCGAGCCCTCGACCAGACTCTTCTCGATGTCCGCCCGATAGGTGAGCCCTGCCATGGGTATGTCACCGCCCATCCCTTTGCCCCAGGTGACCATGTCGGGCTTCACTCCGTAGTGTTCTATGCACCACATCTTGCCGGTCCGCCCCGCCCCGGACTGCACCTCGTCCGCTACGTAGAGACAGCCGTACTTGTCACACGCCTCCCTGATCAACTGGAAGAACTCTGGCGGGGGAGCCACATAGCCGCCTTCCCCCTGCTGCGATTCCACGATGACGGCAGCCACGTCGTCGGCTGCGGTGTAGGGGGTGTTGAGGACATGGTCGACATACTTCCCGCACTGGACGTCACAGCTGGGATAGGTCATGTTGAACGGACAGCGGTAACAGTAGGCATAGGGAAGATGCTGGACGCCGGCGATGAGCGGACCCCACCCGTGCCGGTAGTTGTATCCGGTGGTGAGAGCCGTGGTGCCGCACCAGACTCCATGATAGGCCCCATGGAAAGCCAGGATCTGAGTGCGACCGGTGTGCCGCCGCGCGAACTTGATGGCCGTCTCCACGGCGTCAGAACCGGCTTGGAAGAACGAGGTGTGACAGTCCCCCCGCAGACCCTCGGGCATGATACCGGAGATCTTCTTGGCCAGCTCGATTCGCTTGGGATTGGTGATGTCGGTGGTGTGCATGATGAGTGTGCTCTGCCTACGGATAGCATCCAGTACCTTCGGGTGCCCCCGGCCCACGGCGTTGACTGCCACCCCCGCCGCCATGTCGATGTAGAGATTGCCGTCTGCGTCCTTGACAGTGGCGCCTTTCCCGTACTCCAAGATGACCGGGAAACCGCCACCACCGCGAGTGAAGGCCTCATACTTGGCCGATTCCGCCATGAGGGCTTGGACTTTGGGTCCTGGTACAGCCGTCAACATGTGCGGAGCATCGGGGAAAGACAGCTGCATGAGTTCAGCTTCGGAGATCATCCTCTCACCCATCCTTTCCGGTCGCCGAATCGAGAGTGGTCCGAGACCCCACCTGACACGCACCCTGACGTAGCCCAGTCAGCGAGGGGGATACTGTAGGAACCGCGCATGATGACCAGCGCCGCCAAGACCGGCAGCCCTTGCCCGTCGGGAAATTGAAGAGGCGGACGGCCACGCTCCCCCCGGTCGCTCGCTCAGCCCCTGCACCTGGACGTTTAAACGACTGGTTAACAAACCATGTATATCAGTCGGGGCTTGCTTCTGTCAAGAACCGCCCTCTCGCCCCGCTTTACCCCGCAGCTGCGGCCGCTTTGTTCGTTGTAGGTGCTTTCCTGTTGTCTGTTATACGCATGTTTTATTTCAAGACTGGAGCTGGTAGTATCGGTGGTGTCTCGACTTTGGATGACTCCTCGACCCAACCAAGGAGGGGCAGTGACTGACCAGAGCCCACCTCTGGCTCACACGGCCAGGAGGAGGGGCAGAGAGACGCGGCGAAGCTCGAGCCTTGCCAGGTCTCGCCCCGTCCTGCTGCCGGGCGCAACCCTTGACATGCCCCCCACGGCAAGGAGACTTCTAGAAGCCGCCCACCGTCTCCTGGTCCGTTCAGGGTACAACTCCCTGACGGTGGAGGCTATCAGTCAGGAGGCGGGGGAGAACAAAGCTCTCATCCGCTACTACTTCGGATCCAAGAACGGGCTGCTCGTCGCTTTGACCGATGCGCTCATCATGGAGACGCTCACTCGGGCCCGGCAGCGACTTGCGCAGGCCGCTGACACCCGAGACCGCGTGTCAGTCGTAACCGATGCTGCCGCCACCATTCTCAGCGACGAAGCTTCCTATCGCCTGCTTTTCGACCTGCTGCCCCGTCTGCTCGAGAACCCGCGGATGGCTCGTCAGCTGGCCGACCTCTACCGCGGCTACCGTGAGATCAATGCCCGGGCCCTCTGGGGCGACAGGGAGCACACCCCGCCCCCCATCGTCTACCAGTTGGCCGCCATGACCGTGGCCTTGACCGACGGATTGGCGGTACAAACCCTTGCCGAGCCAGGCAGCATAGATGTGCAAGCCATCCTTGCTGCCTGGCAGGCGTTCCTCGAAACCACGCTGGCGAGGGCAGCCGCGGAAGAGCTCTAGAAAATATCGATCCCCAGACCGGCGAGTGTCTCTTTGGTGGGGACACCCGTCTCCCGGTCCCAGCCCATGGCCGCGAAATAGTTCTCCCGCAAGAGCTCGAACGGGGGCGGCGTGACCCCGGCAGCCGGTCCTGCCACCAAAGGTCTCTCAAAACGCTTCGGTATCCGAAGCTGACGCACGTCGACGCCTTCGCGCACGTTGAAAGCCTGGCGCATGGTGTTGATGCGCTTGCCCAGGGTGATGCCTTCCAGCCAATCGATATCCCAGCCTGTGACGGGAGCCAAGAGCTCCACCACCGGCGGCGCATAGAACTGGGCGTAGAGACCGCACAGTCCGGCCGAGCTCAGGAGCTGGTAATAGGCGGCCCCCCGAGCGTAGAGCTCGCCCTTCTTGTCCCACTCCCCGAAGACCTCCTTCGCGTCGGACTGAAGCAGGGGATGCTCGCCCAGCGAGCGACCTTGCTCCAACATCCCCATGCCCTGGGGACCGTTGTGGTTGGCAGGCTGGGCATCAGCGATGAAGTGGGTGCCCATGCTGGGGGCAAGGCGTGGATCGTGGTAGGGGACAGCTCGGCCCGCCACGTGCATGGCGTACTCTTCGCTGCCCTTACCGATCTTGTCGGCCGCATACTTGGCCCCGTCTGCCAGCAAAGCCCCGAATCCTTCGCCGGCAGCTATTTGGCGGGTGAGTTCGACCAACGCTTCGGCGTTGCCCCAGGTGAGCTCTAGACCTCCGGTATCGGTCTTGTCGATGACACCGTTGGCGTAACATTCCATGGCAAAAGCGACAGTCCCGCCCACCCCGATGGTGTCGATGCCGTAACGGTTACAGAGCTCATTGGCTTTGATGACAGCCTCGACGTTGTCGTTCCGGCACATAGGTCCCAACGCCGCTAAGGTCTCGTACTCGGGTCGGTGCATCTCACCCGCGGTCGCAAAGGGCCCCTCCTTGACTTCGATCAGAGCCCCGCAGCGGACTGGGCAACTATGGCACCCGTAGGCCCGCAATTTGTAGACGTCCATATTGGCAGCGTCAAGCTTGGTCACCGTGGGTAGAGCGTCAAGACCAGTGGTGTTCCAGTTCTCCACCGGACAGTCGCCGATCTTGACCAGGAAGCTGGTGCCTCCGCCAGTGCCCGCAGCGGTCAGGCCCTGGTGGAACTTGCTGTTCTTGAGCTCCTCGCCGTAACGTTTCTGGATGGCCCGCAGACCTTCTTTGTCAGCCACCCGGATGCGGGCCCCCTTGGGAGCGCGCACAGCGATGGCCTTGAGTTTCTTGGACCCCATCACCGCCCCCACGCCTGACCGAGCAGCGATGCGGCCCTTCTCGTTGACGATGCCGGCCAGCCGCGACAATCTCTCGCCCGCAGGGCCGATACAAGTTATGACCCAACTGCCGGGATCGCCCAGTTTCGTCTGCAGGGCATCGTCGGTCTCGTAAGTGTCCTTACCCCACAGGTCGTCGGCGGGCAGCAATGAGGCGCTCCCCTTGTCGATGACGAGACACACGGGCGACGAGGCCACGCCACTCACAAACACGCCGTCGTAGCCCGCGAACTTGAGCTCCGGACCCCAGGTGCCACCCGAGTTCGAGTCAGCCCAGGTCCCGGTGAGTGGCGACTTGCACGACACCGTGTAACGCCCCCCTCCGTAAACGCCTGTCCCCGTGAGCGGCCCGGTGGTGAAAGCAAGCAGGTTTTCCGGCCCCAAGGGATCGATGACCGGCTTCGTCCGTGATATGATCACGGCCGCCGCCAGACCGGCACCTCCCAACCACTTGCGGTAGAAGCCCGGGTCTGGTGCCTCTTCAGTTATCGCCCCCGTGGTCAGGTCCACGAACAGCAGCTTCCCAGCATAACCAGGAATCATGGTTCCTCCCCCTTCGCTCAAGCCGCTTGCCTTACTTCGACTACTTGCCTCTGCCGCTATCTGCCGGGTCTTCCCGGCGAGAGTAACCCAGAAACGCCGAGAGCGAGTCGGCGGCTTGTTTTACCGCCTCCGCATAGCCCTTTCTTTCCTCCGGACCGAAGCGCCCGGTGGGCACCACGACCGAGATAGCAGCAATCACATTGCCCAGCTGGTCACGTACCGGGGCCGCTACGGCACACGTACCTATGTTACGTTCCTCTATATCAAAGGCCACCCCTTCGCGGACCACCCGCTCCAACTCCGCTGCCAAAGCGTCGGGATCGGTGATGGTGTTGGGGGTGGCGCGCGGCCGGGGCTGAGCCAGGATCTCTGCGCGCTCTGCTGCCGGCTTGAAAGCCGCGAAGACCTTGCCGTTGGCATTGGCTGTGTCTCCGATGATGCGCCCCACGGCCACCTCGCGCCGGAATGGGCGCTGGGTGTCCACCTCGTCCACACTGACCGCCACTCCGTCCACCTCGATCGCCAGGGTGGCCGATTCCCCGGTCTTCTCGACCAACTCGCGCAAGTACGGTCGGGCGATAGCCACCAGGTGGGCATAGCCTTCGGACAGATAGGTAGTGGCCAGGAGAGCAGGGCCTAGATGGTAGCGGTTGGTGACCGGGTCACGGACGAGATACAACGCCGATTCCATCGTGCGGATCATTCTGTAGGCGGTCATGCGAGGCAGGCCCGTCTGCTCGGCTATCTCGTCCAGGGTCCACTCCCGGTTCTCGGCGTCGAACAGCCCCAGGATGCTCAGCCCCTTAGCCAGGGCCCGCACCAGAAAGGCGCTATCGTTCGAACCGGGCTGGGTCCGATCTTCCTTGATCCGTGGTCTTGCCACTGCCGCTCCAGACTTCTGTGAAAATATCAGGACGGCGCCCACTGCGCGACGATGGTAGCATGAAGGTGGTATTTAGATACCAATTTCGCCTGATTACGTAGGCTTGCCCCGCTTGCATTCACCATACGCATAGCAGCCGGCTGATATTCCACTCTGCGTTATTTCAATATTACTCTGTGTTCTTCATGCTATCATTCTATGCTATCATCAAGCAGGTTTTCTTTACCTGTTCCCGTGTCCTAGGAGGGGGCTATGACGAGATGGGGAATGGTCATCAACCTCGCGAAGTGCATGCGGTGCCACGCCTGTGTAGCAGCCTGCCGCATCGAGCACTTCCTCCCGCTCCGGGTGACCTGGCCTCGGCTCATCGCTGTCGAAACCGACGAGGGTTACAAGGTCGACGTCTCCACTTACCCGGTGCGATGCAACCAGTGCAAGGAGGCCCCCTGTGTGGACGTCTGTCCCACCGAGGCCTCCTATAAGAGAGAGGACGGGATCGTAGCCATCGACTCGAATAAGTGTTTCGGCTGTCGGTACTGCGTCATAGCCTGTCCTTATCAGAACCGCACTTACGTTTCCCGCAAGCGGGACCCAGGATACTTCCCTGGCTTCTCCAAGACAGGTTTCGAGAAGAAAGGCGAGAAGCTCTATCCACATCAGCGCGGCACCACCGAGAAGTGCAACTTCTGCATGGAGCGCATCGATGCCGGCCTGGCCAAGGGCCTGAAACCGGGCATCGACCGCGAGGCCACCCCCGCCTGTGTCAACACCTGCCAGGCCCGGGCACTCACGTTCGGTGACCTCGATGACCCCAACAGCAACGTCTCCAGACTCATCCGCGAGAAGAGCGGCTTCGTCCTTCATCCAGAGTACGGGACCGACCCCTCGGTCTTCTACATCGACTACAAGCTGGGCGGTAACGACAACAAGGCCCCCATCGAGGCTCAGACCGGGAGCCACATCCAGCATCTGAGCTCGGTGTACGAACCCGTCAAAGAGAAACTCGCCAAACGCTACGAGTAGCCGGGGGGATTGCACATGAACATAAGAACAGCCCGCCAATGGATGGTCACCCACGAGTGGATGGTCAAGCCCATGGCCCAGGCCGAGTGGATCCAGGGCAAGGGTGTCCTGGTCTGGCTGGCCGAGGTCTTCTCGGCCCTAGGGACGGGCCTCTACCTGGTCTCGGTCTTCTTCGCCCTAAAAGAGGACTTCGCAATCACAGCGTTCTGGGCCGGCATCTTTGGCTGGATCATGATCGCAGTCTTCAAACTGCCGCTGCACCTCGCCTACCTTGGGAAGCCCTGGCGTTTCTGGAGAGCCTTCCCGCCCTTCAGCAACGCTTGGCGGACCTCTTGGTTCTCCCGCGGCGTGGTGTTCACCATGATCTACCTGGGCTTCGCCGCGGTACAGCTCATTTTACAAGGCCTGGTGGCCTATGGTAGGGCCGCTTTTGACTCGGGGGTCATGGACGCCAATTACGCATTCATGGTGCTGGCCGGCATCTTCTGCGTGATGACTTCCATCTACTGCGGTTTCGCTATGAGCTATTGCAAGAGCGTACCCTTCTGGAACACTGGACTCTTGCCGATCGTGTTCCTCCTCATGGGCATCGCTGACGGTCTGGCCCTCATCATGGGAGTCGGCCTGGTCACAGGCGAAGATGTAATCGCTACAGCCGAATCTGCCACCCGCATCATGCTGATCATCAATGCGCTCTTGATTGTGGCCTACCTGGTCAATGCGAACTATCAGTCCATCACGGCCGAATTATCGGTCAAGGAGCTGATCGTTGGCCATCTGGCTTGGGTCTTTTGGCTGGGGATCGTCATCCTGGGCATCATCGTGCCCTTCGCCATCTCGGTCGCCAGCTACTTCACGGGGAAGGAGGCCACTGCTGGTCTTCTGGTGTTCGCCATCGTCTGCCACACCATCGGCGCCTTCTCGCTCAAGTACGGTGTGCTCAAGGTGGGCATATACCGACCCCTTCTGCCCAGGACGCAGGCTTACTAGCCGCAGGCATGTGCCTAAGGAGAAACTATGGCTAACAGAGAGATCGTCTACTCAACCTGCAAGAGCTGCCATGGCGGCTGCGGGGTAAAGGTCACCAAAGAGGACGGGATCGTCGTCCATATCGAGGGCAACCCCAACTCTCTTACCCGCGGCACTATGTGTGCCAAGGGTTTGTCTAGCATCCAGCATATCGACAACCCCTACCGGCTCAAGTACCCCATGAAACAGGTGGGGAAGAAAGGCCAGGGCAACTGGAAGCGGATCTCCTGGGACGAGGCCCTGGACACCATCGCGGACAAGATGAAGGCCGCTATTGCCGATCCCGGCCCGCACGCTATCGCCATCTCCCAGGGGACGGGGCGGGGTTACAACCGGTACACGCACCGACTGGCCCGCTCCATTGGCACCGCCAACGTGATCACCCCAGGATACGTCTGCCATAGCCCGCGCCTTGGCCTCTACGGCCTGGTCACGGGTTACGGCCGCCTCTACTGTGACTATCACGGGTGGGGGGGCGTGTTCCCCAAGACCCAGATCATGTGGGCCAAGCAGCTCGAGATCTCGAGCGCCGACTCTGAGATGGCCTACTGGTTCATCAACTCCCTCGACTACTGCAAGAACCTCATCATCATCGACCCCCGCGCTTCGGCGTATGCCACCCGAGCTACACTCTGGATCCAGCCCCGCCCTGGTACCGACTGTGCCCTCGCCCTGGGCATGATGAATGTGATCATCGAAGAAGAGCTGTGGGACAAGGAGTTCGTCGAGAACTGGACCTACGGCTTCGACGAATTGCGCGAACGGGTCAAGGAGTGGACCCCGCAAAAAGTGGCTGATACCTGCTGGATCCCCAAGGAGCAGGTCATAGAAGCGGCCCGCATGTGGGCCATCGACACCCCCGGCTGCATCCAGGTGGGGAGCTCTTTGGAGCGGCAGGCTAACTGCGGCCACACCCTGCGAGCCATCACTTGCCTCATGGGCCTGGTGGGCAACATCGAGAGGCCAGGCAGCATGATCAGCTGGGTGCTTCCCGACACCGGTCTCATCGAGGACTTCTTCTTGGAGATACCTCTGACCGATGAGATGCGCAGCAAGATCATCGGGGCCGACAAGTTCAAGATGGGCGCCGCGCGAACCTGCAACCCCGACACCATGGTCAAGAAGATCCTGGCCGGCGATGCTCCCATCAAAGTCTGGTTCAGCGTGGGCGGGCAGCAGATCGTCCATATGGCCAACACCAAGGAAGTGGTCGCGGCCATCGAGAAAGTCGAGTTCATGGCGCACTGCGACCAGTTCATGGGGCCTATGGCCGAGGCCGCCGACATCGTGCTTCCGGCTGCGCACTGGCTGGAGATCGACGATGTCTACGACATGCATCCGCGCTTCATGATCGAGGCTCACAACAAGGTGGTCGATCCGCCGGGAGAAGCCAAGTCCGACGCCTGGATCTTCAACGAGATAGGCCGCCGGGTAGCGCCGCAGTATTGGTGGGACACCCTGGAGGAGTGCCTTGACTATCAGGTCCGCCGCGGCATGGGCGGAACCATGAAGTGGAAAGATTTCAGTGAGCGTCTGGTGAGTGGTTGCTGGGGTCCCGACCAGGTGTACTACAAGTACAAGACGGACTACTGGCGGGAGGGCGGCGGCTTCCCCACCCCGACCGGCAAGTTCGAGTTCTGGTCCAAGCACCTGGAATCCCTCGGCTATGACCCGCTGCCCGCCTTCCGGGAACCTGGGGAAAGCCCGTATTCCACGCCCGAATTGTTCAAGGAATATCCCTTGGTTCTGACAAGCGGCTATCGCCAGCCCTTCTACTTCCTGGGTCAGTACCGGAACATCCCCTGGCTGCGGAGTTTCATGGAGTTCCCGACCGCACAGATACACCCCGAGACGGCCGCTCAGTACGGCCTGGAGGACGGGGACATCGTGTGGATCGAATCTCCACGGGGAAGAATCCGGCAGAAGATCAGGCTGTTCCCCGGCATCAAGAAGGGCGTGGTGATGGCCACCGCCAACTGCTTCTATCCAGAGGAGCCTCCGCAGGGCTATCACGGCCTGTTCATCTCCAACCCGAACGTGCTGACCAACAACAACCATCTAGACCCGATGTACGGCTCTCCGGATCTCACCTGCTTACTCTGCAAGGTATATAAGGCCAAGCCAGAGGAGCTGACCGAGCACGTCTTCCACACCGAAGACTACGGTTTCGTCCCCCAGGAGACTTCAGGAATGCAGGACACCTAGCCGACTGGAGGGCTACTCCACTACTCTAAGAACGGGGCCGGAGGACAGACCGGCCAGACAAGAGGCTGGGGGCGCGGACCTTGTGGTCCGCGCCCCCAGCCCTTCCCGCCAGTGGCTTGTAGAAAGACTCCCCCGAGACTACACGAAGGCCATGGTCCCGCCGTCGGGATAGATGATGGACCCGGTCACGAAGTCGGAAGCAGCCGAGGCCAGGAAGACAGCCGGTCCGATCAGGTCGGCCACCTTCCCCATACGCCCCATGGGCACATTGGCCAGTACCTTGGCATAACGATCAGCCTCGAGCTTCACTCGCTCCTCGGTCATCGGTGTGATGGTGATGATCGGGGCGATGGCGTTGACCAGCACATTCTTGGAGGCCAGTTCCACAGCCAGCTGCCTGGTGATCATGTCAACGGCGCCCTTGCTGGCACAGTAGGCCAGATTGCCCCCTAAGGCGCCCCGTGCCCCCCGGATAGACGACAAGTTGATGATCTTGCCTCCGCCTTGCTCGGCCATATGCGCAGCGAAGTGTTTACAGCACAGCATGACCCCGCGCACGTTGACAGCGAATAACTTGTCCCATTCCTCGAGCGGGAATTCGGTGGCAGGAGCCTTGAAGTTATAGCCTTGGGCGTTCACTAGGATGTGGACCCGACCCATGTCGGCGACCGCCTTGTCCACCAGGGCTCTTACGCTCTCTTCGAATCCAGTGTCTACCTCATAGGTCCTCACGGTCTTGCCGGTAGCCGCCTGGATTTCACCAGCGGCACTTTCCAGCGCGGCCGGATTGATGTCGGCCAGCCCTACCTGAGCCCCGTACTTCACGAACCCGTGCGCGATGCCTCTCCCGATACCACCGCCCCCACCTACCACGACGGCGTTTCTGCCCTCAAGCGAGAAAAGATCGTCCGCTACCATGGCCAAACCCCTCCTTTATCGTTACCTGATCTCAGTCACTACGATCGAGCTTCCCGGTAGCGTTCCGGGTTCACCGCTTCACTATGCCGAGAATCTGCCGGGCTTCTGCCGGCGTGGTCGGCTCCAGATTGAGCTCGCGAGCAAGACGCACCGAGCGTTCGACCAGCTGGGCATTACTCTTGGCCAAGACGCCCTTGGCATAGTAGATGTTGTCCTCCAGCCCCACCCGGATGGCGCCGCCCAGAATCATCCCCATCGTCGTGAGCGGTAGCTGCGCTGCCGCCACCGCTGTGGTGTTGAAGTAGCAGCCTGTGGGCAAGAACTGGAGCATCGACATGAGTGTCTCGGGGGTAGCTTCCACCGCTCCCTGGTAGGGCATGCCCAAGACCAGGTTGACGTAGTAAGGCGGCTTGACCAGGTCCTTCTGAATCAGATTTCTCACGTCCCGGAACATGGCGTGGGAATAGCATTCCATCTCCGGCTTGATATCCAGTTCCTTCATCTTGGCCGCCCAGGCCTCGATGTCTTTGGTGAGGTTAGAGAAGGGTACTCCAGCATAGGGCCCGCTTTGACGCATCAAAGTGCCCATGTTGAGAGAAGCGGATTCCGGTCTCGCCTCCAAACAACGCACCCGCTCCTCGATGGTCAGGTTGGCCCCACCCCCAGTCGAGAACTGGATGATGATCTCGCTGCACCGACCACGGACGGCGGCCATGATCTCCTCGAACTTCTCTTTGGTCCCGGTCGGCCTGCCCTGCCCATCGCGGGCGTGGATATGCACGATCGAGGCGCCAGCGTCGTAACACTCCCTTGCCGCCTGGGCGATCTCCTCCGGCTGCTCGGGCACGTTGGGGTTCATGTCCTTGGTGACGAAAGCCCCGTTGAGAGCGGCCGTTATGATCACCTTGCCAGCGGGCAGCTTCACCCTTCACTCCTTCCTTGTTCTCAAAGAGCCTTTCGTAGCACCCCAGGGCCTGCTTTGGGCTCCCTAGATGCGCTTGTATATGAGGTCCTTGACCTGCTCGAACACCTTGATAAGGGCAACGTCGCGCTCTCGCAGGATCTCCTCGAGCGGCCGAGCGTCGTAGTCGAAGAACCCGCGACCGGTCTTCACCCCCAGCTCACCCCGCTCCACTCGCTCCTTAAGACTGCGTGGCTGATTATCGAGGGGAGCCTCCACAAAGGTCGGGTTCTGCAGGTTGGCGTAGCTGAGGTCGAGCCCAGTGAAGTCGTAGCGCTGAACAAGACCGAGCACCATCGCTCGCGGGATGATGCTGGCCTTGACCGCGATGTCGAGTTGCTCCGGAGTCATGTAGCCGTTGTCGAGCAAGAAGAAGACCTCGCGGCCGATGATGCGCAAGATACGGTTGACGCAGAAGCCCGGGACGAACTTCTCCATGACCGAAGGGACATGCTCCACCTTCCGGATCAGGTCACAAACAAGGTCGACTGTGTCGGCTGTCGTCGACTCTCCCTTGACCACTTCGACGAGAGGGACGATGTGAGGCGGAGCGAACCAGTGAGCGATCACGGTCTGAGCTAGTCGCCTCTCCGGCACCAGTTCGTAGATGTTGAGGTAAGAGGTGTTGCTGGTGAAGATGGTGCGCAGGGGACAGATGCCGTCGAGCACCGCTAACAGACCCCTCTTCACCTCGCGGTCCTCGGCGCTCGTCTCCACAAGTACGTCAGCTTCGTAGCCCGCCTCGTCCAGCGAGCGGGTCGGATTGATGCGAGCAAGGATGGCAGGGACCGCGGCCTGCTCCAGCAAGCCTTGCTCGATGAAGGTGGACAGATTGGTCTTGATGACCGACTGGGCCTTTTCCAAGGTCTCCTGCGTGCGGGAATACAGGGACACCTCATAGCCGGCGGCCGCAAAGACCTGAGCGAGACCGGGACCCATGGTCCCTGCCCCGATGACCGCGATCTTCTTGATATCTTCTAGTCTCACCTCTTGACTTCTTCCAGCCTCGTTCCCTGACTTCTTTCAGTTTCGACCTCGGCCCGAAGTCGTACCTTGTCTTGAGTCCAGAACGGCCGCGCCTACGCGCGGCCGTTCCCCAGGCTGGTATCAGTATACCGCGATATGGATATAGGACTTCCGCTTTTCCCTACTTTTCTTGGCCTCCGGATGTTCTCTCCACCAGTTCCACCAAGTTGCCACTGTTGTCGCGCACGAAGGCGCAAAGGGTGTCATCGTGTACCACTGGTTCCCACACTACTTCGACGCCCCGAGCCTTCATACGGGCGATCAGCCCTCTTAGATCGGCAACAGCATAGGCCATATGCTTGACGCCCTGAGTCCGCAGGTCAGTGACTGGGTGCTGGCGCTCCTCGGGAACCGGCGCTGCCCCCGGTACCGCGAAAAGCTCGAGTAAGAAACTGCCTGCGCGCAAGAGGGCCACCTTACCCTCCCCGTCGGGGACGTCGAGCACCCGTAGCAGCTCGAAACCCAACATATCCCGATACCAGGAGATCGAGGCCTCGAGGTCGCCTACGCTTATCCCGACGTGGTCTGGCCGGAGAGGAAAGCCGGGCTCAGTCACGACCGACGTGGTCACGGGGCACCTCACAAGGCGAGTAACTCGTCAGGGGGTAGCTCAAGAGGCCACGGCTGTGCACTCCGTCCTGACAGAGGCACTCTCCACGCCCAGCTGGAACGCCTTGAGGTTGACCTCCACGCTCTTGGGCGGTACAGCCTTCTTTATCACCGCTTCCCAAGTCTCCCGGGCGAACGGTAGGTAGGAGGAGACCGCTCCCAACATCACCACGTTGGCCGCTTTCACCGTCCCCGCCTGAGCTGCCAAGCTGTTGGCGTTCACGCAGTGTACGTTCGGCCAAGCCGCTTTGATCCGGCCATCGATGTCTTCGGGGTAAGTAGCCAGACCCGCTGCCACCGGACTGGGGTTGATGCGCACTGAGTTATAGAGGACCAACCCCCCCGGTTTGAGCCAATGAAGGTAGCGCAGCGCCTCCAGTGATTCAAAAGCCATCAGGATGTCTACAGTGCCCGGGGAAACCAGCGGGGACCATACCTTCTCGCCGAAACGAAAATGGCTGGTCACGCTGCCCCCCCGCTGGCTCATGCCATGGACCTCACTCTGCTTGACGTCATACCCCTCAGCGATGGCTACGTGGCTCAAGACATAGCTGGCCAGGACCACACCTTGGCCCCCAACGCCGGACAGGAGCATGTCGATCTTGGGACGAGCGTTCATCAGGCCTTTCCTCCTTCGGCCTCTTCCGGCCGGACGATGGCACCATACTTGCAGAGCTGTGCGCAGACTCCGCAGCCGGCACAGAGCTCCTGATCGATCTCCACCTTGCGTTCACCGGCAGCGTTCACCACCAGCTTGAGAGCCATGCAGCCCGCCTTGAGGCAGTGCTTGCACCCTATGCAGACCTCGCTGTCCACCCTACAGGGCGCCCACTTGATCCGGTATTCGAGAACGCAAGGAGCCTTGGCTATGACCACCGAGGGTTCGTCCGCCGCCAACTCCTCCCGCAGGACCCGCTCCACCTCCTTGAGGTCGTAGGGATCGACGGTCGTGACACGCTTGATGCCGATGGCTTTGCACAGCGCCGGAATGTCCACCGCGGCTGCCGGCTCTCCCCGCAGAGTGCGACCCATTCCCGGGGTCTCCTGCCCCCCGGTCATAGCCGTGGTGGAGTTGTCGACGATGATGTTGAGGGTCTTACCCCCGTTCCAAGCCACGTCGATGAGCGACGTGATGCCCGAGTGGAAGAAGGTGCTGTCGCCTATGATGGCTACGGGCTTATTACGGAGGTCAGCCTTACTATCGGCTGGGCTGGTATCGGCTGCACCCACCTCCAGCACCTTGGCCATGCCGTGGGCCATGCTGATGCTGGCGCCCATGCAGGTGCTGCAATGCACCGAGTTGAACGGCTCGAGTGCGCCTAAAGTGTAGCAGCCGATGTCGCCGCTCACGAACAACCGCAATTTCGACAGTACGGCGAACACGCCGCGATGGGAGCACCCCGGGCAGAAGGTGGGGGGCCTGTTTGGCAGCCCTTCGACGGGCGGCTGTACTTCGGCCAGTAGAGACTCGTTCACCCCCGGCACACCGGCCTTGGCGAACGACTCAGCGATCAACCTGGGACCGATCTCTCCGAGCAGGGTGTTCAGTTCCTTGCCGCCGTCGATCTTGATACCCAGCAGCCGTACCGCTTCCTCCAGGAAGGGGTCGGACTCCTCGACCACGTACAGTTTCTCCACTTGGGAACGGAAGCTGGCGATCAGCCTCTTGGGCAGGGGGAAGGTCAGACCCAACTTGAGGAAGCTGGCCCCGGGAATCGCTTCTCGAGCATAGGCATAGGCCACGCCCGACGTGATAATTCCCACCCGCGGATCGCCCATCTCGATGCGGTTGAAGGGACAGTCCTCGGCATACTCGGCGAGGTCGCGCACCCGCTGCTCCACCAAGGGATGTCGGGCCAACGCGTTCTGCGGCATCATGGTGTACTTGGTCCAATTGCGCTTGAGCTTGACCACCGGCTCGGTCTCCGTCCGCTCCTCCAGCTCTACCAGGCTTTTTGAGTGCGAGGTGCGGGTCGTGGTACGCAGAAGTACCGGAGTGTCGAACCTTTCCGAGATCTCGAAGGCCGCCTTCACGAACTCCTTCGCTTCGCCACTGTCCGCCGGCTCCAGCAGCGGCACCCGCGCGAACTTGGCGTAGTTGCGGTTGTCCTGTTCATCCTGGGAACTGTGCATCCCCGGATCGTCGGCCGAGACTACCACCAGGCCGGCCTCCAAACCTATGTACGAGGAAGAGAAGAAGGGGTCCGCAGCGACATTCAACCCTACATGTTTCATGCAGACGATCGCCCGCCCCCCAGCCATGGAGGCCCCGACGGCCACTTCCATAGCCACCTTCTCGTTGGTCGACCACTCGCAGTACACACCTTCGTACTTGCTGAGCTCCTCCAGGATCTCAGTGCTTGGCGTCCCCGGGTACGCAGTCCCGACTTTGACTCCCGCCTCCCAGGCTCCCCGGGCGATGGCCTCGTTTCCCGAAAGGATCTCTATTGCCTTCTCTGTTTCCGTGATCGTCTTGGTCATGTAGTCCTCCGGCTAAGAAAGGGGGCTGGCTACGCTACGACGAGAGCCGTACCATTCCATCCGGTCGAGAGCTCTGGCCGCAGCCTGAGGCGTGGCAAGCACGATAGGCAGATACCGACGCCCGAGGTCATATACTGACTTGCGCAAGGGGAGGTCCGGAACGTTGATGATCGGCTTGCCCGTAGTCTCCATGAGGTCTGCCACCAACTCCAAGAAGGCCTTCTCCCAAGCGCTCAGTTCCAAATACTCACCGTCGGCGCCGACGGGACGGTCCTCGCTCCCGCTGTTCGGCACTCCCAGGCAGGACAGTACTATCACAGCATCCACCGTTTCGCATTCGGCGACGAGTCTGAGTACGCGAGGAGCGACGTCGCCACCACCCGTCGCCACCATGTCGAGGGGGTTGTGCTTGCTCCAGAACGGAGGCAGTATCTCATCCAGAGCTGCGTAGAGCTCGGACGGGAACTCAGCCAGCTCCAAGCCGTGGCGAGCCACTTCGTCCGCACATATGACGCCCGCGCCGCCCCCGTTGGTCACCACCGCCACCCTGCGCCCCTTGGGCGTGGGATTGTAGGCCAAGCAGGTGCCGAGATCGACCACCTCTTGTATGCTCGTGCAGGTGACTACCCCCGCCTGCCTTGCTGCCGCTTCCCATACCGCCGCTGACCCAGCCATCGCCCCGGTATGCGAGGCTGCTGCTCGACTACCGTACTCAGTGAGACCCGCCCGCAGAACCACCACCGGCTTCACCGCCGTGGTGCGCCGAGCCACCTCCAAGAAGCGTCGCCCGTCGTCGATCCCTTCCACGTAGGCCATGATGCAAGCGGTGTGCGGATCACTCCGCAGATAATCGATCGCCTCGACCACCCCGATCTGGGCCTCATTGCCGACGCTCAGCATCTTGTCGATGCCTACCCCCCGCCTTTGGCAACCCATGGTGATCTGCGTACCGAGATTCCCCGACTGGGAGACAAAACTGAGGGTACCTTTGGGAGGGTGAAGGACTACGAAGCCGACGGCGTGGAGGCTCACTTCGTTCGAGAGGAGACCCAAGCAGTTAGGACCCATCAAAGTGACCCCGTTCTCGCTGGCCACCCGGGCGATCTCCCGCTCGGCTTCTGCCCCCGCCTCACCAGTCTCGGAGAAGCCAGCCGCTATGGCGATCGCGGCCCGGATACCCTTGCGACCGCATTGCTCGAGCATGGGTACGATCTGGTGAGCCCCCACCGCCAGAAGGGCCAAGTCAGGAGCTTCGGGCAGGTCTTCGAGGCTCGGGTAGACCTTGAGACCGAAGAACTCGCCCCCCTTGGGATTCACGGGATAGATGGTGCCTGTGTAGCCGCCATCCAGGATGTTGCGGAGAGCTGAACCGCCCCACTTGGTGATGTCCCCAGACGCCCCCACGATAGCCATAGACCGGGGAGCAAGAAGTGGCTTGAGGTCGGGTACGAACGAGCTACGCGCAGGCTCCGTGGCCGGCTCCCCCAGAATGATGAGGGCATCAGCCGCCACCGGTCGGTGCCCCTCGATGAGAAGCGGGTTGACATCGATCTCGGCGATCTCGGGGTGGTCCAAGGCCATCTGCCCGATAGCCTGGATGATCTTGGCCAAGACGTTCCGATCCACCTCGGGGTACCCCCGGAAGGTGCCCAGCAACTTCTTGGCCCGGATGAGGGTGGGCAGCTCGAGCGCTTCCGACTCGCTTACCGCAGCCACCGCCAGTGCCACATCCGCGAGCGCCTCGGTAAGGACCCCTCCTAGACCGAAGGCCACCACCGGACCGAACGCAGAGTCGCGCTTCATCCCCACCATGAATTCCCGATTTCCAGCGATCATCTGCTCAACCAGGACCCCCTCCAGCCTGCCTCCCGCCCGTTCTTGGAGCAAGCGATAGATCCGGACCACTTCTTCTGCTGCCCCAGCAGGGATTCCCAAGACCACCAGCCCTGCCTCGGTCTTGTGGTGGATGTCCGCAGCTACCCCTTTCATGACCACCTTGCCGCCCAAACCGGCCGCGGTGGTCACCGCCTCCTGTTCATCCTTGACCAGGCGTCCCCGGGGGACCGGTATCCCGTAAGCCGCAAACAAAGCTTTGGAAGACACCTCGTCCAGCGCCGACCTACCCTGGCGGAGCGCCTCCTCTATGAGCTGCCGAGAGTCCACGGCGTGCAGCGGGTCGTTCATGTTCCTTCGGGCCTCCCTCTCTCTTGGACCGAGGGCAGGCGGTAGGCGAGCCTGTCGCCCCCTTCCCATCGGTCGCGGGCATTGGTCTATATGATAGCTATTTAAATCTTTGTGTCAAGACAGGCCGTCAAGCCACAGCAGTCTACACCGTACACCGCAGCACGTAGAGTCCATCGTGCCAAGTGTCGATGAAGATGTTGCCGCGATTATCGACGATGACATCCTCGGTAGTAGCTAGACGCGGCCCCGGGAAGATGTTGTTGCCTTGACGATCAGTGAACAGCCACCGAGGGGGATCAGGCGGTATGAAATAGGCGATCTCTCGTGGTACATAAGGGTCACTTATGTCGTACACGCGCAGTCCGGCGTGGAAGTAGCAGCAATAGATGCGATCGTTTCGATCTTCCAGGGCCGGGTGGTAGTGAGGCTCGTGGATGTTGTGAGGTCCGAACGGGCCCGCCCCCACCCCCGGAATCTCGTTGAAGTTCTTGTAGGGCCACCCTTGGGGGATCTCCGGATAGGGGAACACTGAGATCAGAGTGGGGTCCGTGGGATCGGAGATGTCGACCATGCCCAAGAAGTTGAGCGGCTGAGCACCAGACCGACGGGTCATTTCCTCGTTGAACACGGAGTACCGCTCGCCCTCGCTGGTCATCACCGCATAGGGACGCTGAGACAGAGGCATCACCGTGTGGCAGCGGGCTCCCGCCAGTTTGCCGGCGAAAGGCGGGTGATGCCTGAGCTGCCCTATCAGACGCGGCAGCGTTATGTCAGAGATGTCAAGAATCACCATACCCGCACCCATGTAGCTGACGTACACTAAGTCCCCCTTGGGGTAGGCCGGGCCGTGCATCACCGCACTGTCCAGCATGGCCATCTCAGGGTCGTAGTCAGGGCCGTGTGGGGGCTCTATCTGGCCTGCCAGCCACTGGTCGGGGTACCACCAACGCCCTACTTCCAACGGGTGTCTGGGGTCAGCAATGTCCAGGATGCGATAGATGAAGTTGCGGAACCCTTTACAGGTGGCTGAGAGGTGGACGTAGCGACCGCCGTCGAAGTAGAAGCGGTGCACCCCACCCATCCCGTCACAATGCCAGCGAGAGAGTTCCTTGGGGTTGACCGGGTCGCTGACGTCCCAGATGATGACTCCTTGCTCGAAGGGATCTCCCCATTCCGTGCCGTGCAGTCGGGGCAGCGTACCTCCCAAGGCAGTGACCATGAGGCCGCCGGCCACTTGGATCTTAGGTGTCCCTTGTCCAGGCAGGTCAGGTCCAGGAATGAATTTGACGTATTCAGGCGTGGTGGGATCGGTGACATCCAAGATGTGCCAACCGGGGTGTTTGAAGGTCGCGCTGTAGAGGTAGTAGCGGCCGTCCACCTCTTGCATCGCCATCTGGAAGCCGGGCTTCTGGTCAAGGTCGTGATACCCGATCTGCTCGATGTTCTTGGCAAACGCTGGTTTTCCCACCATGATCGCTGTCCTCGTCACTCGTGGTTGGCTTGCTCGCGGTCGTCTTGCTGCTGGATGGCTCGCTCCCGAGTCACTTGGGCCGAGCTGGCTTGGTCTATATACTAGATGTTTGAACCAAATTGTTCAATGCGCGCACTTCGAGCGGACTAGGCCCAGGTAGTCTAGCGAGCCAGAGACTCTGCCAGGTCCTCATACTCGGGTTTGGTATAGTGAGTAAGCCAGAGGCCCATGAGCGAGGAGCGAAGATGGAGACAGAAAGCGAGAGGGCAGCCGGCCAAACCACCCGGTCACCTGTCGCTGAGGTCGGGGATGACAAGCGAGCGGTCCTTACCACAGAGACTGCCAGTGACGGCGCCGTCCGCTTCTTGCGCGCCCTTATCTTCTCCGGCGAACTGGGGCCTAACGACCGCTTGCCTCCCGAGCGCGACTTAGGAGCCCGCCTCGGAATCTCGCGTATGACTCTCCGTCTAGCCTTGAAAGCCCTGGAGAGCACCGGCTACATCGTCACTACCCGCGGCTCCCGAGGCGGTTCCCGCGTAGCCGATGCTGACACTCTTCTCCGCTGTTGGAATCAATGGATGCGACAGCATGTAGACGAGCTCGCTGACATCTTCGAGTTCCGCACAACGATAGAGACCCGGCTGGCGGCCCTCGCGGCAGAACGGCGGACCGAGGAAGAGCTGGCCGTCATGGAACGTATCGTGGCAGAAGAGCGCGGCCTGGAAAGCTGGACTTCACTTTTCCGGTCGGACATCGACTTTCACCGGGCCATTGCGCGGGCTGCACGCAGCCCGCGCCTCGAACGTGCCATGATGCAGGTCCGCGGCGAGCTGTTCTTGCCCATCTCGCTCGATCGTCTGGAAGATCGGCCCCATCAGGTCCACGACTCCCACCTTCAAATCATCGCGGCCATACGCCGCGGCGATGCCGAGGGTGCCTCTCGAGCCATGGCCGAGCACCTACGGCTGGTGAGGACCTTGGTCGACCGGGCTCTAGAACAGGCCGGTATTCCGCGAAACTCATGAATGCCGAACGGGTCCCGGCGCCCAGCGGACTGCCGACGGCACGGTCAACGATATAGGTCCTTGTCCCAGCCGGGAATGTTCCAGCCAGAGTAGCCCTGCTTGTCGACTTCGTATTCGAGAGTGCCGGGGATCAGCACCGAAGCCTTGGGCGATATGTGGCCGGGTGTGATGTAGTCGTAGACGACCCGCTCCGTGGTCACCATGCAGAAGGTATCCTGATCAGCCACGAACGACCGATAGCTGTCGCGAAGCTGCTCGTATAGAGCCGGGTCGCGGCGCAGCAGGGCTACGTCCTCTACCGTTCGGAACCAGATCTCTTCTACTCCCGCATAGTAGCCGACGTTGCCCTTCTCGAAGAGGGTGCCCTTGAAGATAGCTGGGTCCATGGGGACGTGCTTGTCGATGACCAGCTTGCGGATCAAGCCCTGTGGTACGACAGCCAACATCTTCCTGGCGTGGTCCCGCCAAGCCACATTGAACTGCTCGTACGTGAGTTCCGGCCGCTTGCGCAGCCAGTGGATGAGCTTCACCCCGCCCGCGTAGAACCCTGGCTCCTCGTAAACGGTCTCCCAGTCAAGCAGTTCGACCGCGAAAGCATCGTCGCCGAACTTGTGCGGCTGCATGCGTTGCGGGTAGTCCCGATCTTTGAAGGGGATGCCGATAGCCTCGTAATCATCCACAACGTGATCGGCCATGTTGTCCCAAGCCATAGGCGATAGCGGGAAGATGAGCATGGAGTCATCGACGCCGCTGACAGAGTAGTGCTGCACGTAGCGCCGGAAGCTGCTCATGACCGAGGGGGTCTGCAGCATCAAGGAGACGTGGATGATCCCCCACTCGTAGAAATACCGCTCTTGACTGGTGTCCGGCCGTCGTCTGGCGGCAAGCATGAACTTGAGCATCCGAGCCTCCTTCCGAGTAGCTTGCGATCGCAGAGAATGATGTGGAATCACAGGACCTGGTATACGTCGTAAGTGACCCCCATGGCCTCTTGCTTACCCACGCTTACAGCCAGGATGTCGTTGAGCCAGGCATAAGGGGAATCGACAGCTGTCTCGTACATGGGCTGTCCCCGCAGGTAGTATTCCGTGTAGGGTACATCTTCGCCGCCCCGCAGACGTTCCCATACTTGCGGAGGGATGTTGAGGATGCCGCGATAGCTCACGTAGATGACGTGACCATCGTGGGTACGGTAGGTGTTCCGCACATCGCCCTCGGCGACTCCTCCCGGCCGCACGAGAAACCAGTCCCCGGTTCCGGGAAGAATCTCCCCCCGCATCCTGGGTCCCTCGAACCATCCCCCCTTCACCCGCACGATAGTCCGCTGACCGCGGAAGGTCTGGCCCACTTCGTAGAAGCTCTCCACGTCTATATGAGCCCGGTAAAGGAACTCCGTGCGCAGTTCCATCCGGGGAAGTTCCAGGCCATGCCGCTGGTCCAGGCCGCCTGGTCCGCTGTCTTCTTGACCCACCGCTTGCTCCTTTACTGTCCTCAATGGATCAGAAGCCCGTCGCTCCGCCGTCGACCTTGATGTCTGCCGCAGTCACCCAACTCGATTCGTCCGAAGCCAGATAGACCGCAGCCCAGGCCACGTCCTCCGGACGTCCTAGGCGCTTGAGCATGAAATTGGGCATGACCAGTTCCTTGAAACCCGGTTCGTTCTCCAGTCGGTGCTTGGTGTGCTTAGTAACGATCAGAGCCGGGGAGATGGTGTTGGCCCTAATGTTGTAGGGAGCCCCGTCAGAGGCTATCTGTTTGGTCATGGCGAACACGCCGCCCTTGGTCGCACAATGGGCCACCGCCCCTGCCCCTGGCAGGGCTACGTAGGCGTTGGCCGAGGCGAAATTGATGATGGAACCTCCTCCGCGAGCTACCATGTACGGCCAGACCGCTTTGCAGGACAGAAAAACCAGGTCGAGCTCCCCCTGGAGCGTCCGCTTCCATTGGCTCTCGTAGTCCATCTTGTCGATGGGCGCGAACTCCACGAAGGCCGCCGCAGTAACCAAGACATCGATGCCCCCGAACCGCTCAGCGGCGAACGCCATGAGGCGATCATGGGCCACAGGTTCGGTGAGGTCGGCCACGAAGCTTTCATAAGAAAGGCCTTCGCTTCGCGCTATGGCGAGGGTCTCTTCCGCGCCCGCCGGATCCACGTCGCACCCTACCACTTCCGCACCCTCGCGTGCGAACAGGAGGGCGCAGGCCTGTCCTATGCCCAGTCCGCCTGCGCCCGTAACCACTGCCACCTTGCCTTTGAGCCGCTCACCCATGGGCCCTCCCGTTGGTATAGTGGATTGTCCATTTTATACGCTAATGGTAGCAGGTCACGGTACCGACGAGTCGCTTGTCTCCCCGGAGGCTCGTCCTCGCCGGCTGCAGAGACTTCGATAGAGCGACGAAGGCTGCGCGAAAGACTCGGGGCGGCCCGCGCCTCCGCGCGGGCCGCCCCGCCTCGCTCGGTCAGTGCTGACCGTCGACCAGACTACTTCAGAGCCTGGACCGCAGCCACCGTCTCCGGGAGCAAGGTGGAGTCGATAGCGTTCAGGTCACGGACGAACTTGAAGCCCTCATCTACAGTGTACTGCCACTGCAGGAACCCGCCATGGTTACCCACACGGTCTGTCTGGGAGAACACGTAATGTCCCTGAGCGCCCCACCAATCCACCTTGAGCATGGCGGCTGCCCAGCCGGCCGCATCTTGGGTCTCGGCGCTCTTGATGGCGATTTCAGCCAGGTGGATGGTGTCGTACGCAAAGCCAAGGAACAGACTGGCGAACGGCTCCTTGTCGCCATAGTCAGCTCGCCACCGTTCGATGAAGGCCACCAGCTCGGCCTTGGCCGGATATTCATCGGGAATCTTGGTGGGATCCACGATGGCCGGACCAATAGTGAAGTTCCCAGCCACATTGGCGGGATCATTGCCTGCCGGGGCGAACATCGGCAACGGATGGGAGCCTGACCCCTGGTTGTAGACAGGAGCGGTCACCCCGAGGCTCTTGAGCGTCTTGATCATCGGGTTGACGTGTACCGGGTTGCTGGCCAGGATGATGGCGTCAGGATTCACCGACTTAGCCTTAGCTGCGATCTTGTTGGCGATCGGCGTGATGTCGGTCTCGCCCAAGCCCCAGCTGTCGGTCATCAATGTGAAATTGATGCCCAGAGCCGGCAGACTCTTCTCGAGAATCTTAAGCGTTTCCTGGCTGATGACCATGTTGTCCCCGACAGCCAGCACGTTCTTCTTGCCATCTGCGACCATCTCCCGGGCAAAAGCATCCGCACACCCGTCCGGACCCGTAGCCGGCGCGAAGGTGTAGGTGTACTTCGTCTGGTCTTCGTTCAGTTCGGCCAGGGTAGGCGGACCGAAGGTGATGTGCAGGATGCCAGCCTGTTCGGTCAAAGGCCGGGTCGGCGCCTGGGTCCACTGCGGGAACGGGCCGATGATGACGTCTACCTTCTGGTCGATCAGAGACTGGATGGCAGCTACGGCAGTATCCATCTTCGACTGGTCGTCGACGAACACCAGCTCGACCGGCCGGCCGTTGATGCCGCCGTTTGCGTTGATGTACTTGGCCTCCACTTCGAAGCCTTGCTTGATCTGCCCGCAAGGGGCCGCGCTGTCGCCTGTCAGCGAGATGGCGATCCCGATCTTTATCGGCGTGGCTGCTGCGGTCGTCTCCGTTGAGGGCCCGCTCGTGGTTTCTGTGGACGGAGCCGTGGTGGGTGCGGTGGTCGGGGCCCCAGTTGTGGTGGTCTCCTCGGTCTCGCCGCAAGCAGCGACGAAAACGGTCAAAGCCAACATCAGGACCAGCCCCAGGACTACCCAGTACCTCTTCCTCATTACTACCTCCTCCTTCTTGACGCTAATTGCCCCTGTTTGCCCGTTCTATGCAATTGACCATCGCCTCCAGCTACCCGCGGCCACCCAGGTAGCTGGCCCGTACCCGGTCATCTTGCCTGAGCTTAGTGGCCGTGCCCGCAAGAGTCACATACCCTGTCTGGAGCACGACCGCGTTATGAGCGAGCGAGAGCGCCATCTCGGCATTCTGCTCCACCATCAGCATGGTCAGCCCGTCCTTGTTGAGCTGAGAAAGCGCCTCGAAGATGCGCTCCACAGCAAGCGGGGCCAGACCCATGGACGGCTCGTCCAGAAGCAGAAGACGCGGCTTTCCCATGAGGGCCCGGCCTATGGCCAACATCTGCTGTTCACCGCCGGAGAGGGTGCCAGCCTCCTGTCTGCGCCTCTCGCCCAGGATTGGAAAGAGTTCGTAAACATAGGCCATGTCTTCCCTCAGAGAGCTCCGATCTTTGCGACCTGTTGCCCCCACAATGAGGTTGTCCTCCACGGTGAGAGTCGGGAACAGCTGGCGCCCCTCGGGAACCTGGCACACTCCCAGACTCACTATCTTGTCAGGGGCCCACTTGGTGATATCTGTGCCCTCGAATCGAATCGAGCCGCTGGTCGGACGGACGATTCCCGAGATGGTATGGAGTAGAGTGCTCTTTCCTGCTCCGTTCGCACCCAGCACGGCGACCACCATGCGTTTGTGTACGGTGAGGGAGACCCCGTGCAGAGCCTCAATGGAACCATAAGCCGTCACCAGGTCTTCCACCGCCAGGAGTACTTCGGGGACAGGGCAGGTCTCCCCGTCCACCAAGTGCCGGGTCGCGCAGAGATCCACGTCGCCGCGCTCCACCCCCAGGTAGGCCGCTATGACTTTCTCGTCCTTCTGGACCTGTTCCGGTAGGCCGCAGGCGATCAGTCTGCCATAGTCCAGGCAGTTCACCTCGTCGGAGATGTCCATGACCAGGTCCACGTCGTGCTCCACAAGCAGCACCGTCACCCCAGCATCCCGGATAGCAGAAATGCGCGATACCAGATGCTCCCGTTCACTCGCGTTCATGCCTGCCGCCGGCTCGTCCAGAAGCAGAAGCTTGGGTTCAGAAGCAAGGGCGCGCGCGATCTCTACCAGGCGCTGCTGCCCATAAGGGAGGCTCGAAGCAGGTAGGAAGGCCTTGTCCTTCAGCCCCACTAGCTCCAGGGCATCCATGGCTCGTTCCTGTGAGCGTCTCTCCTCTCTACGCTGCGACGGAAGACCAAGACCCCCTGCCCAGAATCCGGACCTTTCGTGGCGATGGCAACCGACCAGGACATTCTCCAGGACGCTCATGTTCACGAAGATGCGCAGGTTTTGGAACGTGCGAGCCACCCCCAGGCGCGCAGTCGAAGCAGCGTCCAGTCGGGTGATCTCCTGCCCACCGAACCAAATCCGTCCGCTCGTCAGGGGCTGAAGCCGACTGATGGCATTGAACAAAGTGGTCTTACCCGCTCCGTTGGGACCGATGAGCGCAGTTATGCTGCCTTCCTTCACTTGGAGCGACACCTGACTGACCGCTTTCAGCCCTCCGAAATGCACGGACACGTTCTCGACCGTAAGCAGCGGGCTCCCCGCGGCTAGACCAGACTCTGCCCTCTGGCGCACGAGATCCTCGCGCAGTCTGCCCCCCACCACCGCAGCCTCAGCAGCGCCGGACGCCTGCGGGTCGCCGGAGGCCACCGCTCCCGCGCCGGCCTCGCCAAGCCGGTCATCGCTTGCTGACGCTCCCGCCCCAGCCGTAGCCGGCAGTTCTTGGAGAGTCTCGCCCTTGATCTTCAACCAGAGACGCCTGGCCATCTTGGGCCGAAGGCCCAGAATGCCGACCGGCAGGAACAAGAGCAAGAGGATCATGATTACTGAATAAACGGTGCCGTTGTACTGCAGCATGCTGCCGGAGAAGCCGTTCACCACCCAGGTCATGATGATGGCACCGACCACGCTGCCCCAGATGGTCCTGTCGCCACCGACCAGCATCATGACGATAGGCAGCACGGAGGCAGAGAAAGAGAAGTTCTGCGGAGATACGGCCCCATAGACGAAGGCGAAGAGGCCACCGGCGATTCCGCAGAAGACGGCATTGAAGACGAAGGCACGCAGTTTCCAGTTGGCATTGCGCACCCCAAGGGTCGAGGAGGCGATCTCACTGACTGCCAGCCCGCGTAGGGCCCGGCCTACTCTGTACTTGAGCAAGCGGGACAGGAATAGAAGGATGAGAATGGCCACCACCCATACCAGGTAGTACTTACGGAGATGATCGTTGAACTGGAAACCGAAGAGGTTCAAGGGTTTGACCGGGCCGAATCCGTTGGAAGCACCCACCCATTTCCATTCGAACACCACGGCTAGGAAGATCTGACCCAGCCCGATTGTGGCCAAAGCTAGGTAGAAGTACTTCAACTTGAGCACCGGTCGTCCTATGACCAAGGCCACGAAGCCGGCCGCTGCCGCACCGGCCAACCAGGCCAGGAAAGTGTTGACCCCGAACTTCAGAATCAGCAGTCCGCAGACATAGGCTCCGATCCCATAAAAGGCCGAATGCCCGAAGGAGAGCTGCCCGGCCTGTCCCAGCACTAGGCCTACTGCCATGGTCACGATGGCGTAGAGACCGGCCTGGGTCATGACGTTGAGAGCGTAGTTGCTCTCCGAAGCAGCCCGGTAGATCAACGGGAACACCAATAGGGCCACTATGACGAGAAGCTTCGCCACCGTGACGACGCGGGAACCGGTCCAGCCCGCCACTAGACGCCCGACCACCGTCTTCGCCTCTGCTCGCGCCTTAGTCGTGGTCACCATCACATCTCTCCTTCCGGAACCCGCATGCCCAGGAGACCTTGCGGCCTGAAGTAGAGGACGATCAAGAGAATGACGAAAGCCACGACGTTCTTGTAACCGGCGGGTACGATCCCAGTGGAAAGAGCCTGGGCGATGCCCAATACCAGCCCTCCCACTACTGCCCCGCTGCTAGAACCCCAGCCGCCCAGGACGGCGGCTATGAAGCCCATCATCCCGTAGATACCGCCCGAGGCATAGCTTATGCCCCCGACGTAATTGGAGATGGCTATGCCGCCGATGGCGCCGATGGCGGCGCTGATGATGAAAGAGATGGTGATCATCCGCGCGACCTTGACCCCGGATAGACTGGCCGCCACCGGATTCGTAGCGGTAGCTGTCATGCGCTTGCCAAGGGTGGTCCGATTGTTGAGGAAGTAGAGCAGGACCAGCACAGCCGCAGTGATGCCGATGATGTAGAAGCTCTGGGCGCTGATGAACACTCCGGCGACCTCGAAGGTCTTCTCCTTGCCGAACGCGGGCAGGGTCTTGGTGTAGCCGCCGTACTTGACCAAGGACAGGTTCTCGAAGAGAAGGCTGAGAGCCACGGTGCAGAGGATCATGGAAACCAGAGAGATCTTGAGCACCGGTTTGAGGACGACGATCCACATAAGCACGGCCACGATGACCACGAGAATGACGCCCAAGATAGCCGCCAGCCAATAGGGCAGACCCACCTCCATCAGCATGCTGAAGGTCAAGAGCCCACCGAACATCACAAAGCTCCCCTGAGCCATGTTCACAATCCGCGAAGAGCGATAGATAGTGACGAAACCTAGCGCGATCAGCGCATAGATAGAGCCCATGGTGATCCCGGTGACGAGCAGCTGCACCCACTTAGCCATGGAGGACCCTGCCCTTGCCGGTGGCCCCGTACGAGGTAGCCCTGGTGAGCCGGATTACCCCATTCCAGTCGCTCAAGAAGCGCCCCCTTTACCGTCTAATCGCGCTGTCAATTGGCCAATACAATAGACCTTTAAACCATATGCGTCAAGCCGCGAAACCGCTCCCCAGGCTCGACTTCCTCTCTGCATACCAAGCCATCCGACCCAAGGCTTGGGCCGCCGCCCAGGGAGAGCCTAGGACGACCGGCACCCAAGGCTCGCCCATACCGAGAGTCGAGTCGTACACGGGATGATCAGGCACGTGGATGATGGGCTTGCCCGTCTCTGCCATCAATTTAGCCGTCAGGCGCAACAGAGCGGTCTCCCAGTCCGTGAATCCGTGGTATTCACCATTGGCAAGCCGCGGGCGTGCTTCGCCCAGGGTGCTGGGGACGCCCAAGAAGTTGAGCGCCATGATGGCATCCACCTGTTCGTAGCCCGCCAGAAGCTCCAGGGCTTTGCAGCCGGCTTCGCCGAACCCGGCAGCTACTAGGTCGAGAGGGTTGCGCCGACTCCAGAAAGGAGGTAACAGGGCATCAAGAGCGTCGATCAAACTCTGCGGAAGCTCCGCCAAGGTCAGCCCGTTCAGGGCCACCGCGTCGGCCCCCAGGACGCCAGGCCCGCCCCCATTGGTCACCACTGCTACCCGGCGACCCTGAGGTAGCGGCAAGTAAGCGAGGCAAGCGCCCAAGTCCACCAGCTCCTGAGCGGTCTGGCACACCACGACCCCCGCTTGTCTCGCCGCGGCTGCGAACACCGCCGCCGAACCTGCCAAAGCACCGGTGTGCGACGCGGCAGCACGACTGCCCGCCTCGGTAACCCCACCGCGCAACACCACTACCGGCTTCTTCGCGGTGGCCCGTCGCGCCGTGGCCAAGAAATGTCGGCCGTCGTCTATGCCTTCGAGATACATCATCACGCACTGAGTAGCGCGGTCGTCGGCCAAGTGATCGAGCACGTCAAAAGCGCTCACCACCGCCTCGTTGCCCACGCTTATGAACTTGTCGACCCCGATGCCTCGACGCTCGCAAAGACTCACCACCGTCGGACCCATGCTGCCCGACTGTGAGACGAAGCTCAGCCTGCCAGGAGGGGGATGGAGAGCCACGAGACCAGTGGCATGCAGCTGGCTCTCGTTGGATAAGACCCCCATGCAGTTGGGCCCGATGAGAGTCAAACCGTGGGCGGCAGCGATCTCCGCCAAATGACGCTCGCGGGCAGCGCCCTCTGTCCCCGTCTCCGAGTAACCCGCCGTGAAGACGATCGCCGCTTTCACTCCTCTGCGACCACATTCCTCCAGCACAACTTCGGCCTGACCGGCACCGACCGCCAGCAGCGCCAGGTCGGGCGCTTCCGGCAAGTCGGCCAAGCTGGGATACACCGGCAGACCGAAATACACACCGCCACGAGGATTGACCGGATAGACGGCACCGGGGAAGCCACCGTCCAACAGGTTGCGAAGGGCCGAGCCACCCCATTTGGCGATGTCATCCGAGGCCCCTATGACAGCCACCGAGCGCGGGGAAAGGACCGCAGCCAGCTCCGGCTTGGGCAACCGCAAACCCGACTTCGAAGTCGCGCCTTGCCGCCCGCTCGGCGGAACACCGCTCGGCGAAGGTCTCCCCTGGACGAACGAGACTGTCTGGCCCCGAGGAGCTGTTTGCTTCCCAGCGTCCAGAATGATCAGAGCATCAGCCGCCACCGGACGATCGCCCTCGATCTTAAGCGGATTGATGTCGATTTCCACAATCTCGGGATAGTCCATGGCCAGGCGAGAGACTGCCAGCAGTACCTGTCCCAGGGCTCGCCTGTCCACGGCCGGCTCTCCACGGAAGGCGTCTAACACAGCAGCACCGCGTAGGAGTCGGGGCAGTTCGCTGACCTCCCTCTCGTCGAGAGGAGCGACTGCTAGAACCACGTCGGCCAGGATCTCGGTGAGTATCCCACCCAGACCGAACGCCACCACAGGCCCGAACACGGGCTCCCGCTTCATGCCCACGAGAAACTCACGCTGGCCCCCGACCATCCGCTCCACCAGGGCGCCAACAAAGTCAGCCCCTCCCCGCTTGCGGAGCAGCTTGAAAGCTTCGGCCGCGGCCTCTGCGCCCTCGATGTCGAGTAGCACGAGTCCCCGCTCGGTCTTGTGTTGGATGTTCTCGCCGACGGCCTTGACCGCTAGTCTCCCACCCAGACGTTCTGCTGCTTTCGCCGCCTCTTTTTCATCGCCGACAAGCATCCCGGCAGGGACGGGAACGCCGTACGCAGCGAGGACCGTCTTAGCCGCGGCCTCGTCGAGAGCAGTGCTGCCGTAGCCCACTGCCTCGCGGATGAGCATCTCGGCCCACTCAGCGGCTTCCTCGGTAGTATCCAGACGGTCGGCCTCAGCCGTCATGCCCCGTGCCCCCTACCTGCGCTCTCCCTACCTTGGTCTTGTTTAAGACTAGTGGTATTGACTGGCGATTGTAAAGTCCGCTCATAAGGCCGTCAAGTTCTCCGAACCGCCCCGGGTTCCCGCTGCCCGTCAAAGCTGCGGCGGGAATGGCGGCAGCTCCGCGAACAGAGGATGACTCTCGGAACCGGGGATGCGCGCCGCTCGCATGGCCGCAGCCCGGTAGCGTGCCCAGTCGGCTAGTTCAGCGATGGAAAGCTTCTGCGCTTCCAGAGAGCCTTCCGCATGAATGGTGAGAACGTCCTCATACGACGACGTCAGGTCGCGGATTAGTTTGGCCATGCGCAGCCGGTATTCGGTGGGCACTCCGGCTTTGCCCGCGAAGTACTTCTCCATGAAGTCGTGAGTGGCGGGGTTGAAATAGTCCTTGGCCGAGGGCGCCGTGACGATGATGCCGCCGCCGATGTCCTGGATGTACTTGGTGGCCTGATGCCAGTTGTCCGCAAAGTAGAACTTGCAGATGTTGGCAATCATGGGATTCGGGTAGACCAACTGGGTGCCTTCCTCGGTCACGCAGTGCTCCACCGCCGCCCTTCCTAAGGTCTCGACTGCCTCGGTGTACATTACGAGCCAAGTCAGCTTCTCGCGAACATGAGGCTTCTTGAGGATGCCGTTGTATTCGGCCATGAGAGCCGCTGCCCCAGTGAAGAGCTCGAGTTCCATGGCTTTGTATGTCTCGGCACTCAAACGGTGGAAGTTGGCGAACATGTAGGCCACATCGCCAGCGAACTCCCACTCGCCTTTGAGGAAGATCCGCTCCTTGGGGACGAACACGTTATCGAAGATGATGGTGGCATCGTTGATGTAGACGGACCTGGAGAGAGGATGGTCGAAGAGGTCGGCCTCCGCAGATATCTCGGGCTGGGCGCAGATCATGGTGATACCCGGAGCATCGAGATTGATGCCGAAGGCCACCGCATAAGCTGCATCCTCCGCCCGCATGGCCCGGCAGGGTGCGACCAGGATCTCGTTGCAGGCCGGCGCTTGGCTGATGTGGGTCTTGGCACCACTCACCACGATGCCATCCGGCCGCTCCTCAACGATGCGGACGTAGAAGTCCTTGTGCTGCACTTGCTCAGAAGGCCGCAGGGCGCGGTCTCCCTTGACATCGGTCAGCCCCATAGCAAAGGCCAGATCGTTCTTCTGTAGGTACTTGCGGTAGGCCTCTACAGCGGCGGCGTAGTCAGTCCCGTACTTGCGGTCCACCCGGCGGGCCACCACAGTGACAGCGTTGAGCCCGTCCTTGGCCACGAACTTGGCCCCGGTAGGTTTGCCGAAGCAGACGCGCGCCCACAGTTTGACCACCTCGCGCAGACGCAGCAGGTCCTCACGGGTGCGTTGGGGCTGCAGCGCAAAGCTGACCCGCTCCCCATCCTCGTCAAGGTCGGTGAGAAGCTCCTGATAACGCGGGTCGTTGTTCAGGAGGTAGTCCATGGCCACCCAGTCATTGGTTATCTTGCAGACCGGATGGGCCGTGACGTCCGGCACCCGCTCGCCGTTGAAGTAGACCACCCTGCCATCTTTAAGGCTCTCGATATACTGCTCCGCAGTCTTTAGCGCCACCGAAAACTCTCCCTAGTCGCTCATTCGTCCCAAGTGCCCGTGATTGATAGAGCGCTCGCTCTATGCCATTCTGGCAGCCCCAGGTCCCTTTGTCAACAGTCGTCCAGATCCACATACTCCGGCGGAAGGGGAAGCCCGGAATGGTTGCCGTACCGGCCCCCGTAGGGTTCGTGGAAACTGGTGGGTTCGTCTGGTGTCGGAGCATCGCTAGGTTGCGCCCCCTGGATCTGGCTGCCCTGGATAACCGGCTCCTCCACCCAGCCTTTGTCGTAGGAGCTACGGATCAGCAGATGGGCCCGGAAGTCCCAGAACTTCCACTGACCGTCTTCCTTGACAAAGATGTGGTTGTACTTGATGACCTGCCAGATGGGGATCACCCCCTTGACTGGATCCAAGAAAGTATTGAGGCCGATGTGGTACCACATGCCCTTGGCCGTCCTCATGTCTTTTTGGATCTGGATCACGGGCGTGGTCAGCTCGTGAATAGCGCAGTTGCCCTCATAGTTGTACAGCTTCCCCAGCATGTCCACGAAGACCCGCCGCGCGCCTTCCAGCCCGTGGAACACCCCGCTCTCCACGATCTCGACCTTGACCCCGGGCGTCTTCTGGGCGAACAGCTCATCGACTATCCTGTCCCAGAAGTGGCCCAGCACCAGGTGGTTGTAACGACCATGCAGGTTGGAGATCTCGACCCAGTCTCGGGCAATCTGAGCGTTGCGTTCGGCTCTGGCTAGACGCTCGAGTAACTCCTCGTAGCTCGGGAGTCCGGTTGCCTGTTCCACCATCACCTTCCCCTTTCCTCATTCCTCGCAGAATTGGTCACAGCACAGAATCGGTCACAAAGCCCGAGCAGTCTGGTATCCAGACCGTATGGCATGAACAATCATGCCTGCCTTGTTGCCATCACCGATCAGATACAGCTCGGGGACCTTGCCCTGCAGCTTCTCGTAGAGCTCATGGTTCGGTTGAAGGGGCGCCGTGGGGATGACCGTGTCAGCCGCGACCATATGTTCCTTGCCCTCTTGGTCCCTGAAGACCACTCCTTTCTCGGTCACCCGGATGTCTCTGGCTCCCGCGACGATCTCGACCCCCCTCTTGCTGAACCACTCCAGGGCCAGACCCAGTCGAAAGTCGAGCATCCCCTCACCGACAGTGTCCGAAGACTCGACCAGGGTGACCTTCCTGCCTCTTTTCACGAGGAACTCAGCGACCTCCATCCCGTGCAGTCCCGCTCCCAGGACCACCACCTTGTTGCCCACGGGCAGGTAGTAATGGGTAGCCCGACCTAGGAATCGCGGCCCGAACAGCCGGAGATAGGGCTTGACGCGTCGGTGCAGCTCGGGGGTGGTCAGTACCTTGGCTCTTGCCTTATTGGTGGCCTCGACTTCGGGGGCGGTAAGCACACCCCCGGTAGCCAGGATGACTACATCGGGCTTCATCTCTTCGAGCAGACGGGGGGTGGCTTCGGTCCGTAGCCGGACTTTCACGCCTGTGCTTTGCAGTTGCCTCTCCAGGTAACGGACAAGGGCAGGTAGATCCTCTAGCTCGGTGCCTTTGATCAGAGCGGCCAGCGGCAAGAGACCCCCCAACCGCGAGCTCTTCTCAAGCAGGGTGACCTCATGCCCGCGTAGGGCGGCGACCCGGGCCGCTTCCATTCCCGAGGGACCTCCGCCGACGACCACCACCTTCTTCTTCTTGGTAAGCTCCGGGAGTCGGTAGCGCCCGAAACCGACCGCAGCGTTCAATCGGCAGTGCCTTAGGAAGCCTTCCGACTGGTCCAGGCAGGTGCCGCAGCGTGTGCACGGCGCGATGTCTTCGGGTCTGCCTTCGCGCAGCTTGTTGGGAAGTTCGGGGTCGCAGATGAGGGGACGGTTCATGCCGATGAAATCGGCCTTGCCCTCGCGCAGGGCTTTCTCGCCCTCTTCGGGAGTCACATAGCCGATTAGAATGACCGGGACCTTGAACAGCCTGCGGGCCTCCTCGGTCATCAAGCGCATGGCCGACCGACCCCGCTTCTTGGCGTAGTACTGGGGTGGCATCTTGTCCAGGGGCACCTGGGCATCGGGGAAGAACAGGTAGTCGGGGAGAAAGCCGGGCACATGCAGGCCCAGCCAGTGACTCCGGATCATGAGGGCGTCGGCCCCTGCTTCGACAGCGTACTTCATGTAGAGCAGCGCCAGCTCATGGGTGAGACAGTTCTTGTCGTCGACCCCGATCGGGTATCCAGTCTCAAAGCCGTTGAGACACACCACGATGGGGAAGTCTGTCCCACAACGCTCTTTGATCCCGGTGATGATCTCCACCAGGAACCGCGCCCGCTTCTCGGGAGTCCCGCCGTACTCGTCCTCGCGGCGATTCCAGAAGGGCGATAAGAAGTTGTGGACTATATGACTGCTACCGGCATTGATATCCACCCCGTCGAAACCGGCCTTCTTGGCCCGTTCGGCAGCGTCGACGTACTTGCGGACGATCTCCTTTATCTCGGGAACAGTGAGGGGACGGATCACATCGCGGTGAAAGTCCCCGGGGGTGGGGATGTTCACGGCCGAGGCCCCGATCGGCGGTCCCTCAAAGGTGGGGGGCGCGTTGTTGAAGAGCGGGTTCTGCCAAGGCCCGTCGTGCTCCATCTGCATGAAGACCGGGCAGTCGTAGCCGTGGACGAGGTCCACCAGCTCTTTGATGCCAGGGATGAAGCGATCGTCATCCATGCGGTAGCGTTCCCGCCATCGACAGCCTTGGGGATAGTCGATGGTAGGGGCTTCGACCGAGATGATGCCCACGCCCCCCTTGGCGAGCGCCTCGTAGAAGCCGAGGGTGTTCTCGTTCATGGTCGTCTCGGTGTCGGAGAACGACATCATGCCGGCAGCCGACTTGTAGATGCGGTTGCGGGTCGTCACTTTGCCTATGCGGCCTGGCTCAAGGAGCCTCGGGAAACGTTTCCTAGCCATCAAGTCCTTCCTTATCACACCGGCTCGAACGCACCCAGGGAGCGTAGATGATCGAGCATCTTGAGGTACAGAGCGTCACGCCTCGCTAGAACCTCCGTCTCGCTCCGCCCTTGGTAGTCGTAGATCCCTCGCCCGGCCTTTACTCCCACCGACCCCTGTTCCACGAGCGCCTGCACGAACGTGTACACCTTGTCTACGTTCTTCTGATAGGCGAGCAGCATGTCCAGCCCCTGGAAGTCAAAGGTCTGCATCACCCCCACCACAGGGAGCCGTACACCCAAGGAAGCCTTGACGGCCTGGTCGATATCGGCGGGATCGACCAGGCCTTCTTCGATCATGTCCATGGCCGTCTCCCCTATGGCCCGCTGTATGCGGTTGACGATGAAGCCAGGAGCGAACCTCTTCATGACCACAGGAGATTTGCCGCAAGCCTGCATGAGAGCCACGGTCAAAGACAGCGCCTCCGCAGCCGTGCCCGGGCCAGGGACCACCTCTACCAAGGGGATGATGTGGGCTGGCGTAAAGAAGTGGGCGCACAGACTGCGCCTCTGGATGCTCTCGGGAAGAAGCTCGAAGATGTTCAGACTGGAAGTGTTACTGGCAAGGATGGTGCGCTCCGGGCAAAGCTCAGCCAACTGCGAAAACAGCTCACGCTTTGCTTCCTTGTCTTCTACAATGCTTTCCAGCACGAAGTCAGCCTCGTCGGCGGCCGCGGTGAGCGACTGAGTCGCGTCGATGCGAGCCGAGACGGTCTCCACTTCTTCCGCTGCGATGGTTCTATGCGCCGCCAGGGTGACAAGCGCAGAGTCCATGACCTGCCTGGCTCGGGTCAGCGTCTCCCTCTTACGCGAATAAATGCTCACGGGGTAGCCCGCCAGCGCGAAGACCAAGGCCAGGCCCGGTCCCATCGTCCCCGCTCCAAACACCGCGATCTTCTTGACGTCTCTCAGCTCCACCGGCGCCCTCCTTGCCGCTTCGACATCAGTCTTGTTTCGACCTCTCACCGCCCCGACAGCAGTCCGTCACAGCCCCCCGCTATGCGAAACAGGTCCGGCCGCCATCGACGTACACCACCTGGCCGGTGACGTAGTCGGAAGCAGCCGAGGCCAAGTACACGCAGGTGCCGATGAGCTCCTCGGGCTCCGCCACCCGGCCCAGCGGGTGAAGCGCAGTCGCACCAGCCAGGACCTCGGGAGGCAGAGCCGCCCGCATTCCCGGGGTGAAGATCACCGATGGCCCGATCGCGTTGACGTTGATGCCGTATTTAGCCCATTCGTAGGCAAGCATGCGGGTGATGTTGCTGACCGCCGCCTTGCTGCCGCAGTAACCGACGTTGCCCGCCAGCGGGACTCCCCGGTCGCCGGCCACCGAGGAGATGTTGATGATCTTGCCTTTCTTGTTGCCCAGCATGACTTTGCCGAACTCCCGGCAGGTGAGCATCACACTCTTCACGTTGTTGGCAAAGAGCGTGTCCCAGTCAGCCAGCGGGAAGCTTTCGAAAGGCTGCTTGATGTTCTGACCCTGAGCGTTGACAAGGATGTCCACGGTCCCCAGAGCCTCTACGATGGTCTTCACTCCAGCGGCCACGCTCTCCTCGTCGGTGGCATCCATCTGGAAGGCTTCTACCCGGGTGTGGACCTCGGGGTCAGCCGCGATCTCAGCGGCCACCTCTTTGAGCTTCTCCAGGTTACGGCTGGCGAGAGCGACCATGGCCCCCTGGCGAGCCAACCCCAGAGCCAGAGCCCTACCGATCCCGCCCCCACCACCTACTACCACCGCGACTTTGCCGTCCAGTCTGAAAAGATCTGCCATGATCGCCTCACTTCCCCGCAGGGTGCACCTTATCTATAAGGCCGCCAGCACTCCATCAGTTCATCTATGGGCCACAAGCTCAGCCGCTCGTAGCCGTCCTTGGTCACTAGGATGTTCTCCTCCAGCCGCACCCCGTGCTTGCCGCCCTTGCGCCCGGCGTACGTCTCGATGGCGAGCACCATACCGGCGCGGAAAGTCTGCTCGGGCACTCCGGCCACCTGGTTCATGCGGTTGAAGAAGGGCCGGTCGTGCAGGCTGAGCCCCAGACCGTGCCCGATGGCGTAGGGACCGACTTCAGCCCAGGTCTTGTAGCCCCAGTACTCGGGGCTGTCCGGCCACTTGTCGAGAAGCTGCCAGTCAGTAGACCCATCCTTGATAGTGTTGATAGCGTCGTAGAGCATGGCCCGGCACTCTTCGTAGAGGTCCTTCTGCTCCTGGCTGGCCTTGCCGCAACAGAAGGTCCGATAGATGCAGGACTTGTAACCCTGATAGGAAGCCCCATCCACATCGACGTAGATGAGGTCGCCCACCTGGATGGGCTTGTCAGTGAACGACCAACCATAGGGATTAGTGTTCGAGCCGGAGCAGCACACCAGGTCTTCGGTGTGGTCCACTCCTTCCTCATAGAGGGCCTTTAGGCCGATGGCCACCAGGTCGCACTCTCGGATGCCGGGCCGGATGGCGTCAGCGATGGCGGCAAAGGCCTTCTCGGAGTTGGCGCAGGTGATGCGCATGAGCTCGATCTCGTCCTGCGTCTTGATCATGCGCGCGATGTCCATGGTGGGTTTCGCGTGCACTACCTCCACCCCGCGCTTCTTGAAAGCCTCGGCATAGATGTAGGACAAGGTAGTGCCATCGATGCCCAGAGGCTCTTTCTCTACGCCATACTGCACCATGAAATCGAAGATCTGGTCTACCACTCTCTGCACGACCGGGTCATCTGGGGTAAAAGCCGCGATCTTGGCGATGCCGGCAGGCGGATGGATGCGGCCCTCCATCCAGGGCATCTTCTCGATCAGACTCTCCTGGTTGTTGCCACCTACCAGATGAGGCTGGCCGTTGCGCGCACAGAAAACGAACTGGGCTTCCAGCGGCCGGTTGGGGGTGGTGATGTAGTAACCGGTGAGATAGCGGACATTGGCCTCGTCCCAGGTCACGATACTTCCCAGACCGTCTTTGTTCATTTGGTCTTGGGCCCGCTGCAGCCTCTCCACCCGCAGACGAGGGTAGTTGACCCGCTCCTCGTAGTCGACCGCGTACTTGCCGAGAACCATAGTCCCTCCTTCACAGTCTTTCAAAGATGCCGGCAACCCCGATGCCACCGGCCACACACATGCTGACGAGGCCATAACGACACCGCCGTTTCTCCATCTCGTGGAGCAAGGTAGCAGTGAGTTTGGCCCCAGTAGCCCCCAAGGGATGTCCTAGCGCGATGGCTCCGCCGTTGACATTGGTCTTGGCCGGGTCGAGCCCCAGATGGCGGATGACATACACGGCCTGGCTGGCAAAAGCTTCATTGAGTTCGACCAGGTCCAGGTCATCTACCGAAAGTCCTGCCAGTTTGAGAGCTTTGGGGATAGCCACCACCGGTCCGATGCCCATCACCCCCGGGTCGACACCACCGGCAGCGAAGGCTACGCAACGAGCAAGGGGCTCTAGACCCAGCTTGGCCGCCTTCTCCGCCGACATGAGGATGGTCATAGCCGCTCCATCGCTGGTCTGCGAGGAGTTCCCCGCTGTGACCGTGCCGTTCTTGCGGAACACGGGTTTGAGTTTGGCCAAGACTTCCATGGTGGTCCCCCGTCGCGGCCCCTCGTCCACCGTGACCAGGGTTGTCTCCTCGACGATGGCGCCATCCGGACCGGGCCCGCGGTGGGTGACCGGCACCGGCACGATCTCATCACAGAAGCGCCCGGAATCGATAGCGGCCAGAGCGCGGGCGTGGCTTTGCACCGCGAAAGCGTCCTGTTCCTCGCGGGTCACACCGAAGCGTTCGGCCACGTTCTCGGCGGTCAGCCCCATGCTTAGAAAAGCATCGGGACTGGCGTCCATGATGGCCGAGTGGAACATGGGCTTGTTACCGCCACCCGGCACCCGCGACATCGATTCCACCCCGCCGGCGAACATCACTTCTGCCATGCCCGACATGATGGCCTGGGCGGCGAAGGCGATGGCCTGCAGCCCCGAGGAGCAGAAGCGGTTGATGGTGACCCCCGGGACCTCCAGCGGCAAGCCTGCCTGGAGCCAGGCGTTCCGCCCGATGTTGAGACCCTGTTCTGCCTCCGGGAAGGCGCAGCCCATTATCACATCATCGACCTCAGCCGGGTCGAGGGCCGGCACCCGCTCAAGCGCAGCCCTGATCACCAAGGTGGCGAGATCTTCCGGACGGGTGGTCCGGAACACACCCCGAGGCGCTTTGCCCACCGGGGTACGGACGGCGCTCACTATCACTGCTTCCTTCATGCACTGTCTCCTTGCTCGTGCAGTCCGCGTCGACTAGTTGCGAAGGGGCTTGCCGGTGGCCAGCATGTGTTCGATGCGCTCGATGGTCTTGGGCTGCCGGCATAACTCGAGAAAGACCTGCCGCTCCAAGGCAAGCAGGTGCCATTCGTCCACTTCGCTGCCCCCGTCGACGTCTCCGCCCGAAAGCACCCAGGCGATCTTCTCGCCCAGATAGCGGTCGTACTCCGAGATGAACTCGCTCTTCCCCATGTTGTAGAGGACGCTGCGGAAATTGCCCACGCCGTCAGCGCCCATGACTTTGACCAGGGCCGGCAGTGGCGGTTGATAGCCGGTCTCGAGCAAAGCGAGAGCCACTTGTTTGGCCGCGTAGAGGAGGCTCTCGCGGTTCATGGTCACGCCGTCACCCCGCCGCAGGTAGCCCAGGTCGAAGGCTTCCCAAGCCGAGCCGGTCACCTTGGCCTGCGCAACCGCTTCGAAGGCGGGCATGAGGTTGGGGAACGGCCAACTCACTCCTTTGGCCACTTCCATGGTACGAAGCACGGTCTCTTTGAGACCGCCCGCAGCCGGGATGAGCCCCACCCCGGTCTCGACCAGGCCCATGTTCACGTCCAGGTGGGCTTGAATCCGATCACAATGCAGACACAACTCCAGTCCGCCGCCCAACACGCGGCCCTGAGGAGCAGCCACCACCGGAATGGGAGAGTACTTGAGGCTCATGCTTACCTGCTGGACATAGCGGAGCGTCGTCTCGATGGCCGCAAAGTCCTCGGCCTTTATGCGCGCCAGCAACCATCTGAGATCCGCCCCCCCGGAGAAGTGCGGACCTTCGTTACCGATCACCAGGGCATCGAAATCTGTCCCCGCCGCAGCCAGGGTGCGCTCCAAGAAGCGATGCACATCCTCGGTGACCAGGTTGGCCTTGGTGCGGAACTCCACACAGGCCACCCGGTCCCCCAAGTTGAGGAGTGCGGCCGCCGGAGTCTCGTCGAGCACCTTGCCGACCTGCTTCAGCTCAGCCAACACCACCCGGCGCGGCCGGGGCGGGAGTGGCTTATGCGTCCTTTGACCGGGTCCCCACACCGCCAAGGCGCCCCGCTCCTGCCTGTAGAAACAGGGAGAGTCGGAAGCGGCGAGCTGCAGCACCCATTCCGGTACCGGGCGGCCTTCCGCCTGCATGCGGGCGACGGTCTCCCTCACCCCCAGAGCGTCCCACAGCTCGAAGGGCCCTAGCTCCCAAGCGTAGCCCCAACGCATGGCCCGGTCGATCTGGGCTATGTCATCACAGATCTCCGGAATCCGATTAGCCGCGTAGAGGAAAGTGGTTGCCAGCACATCCCAGCCGAAACGCGCCGCCTCGTCAGCAAAAGAGAGGAACTGCCTGACTCTTTCCCCGGGGTCGGCGATGTCGGCGACCGCGGCCAGGCTGGGCTGGCGGGGATCTTGCCACGGCCGGTAGTCGAGCGTCGCCGGATCGATGACCAGAGTCCGTTTCTCGCGGAAGAAGCTTCCGCCTGTCTTTTCTCCCAAGTAGCCTCTGGCCACCATATCCAGGACCCACTGCGGCAGCCGCCACCACTCCCGCATCTCGTCGTTGACGGCGGTCTCGTAATGACTGGCCACAGCGTAGGCTAGTACGTCGGTCCCGGCCAGGTTGGAAGTGCCGAAAGTCGCTGTCACCGAGCGGGCCAAAGCTCGCCCGGTAGCTGCATCCACTTCCTCGATGGTAAGGCCGTACTTCTCCATGACATTGATGGCATATACAGTGGAGAAGATACCTATTCGGTTGGCCACGAAGTTGGGAGTGTCATGGGAGAGCACCACCCCTTTGCCCAACCGCAGCTCGGCGAACTCCTTGAGCGCCGCCACCACGGCGGGATCGGTCTTCTCACCCGGGATGAGCTCCAAGAGATACATGAAACGCGGCGGGAAGAAGAAATGACTGCCCAGAAAACGTGGTCTGATCTCCTCAGGGAGCGCGGCCGCCATGGCATTGACAGACAGCCCTGAAGAATTGGTGGAAATGATGGTCCGCGGCCCCACGTACCCGGCCACGCGCGCGAGCAGATCCTTCTTCACGTCGAGCTTCTCCACCACGGCCTCGATCACCCAATCGACCTCGGCCAGACTTGGGAGGTGATCTTCGAAGTTGCCAGGGGTGAGAAGCGCCGCGCGTTCCGGATGGGCAAACGCGGCAGGCCGACCCTTGAGCGCTGCGGCGATAGCATCAGCGGCAAGGCGGTTGCGCACTGCTGGGTGGCTGAGGTCGCGGCCCCTTTTCCGCTCCTCTTCGGTCAACTCTCCAGGGACCAGGTCGAGCAGCAAAGTGGGGATGCCGGCGTTGGCCAGGTGGGCCGCCACGGCGGTCCCCATGCGGCCGGCCCCGAGAACAGCGGCCTTGCGGACCATAAGCATGCTATGAGCCTCCTAGGTCTTGAGTTCTACGTTCGATACCGAGCCCGCGGAAGATGAAATCGATCAGAAACTCGATAGCTGCATCCACGTCACCCTCTCCCCGCAGATGCAGGTTCCAGCCCCGCAGGGAAAGGAAAGTGCAGATGAAGGCCACCAGGTTGGCAGCCAACTCGGCCTCGCGACCCGAAAGCCGCAGGCCCGGCAGCTCCGACAGCAGATGGCGATAGAAGCCGACCACGTTCTTGTCATCCAGATCGAGGGCCCGCCGCAGATGGTCGCGGTCCAGATACTTGCTCTCAGTGAAGATGAATTGGATCAGCTTGCGGTTCTGCGAGAGGTACTTGATCGAGATGCGCAGCCCGTGCTCCAGTTTCGCCACCGGGTCGGTGATCTGGTCGAAACCTGCGGCCGCCAGATGTTGATGCCACTGTTCCTGCGTGTAACGGTGCATCAGAAAAAGGATGTCGTCCTTGGACGAGATGTAGTGGTAAAGCTGCCCCATGGACATGTCGCAAGCGGCAGCTATGTCGCGGATGGAGGTGCCATGGAAGCCCTTCTCGAAAAGTACGGCGCTGGCCCCTTCTACGATCTGCCGTTGCTTCATCTCGGTGAGTTCTCGGTCCGCAGGGCCCGCAGGGAGGTCCTGCTCCGCCACCCGCTGTTGCATGGCCTCCAGCTCCCGCTGGGTGCTGCCCACCGGTACCACCCCATCCCTCTTGGGAATCTCTTTCACTCTCTCTGCCCCCTTCTTGTCTCTCACCACAGACCCGTGGGCGGCCCACCGCCAGGAAGGCCGATAGTCTCATGCCAACGCATCACGGCGATCTTCCAGCGGCCGCTCTCCCGCACGTAGTCCATGTCGTAGTAGCCTTGGACCCAGAACATCGACTGGCCTGTACGGGGATAAAAGTACATGAGGTAAAGCAGCCAGTTCCCCTTGGCTCTGTCCCCCTCGACCGTGATCAGGGGATGGATGCAGACGTCGCCCTCTTTGCCGGCGTGGGTCTTGGACAGCTCCTCCTTAAACCAGCGCTCTATAGCTGCCCTGCCCCGGACAGGCTCATGCAGATACACATCGACTAGAGCGTCCTCCGCGAAGCAGGCGGCGCAGGTGTCCCAGTCAGTAGCCATCAACGCGTTGACATAGGTCCACTGCAGTTTCTTGATCTCTTCGATGTCCTCGCTCACCTGCACCCTGCGCTTGAGCTCGGCCACTGTGGCTTCCAGCTCACGCACCCTCTCCCGCAGTTCCTCAGTCTCCATGCCTCACCCCTCTCCCGGTATCAGCATCACTTTGACGGCCCCTTGGACCCGCTTGGCGAATATTTCGTAAGCGTGAACAGCCTCGCGGAGAGGCAGACAATGGGTAACGAGACGACCCAGGTCCAGCTTCTTGGTTCCGACCAACTCTAGGAGACGGGGGATGTTGCGTAGGTCCCCCATGCCGATGCAGAAACACACGTTCTTGGCCAGCATGCGGGGCAGATTGAGGACCGTAGGTCGCTGAAAGACTCCCACCACCGAAAGGCAGCCCCCCGGCGCCGCCACCGCCACCGCATCGCGCAGACTCCCTTCGCGACCTACGGCTTCGATCACGTATTCCGCTCCCCAGCCCTCAGTCAGCTCGTAGATCCGCTTGCGCACATCCACGCGGGAAGCGTCGATGACGGCACTAGCTCCCAGATCTCTGGCCAGGGCCAAGCGGTAGGGTTCCATATCCACCGCAATCAACTGCGCGGGGTTGAAGAGGCGAGCAGAAGCCACCGCACACAGCCCCACCGGGCCGGCACCGAACACCACGACGGTGTCGCCCGCCTGGACTCCCCGGCTCCCCGGGTTCAGCCCCACGACAGCCGAGTAGCCAGTCGGCAGGATGTCCCCGGCGAGAATCACCTGCTCGTCGGGCAGATCCTCGGGGATAGGTTGCAGAGTAGTGTCAGCGAAAGGCACCCGCACCAGCTCGGCCTGAGCCCCAGCCAGGTCACCGAAGAGCGGACCGCTCCCGAAGATCGCTCCTTTCTCGCAGGCCATGGGAAGACCGCGTCTGCACGCCCGGCAACGCCCGCACCACACAGCGGCCGGCCCTACTACCCGAGTCCCGGCTCGGAAACGGGCGACGGCCGCGCCGACCTCCTCCACCACGCCCACGAACTCGTGACCGATGATGGTCCCTGGTCGCATCTCGGGCATGAGGCCGTGAAGCACATGCAAGTCGCTGCCACAGATGCTGGCCATAGTGACGCGAACCAGGCAGTCCTCCGGCTCCACGATCACGGGCTCCGGGACATCGTCCACGCGGAGCTCACCCGGACCGTGGTAGACGACCGCCTTCATCGTGAATCCGCGCTCCCTGCCGCCCGCCTGCTACCGCTGCCGGGGTCCGTACCCCCGACGCTCGGGACGACCAAGCCGTAGCGGGCGACGTACTCCTCATCGGTGGCCACCATCCCCGTCAATGTACGGGCGTCCTGACGGGCCAAGAAGAGGGCACAGGCCACCATGGTATCGGGAGGGACGAACTGCTTTCTTTCCTCCTCGCTGGCCCACATGCGCATCCCTTCGGAGTCGACGATTCCGGCCGGCTTCAAGCCGTTCACAGCTATGCCGTATTCCTCTACCTCGACTGCCGTGGCCCAGGTCAAGCGATCCAGACCTGCCTTGGCGGCAGCGTAGGCAGCACTGTAGCCCACCGTCTTGCCGCCTCGCTCCGAGCCAGCCTGGGAGGTGATGTTGATGATGCTGCCCCGCCGATGTTCCATCATGGCGGGGAGAACGGCCCGCGTGCACAAGAAGGGGCCAGTGAGATCCACTTTGAGCACAATCTCCCAACGCTTGAGCGGCATGTCCACCAAGGGGCTGGGAAAATCGACGGCTGCATTGTTCACGAGGACGTCGATCCGGCCGAATTCAGCAAGCGTCTTTTCCACCATAGCGCTGACACTCGCTTCGTCGGTCACATCGCACCTGACCGGGAGGGCTCGCCCGCCGGCAGCCTCGATAGCCGCCACGGTCTCGTAGATGGTGCCCGGCAGCCTCTCGTGCGGAGGCGACTCGCTGCGAGCAGCCACTACCACCGCGGCGCCGTGAGCGGCAAGGCCCAGAGCAATCGCCTTGCCGATACCGCGGCTGGCGCCGGTCACGATGGCTACCTTGCCTTGCATTCCCTCACCGCCTCTTCCCTAGTGTCCAGATAGAGCGCTCGCTCTACGTAGTCTGACAGACCGCCTTCCCTCCTGTCAAGGGTCTTGGGATGCACCCCGCACAGCCGCCCGGCTGGATGCCTCAGCCGCGACGTGCAGCGGTCTCAACCAGACTTGAGCACGCGCTCGATACGGGCCGTGAGGTCGTCGAGACGGCGGCGTAGCTCGTCTCGGTCTGCCGGTGCCATGTCGGCGAAGATCTGGTTGATGCGCTGATCCCGAACCCGTCCTTTGCGACGGTCGATCTCCCGCCCTAGCTCCGTGAGGTACACCCGGGTGATGCGCCCGTCGGCTCCGTCGCGTTCTCTGCGGATAGCGCCTTGCTTCTCGAGGGCCCTCACCACCGCCGTCACCCGCGCTCTTGAGATACGCAGGGCGTCGGCGATCTCCCTCTGGCTGATGCCGTCCCGCTCGGCCAGTAAGCGGAGACACGTTATCTGGCTGGGCTGTGTCCCCTCCTCGGAGAGGTCTTTGATCATGAGCTGCTCGAAGGTATTGACCACCTTGTGGAAGGCGTGAAAGGCCTCCAAGACTTGGGGGTCCACCCCCTCCATGACCGGAGGGAGCGGCAGCGGCTCCCAACCCTCGGGATCATCAGGGGGTACCGGGATCATGGGGCGACCGCTACCTTCACCAAAGACCGGTCGGCTACCAGTCGCTCGAACCCTCTTTCCACCAGCTCTTCCAGCGGGATCACATCGGAAAGCAGACCTTCCGTACAGAAACGCCCACTCGCCAGATAGTCCAAGCAGAGCTTGGCTTCGTCGGCAGTGTAGGCCAGGCTGGATACCAAGCTGATCTCGCGGAGGGCGAGCATGGCTGGCACTACTGTGACGGGCTCCCCGCCGGCGCCGAGATTGAGCACCTGGCCTCCGGCCCGCGGGAGGCGAAGACAAAGCTCAAGCGAACGGGCCTTGCCCGCACACTCGACTACCAAGTCCGGACCCACTCCCCCGTAGAGCTCGACCAGCCAGGCCGCTAGGTCCTCAGCCATGTCGTCGGGGTCGAGCACAACATCCGCCCCCATCGCAGCTGCCAGGCGGCGCTTCTCCGGCACTACTTCCAGAGCAGTGACGTGCCGAGCCCCACCCAACTTCAAGAACTGGATGATCGACAACCCGATCGGCCCTGCTCCTGAAACCACCACGTTGTCCCCCACGCGAAAGGCTGACTGTGCCAGGCCGCGCAGCGCTGTGGCCATGGTGTCGGTGAGGACGGCGTCTTCGAAAGAGACATTGTCGGGCAGGCGGTAGAGCATCTGGCGTGCGTCCTTCACCAACATGTACTCGGCCATGCCCCCATCCCGGCGCAGCCCGTTGGTCTGCTCGAAACCATCCACGCAGAGTGAAGGACGGCCGTGCAGACAGTAGTAACAGCGCCCACAGGATCCCGGAGGGCCGGCTGCTACCCGGTCGCCGACAGCGAAACCCTCGACCCCTTCCCCCAAGGCATACACGGTCCCCACGTTCTCGTGGCCAGGCACGAAGGGGGGCGGCAACATGCCCTCGAAGTAGATGTGGAGGTCAGTGCCACAGATGCCGCAGAGGGCTATCTCGACCACCGCCTCGCCCGGCCCAGGCGCGGGGAGGGGGCGTTCTTCCATACGGATGGTCTTGTCGCCGACGTAGACCGCGGCCTTCATCCTTTCGCCCTTTCTCTTTCGCCTCTTCAGCCCAGACCCAGCCGCTGCGAGGGCAGCTTGACAGTAGCACCCCCGGCCAGCCAGATGTCACCCTCGATGGTCTCGATCCACCAGGCGAGATCGACCATGAACTCCCCATCCCGCACGTACTTATCGTAGACGTACGACTTCACTATCGCTAGGTCACCCGTGAGGCCGTGAGCCAGCACCTGTTTGCCATCCATGTACGGGACCTTGCCAAGAAAATACTCCGCCTCCGGGTCGGCGGGGACCACCTTGCCCAGAGCCGCCAGCGCCGGAGGGGGCATGATCCCCCAGCGGATGTTATGGAGCCACCCGTAATCCCCCATCCAGTTGTTCAGGTGACGAATGGCCAGGTCGCGGCCCAGGAAATTGATGAGAACGGCCCGGTCATCCCCCTGCTTGTGGATATCGCGGGTGTCGACTGCGCCATGCGTGCCCTCGGGGTCGATCATGTAGAAGGGCTTCACCCCGTCGGGGACAGGTGGCACGTAGTCCTCGCGGCGCGCGGTCAAATAGATGCCGGTCTTCTCGTCGCGCACCAAGGTCTTGAAAAGCGCGGGATCCATTATCTCCCGCCTGAGGGTCCGGCTGCCGCCCGCTCCCATCCCGTAGGGGGCCGTCGGGGCGAGAGATTCGAGGATAGGCCCGTCGGCGGTCCACGTGGGTTCGTCGCCGACCTGGACCTCCTCCCAGTAGAGCGGTACCGGGCCTCGCCTCCTCTCCTTGGCCCAGAGATCGCGGATGAACTCCCAGTCCTGGTCCGTGTAGTAGTGGGCAGGACGGCTGGTCCAAGCGGGCGCTTCCCATGTCTCCGCGAAACCCATCCGGGCTGGCCTTCTGCCTTCCCTATAGATCTTGACGCTCTCCATCACGCGCCAGACAGTGTCATTGACCTTCTCTCCCCGCTGGTTGTATACGCTGCCTGTGGAGTGGATGGCCAGGTGCCGATAGGCAGAGCCCTCTGTAGGAGTCCGATCTATGACCTCGCGCCCGTCGATCACCAGATAAAGAGTGTCACCCGGATAGACAGGCCGATAGTTGGTTACGCTGTGATTCAGTTGCGAGACCAGCAAGGTATCCCTTGCTTCCGGTGGATAGGGGGCCATGAAGGTGTCGTCGTGCGCCCCAAAACAAGGCATGGCCAGAATGTCTTGATAGCCTAGTGAGCGTGCGTACGCCGCGTCGTTCAAGAGCGGGTTGTCGGGGTCGTACTTCTGGTTGTTGTAGCGGACCATGGCCTCGGTCACCGGGAGAACAGGCCCGATCCCCGGTGTATCGGAGGGCAAGGCACCAGAGACGAGCGCCTCTACATCCACCGGGCCCCGCTCCCTGAGAGCCCGGTTGGCAGCCAAGAACTTGGCGACCGGCTCCTTCTCTCTCTCCGTGAGAACACCGGGATAGAGGACCTCGAAATCCGCTGGGTCGAAGGCTGACATGGTCTGCGCTCCTTGTGGCCTAGAACAGGGTCTTCAAGTTACATGCCGAATCCGAAGCAGAGAAGCAAGATAGTTAATAGGTTAACTAATACCGAGGGTGGCGTCAACCGGACCCTCTCCCCCGAACTCCCTGGCCACCAGGCACGCCGCCAGCAAGGCAGGCCCGCCGCGCAAGAGGCTCCCGCGCAGCGGGCCTGCCCCGCGCCAGATTCACGCAAGCTTACAGGTCTCAGCGGGGCGCGGCTCCCCAGCCCGCAGCCCCGGTAAGGCTGAGTGCAGCGCCGCAGGGGTCTACCATAGAAGCACCGCCATCCACCAGGATGGTCTCTCCCGTCACGAAACTGGAGTCATCACTCCCCAGGAAGACGCAGATGCCCGCGATCTCATCCGGGGAGGCGGCCCGTTCCAAAGGCAAGAAGCGGGTGAGCTGCTTGAAGACCCCGTCCATGTCTGAACCCATGGCCTCGGCCATACCCTTGAGGGAATGCTCACTCATCTCAGTGCGCACCGGTCCCGGTAGCACGGAGTTGGCCCTTATTCTGTGCTTGCCGAAGTCCAAGGCGACCTGGTTGGTCAGGTGGTTCAGTCCCGCTTTCGAAGCGCAATAGGGAGCCATGGTAGGGATGCACCGCACGCTGGCTAGTGAGGAGATGTTGATTATGGAGCCGCCCCCGTTCTCGATCATGTGGGGGATAGCGAACTTCATGGTGTAGAAGGGGCCGGTAAGATTGGTCTCGATCACGGCATGCCAGATCTCCGGATCCACATCCACGACCGACCCGCCCGGATCGATGGCTGCGTTATTGACCAGAATGTCGATCTTGCCTCCGAATTCCACGGTCGTCTCCACCATGCGCTTGGCGTCTTCCAGCTTGGAGACGTCGCCGGGGCAAGCGATGGCAGTGCCAGGCGGAAGAGAGGCCACCACCTCATCGAGCTTGTTCTTCTTCCGGCCTGCGATGCAGACCTTCGCTCCCTCTCTGACATAGCGCGTGGCAATGGCCAGCCCGATGCCAGCCCCCGCCCCAGTGATCATCGCCACTTTGCCTTCGAGCATCATTTTGCTGACTCTCCTTTGTAGTAGTGGTCACCGAAGATGATAACCGCCGACGAAACCAGCTGCTCCTGACCCTGGGCCCGACCTAAACGAAGGAGCCCCTCCGGGCGTGAGGGGCTCCAGCAGGGGAACGGGCAGTCAGGTTCAGCTCTTGCGCGGGATCACCGGCAGTGAGGCCCGCGACGGGTAACGACCATCTCGGTAGATCTTGTGCAGACAAGTACGGCTCTTGCAAACGTGCCACATCACGTCGTAGGTCTCCGGGTCGGTGGGGACATCGATGCAGGAGATCTCCACCTTGATCTGTTTGCCCGCCCGGAACAGGTGTGACATGGGCCGCAATTGGACCACGTACTCGTTAATCTCGCCCGGCACCACGGGTACCTCCTTGGTGTGGTCGTGGGCGATCTCCCAGGGCGTGGTCCGCTCGGGATCGAGGGCGCGGTGGGAAGCCTTCAACCATCCGGAAGCCAGCGGGTAGATGGCATCGGAATCGGCTTCCCGCACTTCCACCCGCCAGCAGGTGTCGTCCTGGTCTATGGCTGCATAGAAGGTTATGCGCGGCGGTCCCGTCACCTGGAGATCGTGGGGCAAGGGCGGGCTGACGTAGGTCACCCGGTTGCGCGTCTCAGTGACGTAGAGAGGCTGCTGTACGAAAGCGTCGGGCTCGTCGTTCCAGTAGTCAGGCTCCGGCCCCAGTTGCCCGAGGCTGTTGAAGTAGAAGTCGGTCCACACGGTGTTCTCGAGCGGCCAACTCTCCGCCGACTGCCAAGTAGTCATGCCGGTGGTCTGGTACCGGACGGTGGGCTCATCCATGATCCCGGTGTCGATGCCCTTGAGCCAGTAGTCGTACCAGCGCAAGAGCTCGTCGTGATTGGCCCGCCAAGGCCGCGTACCCATGTCGGTGTACAGGTACATCTTGGTGGGCACGTTGTTGCGCACCCGGTTGAACACGTTCATCTGGGGCTGTGAGAAGAAACTGAAGAAAGGTCCGCCTACATAGGTCGGCACCTTTATCCTGTCCAGGCGTTCCGAGACGGAGCGCTCGCGGTAGTACGGACCGTCAAGCTTGTTGAGCATGAAGTCGAAGAGGATGGGGTTCTTCTTGGGGTACTGGAGAAGATGCAGGAGGTAGGGGTATTGCCGCAGATCGGGGTCCTGCATCGCCTCTTCAACCAGCTTCTTGAGCTCCTCCGGCGGCGTGCTCATCTCCATGGCGGAGCGTACGTCGTTGGGAGCGTAGCCACAGCGGGCAGGGTAGGTCCCGGTGTAGAGTCCATACAAGAAGATGTTGAAGACCCCGCCCTCGTATTGGCCGTGGTTGTAGAGATCGTCCCCAAAGATCTCCCAGGGAGCGATGCACTTGAGATGAGGCGGTTGTTCCGCCGCCACGTGCAACTGCATGGAGGCGAAGTAGCAGATGCCGCCCATGCCCACGTTGCCGTCGCACCAGGGTTGCTGGGCCAGCCACTCCACGATGTCGTAGCCATCCTCGCCTTCGTGCCGCGAGAAAAGGCCCTCGTAGATGCCTTCGGAATGGCCGGTCCCGCGCAGGTCGCCGATCACGTATACGTATCCGCGCTCAGCATAGTAGTAGGCGTTGCCGGCCTCGATGGAAGCCTCGAAGATCGACTTCCCGAACGGCTGCGGCGGCGTGTCGAACATCTGGGTGTCCTTGCCGTACGGCGAGAGAGCAAGGATGGCCGGGAACTTGCCCGGTGCGTCAGGGCGATAGATGTCGACCGCCAGCTTGACGCCGTCCCGAGCGGGCACAAAGACATCCCTGTCGACAACTATGCCGTACTGCGGTTGGGATCCGGCAGCCTTCTTGACCTCTGTCACGATTCCTCCAATCCGCGTATTCTTGCTCCTAGCGTCGGTCGAGCAGCCCTGCCGCCCACCGGCGCCCCCTAATGAGCAGGCACTCAATAACATGTACTATAAGGACTGGATATTCGTGCTGTCAATAGGTTCTTAAGGAGGATGACGTGCCTCGTCAAGTTCGAGCCCGCAGACTCCCACCTGAAGTGCGGCGCGAACAGATCGTGGCCGCCGTCCTCAAGGTCGTAGCTGAGCACGGCGTGCCCGAAGCGACTGTCGCCCGCATCGCTCAGGCGGCCAACGTGTCCGAGGGCACCCTATATGTCTACTTCCCGTCTCGCCGCGAGATGCTGCTCGCAGCTTTGGAAGCCATCCTGAACGAGATGTACGCCCTCATAGACATCGAACCGGAAGCGGATGCCCTTACCCGCTTGCGCAAGATCGGCAAGATCCACGCCCAGGAGATGGCCGCAGAACGCGGCCTCATGGCTCTACCCTGGTTCGAGTTCATAGCGGCTGGACCCCAGGTGGGACTGCGGGAAGCGGTGGCAGAAACTCACCGTAGCGCCTATCGGCGGCTCCGCGGCATCATCGAAGACGGCATCGCCAAAGGCACCATCCGCTCCGACGTCGACCCTGACCGGCTGGCCTGGGGTTTCTACACCGTACTGTGGGCTGAGAACATCGCCTGCATGATGGGCATGAAGGAATACCTCGGCGATGGGCATGCCGACCACATCATGGACTTGATATTGAGCGAGGCGGCACCTCGGAAGCGACCAGAGGCATGAACGATCGACCGGAAGGCGTCGGATGAGGCGAACCTCTTGCCGGCAGGGTATGACCTCCACGCGGACTCTGGCAGTGCCCACCGCTCCTAGTTGTGGCGGAGACCAGCGTCTACCAAGATGGTCTGACCGGTAACCCAGTCGCTGTCCGAAGAGGCCAGGAAGAAGGCCGTCCCTGCTATATCGTCCGCCTCTAAGTTGCGCTGAGGCAGGCATTGTCCTTTGCGGACGTTCTCCCAATGCTCCGGCGCCTGTCGGGTCTGCTCCAAGTTGGCCTCGGTCCGCGTGCAACCGGGAGCGATGGCATTAACCCGTATCCCTTCCGGGCCCAGTTCGCGGGCTAAGGCGCGAGTGAAGCCGATGATCCCCCCTTTGCTCGACACATAATAATGGATGAAACCGGCGACGCCCTCCCAGAAGGTGGCCGAAGTCATATTGATGATCTTGCCGTAACCCTGCGGCTTCATGTAGGGGTAGACCGCCCGCACGCAGAACCACATGCCCCGGAGATTCACGTCAAGAGCGTAGTCCCATTGCTCCACCGTCCATTCGTAGAAGCGCTTCCAAGGCTCCTTGGACATGACGCCCCGGAAAGCAGCGGCGTTGTTCACCAAGATGTCGATCTTGCCCCCGTAGGTGTCAGCCAGGAGCTTGGCTGCAGCCTCACATTGGGCCAGGTCGACGATGTCACAGGTGATGGGCAGGGCATCTCCCCCCGCCGCGGTGATCTCCTCCGCCACTTTCACCGCACTGGGCCCGTCGATGTCGAGCACCCCGACCTTGGCGCCCTCAGCGGCAAAGCGCAAAGCTATGGACCGACCCAGGCTGTTGGTACCTCCACCCCCCGTGATGAGAGCGACCCTGTCACGCAGGCGCTTGCCTTCCAGTTGGTAAGCCACGTCTGCCTCCTTTCCGGCCGGGCGGCGGCCGGGAGCTTCCTGAGGGCCCCGGCCGCCGCCCGCAACTACAACTCTATGGCCGCCTCGAAGCCTTCGTGAATGGCATTGAACAGGATGCGAGGCGCCTTGCAGTCGCCGATGACTCGGACCTCTTCGACAAGATCAGCGAACCGGTCAGCCACTTCAGTGCGCGGACGCAGTGTCGGCGCCACGACGACGGCGTCTGCGGGCAGTTCCTCATGCCGTTCTTCACCGCCGTCCTCTTTGATATGCACCACAGCCAAGCCTTGCCGCACTTCTGCCAACACCGCCTCGCGCCGAGGCGTTACGCCGGCCGCTTCCAGAAGATCTTCCAAGACCACGATGTCCACGAAGTTGACCGTCTGGTCACCCGCCGAGCCTCCAGGAAGCCCCACGACCTCCACCTGCTTGCCCCGACGAGTCAGAGCCAGAGCCGACTCCAGACCCATCCCGCCGTCACCAGCCACCACGACCCGGCTGCCCGGGACTTCGCCACCCTGGAGCACATAGCCGGCCGTGAACACCTGAGGCAGGTCCAGTCCCGGTAGTGCGGGCAGCACCGGCTCAGCGCCGGCAGCCACGATAATCTCGTCAGGCGTCTCCGCCCGCACCAGCTCGGCCGTGGCTTCCGTGTTTAGCAGCACACGGACAGTGGACCTCTGCACCTCTCGCAGCAGGTAGTCCAAGAAGCACTTCCAGTCGCTCTTGAACTCTGGGCCAGAGGCCGCCCGGAGATTACCGCCCAGCCTTGACTCCTTCTCGAACAGGACTACCTCGTGACCCCGCGACGCTGCCACCATGGCCGCCTCCATGCCGGCAGGGCCCCCTCCTACTACCACCACTTTCTTCTTCACGGGAGCTACCGGCGGCAACCAGCGGTAGTAGTCCTCCCTCACCGCGATGGGATTGACCGCGCAGCGCACCGGCAGACTGTGAGCCCCCCGGGTAAGGCACGAGTTACAGCGCACGCAGGGCCGTACGTCGGCCTTACGACCCCGGAAAGTCTTCTTGGGTAGGGCGGGGTCAGCAAGGAGAGCCCGACACAAAGCCACGAAATCAGCCTTCCCCGCCGCCACCCACTCGCCCGCTTCATCCAGGTCGAGGATGGCACCCACCACCCCTACCGGCGTCTTGACTGCCTTCTTGATCTGAGCGGCACGCTCCACGTTCTCGCCGTGCGGTAGATAGGTCGAGGGGTGGGTATAGGGGTAGGTCTCGGGGACCCCGATCATCCCGGCCGAAACCTGGAACAGGTCGACCTTGTCTTGCATGATCTTCGCGTATTCCACAGCGTCCTCTATCTCAAGGCCGCCCGGCACCAGATCACTGGCACTGATGCGCCACTCGATGGGGAAATCCGGTCCGCAACGTTCCCGGATCGCTTCCACCACTCTGAGCCCGAAGCGGCACCGGTTCTCTAGGCTGCCCCCGTACTCATCGGTACGGGAGTTCACAGCCGGCGAGACGAATTGCGAGATCAGCCAACCGTGACCGGCATGGATCATGACCATGTCGAACCCCGCCGTCTTGGCTCGGAAGGCAGCAGCCGCGAAGTGTTCGATGACCTCCTCGATCATTTCCCGGGTCATCTCTTCCACCGTCTGTTCGCCCCGGCGGCGGTCCTCGGTGAACACGCCGCGCATAGCGGAAGGCCCGATGGGATTCCGGCCTCCGTTGAGCTCGCTCACCGCTTGGCGGCCACCATGGTTGAGCTGGATGGAGGCAAGCGCCCCCTCCGCTTTGATGACCTCGGCCACCTGGGTGAGAGCAGGGATGTAGAAGTCGCTACCCAAATTGAGCTGGGTGGGTTGCGTGATGGCGCGGTCGGAATCGATGGCCGTCTCCATCACGGTGATGATGCCTGCTCCTCCCTTGGCCTGGACGCGGTAGAACTCCACGATGTCCCTTGACACCGATTGGTCTGCGTGAGCCACGCACAAGAGGGTGGGAGCCGCTTCTACCCGGTTCTTGGCGGTCAGAGGTCCTACTTTGAGAGGCTCCATCAAGACTTCGTAGGCCGACATCTCGTCCCCCTCTCCTCTTTCTTCCCTGTGCTCCATCAACGCCCCTTGCTGTCGACAGCCCTGGGACTCCCCGCTCATCTACGATGCCTTCTCCAGCGTCTCGGCCACCAGTCTGCGAGCCAGGCCCATGATGGTAAGCACGGGAGGCAATCCCATGGGCTCGGGTATGACACTGGAGTCACACACGTAGAGACCGGAGATCTCGGTCTGGAGATCTCGGTCGATGACGTCATCGATGCGGACAGTACCCCCCGGATGGGCTCCCCGGGGCGGGGTGGTGAGGATGGTGTCAGGATCGCAGCCGGCCCGGACCAGGATGCGGGTAGCGATCTCCCGACCCCGGGCCAGCAGCTTGAGCTCTGGGTCGCCCAGCGGCTTTGACACCGACCCATCGGGACGGATAGCCCCGGTCAGTGGGTCGCGCGCCTTGGTCATGATGCCGAGAGTCTTGCGGTAGCCGAGGAAGAAGCGGGCTTTGCGCGGGCCGCCCATGACCAGACCCAGGTAGTA